>Ga0157369_10004970_pt1 | contig 15576 bp, 11 predicted proteins | sample C25metaG_FD_113461 | JGI IMG/M metagenome (GOLD analysis project Ga0157369, IMG submission 113461) | Corn rhizosphere microbial communities from Kellogg Biological Station, Michigan, USA - C2-5 metaG | ecosystem: Host-associated > Plants > Roots > Rhizosphere > Soil | place: USA: Michigan... | reverse complement strand
CCTCGCCGCGCGTGTCTACTTCGACTACGATCGGGACGCGCTCCGCGACGATGCAATGACGACGCTGGATCAGAAGGCGGCGGTGCTGCAGGTGAACACCGGCGTGACGATGACCATCACCGGCCACACCGACGAACGCGGCTCTGACGAGTACAACCTCGCGCTGGGCCAGCGTCGCGCCGCGCAGGTGAAGCGGTATCTCGTCAGCAAGGGAATCGACGGCGCGCGCCTCACGACGCAGAGCATGGGCGAGTCCCAGCCCGCGGTGCAGGGCAGTGACGAGGGAGCGTTCCAGCAGAACCGTCGCGCGGAGTTCGAAGCGCGCAACGCGGGGTCGCTGGTTCGCCCGAGCGCATGACGCGGCTCCGGTCGATGGCCCCGGCCATCGCGTTGGTCGCCTGCGGATGTCTTGCTTCCAAGCAGGACGTCTTCATGCTGCAGAGCCAGTTGAGCTCCATGCAGGCTGCATCCGCCCGCGCCGATTCGGCGCGGCGGCTGCAGGTGGACGCCCTCTTGTCGGCAGTGACGACCTCGAACGACTCGGTCCGCGCCATCAGCTCGCGCCTCGCGAAGCTGCAGTCCACCGTGTCAACCGACCACTATGAGATGGGTCGCGAGCTGCTGCAGATCCAGGAGCTGACTGGCCAGAGCCAGCGCCGCCTCCAGGAGCTGCGGGCGTCGCTGGAGGAGCGCAGCCAGAACGCCGCGCCGCCGGCTCCCGCTGCGGGCTCCGACTCGATGCCGGCCGCGCCGCCCGGTCCGGGACCGGCGCAGCTCTTCCAGAGCTCGCTGGACCAGCTCCGGCGCGGCAGCACGCGCGTGGCGCGAAGCGGCTTCGAGCAGCTCCTTCAACAGTATCCGCAGTCGGAGGACGCGCCCGAGGCAATGATCTACATTGCGGCCACGTACGCATCGGAGCGGAACCAGGTCGCCGCAGACTCGGTATACGGACTCGTCGTGCAGCGGTATCCAGCGTCGCCGAAGGCGGCCACGGCGCTCTACAAGCAGGCACTCTCGATGCGCGAAGCGGGGCGGGTGACTGCCGCACGCGCCGCATTCGAGCGTATCATCAAGGACTATCCGCGCTCGGACGAGGCGGAGCTGGCTCGCGGACAGCTGCGGACGCTCGGCAGATAACGAGGACGTACAATGGGAAGTTCGGCCGAGATGCCCTTTCTCGACCACCTGGAAGAGCTCCGCTGGCGAATCATCTGGTCGCTGGCGGCGCTCGTCGTGGGCGTCTGTGTCGCGTTCTACCTGGTCCTGCATTTCAACCTGCTGTTGTGGATGCAGGGACCGATGCTTCCCTACCTGCACGGCCGGCGTCTGGTCTACACCCATCCCGGCGACGGCTTTTCCATCCTGATGCAGACGGCGATCATCGTCGGCGTCGTGATCGCCCTGCCGGTGATCATCTACCAGGTGTGGGCCTTCCTCTCGCCGGCGCTCTACAAGAAGGAGAAGCGCATCGCCGTGCCGGTCATCCTCGGCGCGGTGCTCCTGTTCATCGCCGGTGCGGCGCTGGCGTGGTACTTCGTCCTGCCGATGACTCTGAAGTTCCTTTCGGCTCTTGGCGACGAAGCATTCGACCAGATGATCACCGTCTCGGACTATTTCGGCTTCGTGACCAGCATGGTGCTCGCCATGGGCGCCGTGTTCGAGCTGCCGATCGCCATCCTGCTGCTGTCGGCGATTGGCCTGGTCACGCCGAAGTTCCTGTCCAAGTACCGCCGGCACGCGCTGCTCGCCTCCTATCTGGCGGCGGCGATCATCACGCCGGGCGACCTGTTCGTCACCTCCGTCGCCCTGATGGTGCCGCTCTACCTGCTCTACGAGCTGAGCATCGGGCTGTCCTTCCTCGTGTACCGGAAGCGCCAGCAGTCGGCATTGGTGACGGACGACAGCGAGCACGCGGCGAGCGGAGCCTCGGCGTGACGGTACGACGGCGGATCGCGCTCGCGGCCGTGCTGCTCGCGGCGCTGTTCGCGTGGATCGCTTCGCCAGCCGGGGCGCAGCAGTCCGGTCGGCCGCGCCCGACGCGCCCCGACACCACGACGCGCCGGGATTCCGCCGCCAAGGACACGATCGCAAAGGCGAACTTCGCGCCGCCGGACTCGGTGATGCTGCGGCTTCTGAGCATGCCCGGCTACTCGGTCACGCGCTACAAGGCGGAGGACATCACCTTCGACGCGATCACGCGTGCGCTGCTGTTCACCAACAACGCTGTGGTGCAGCGCGATTCGCAGATCGTGAAGTCCGACACCATCAAGTACAGCGGCACGGGAAGCACCGTTCGAGTGGGCACGGACAGCAGTGGCCGCAACGTGTTCGTCACGCCGGGCCAGGCGCCGATCGTCAGCCGAGGCCCGGGTACGTATGACATTGCCAACCGCCGCGCGAGCGTGCGGGACATCCGGACATCGATCGAACAGACCGGCGAGACGCTGCGCATCACCGGCAAGGACGTCGTGGTGATCGCGAGCGGCGACTCCGTGAAAAGCGCCAACACCGCTACCTACTACCTGCGCGACGGCACCATCACGGCGTGCGACGATTCCATCCCGGATTACTACTTCAAGGCGAAGGAGATCAAGCGCACCGGATCGTTCGTCGTGGCGCGGCCCGCCATCCTCTACATCGGCGACGTGCCGGTGATGTGGCTCCCGTTCCTCTTCCAGGACGTACGGGCCGGCCGACACAGCGGCATCCTCTCGCCGAACGTCGGTGTGAGCGACATCGTGCGCAACAGCCCGTCCTACCGGCGACAGATCGAGGGGCTGGGCTACTACTGGGCAATCAACAACTACGTCGACGCGCAGGCGTGGTTCGACTGGCGGAGCTCCGCCGGCGAAATTCCGTTCAACGACCTCGGCGGATTCACGCGCTACAACGCGCAGTTCCGATATCGCTGGCTGGAGCGCTACGTGACCGGATCGCTCGCCGCGGCCCAGACGCTCACACCAGGCGGCAAGGATCTCTCCGTCACGTGGGGCCACTCGCAGGATTTCACGCGGAACAGCTCGCTGCGGATGGATCTCAACTACACCAGCAACGACCGCATCCAGCGCTCGACGACAGTGAACCCGTACTCGGTGCTCTCCACCATCCGCTCCTCGGCGACGTACAACCAGAAGGTCGGACCGCTGAACTTCACGCTGGGCGGCACGCGCAGCCAGTCGCCGGGACGTTCGCAGGTGGATCAGTCGTTCCCCACGTTCAGCATGACGACGAGCCCGCTCAACATCGCGCGCTGGCTGGTGTGGACTCCCACGTTGAACTACACGTCGCACCAGGTGACGGGCATCGACCAGCCGTCGTCGCTCGGGCTGCTGCTGCGCGACACGACCTTCGCCGGGCGCGATTCGATCATTGGCGACACGCTGCATCGCAACTCGTACGACAGCAACCTCTCGTTCAGCACGCCGATCCAGATCTTCGGCTACAACCTCGGCAACAGCTTCACCGTCGCTTCGCGCCGCAACGATTTCCCCGAGAGCGAGATCGTGACCGACGTCGAGACCGGCGTGCAGACGCAACGCATCTATGCCACGACGTACAGCACGACCGCCGACTGGACGCCAATCTTCACCCTGCCGCCATTCTTCCGGAACAAGTTCAACCTGAGCCCGTCGGTGTCGTTCTCCAACGTGGACGGCTCGGCGTTCTGGATCCGGAACGAACGCACGGGAGGAGAATGGGTGCATCAGTCCAAGCGCCCGCTGTTCAGCCTTTCGGCCACGCCGACACTGTTCGGCTTATACGGCGGCATTGGCCCGTTCACACGGCTTCGACACTCGATCTCGCCGACGCTCAGCTATTCGTATGCGCCGAGCGGCCACGTGAGCGATGATTTCCTCGCGGCCACGGGCAGGACCAAGGCCGGCGTCAATGGCGGTTTGGGCTACCTCGGAAATCTTCCCCAGAGCTCGCTCAGCTTCGGCCTCAGCACGAACGTCGAAGCGAAGACCCGCGCGGTGAGCGATTCCAATCCGGAGGGGGGTGACAAGCTGAAGCTGCTGTCGGTGAACTTCGACGCGTTGAGCTACGACTTCGAGCGCGCGAGAGAGACCCACTCGGCGATCCGCGGTCTGACCACGTCGTCGTTCGGCTACACGCTTCGATCCGACCTGCTGCCGGGATTCGACCTCGGCGTGCGTTACTCCCTGTTCGAGGGATCCACGCTGAGCGACACGGCTCGGTTCAAGCCGTTCCGCGAAAACGTGCACGCCACCTTCCAGTTCAGCAACACGGCTAATCCGTTCGCCGTCTTCCAGCGCTTGTTCGGCAAGGCGGCGCCACCGGCCACGCCGGGACAGGACCAGCTGGATCAAACGCAGGACGACCGCTACGCCCGACAGATCGCGGCGCAGCCGGTGGCCGGCCGCTCGTCGCGCAGCGGCTCCTTCCTGCCCACGGTCACCAAGGGCTGGCAGGTGTCGCTCGACTTCACGTCCTCACGCCAGCGCCCGATCAGTGGTGCGAACGTCCTCGATTACGACCCGACGATTCTCTGCCAGCCCTACAATACGCCGGCGCTGCGCCTCGCCTACGACCAGTGCGTTGCCCAGGCGCGCACCAACCCACCCGCGGCGCTTCCGGTGACGTCGGGCCTGCCCGGGTCGCCGATCTATCGCGTGCCGAACACGATGACGATGGTGGGCGACGTGCGATTCAACATCACGGAGCATTGGGCCGCCAGCTGGAACACGACGTACGACTTCGTGAACCGCGACTTCGCGACGCAGATCGTGTCTCTGCAGCGCGACCTGCACGACTGGCGCGCGATCTTCGCGTTCACCCAGTCTCCCACCGGAAGCTTCGCCTTCAACTTCCTCATCTCGCTCAAGGCCGAGCCGGATCTGAAGTTTGATTATCACAAGGCGACGTACAAGAACGAGGGCTTCTAGGCGGGTCGCGCGCGCCGCGCGGGTCGGGGTCGGGCAAACCCGCACTCCGTTTTGCGTGCCCGAATGGCGAGCGGCCGGTACTCGCTGACCGACCCTTGCTCTCCCCCCGCGCACTCTCGACATTGCCTTGATGCCGAGCTCCGTGATCATAGATGGACAATCGCTCTCGCTCGACGCTGTCGTTTCCGTCGCCGCCGGAGACGCCCGGGTGGAACTGGCGCCTGCGGCGCGGGCACGGATGGAGCAGGCCAACCAGGTCGTCACCGACATCGTGAACCGCAACGCGGTTGCGTACGGCGTCACCACCGGATTCGGCAAGCTCTCCGATGTCGCCATCCCGCGCGAGCGGCTGGATGAACTGCAGGTCAATCTCGTGCGCAGCCATGCCGCCGGTGTGGGTCCCCTGCTCAGCGAGCGGGAGACGCGGGCGATGATGCTGCTGCGCGCGAACGTCATCGCGCGGGGCTACTCCGGTGCGCGGCCGCTCCTCGTGGACACGCTGCTCGCCATGCTCAATGCCAGGCTGTACCCGCCGATTCCGGAGCAGGGCAGTGTCGGCGCGAGTGGCGACCTCGCGCCACTCGCACACCTCGCGCTGTCGCTGATCGGCGAGGGTGATCTCTTCCTGAATGGCGAGCGCGCGCCTGCGGCGTCGCGCCTCTCGGCAGCGCGCATCGCCCCGGTACGGCTTGGGCCGAAGGAGGGGATCACGCTCATCAACGGTACCCAGGCTCACACCGCGGTCGCGGCGCTCGCTGTCGTGGAGGCGCACCGGTTGTGGCGGACGGCGCACCTCGCCGGTGCGATGTCGCTGGAAGCGCTGATGGGCACGCCGGTCGCGTTCGACGCGCGGATCCAGGAGGCTCGCGGCCAGCTCGGCCAGGCTGCGAGTGCCGCGCTGCTGCGAGAGCTGCTGCGCGACAGCGAGATTCGCGAGTCGCATCGCGAGCACGATCCGCGTGTGCAGGACGCGTACGCGTTGCGCTGCATGCCGCAGGTGCATGGCCCGGTGCTCGACGCGATCGACTTCTGCTCGGGGATGATCGGACGCGAGCTCAACGCGTCCACCGACAATCCGCTCGTCTTCGCCGACACGGGAGAGATCCTCAGCGGCGGAAACTTCCATGGTCAGGCGGTGGCGATGGCGCTCGACGTGCTCGCCATCGCGCTCACCAACCTCGCGACGATCAGCGAACGGCGCATCGACCGTCTCGTGCACCCGGACCTCAATCAGGGCCTGCCGCCCTTTCTCAGTCCAGATGCCGGCGTGAACTCCGGCTTCATGATGGCCCAGGTGACGGCGGCGGCGCTGGCGAGCGAGTGCAAGGTCCTGGCGCATCCGGCCAGCGTGGACACCATTCCCACGGACGGCAGCAAGGAAGACGTCGTGCCGATGGCGATGGGCGCGGCGTGGAAGCTGCGGCGTGTGGTGCAGAACGTCCGCAACGTGCTCGCCATCGAGCTGATGTGCGCCGCGCAGGGCCTCGACTTCCGAGCGCCGTTGCGCGCGGGGAAGGGCGCGGTCCGCGGACACGCCCTCGTGCGCCGGCTCGTTGCCCCGCTCGGCCAGGACCGCGTGCTCGCGCCGGACATCGCCACGCTCGCCGATGCCATCGAGCGCGGCCACTTTTCGCTGGAGGGTCAACGATCGTGACCGCCATCGCACCGCCGCCCGTTGGCGCGCGCCCCGTGCGCGCCCCGCGCGGCACGACGATCTCCTGCAGGGGTTGGCAGCAGGAGGCCGCCTTGCGGATGCTGATGAACAACCTCGACCCGGAGGTTGCCGAGCGACCGGACGACCTGGTCGTGTACGGCGGTACGGGGAAGGCGGCACGCAGCTGGGCGGCGTTCGATGCCATCGTCGCCGCGCTGCGCAGCCTCGAGAACGACGAGACGCTGCTCGTGCAGAGCGGCAAGCCGGTCGGTGTCTTCCGCACGCACGCATCGTCGCCCCGCGTTCTCATCGCGAACTCCAACCTCGTCGGCCGGTGGGCGACGTGGAAGCACTTCCGCGAGCTGGAGCGTCAGGGACTCATCATGTACGGCCAGATGACCGCCGGCTCCTGGATCTACATCGGCTCGCAGGGGATCGTGCAGGGCACGTACGAGACATTCGGAGCCGTCGCGCGCCGGCACTTCGGCGGCTCGCTCGCCGGCCGGCTCGTCGTCACGGCTGGACTCGGCGGGATGGGAGGAGCGCAGCCGCTCGCTGCCACGATGCAGGGCGCCGCGATCCTCGGCTTCGACGTCGACGAAGCGCGCATCGACAAGCGGCTTGCCACCGGATACCTGGACGCGAAGGCGAATTCCATCGACGAGGGCCTTGCGCTCGTGGAAGCGGCGCGAAGCGATGGACGCGCGTTGTCGGTGGGCGTCGTGATGAATGCCGCTCCCGCGCTCGAGGAGCTTGCGCGCCGCAACGTGCTGGTGGACGTGCTCACCGACCAGACGAGCGCGCACGACATGCTGCGCGGGTACGTGCCCGATGGCATGTCGCTCGCCGGAGCGGCCGCACTGCGCGAACGTGATCCCGACACATATGTTCGCGCCAGCACGGCGACCGCCGTCCGGCACGTGCAGGCGATGCGCATGCTGCAGCGCCGTGGCGCCATCACCTTCGACTACGGCAACAACATCCGCACGGTCGCCTTCGACGCCGGCGTCATCGACGCGTTCGAGATTCCCGGATTCATTCCCGAGTACATCCGGCCGCTCTTCTGCGAAGGGAAGGGTCCCTTCCGCTGGGCCGCCCTGTCCGGTGACCCGAAGGACATTCACCGTACCGACGAGCTGGTGCTCGAGCTGTTTCCGCACGACGAGCACCTGAGGCGGTGGATCACCCTCGCGCGAGAGCGCATCCACTTCCAGGGCCTGCCGGCGCGCATCTGCTGGCTGGGACAGGGTGACCGGGCGAGGTTCGGCGTCGCGCTCAACGACCTCGTCGCCCGCGGCGAGATCTCGGCGCCGATCGCCATCGGGCGCGATCACCTCGACACCGGCAGTGTCGCGTCTCCGTTTCGCGAGACGGAAGCGATGAAGGACGGCACCGACGCCGTCGCGGACTGGCCGATCCTCAATGCGCTGCTCAACGTCGCGAGCGGCGCGAGCTGGGTGTCGTTCCATCACGGCGGCGGCGTCGGCATCGGCAACTCGCTGCACGCGGGGCAGGTGATCGTCGCCGACGGAACCCCCGAGATGCGCGTGCGACTCGAGCGCGTGCTGACGAATGATCCCGGCATCGGTGTGGCGCGCCACGCCGATGCCGGCTACGACGAGGCGCGTGCGACGGCCGAACGTACCGGCATCGTGATTCCGATGGCGAAGTGACGTGCTGACGTCCCGCTTCAGGCCGTACCATGTGCCGATGTTCATCGCCAAGCACCTGTGGTACGTCGCCAGGCGCCGCCCCGTGCTCGTGCATTTCGAGGTCACCGAGCGCTGCAACGCGCGCTGTCCCTTCTGCGACTACTGGAAGACTCCGGCATCAGCGCGCCAGTACGAGCTCGATTCCTTTGCCGATGCGGCGCGCTACTTCAAACCGATGCTCGTCACCTGGACCGGCGGCGAGCCACTGCTGCGTCGGGATCTCGAGGACCTCGTGGCGGCGGTGGATCGGGTGCCGGGCCTGAAGTACACCACGCTGATCACGCATGGCGGCATGCTGACGCCGGAGCGAGCACGGTCGCTGTGGGACGCCGGCGTCCATCAGTTCAACATCTCGCTCGACTATCTCGATGGGCGCCACGACCTGGCACGCGGCATTCCCGGACTGACGGCGAGGATCTTCGCCGCCATCGACGGCATGCAGGCACGGGGCATCGACAACATCCGCTTCAACACCGTCATCAAGGACGACAACCTCGACCAGCTGCTGCCGATCGTGGATCGCGCGGCGTCGCTCGGCTGCGGCGTGAACTTCAGCGTCTACACCGACGCCAAGAACGGCAATCGCGATCATCTGCTGTATGACGCGCACTACAAGGCAGTTGACGACGTGATCGCGCAGCTCCTCGCCTACAAGCGCCGACGTCGCGGCGTAATCACCAGCTCGGACATGTACCTGCGCGAGATCCCACGTTACGTGCGCGGCGAGCTCACGCAGCTCTGCCGGTCGGGAATGCGCACGATTCACCTCGACCCCACCGGCCATGTGAAGCGCTGTCCCGACTTCCCCACGGACTTCCACTGGCGCGACTTCCGGAAGTACGAGCCGATCGCCTGCAACAAGTGCTTCTACGCCTGCCGCGGTGAGGCGCAGGCGCCGCTCGAGTGGTCGCGCGTCCAGGACGTGATGGGTCGACCGCACACCGCGGCGCGATGAGCGAGCAGCTGCTGTTCGTCAATGCCCGGCAGCTCGTCACCTGCGAGGGCCCGCCGCGCGCGCGGCGCGGCAGCGAGATGAACGACGCAGGGGTACGAACCGGCACCGGTGTGCTCGTGGAAGGCGGTCGCATTGCCCGGGTGGACGACGAGGCGATGCTTCGTCGGGCGGCGCCGCAGGCGCGGCTCGTCGACTGCGAAGGCGGTTTGCTCACGCCGGGCTTCGTGGACTCCCACACGCACGCCATCTTCGGCCGCGCGCGGTACGAGGAGCAGGAGCTGCGCGCGACCGGCGTGCCGTACATGGAGATCGCGCGTCGTGGCGGCGGCATTCACGCGTCCGTGCGCGACCTTCGCACGCGCACGGAGCAGGAGCTGTTCGAGCTCGCCGCGCCGCGACTCCGCTCGCTCGCTGCACACGGCGTCACCACCGTCGAGGTGAAGTCCGGCTACGGGCTCACGCTCGAGGACGAGCTCAAGTCGTTGCGCGTGATCGCACGACTCGCCGCCACGCTGCCGATGCGCGTGCGCGCCACGTGGCTCGGCGCGCACGAAATTCCCATCGAGTTCCGCGAGCGGGCGAACGGGCGGCGTGAATACGTCGAGCTGCTCGTGCACCAGATGCTCCCGGTGATCGCGCGCGAGAAGCTCGCCTCGTACGCGGATGTATTCTGCGAGCCTGGTGTGTTCACTGTCGCCGAATCTCGCGAGATCCTGACGGCGGCGCGAGCGGCGGGACTGCAGCTCAAGCTGCACGCCGACGAGCTCGCGGCGGGAGGCGCCGCCGAGCTGGCCGGCGAGTTGGCCGCGCTCTCAGCCGACCACCTCGCGGCCGTGAGCGAGGAGGGGATTGCTGCCTTGGCGCGCGCTGGCACCGTGGCCACCCTGCTGCCGGGCACGATGCTCTTTCTCGGCAAGCGGGATCACGCGCCCGCTCGGCGCCTGATGGACGCCGGCGTTCCCGTAGCGCTGGCAACGGACTTCAATCCGGGCACCTCGCCCACGACGAATTTCCCGCTCGTGCTGACCCTGGGAGTGAGTCAGCTGCACCTGTCGGCGAACGAAGCGATGCTCGCCGGTACGGTGAACGGTGCCGGCGCCCTCGGCTTGTCCGACCGCGTCGGCCAGATTGCGCCCGGCTTTTCTGCCGATCTCGTTCTGTGGGAGCTCGAAGACGTGCGCGAGTTGCCGTACTGGTACGGCGAAGGGCGTTGCCGCGCGTCGTGGGCACGTGGCAAACCTTGTCACGTCCACCACTTAGCGCTAACTTTTCCCCGCTGAGCCCCCCTCTTTCGCGAGGCCGGGCACGCCCCTCGCGGACCCCGCCCCTCGCCGATGCCTGATGTCGCCAAGCTGAAAAAAAAGGCAGCCGAGCTCGAGCTGAAGAAACAGTTCGACAAGGCGCTGGCGGTGTACGCGGACATCCTCGACAGCTTCCAGGGCTCGGACCAGGAGGTCGACGTTGCCCTGTTCAACCGGGTGGGTGATCTCCACCTGAAGCAGGGGAACGTCGCCGACGCGGTGGACTGCTACGAGAAGGCCGTGGACCACTACGTGGATACGGGCTTCTACAACAACGCCATCGCGCTCTGCAACAAGATTCTCCGCAGCTCTCCGGGCCGCGCGTCGATCTACTACAAGCTCGGCAAGATCAGCGCGCACAAGGGCTTCAAGAGCGACGCCAAGGCGAACTTCCTCGAGTACGCCGACCGGATGCAGAAGTCCGGCAAGACGACCGAGGCCTTTCGCGCGCTGAAGGAGTTCGCCGACCTGTGTCCTGACCAGGACGACATCCGCCTCATGCTCGCCGACCAGCTCACGAGGCAGAATCGACGTGAGGAGGCGGTGGAGCAGCTGCAGCTGCTCTACGAGCGCTACAAGCAGGAGGGACGCGAGACCGAAGCGCAGGCGACCGTGGCCCGCATGAAGGCCATCGATCCGGCGGCAGAGCCCCGCTCGCCGGATGCCGCGCCGCGCCGGCCGACGGGCGACCTCGTTTTCCTCGACCTGAACGACAGCGCGTCGGCGAATCGGCGATCGGCGATCGCGCGTCGGGCGACGCAGGGACTCGACCTGCTCGCGACGGGCGAACAGGATCAGGTGCCATCGCCGCCGTCGGCTTCTGCGCCTGCCGCGCCTGCGAAGTCCGCACCCGCCGCGCCTGCCAGGCCCGCCGCGCCTGCGGCCCCTCCGGCGCGGGCAGCCGCACCGGTCGCCCCCCCGGCAAGAGGGCCGCAGAAACCACCCCCGCCGGTGGACGGTCTCACGTTCCTCGACGTCGATGAGCCGCCGGCTCGCCCCGCTGCGCCGCCCGCCGCGCCGGCGCCCCCCGCACCGGTCGCGCCCCAGGAATCGCTGCCCGACATCCTCGAGACGCCGGACATCGAGCCCGCAGTGCTGGACGGTGTTACGCGCGCCGACGAGTTCGTGCAGATGGAGCCCGAGCAGCAGCCCGGCCTGCTCGATGGGCTGCAGACCACCGCTTTCGACGACAATAGCGGTCTGGTGAACTCCGGGACTTCGCTGGATCTCCAGCCGACGAGCTTCGGTTCGGCGGACGAAGGGGCCATCGGCGGCGGCTCCGAAGGTCTGCTCGATTTCGACATCATGCCCGGCGCCGGCTTCAGCGACACGGAGACGGCGCCGTTGGCGCGCGGCACGCCGGAAGCCGGAGCACCGCTGATCGATGAGCAGCTCGGGGCGTCGGCAAGCGCCAGTGACGCCGCTGCGAGCGCGGAGCTCGACTTCATCGTTCGCGAGGATGTGGATCTCGCGCCGCCGAGTGCGGAACAGCCTGCGGCGCCGCCGGTCGATGACATCCCGCTGATGGATTTCGACCTGCCGGAGCCCGCCGAAAGCACCGCGGGGGTCAGGGGATCGCGCGCCCGGCCCGACCTCGACATGCTCGAGCTCACCGAACCGCCCGTCGAGGAAGAGGCAGCGCCGCCCGTCGCCGAACCGGTTGCGCCGGCCGTCCAGCCGGTTGCTCCGCCGGCCCAGCACAAGGCCCCGGTCGTCGAGCGCCCAGCTCCAGCGGCTGAGCGAGTCCTGCCCGTCGAGGCCGCCCATGATGCGAACGTTGGCGCGATTGATCTCGGCGCACTGAGGGCACCGGCGGAGGACCCGTCGTCACACCCGTCCACGATCATGGCGGCGCAGTCGGTGGAGTTGCTGCAGGCCATGACGGATGCGGACCCTGACGATCACGGGGTTCGTCGTCGTCTGGCCGAGGCGATGCTGGAGGCGGGCGATCGCGAGGGCGGCCTGCGCGAGCTCGAGGCGGCAATGATCAGCGCGGAGCTCGGCGAGGACCTCGACTCCGCCGCCTCTCTGGCCGACGAGATCGTGCGGCTCAATCCGTCGTCCGTGCGCCACCACCAGAAGCGAGTCGAATACGCGTTCCGCTTGAACGAGCGCGGCCGGCTTATCGAGGCGTATCTGGAGCTCGCGGACGCCCTCTTCCGCGCCGGTCAGCTGGACAAGTCGCGCGCCATCTACCAGCGCGTCCTCGACCTGGCGCCGGACGACCTGCGTGCCCAGGCTGCACTCGAATCCTTCCCCGTTGCCGACGCTGGTCCGGTACCGCCCGCCGCCGCGACGCCTCGCGTGCAGTCTCCCCGCAGCACCACGGGAACGGCGCGAGCCGCAGCGTCGCCGACCACGCGACCGGAAGTCCCCGTCGCTGCCGATGACGACTTCGTCAACCTCGGCGACTGGCTGCGTGGCGACGAAGGGCAGAAGAGCACCCGCATGGTGGTTCCGGAGCAGGAGCCCACGGGCGATGAAGAAGCGGACTTCCAGGACATGCTCCGGAAGTTCAAGCAGGGAATCGCCGAGAACGTCGAGGAGGAGGACCACCAGAGTCACTACGACCTCGGCGTGGCGTACAAGGAAATGGGGCTGCTCGACGAAGCGATCGCGGAGTTCCAGAAGGCGCTCCGCGCGCCGAGCAACCGGGTGCCGACCTACGAGGCGCTCGGTGCATGCTTCATCGAGAAGGAGCAGTACCAGATGGCGGCCACCATCCTCGCGCGCGCGCTCAACGAGAAGGATGTCACCGACGACAACCTCGTCGGCGTGCTCTACCTTCTCGGCCGGTGCGCCGAGGCGCGCCAGCAGCACGACGCGGCGCTCGAGTACTACCAGCGGGTGTTCGTCGTGGACATCCAGTTCCGCGATGTCGGCGAACGGATGGCCGCCCTGGAAGGAGGCCGGGCGTGACCGGCACCGCGCGCGCGCGCGTACCGGCCACGTCAGCGCTGCGCGAGATCCAGGCGCCTGTCGCCGAGGGGCTCGACGACGTCGTGGCGGAGATGAAGCGCATCGTGACGCATCAGTTACCGCTCATCGAGCAGGTGAGTGGCCACCTGCTGCAGATGCGGGGCAAGATGTTCCGGCCCACGCTGACGCTCCTCGCCAGCGAAACGACCTCCTCGCCGGAGCCGCGGGCCGTGACCGTGGCAGCCGTTGTCGAGCTGATGCATCTGGCGTCGCTCGTGCACGACGACTCGGTGGATCACTCCGCCCTCCGTCGCGGCCTGCCCACCGTGAACTCGCTCTTCAGCCACCAGGTGAGCGTGATCATGGGCGACTTCCTCTACTCGCGCGCGCTGGAGGCGCTGGTCGGGCTCGCAGACCTCGATCTGATGCGTGTGCTCACGGCGGTGTCGACGCAACTCACGGTCGGCGAGATGCGCCAGCTCGCTGCCGTGGAGGCGCTCGCGTTCAGCGAGAGCGATTACGAGGCCTTGATCCACGCCAAGACCGCGTCGCTGCTCAGCGCGTCCTGCGAGACCGGCGCGATGTGCGGTGCGTCGCAGCACCGCGAGGCGCTGCGTCGGTATGGTGAACGGCTGGGCATGGCATTCCAGGTCGCCGACGACATGCTGGACTACACCGGTTCGTCGGACGAGACGGGAAAGCCATCGGGACTCGATCTGCGCGAGCAGAAGGTGACGCTACCGCTTATTCTTGCCTTGCCGCGACTTGCGCCAGCAGGGCGAGCCACGGTCGAGAGGCTCTTCGCGAGTGAGACCCCGAGCGACGGGCAGATCGAAGAAGTGATCACGCTCATCGCCAACGCCGGCGGAATCGACGGTGCGCGCCAGCGGGGCGAGGAGTACGCACGACAGGCCGAAGAAGCGCTCGACGGCCTTCCGGATACCCCGGCGCGCGCTGCGCTCGCCGATGCCATCCTCTACGTCATGGATCGACGCTCCTGATGCCGCCACGCGGATCATCCAAGCACCGCCCGATGTTTCACGCCATCACCCTGGCGATCGGCTTCGTCGTCGGAGGCGCGCTGACCCAGGTGGCCCGTATCTTCCTGCCCGTGGGAGCAGTGAAGGAATTTCTCACGACCGGTGTAACACCATCCGTGGGGCCGGTGACACTGGACCTCGTGATCCTCAAGTTTTCGCTCGGCCCGGTCGCGCTCGACGTCTCGTTGTTGAGCCTGCTCGGGGTTCTGATCGCCTATCTGATCGCACGGTCGCTTTTCTAGGAGACGTCCATGTTCGGCAATCTGGGGTTCGGCGAGCTGATGGTCATTCTGGTCATCGTGCTCGTACTGTTTGGTGCCAAGCGCATTCCCGAAATCAGCGCCTCGTTCGGCAAGGGAATCCGCGAGTTCAAGAAGAACGTGAACGAGGTGGAGCGCTCCATCACGGAGCCCGAGCCTCGTGCGGAGCCGCGGTTGCCGGCCGGTGAGACGACGATTCGCCGCGAGGCGGCCGAGGAGACGCGGCCGGAGCCGAAGCGCCTGCTCTAGGCGCCTGACCGGCTCGCCGGGCTTCGACGGGCTCGCTCGACTGTTACACTGTCCGGCGGCACTGCCGCCGGCTGCTCGTCTCACCGATTCGCGGCCTTGCGCGCTGCCCTTCGTCGGACGTCGACCGCAAACGCGAACGGCACACCGGGTTCCAGCCCGGTGTGCCGTTCGTTGTTGACCGTCAGTCCGCCCTCTACGCGGCGCTCTGCCTCCTCAGCTGCGCGTTGATCTCCTTCCGCTTGTCGTTGATCTTCGCATTCTTCCGAAGATCCTCGAGGAAGTTCTGCACGCGCTGCTGACGCAGCACCTGCAGCCGGCGCGCACGCAGGTCGTTCTTCTGGGCCTCGAATGCAGCCCGATCGGCCGGTTTTCTGGCATCGACGCGAATCACGAACACGCCGTCCGGCTGGCGAACCGGCGCGCTGATGGTGTTCACCGGCAGCACGAACGCGGCGCCGATCGCTTCGCCCAGGCTGCCGAATGCATTCACGGCTCCCCCACGCGTCGTCATGCCGGTCTTCGTGACCGTCATGCCCGCCTTCGCCGCCGCTGCTTCCAGCGACGTGGCCTTGGCCGCCT
>Ga0157369_10004964_pt1 | contig 15584 bp, 17 predicted proteins | sample C25metaG_FD_113461 | JGI IMG/M metagenome (GOLD analysis project Ga0157369, IMG submission 113461) | Corn rhizosphere microbial communities from Kellogg Biological Station, Michigan, USA - C2-5 metaG | ecosystem: Host-associated > Plants > Roots > Rhizosphere > Soil | place: USA: Michigan... | reverse complement strand
GTGTCGATCGCCGAGGTGACCCGCGACCTGTTCCGCGCCGACGACCAGCCCGAGCAGAGCTATTCGGAGCGCCAGATCTTCGAGGCCGCATCGAGCCGGCTCGCCCGCGAGCTCGCCGCGATGGAGCAGGTCGACGAGCCGACCGCGCTCGTCAAGATCCTCGACATCCTCAACAAGGCCGCCGCCATCTACAACAAGGAGAAGGCGACGGCCTGAAGCTTCGGCCCCGCAAGGCTGAGACGAAAGAGGCGGCTCCCGGAAACGGGGGCCGCCTTTTTCGTGCGTGCTCCGGCGTCCAGGGAGGGGCGCGGCCGTCCACCTGCGCCCCCTCTTGCGCCTCCCCCACAAGTAGTGTATTAGACGCACAACACACCTACGGGGAGAGACGAGATGCGCAAGGCCCTGATGCTGCTGCCGGTGCTGATGGTCGGCGGCTGCCACGCCGCCTTCGGCGAGGAATCGCACGAGCGGATCACTCGCGGCTTCCAGGTCGGCGGGTTCGAGAAGATCGCGCTCTCCGGCTCCGGCGACGTCGAGGTCCGCACCGGCGCCGCTGCCTCGGTCCGCGCCGAGGGCGACAAGGAGGCGATCGAGCGGCTGGAGATCCGGGTCGAGAATGGCGAGCTGCGGATCGGCCGGCGCCGCGACGGCGACGGCTGGCATTTCGGCTGGGTGCGGGACCGCCACCTCAAGATCTTCGTGACCGTGCCGTCGCTCTCGGCCGCATCGATCACCGGCTCCGGCGACGTCCGCATCGACAAGGTCGCCGGCAACCGCTTCGACGGCGCGATCTCCGGCTCCGGCGACCTCGGCGTCGGCGACATGCAGGTAGGCGAGGCGAGCTTCTCCATCGCCGGATCGGGCGATGTGCGAGTCGCCGGCAAGGCCGGAAAGGCGAGTCTCTCGACCGCCGGATCGGGCGAGATCCACGCGGGCGGCCTCGAAACGGGGTCCGTCAACGTGTCGGTGATGGGATCGGGCGACGTCCGGGTCCGCGCGACCCAGTCGGCCGACGTCAACATCATGGGATCGGGCGACGTCCACGTCGCCGGCACCAGCAATTGCAAGGTCCACAAGGCGGGCTCCGGCGACGCCCAGTGCGGCTGAGCAGGCCGCGGCGGCGGGGCGGTTGACGCGGCCTTAACCCTGGCGGACGATGGTGGCGCCATGATCCGCGCCCGCCTTCTCCTCGCCTTCGTTTTCGCCCTTGCCGCCGCCGCTCCGGCCGCAGCGGCGGAGCGGACCTATTCCGTCACCGACTTCGACCGAGTCCAGGTCGAGGGGCCGTACGAGGTGACGCTCGTCACCGGCCGTAGCGCCTCGGCGCATGCGACGGGATCGACGCAGGCGCTCGAGGGCGTGAGCGTCGAGGTGCAGAGCGGGCTGCTGCGGGTCCGTCCGAACCGCTCCGCCTGGGGCGGCTATCCCGGCGACAAGGCGGGGCCGGTGCGCATCGAGGTCTCGACGCGCGACCTCAGGACGGCGACCGTGATCGGCTCGGGCCGGCTGATCATCGATCGCGTGCGCGGGCTTCGCACCGACCTGTCGCTGTCCGGGAGCGGGCGAATCGACGTCGCGCGTGTCGAGGCCGACGTGCTCAACCTCGGCCTGATCGGCTCGGGCCGCCTCTCCGCCGCCGGCGTCGCCAAGCAGGTCAAGGCGACCGTGCAGGGCAGCGCCGACCTCGCCGCCGGGGCGCTCGCGGCCGACGACCTCGTCCTCAACGCGGAGACGGCGGGGAATGTCGCTATTGCCGCACGGCGGACGGCGAAGGTGCGCCAGAGCGGGTCCGGGAGCGTCGAGGTGGGCGGCACGCCGAGCTGCACCGTCACCACCGTCGGCTCCGGCCGGGTGCGCTGCGGGCGCTAGAGCAGGAACAGGGCGGAGAGGTCTGCGAGGAGCTTCGCGGGAAGCTCGCCCCCTGCTTCGCCGCCGCCAAGATCGGTCGGGCAATCGCCGGCCGGAAGGTAGCGCCAGCCCTGGTGCGCCCGGCGCGGAACCGGGCGGACGGGCACCAGCTCCGGCGACAGGCGGATGACCGTCTTCCTGTCCTCCTCCCGCTCCGCGAAGCCGAGGATCGTCTGGCGCGCCTGGATGCGGTGCTTGAGGATCCAGTAGACGGAGCCGCCGACCAGCTCGTTCGCGCGCTTCGGCATGAAGCGGGTGACGAGCGGCACCTCGCCGCCGCTGGCGCGCAGCGCCTGCCGCGCGGCGAGGGCGTCGAGGCTGGCGCAGCCGACCGCGACCTTGGAGATGCTGAGCTGGGGCATGGAGCGGCCTAGATGCCGCAGCTTCCGTTGGCGATCAACAGCTTAGCCGTGGAGCCCCCACAGGGTGGCGAGGCCGAGGAAGGAGAAGAAGCCCATCACGTCGGTCATCATCGTGACGAACACCGCGGAGGAGACGGCCGGGTCGACATTGGCCTTGTCGAGCGCGACGGGGATGAGGATTCCGGAGAGGCCGGCGACGAGGTTGTTGATCAGCATGGCGAGGGCGATGACCATGCCGAGGTCCTGGCGGCCGAAGATGACCCAGACGCCGACGCCGACGAGGATTCCGAGCGCGACGCCGTTCGAGATGGCGATCCGGAGCTCGCGGAAGATCATCCGGCGGGTGTTGGAGCTGGTCAGCTGGTTGGTCGCGAGCGCGCGCACGGTCACGGCCATCGTCTGCGTGCCGGCATTGCCGCCCATGCCGGCCACGATCGGCATGAGCACGGCGAGGGCGACGAGACGCGAGATTTCGCCCTGGAAGAGGCCGACCACCGCTGCCGCGAGGATCGCCGTGCCGAGGTTGACGACCAGCCACGTCAGGCGGCGGCGGACCGTCGCCCAGATCGGCTCGTTGATGTCGTCCTCGCCCGCGCCGGACAGGCGAAGGATGTCCTCGCTCGCTTCCTCCTGGATGATGTGGACGATGTCGTCGACGGTGATCATGCCCACGAGCCGGCCCGAGCGGTCGACGACGGCCGCCGAGATCAGCGCGTATTTCTGGAACCGGAGCGCCACCTCCTCCTGGTCCATGTCGACCGGGATCAAGGTCTGCTCGCGCTTCATGATGTCGGCCATCGCCGTCTCGCGGCGCGCGCGCAGCACCCAGGAGAGCATGCAGGTGCCGATCGGCCGGTGCTGGGGATCGACGATGAAGATTTCCCAGAACTCGGTCGTCAGGTCGTCGCCGGCGCGCAGATAGTCGATGACCTGGCCGACGCTCCAATGCTCGGGCACCGCGATCAGCTCGCGCTGCATCAGGCGGCCGGCCGAATCCTCGGGATAGGTGAGCGCCTCCTCGATCGCCGCGCGGTCGTCGGGATCGAGCTCGCGGAGGACGGCGCGCTGCTCGTCCTCCTCCATGTCCTCGATCATGGCGACGGCGTCGTCCGTCTCCATGTCGCCAGCGAAATCGGCCACCTGGCGCGGGTCGAGATCGTCGATCAGGTCCTCGCGGACATGATCGTTCATCTCGGCGATGACGTCGCTGTCGAGAACGTCGCCGAGGGCGGTGGCGAGTGCCTGGCGCTCGTCCGGGTCGATCAGCTCGAACAGGTCGGCGATATCGGCCGGGTGGAGCGGCTCGACGAGCGCGCGGGCGCCGGCGGAGTCGCCCGCCTCGAGCCGCTCCATCACCTCGCGGACGAACTCGGGCTTCAGCCGGTCGTCCTCGTCGAGGCGGGTGTCGGGCGTGGCGGGCACGGCAGCGGGCGCTTCGAGATCGCTTTCGCTCATCGCCCTCTCCTGCCGGTCCTATGGGATCGGGCGCTTCCTAGGCCGGTGACGCGCGGCTGTCGATACGGCCGGGGTGGCGCCGCCGCTGCAGGCCGCCTATCTGCCGGTCGCGATCCACAGGAGACACGCCGCCATGGCCACCGACTCGAACACCCTCGTCCTCTCCCTCGATTCCGGCGGCGACGTCGTCATCCGCCTCCGGCCCGATCTGGCGCCGGGCCATGTCGCGCGCATCAAGGAGCTGGTCGAGGAAGGCTTTTACGACGGAGTCGTCTTCCACCGGGTGATTTCGGGCTTCATGGCGCAGGGCGGGGACCCCAGCGGCACCGGCCGCGGCGGCTCTGACAAGCCGAACCTCAAGGCGGAATTCTCGAATGCGCCGCACAGCCGCGGCGCCTGCTCGATGGCGCGCACCAACGATCCGAACAGCGCCAACAGCCAGTTCTTCATCTGCTTCGACGACGCCCGCTTCCTCGACGGCCAGTATACCGTCTGGGGCGAGGTGACCGAGGGGATGGAGCATGTCGACGCGCTCCCCAAGGGCGAGCCGCCCCGCAATCCGGGCAAGATCCTGAAGGCGAGCCTGCGCTAGGCGGGTGAAGCGGCCGGTCACCCTCGTTACCGGCGCATCTGCCGGGCTCGGCGCCGAGTTCGCCCGTCAATGCGCCCGGCGCGGCGACGAGATCATCCTCGTCGCCCGCCGCCGGGAGCGGCTCGAGACGCTGGCCCGCGAGGTCGGGAAGGCGCACGTCTTCGCCGCCGACCTCGCCACGCCGGGCGCCGCGGCGAAGCTGGTCGGCGAGGTAGAGGCGCTCGGCTTCGACATCGAAACGTTGATCAACAATGCCGGCTTCGGCCTCGCCGGCCGCTTCGCCGCGCTCGCGCCCGAAAGGCAGGCGGAGATGATCGACCTCAACGTCCGCGCGCTGACCGAGCTCTGCCGCCTGGTGCTTCCGGGGATGATCGAGCGCCGCCGCGGTTTCCTGCTCAACGTCGCCTCGACCGCAGCCTTCCAGGCGGGGCCCAACATGGCGGTCTATTACGCCAGCAAGGCCTATGTCCTCTCGCTCACCGAGGCGCTCCACCAGGAGACGAAGGGGAGCGGGGTCCATGTAACGGCGCTCTGCCCCGGGCCGACGGCGACCGAGTTCTTCGACGTCGCCGGCGCCGCCGACGGGCGGCTGGCGAAGATCGCGACCGATGCCGCCTCGGTGGTGCGGGCGGGGCTTCGCGGGCTCGAGCGCAACCGGGCGATCGTCGTCCCCGGCCTCGCGAACCGCATCGGCGCGCAGGCGAACCGCTTCCTGCCGCGGGCGGCGATGCGGCGGATCATCGCCTCGATCAAGGCGTAGCGGCTACTCCGTCGCCCGCGAACAGCCAGTCGTGGAAGATGCGCACCGGCCGGCGGTTCAGCGACGAGCGGCGGCAGGCGAACCAGTAGGAATAGGGGCTCTCGACGGCGACGTCGAACAGCTGGACGAGCCGGTCGTCATGCGCCTCCTTGAGATGGCTCTCGTGCATCAGCGCGACGCCGAGCCCCTGGGCGGCCGCCTCGAGGATCAGCTGCCCCGAATCGAAATGGTCGATCGCAGCCGGCTGGAGGTCGGGCAGCCCGACGGCCTCGCGCCAATAATCCCAGGTGTCGGGAAGGTCGCGGTGGAGGAAGATGGTGGCGCGCGACAGCTGCGCCGGCTCGGTGATCGCCTCCGGCCCCTCGGCGACGCTCTTCGCGCCGATCGCCACCACCCGGTCCTGCGTGTCGATCCGCCGCGAATAGAGGTGCGGCTCGATCTCGGTGGCGATGGCGATCGCCGCGTCGAGGCCCTCGTCGAGCCGGGCGAGGCCGTGGGCCCCGGTGTCGATGTCGATGTGGAGCTCGGGATGGGCGGCGCGAAGCTCGGGGAGGTGCCCCATCATCCGCTGCGACGCGAAGAGCGGCGGAACGCCAAGGCGAAGCCGCATCAGCTCCTGGCCGCCGAGCGTCCGCTCCATCGCCAGCGCCAGCTGGTCGAGCGCGGGGGCGATCTCGGAGAGGAGCTGCTCCCCTTCGGCGTTGAGGTGGATCGACTGGTGCCGCCGCTCGAACAGCGGATGACCGACGAACCGCTCGAGCGCCTGGATCCGCCGGGTGAGCGCAGGCGAGGACAGAGCGAGCGCCTCCGCCGCCGCCTTGACGGAGCCAAGGCGCGCGACCTGGACGAAGGCCTCCACGGACGTCAGGGGCGGCAGCCTTCGCACGCGTCGGAACTTCCTTTCCGTTGCAACGCACTAGCGCTACGCAGGTGCAACGAGCGGCAGAAAACAGCCACGCGCTGAGTGCAACATCTGCATCCATAGCATAGCTCTTCGCACTTGCACAACGGCCGCCCAAGTCCGAGAAAAGCCCTGCCTTTCAGGCATCCTCTCCTAACAAACTTTCGGGCCGGCTCCCTTGGGAACCGGCCCTTTTTTTCGTCCTGGGGACCCGGCGGGCTGGAAGCGCCGTTGTCGTGGCTTATCTCCCGCGGCGGAACGGAAGGGATCGCGATGGCCGACGAGGAAAGGCAGCCGACCAGGCTGCAGGTGGCGACGATGCGGCCGGAGGACAGCGGCCGCGGCCTCGCCCGGCTGCCGCGCCGGCTGATGGCGGAGCTCGGACTCGGCGAGGGCGACGTCGTCGAGATCACCGGCAAGCGTTCGACGCCCGCGCGCGCGGTCGCCCCCTATGCCGAGGACGAAGGGCTCGACATCATCCGCCTCGACGGCCTCCAGCGCGCCAATGCCGAGATCGGCTCGGGCGACTTCGTCACCATCCGCAAGGCCGAGGCGAAGCCCGCCCAGCGCGTCGTCTTCGCGCCCGCGCAGAAGAACCTGCGGCTCCACGGCTCGGCCCAGGCGCTGAAGCGCAGCTTCGGAATGAAGCCGCTCACCGCCGGCGACATCGTCGCGACCACCGGCCAGCAGCAGGTCCAGCACGGCGACATCCCGCCCGAGCTCCGGCAGATGCTCGCCTCGCCCGCCTACGCGCTCCAGGAGATCCGCCTGACGGTGGTCTCGACGAGCCCGAAGGGGATCGTCCACATCGACGCCAACACCGAGGTCGAGCTACTCCCCGAATATACCGAGGCCGCCGAGGCGCGGCGCGCCGACGTCACTTATGACGATCTCGGCGGCATCGGCGGGACCATCGACCAGCTGCGCGAGATGGTCGAGCTGCCGCTCCGCTACCCCGAGATCTTCGAGCGGCTGGGGGTGGATCCGCCCAAGGGCGTGCTGCTCTACGGGCCGCCCGGAACGGGCAAGACCCGGCTCGCCCGCGCGGTGGCCAACGAGAGCGACGCGAACTTCTTCCACATCGCCGGGCCGGAGATCATGGGCTCCGCCTACGGCGAGAGCGAGCGCCGCCTGCGCGAGGTGTTCGAGGAAGCGGCCAAGGCCTCGCCCTCGATCATCTTCATCGACGAGATCGACTCGATCGCGCCGAAGCGCGGCCAGGTGCAGGGCGAGACCGAAAAGCGCCTCGTCGCCCAGCTCCTCACCCTCCTCGACGGGCTCGAGCCGCGCCAGAATCTCGTCGTCATCGCCGCCACCAACCGGCCCGAGGCGATCGACGAGGCGCTTCGCCGCCCCGGCCGCTTCGACCGCGAGATCGTCATCGGCGTCCCCGACGAACGCGGCCGGCGCGAGATCCTCGCCATCCACACGCGCGGCATGCCGCTGGACGGCGGCGTCAACCTGCCCGAGCTGGCGCGGCGGACCTACGGCTTCGTCGGCGCCGACCTCGCCGCCTTGGTGCGCGAGGCGGCGATCGAGGCGGTGCGGCGGATCATGCCGAAGCTCAACCTCGAGGAAGGCACGATCCCGCACGAGGTGCTCGAGACGCTGTCGGTCAAGGGCAGTGACTTCGAGGAGGCGCTGAAGCGGGTCCAGCCCTCGGCGATGCGCGAGGTGATGGTGCAGGCGCCCACTATCGGCTGGGACGATATCGGCGGCGTCGACGCCGCGCGCGAGCGGCTCCGCGAAGGCGTCGAGCTGCCGCTCAAACATCCGGACGCGTTCAAGCGCATGGGCATCCGACCGGCCAAGGGCTTCCTGCTCTACGGCCCGCCCGGCACCGGCAAGACCCTCCTTGCCAAGGCCACCGCGCGCGAGGCGGAGGCGAACTTCATCGCCACCAAATCCTCGGACCTCCTCTCCAAATGGTATGGCGAGAGCGAGCAGCAGATCGCCCGCCTCTTCGCCCGCGCCCGGCAGGTCGCCCCGACGGTGATCTTCATCGACGAGCTCGACAGCCTGGTGCCGGCGCGCGGCGGCGGCCTCGGCGAGCCGCAGGTCACGGAGCGGGTGGTGAACACCATCCTCGCCGAGATGGACGGGCTCGAGGAGATGGGCTCGGTGGTGGTGATCGGCGCCACCAACCGGCCGAACCTCGTCGACCCCGCCTTGCTGCGCCCGGGCCGGTTCGACGAATTGATCTACGTCGCCGTCCCCGACGAGGCTGGCCGACGCCATATCCTCGGCATCCACACGGCGAAGATGCCGCTGGGCGAGGATGTCGACCTCGATTCCCTCGCCCGCCGCACCGACCGCTTCACCGGCGCCGACCTCGAGGACCTCGTCCGCCGCGCCGGCCTCTTCGCCCTGCGCGCCTCGATGGAGGCGGCGCGCGTCACGATGGCGGATTTCGAGCGCGCGCTGGAGGAGACCCGCGCCAGCGTCACGCCGGAGATGGAAAAGGATTACGAGCGCATCCAGGCGAGCCTCAAGCAGGACGCGATGAGCAGCGCCGCCGGCATCGGCTTCATCGCCCCCGGCATGCTGACGCCGCGCGGGCCCAAGGGCTGAGGCGGCGCCGGAGCAGGGTCCTCCGCTTGGTCGCTGCGCTCCTGGCAATGACAGCTCTCGCCGAGCTGATCACGTCCCAGAATACCGAGGGCGCTCGTCGCTCGTCGGCGGCTTAGTCGCCGGTAAGGTGGAGGTAGCGCTCCGAGAAGTCGGCGGCCTGGCGCAGCTGCTCCCAGTCGGGGAAGCTCACGAAGCGCCGCCTGCGCCGGATCAGCCCCTCCTCCTCCAGCGCGCGGAGCGTGCGGTTGACGTGAACCGCGGTGAGCCCGGTCGCGTCGGCAAGCTGCTCCTGCGACATCGGCAGCTCGTAGCCATATTCGTCCGCCAGTCCCTGCGCCTCGAGCCGGAGCGCGAATTCGCAGAGCACATGCGCGATCCGCGTGCGCGCGTCGCGCCGGCCGACGTTGAGCACCCATTCCCTGAAGATCGACGCCTCGACGAGGATGGCGGCAAGCACGGCATGGCCGATCCCCGGGCGTAGGCGCGCCAGCTCCTGGAGGTCCCGGCGGGAGACGAAGGCGATCTCGGCGCGGGTCAGGGTCTGCACGCTGTGGTCGGCGACGTCGAGGAACAGGTGCTGGAAGTCGAGCGGCTCGCCCGGAATGTGGATGGAGACGATCTGGCGGGCGCCGTCGCCGGTCAGCTTCTGGCGGTAGGCGAAGCCCGAGAGCAGGACCGCGCAATTGGTCGGCGGATCCCCTTCGCGGGTGGTGTAGGTGTGCGGGTCGAGCGTCCTGACCGTATAGGGAAGCGCCAGAATGGCTTCGCGGTCGGCCTCCGAGAGCGGCGCGTGGAGCGTCAGCTTGCGTACCAGAAGGTCCAGCGGACTGTTCACGGCTGGCACCTTGATTCCCCCCCCCGCGATGACCGGGAGCACGTTTCCGTGGCCGGAGCCGACAAACCCATTGATACGAATGGTCTAAGCGGCGCCCCGGCAGGGGTCCCTCAAGTATGATTGGCAAGCCGAACCTATCAAATGTTAGGTCCTGGCTTGCGCTGAGCAGACTTGATCGAAGGCAAGGCGGGTCGCGGCGCCGGGCGGTATGTTGAGCCGGCATGCCGCTCTACTACTTCCACATCTACAACGACGTCCTGACTCACGATCGGGAAGGTCAGGAGCTGCCGGACGCCGAGGCTGCCGTCCGCGAAGCGCATCGCGGCGCCCGTTCCCTCGCCGCGGAGCAGGTGCAGCAGCACGGGCGGCTGGTGCTCCACCACTTCATCCAGGTCGAGGATTCGGAAGGGAGGCGCGTCGCGACCGTCACCTTCGGCGACGCCGTCCACATCGAGGCCTAGACGGGCGGCCGCTCCCTCTGGACCGCATCCGCGCCTTCGGGTTGCGGCCCGTTCTGCTCGGCGTGGAGATAACGCGGGTTGAAATCGCCATATTCGCGCATCCGGCGCCAGCCCGAGACGCGGACGCGTCCCCGGTCGCGCTGGACGAAGCCCTCGGCTTCCAGCGTGCGGATCGTGCGGTTGACGTGGACGGTGGTGAGGCCGAGGGCGTCGCCGAGCTGCTCCTGGGTCATCGGCAGCTCATATTCGTCGCCCTCGGAGAGGCCCTGCGCCTCGAGCCGGGAGCCGAGCTCGCACAGCAGGTGCGCGAGCCGCGAGGAGGCGCCGCGGCGGCCGATGTTGAGCACCCATTCGCGGAAGATCGAGGATTCGACCTGCATCAGGACGAGGACGGCATGGGCGACGGCCGGGCGGCTCCGGATCAGCGCCTCCAGATCCCCACGCGACAGCACCGCCACCTCGGCGCGCGTGAGCGTCTGGACGTTATGGTCGGCGACGTCGAGGAACAGGTTCTGGAGGTCGAGCGGGTCACCCGGAATGTCGAGCGCGACGATCTGCCGCAGGCCGTCGCGGGTGAGCTTGTGACGGCAGGCGAGGCCGGAGGCGAGGATCGAGCAGGTCTCCGGCGGATCGCCTTCGCGCGCGACGTAGCTCTGCGCCTCGAGCGTCTTCAGCCGGTAGGGCAGCGCCAGCACCGCCGCGCGATCTTCCGGCGCTAGCGCGGCATGGGTCTCGAGCTTGCGCAGCAGCAGGTCGAGGGGACTGGGGGTCGAAGCCACGAGAGACTCCCGCATGGAGAGGGCGGGAGCACGAAGCATCTCTCGGCCGCCTCGGCCCGAAGAGTCTGGAGGCGATGCCTGTAGAATGATCGAGGTGTGGCCGAGGTTCAATGTCTTTTGATCAATTCCCCGGCAGCGTCGGCTCCGCGGCGGCCGGATCGCGCAGCCACCACGCCGCCCAGGCGGTGAGCGCCGCCAGGATCGCGGCGACGGCGAGGAACGGCAGCGGCCGCGCCAGCTCGTAGAGCGCGACGGCGGCGGCGGGCGCGGCGATATAGGCGATGCCGTTCACCGAGGTCACCATCCCCGCGATGGCGTTCTGCTCGTCCGCTTCCACCGCGAGCGAGGCGCCGCTGGTGAAGCCGGGGCGGAAGAATCCGAAGCCGAGCGAGGCGAGCGCGAAGGCGATGGTGAGCCCGTAGGTGCCGCGGGCGAGGCCGGTGCCGAGCGTCCCCGCCGCGGCGAGCGCGCAGCCCCAGAGGACCAGCTGGCGCGGCGTCATCGCGAAGAAGGGAATGAGCGCCCACTGGGCGAGCAGGGTCGCCCCGGCGCCGGCCATGAGGACGATCGCGATATGCTGCTGCGCCTCCGCGAGCGGCGCGCCGGAGCGGTCGATCACCAGGAAGCCGATCACGCCGAGAAGCGCCGCATTGCCGTGGCCGCCGACGATTCCCACCGCCTGCCAGGGGAGGATGCGCGGGTCGGTCCAGCGCAGCCGCCGGTCGGTCCCCGCCGGGCTGTGGGCGCCGCGGGTCGACGTGCCCATCGAGGGGAAGTCGACGACCTCTCCGCGCGCCTCGCTCCGCGGCGTGTCGTCGGGAAGGCGAAGGACGAGGGCCGCGAGCACGGCGGCGCCGATTGCGGCGAAGACGAACAGCGGCCCGGCAAGCCCGAGCGGCTGGAAGACGAACAGCGGCGCGATGGCCGGGCCGATGATCGTGCCGAGGCCGAAGGAGGAGGCGATGGCGGCGAGGCTGGCGGTGCGCTGCTCGCCTTCGGTCCGCGCGGCGATATAGGCCTGCACCGCGGGCGGCGAGGCCGAGCCGAGGATTCCGTAGACGGCCCGGCCGACGATGAAGATGGGGAAGACGAGCGCGGCGGGGATGACGCCGTGGAGACCCAGCGCCAGCACCGTCCCGCAGACCAGCATCGAGACGATGAAGCCGATGAGGCCGAGCCGCATCAGCGCGCGCCGGCCGCGGCGGTCGGCGCGGTGCGCCCAGTGCGGCGCGAGCGCGACCCAGGCGACCGCCGACAGGCTGAAGGCGACCGCGACCCACAGGTCGGCGATCTTCAGCTGCCGGCCGATCGCCGGCATCAGCGACTGCATCGCGGTGTTTCCGGACGCCGCGACCAGCATCACCGCGAAGAGGAGGGCGAAGCGCTCGCGCGAGGCGAAGAGTGCCATGACGACAGGTCCCGGAAATCGCGCGGTCCACCGCGCCGCCGCCGCAACGGCCGCCGCGGCAAGGGGCGGCCTTGCCATTGCCGCGTTGTTTTGCCAACGCAGGGGGCTGATCCCAATCGAACTGGACTTTGCATGACCTTCACCGGCGAACAAGCACAACGGAGCCGCGCCTTCGCCCGGCGTGGCGGCGGCGGGCCGCTCTGGCAGTTCCTGCGGGGATTCCTGAAGCATCCGGTGATGGTGGGGTCGGTGATCCCCTCGTCGAAAGCGCTCATCGACAAGATGCTGGCGCCCGTCGACTGGGCCAATTGCAAGCTGTTCGTCGAATACGGGCCGGGCGTGGGCACGTTCACGCAGGAGGTGCTGAACCGCCTCGCCCCCGACGCGATCCTGCTGACGATCGACACCAACGCCGATTTCACCACCTATCTCAGCCGCAAGATCCGCGATTCGCGGCTCCGGCCAGTGACCGGATCGGCCGCCGACGTGCGCACGATCATGGCCGATTTCGGCCTCACCGAAGCCGACTACATCCTTTCCGGCCTCCCCTTCTCGACCCTGCCGCCGGGGATCGGGCCGAAGATCGCGGAAGAGACGGCCGAGGCGCTCCGTCCGGGCGGCGCCTTCCTCGTCTACCAATTCTCGCCGAAGGTCCGGCAGTTCATCGCGCCCTATTTCGATCGCATCGACCGCGGCTTCGAGTGGATCAACATCCCGCCCGCCACGCTGTTCTGGGCCTGGAAGGACTGAGCGCGGCTAGGTCTTGCCGGCGATTCCCGGCAGGTTGAGCCGGCGCGAGATCCGGTAGTCGGCGACGGCGACGATGAAATAGCCGATCGCCCAGCGGATGCGGTTGAGGAGCGTGCGCTGCTTGCGGTGGCTCCCCAGCGTGATCTGCGTACTGCTTGCGACCTCTCCGTCGACGAACCGGCGCATGTCGCGCGCGAAGGCGGCGTCCTCGACGCGCAGCATCATCTCGAGGTTGAGGAAGAGGCTGCGCATGTCGAAATTCGCCGAGCCGATATGGACGACGTCGTCGACGACGAACAGCTTCGTGTGGAGCTTCGTCGGCTCATATTCATAGACCGCGACGCCGCGCTTCAGCAGATAATTGTAGAGGCTGCGCGCCGCCGCGATGGTCGCATTGTTGTCCGACTTGGACGCGGTGACGAGCCGCGCCTTCCCCCGCCGCGCCACTTTCGCCAGCCGGCGCAGCATCGCCGGCGCGGGCGCGAAATAGGCGGCGACGATGTCGAGGCGGCGGGCGTCGATCATGTCGCGGCGCACCGCGCGCGCCCAGGGGCTCAGACGCCGCGTCGGGCCCCCGAACAGCCAGTGGAGCTTGCCCTCGGTGACGCTGTGCTGCTGGAGCATGCGCCTCAGATCCCGGATTCGGGCGTTAGGCGTTTCGGCCCAGGCGAACAGCCGGTCGAAATAGCGCGTCAGGCAGCCGACGCTCTCCCCCTCGACCTCCAGCCCGATGTCGCGCCACGCCCCATCTTCGATCATGCCGAAATAATCGTCCGAAATGTTGAACCCGCCGATCATCACCCGCCGGCCGTCGGCGAGGGCGAGCTTCTGGTGGTTGCGAAGCAGGTATTTGCGGCCCCAGTGCGGGCTGAAGCGGCAGAAATGGACGGGGCTCTCCTGGAGCGGGCGGAAGAAATCCATGTTGCCGGTCGAGCCGAAGCCGTCGACCAGCAGCCAGACCTCGACTCCGCGCTCCGCCGCCGCGATCAAAGCGTCGCGCACGCGGGTGCCGGCGCGGTCGTCGAGGAACATGTAATAGAGGAAGCGCAGGCTCTCGCGCGCCTCCCCGATCAGCCGGATCAGCGCCTCGAGCCGGTCGGGGCCTTCGGAATAGAGGGTGAGCCGGTTTCCCGAAACCTCCCCCGCGACCTTCGCCCCTTCGACCGCACCCTCCGCCATGCGCCCGGCATGGCCGTGCGAGCGCCGCGGAGCAAGGCGCAAAACATTGACTTTCCGGCCCCCCGCCCGTATCTCGCCCGCTTTCCCACAGCATTGCTTGCAGCGGAGCTCCACGAATGGCGCGCGTAACCGTCGAAGATTGCGTCGACAAGATTCCGAACCGGTTCGACCTGGTCCTGCTTTCGGCCCAGCGGGCGCGACAGATTTCGGGCGGCGCCGAGCTCACCATCGACCGCGACCGTGACAAGAACCCGGTCGTCGCGCTTCGCGAGATCGCCGAGGAGACGGTGAAGCCGAAGCATCTCGAGGAGTCGCTGGTCGGCAGCCTGCAGCGCGTGCAGGTCGAGGACGACGAGGCGCCGGACGAGATCGGCTCGCTCTCCGCCTCGGCCGAGGCGCTGCGCCTCACCGCGGCCGCCCCGCCCCGCAACAACAATGCCGGCGGCGACTACGAGTAACCGGAAGGCGGCGACCCGGGAGGGCGCCGCCTTCTTCCTTTTTGCGACCCCGCTCGGCCTCTGCGCGCTGGTGTGGCGCGGCGAGGCCATCGTCGGCGCCGCTCTTCCCGAGGCCGACGCGGCAGCGATGCGGCGGAGCGTGGAACGGCCCTTTCCGGGCGCCGTCGAAGCCGCTCCGCCGGCCTTCGTCGCCGGCGCGGCGGACCGGGTCGCCCGCCATTTCGCCGGCGACCCGCAGGATTTCTCCGACCTTCCGCTCGACCTTTCCGCAGCCTCGCCCTTCGAGCGGGCCGTCTATGCGGCGGCGCTGGCCATACCCTGCGGGGAGACCCGCACCTACGGCGATCTCGCCGGCACCGTCGGCGAGCCGGGCGCCGCGCAGGCGGTGGGAACGGCGCTCGGCCGCAATCCGGTGCCGATCCTCGTCCCCTGCCACCGGATCCTCGCCGGCGGGGGACGCAGCGGCGGCTTCTCCGCCCCCGGCGGCGTCGGGACCAAGTTCCGGATCCTTGCGATCGAGGGGGCGCGGCTTCCCGGCGAGGGTGCCGGGCTATTCGAAGCGCTGCCGCTGGCGGTGAGGCCCGCCTAGAGCTCCGAGCGGTCGACCCACTCGAGCTGGTGCCGGCCGAGCGGCCGCAGGTCGGCGTCGCGGACCGCCATTGCCGCGATCGGCCGGCGCGTCGCCCGGTCGACCAGGACGGGATTGGAGGGGGCTCGGGCCACCCATTTCTCACCCCATTCGCGAAGCGACAGCAACACCGGCAGCAGGTCGAGACCCTTGTCGGTGAGGTGATAGGCGACGCGGCGGCGGTCGGCAGGATCGGGCTCGCGGCGAAGGATGTCGCTCTCGACGAGGCGCGCGAGCCGGTTGGAGAGGATGTTGCGCGCAATGCCGAGCGTCGACTGGAACTCCTCGAAATGATGGAGGCCGTTGAACGCGCCGCGCAGGATGAGGAACGACCAGCGCTCGCCGACCGTCTCGAGCGCCGCGGCGATCGAGCAGTTCCTCAGCATCTCGCGATGGCGTTCGAGATCGAGCACGAGGCTGATCTTAGGCGGGTTTTTCGGGCTTGGATACGGCCTGCGCGACGCGCTGGCCGCGCGGCGCCTCAGATGCGCTCGCCGCTGAGGCGCTGGCAGATCATGTCGAGCTGGTCGAGGGTCG
>Ga0157369_10004960_pt1 | contig 15592 bp, 18 predicted proteins | sample C25metaG_FD_113461 | JGI IMG/M metagenome (GOLD analysis project Ga0157369, IMG submission 113461) | Corn rhizosphere microbial communities from Kellogg Biological Station, Michigan, USA - C2-5 metaG | ecosystem: Host-associated > Plants > Roots > Rhizosphere > Soil | place: USA: Michigan... | reverse complement strand
GCGCCAGCGCTTTCGGCAACGCGACACGAGCCTCGTTCGTTGGCAGAACCGGCGACGCGGAGTAAATAGCCATGCATGAATCGTACCACGAATCGCACCCTGAACGTGTACATGTTTCAGGTCAGATTGATGCCCTGGTAATGGCGATTATGTCATTTTGTATCGGGTGCATTAGCAAATTCTGCAGTTATACCCTCCCTTGATAGCCCGGCCTGGGCACCGGGAATTCGCGCTTGATCAGGGACTGTTGAAGCGGGGGACAACGACGCGCCTCCAGTCCCTGCCGCATTCGCGGTCCAGCGAGAACGCCCCCTGATCTGGCTTTTCCTCTCCGCGAGTTTGCAGGATTCGCACTTTGACTGCAAGATTTGCATTCGATGAGGTGTGTTCGTGAGTGACGATTTCGGTCGGCTGAGTTGGCTGCCGACTCCTGAAGTGCGAGCCGATCCGGACGCGTTTCTCGGTGAGGTGTTGACCGGTTGGAAGCGGCAGCAGTTGGCCAACAACTTCCGTGTGAAGACCGTGCAGCGCCGCACCGCGGCAGTGCTACGGATGGCTTCGTTTGTTGGTTCCTACCCTTGGGAGTGGCTTTCCGGTGACGCGGATTTCTTCGCTCATCTCCGCGGTGTCGAGAACCTATCGCATCAGACCGTTCGCGCTTATCAGGGCGATGTGAAGCTGTTCTTCGAGTTCGCCGGCGATCCCGGCCTATGACTGGAACGAGAACTGCGGGCGCCTGTTCGGGACCGTGTTCTCGCAAGTCGTCACGGACTTGAATCGGAGCCGGCACCGGCAGGAGACGCCCGAGGCATCCGTTCGTCCGTTCAGTGTTCCTGAGCTGCAGGAGTTCTTCGATCTTGCTGATCTGGAGCCCGAGCTGGTCGCCGCGGCGCATTGGCGGCATGGCGGGACGCGATCGCGTTCAAGACCCTCTACGCCTGGGGTCTCCGCGTGAACGAGATGCGTCATTTGATCGTCCCGGACTTCTCTCGCAACATCCGCACCCCGACCTTCGGCGAGTGGGGCGTGGACCCACAATAAAACGCCAAGTGGAATATCAGTGGCATGTTCGGGAGTTGATGGCCCGGACTGGGATGCGCAACAGCCGCGACCTGGTCGGCCCGCTGCGTGATCGCGGGATCACTCTGTCCGAGTCGCAAATCTACCGGCTGGCGATGCAGGACCCCGAACGGATCGCGTTCAAGGTCCTCGTCGCCCTGGCCGACATATTCCACGTTGAGGTGAACGAGCTCGTGACATACACCACCACGAGCATCCGGGCGTCCCGCCCCAAGGCCGTCGGCTCCGCCGCCGACGTTCCGCTCCTGGAGGCCTACCGGCCCGTCCGCGCCCGGATCCTTCGGCCTGATGACGAGTGAGCTGCGCGGCCGCGGCCGCCCCCGAACCATCGGCACCCACCTTTGCGGTCGTTGCACGAGGATGGTTCCCAAGATCCGGGTCCGCTGGCCCGACGGGAACATCTGCGGCGCCTGCTTCACCGCCGCCGTCAACACGCACGGCATCTGCGCACACTGCAACACCGAACGTCTCCTCCCCGGCCGCTCGCCCAGCGGAGAACGGATCTGCGGGGACTGCGCCGGCATCACCACCAATCTGACCTGCGACCGCTGCCAGAAAGAAGGCGAACGGATCCGCGGAGGGTTCTGCGCGTGCTGCGTCCTCACCGACGACCTCACCGCGATCCTGCACCCCAACAATCCGCCGGACCTGCGCCTGCAACGGCTCATCCGCGAACTGTCCTCCACCAACCGGCCACAGAGCATCCGCACCTGGATGCGCGGCACCGCTCCGGCCGAGATCCTCCACCGCGTCGGGACCCGCGAGCTCGCACTCAGCCACGATCGTTCGACCGCGAACCGCCATCTCGCGCGCTCGAGCACCTGCGAGAGATGCTCGTCCATCACCAGATCCTGCCTGGCCGTGATGACATCAGGCTGGTCCGCTTCGAGGCCTGGCTCAACAAACGCCTGGAGTCCTTTGCTGGTGACCCGCAGATTCAGCAGCCGTTGGAGCAGTTCGCCCGCTGGCACCACCTACGCCGGCTCCGTCAGGACCCGCCGCCGCCGAACATGTAACACGCGACCCGCGCCGCCAAGCAAGAGATCACCGAGTCCGGCAAGTTCCTACACTGGCTCCACACCGAACACGACACCCACATCGACGACCTTCGGCAAGAGCACATCGACCTCTACTGGTCCGAGGGCCCCTCCACCCGCAAACACATCCGCAATTTCCTCCAACAACGCGGCCTCACCGGACACCGGCGAGCCCTCTCCGCGAAGGCCCGGGACGCCGAGACCACACCCACCATCACCGGCCGAGAACGACTCGAGCTCCTCCGCCAGGTCATCGAAGCAGACCAGGTCACTCTCTCCACCCGGATCGCTGCGATCATCCTGCTCCTCTACGGCACACCCATCGGAACCATCGCCAGCCTCCGCGTCACCGACTTCACAGCCACGCCAGCTGGCATGACCATCAACCTCGGAACGCAGCCGGCACCGATCCCCGACCCGTTGATCCCGCTTTTCACCGACTACATGGCCAATCGGTCACACAGCGGAACCATGAACAAGAACTCGCCCTGGCTCTTCCCCTCCACCAACGCCGGCCAACACATCAATCCCAACACCCTGCTGATTCGTTTCCGAACCTTCGGCATCCGCGCACTCGCCGCCCGCAACACCACGCTCGCCGACCTCACCCTCGAGCTCGACCCCACCAGCCTCGCCGCCCTCCTCGGCTACTCCGCCAAGATCATGACCAAACACGCCGCCCGCGCCGGAACGGCCATGGCCAGCTACCCGGCGATGCTCCTCAACGAACCGCGCGACTAGACGAAGAGATCGTCGTTCGACAGTCCAGGCTGGTTCTCGCACTCAATCAGGTGGTCTGATCAAAGCGGATAACACCCACTTCGCCTCCCTCGTTAGCGGTCAAACTCGCCACCGAGGTTGTCTGCGTGAGACGTGGCGGGGGTCGTTGACTAGCCACTGAATAAAGGAGCTCCGGCGAATGAGGCGGACTCAATTTGCGGGGTAGACAACTCTGTCGATACGTTAGCCCTGACCGACTGGTCTCGACGGTGAGAGGGGGGTGAAATGACCGAAAGCAACAACGCTGAGCTCGTTCTCGAAGAGATTACTGAGCCTGCGCCTGCGCTCATTCAGCAGGGCAACGTCGTCAGCTAATGACAGGCGGGGCCCGGGCTGGTTAGCCGCCCGGGCCCCTTTTTCCAGAATCGGTCGGGAATCGTGATAGCAACCTCCAGCGCAATCCGCGTGTTCTTTGATGAGCGCGACGGATGGGTGATTCGAAACCTTCAATTGCGTCGCTCTTGGGTCGTAGACGCGCCAACGGCCGCGGTCGCGGTCGCTTTTATGAAACCTTCGGAGCAGGATGCTGTTGCGTCGGCTCTCGGTGGGGAGCTGGACCGGGACGCCGTGACAGCAAGAGTCTCGGCTCTCCTGTCTTTGGGCGTGCTCGTGCACGCTGGAGATGGCCTCGACCAGGCACTACCCGCGTGGGCTGCACGGGGATGGGCCGAAGCCCACGATTACCTTTTGGCCACCTGGAGCTACCCCTTCGAGGACTATTCGCAGCGCGGCCAGGAGATCGACAAGGAACGAATGCGTGCCTACGCGTCCACGAAGGCGGACACAGTGAGATCTCTTCAGCAGAAGGGAACGAACGCTCTCCCACTGCCTGGTATTGAAGAGTCCCTCGACCAGCTTGCGACGCTGACGGAGCTCGATCTCGCCAACCAGTTGTTGACCATCGCTTCTGTCGCGGCATTGCCAATAGAAATGAAACGTTCGCGAACTCCCGGGGCTGACTACATTCATCGAACGAGCCCGTCGGGAGGCTCCCGCCACCCGTCTGAACTGTACTTGTTGGCGCTGTCGGTCCCCGGAATGAAGAGAGGGGTCTATCACATAGCTACCCAGGCGGCGACGTTGGGCTATGTGGCCGACCTTCCACCGGAGGATGACGAACTCAAAGAGATGCTTCCTGGCGCGTACCGATTGCCCACGATCCCCAAGGCGATCTTCGTCATCTCAACCCACTTCGAGCGGAACATGTACCGATACCGGGAACCGCGAACCCTACGAACCGTCTATTACGACGCGGGCCACCTCGGAGGTCTCATTGAAGCGCTAGCGGACTCAGACGGCCTAATTGCCCACGGCCATCATGGCTTTTCCGATTCCTATGTTGCGAAGCTCATTCGAAGCGATGGCCTCGGCGTGGAGAGCCCTTCGTACCTGGTGTCAATTGGGCAGGCAGCGGACGCGGATCCCACCAAGCGCAGAATCGGAACGTCGAGGTTGAACGCATGAACAGGATTCGGTTTCGCGGATGGGGCGACTCTGATTCCCATGAGGTTGAGGTGCGAAGCCTGACGGCGAATCGCTCGTTCCGCGCAGATCCAACAGCCGTCGCCCAAGCGATCCTTTCAGGTCGGGTAGCGGAATTGGTCCCGGCAGGCAACATAGACCTCGATGAGTATCGGGCGTGGGATGAGAACGGCTGGAGTGACGCCCTACCCTTCTACCTGGCCACACTCGACCAGCATTTCGAGGACACTAATGCGGACTACCGATCTGCGCAACTAGAAATTCTCGAACAATATAGCCAGGCTGAGCCGATTCCCGTTGAAGAGCTTCCTGAGGATCTCCCTTGGACGAAACTCGAGACTCCGCCAAGCGTCGGGCCGGGCAGGGCCGAGATACTTCGCCGTCGGCGAACCACCCTTGTGCCGGATCGGTCGAAACTGGCGAAGGAAGAACTCGGCGATATCTTGTGGGAGGGATCCCGGAAGCTTGCTGAATTTCGGACGCCCGAGATTGCGACGGATCCGCAGAACGCGCTAACCAACTTCGGCCCGTCACTCGACGTGTTCGTTGTGGTCTTTGATGTCCAGGGGTTGGAAGCTGGCCTATACCGGTACGACATGAGCGCACATGCGCTGGGGCTTCTGAAGGACGGCGATTTCCGGTCGACCATGCGGAGAGTCATCGTCGGCCAGCCAGCCACCATAACGGCTAGCGTCTCGGTGTTGTATGTTTCGGATATTCGCCGCCATCAGTGGCGGTACCGACACGAGCGCGCATTGCGCGGACTATGGCTAGATACAGCGAAAGTGGCTAACGAGCTGCTCTGGTCTCTTGCCGCACGGAACATCGTTCCACACATGACGCCCGCGATTAACGACTTCGTTGCTAACGAGTTCCTGAATATCGGCGACGGTCTCGACCACGAGGTTGTCTACTCGATCTCGTTCAGTGGCCCGGGTGGAGAGCCCCCAAGTGATCGCGACTAGAGCGCTCCTACGGTTTGCGGGCCCGATGGCGCTCAGCTCCCTCGGCGGTGTCGTCGTCGGACTCACCGACACCCTGATCATCGGACACTACTCGACGGACGCGCTCGCAGGTGTAGCACTCGGTGCCAGTGTCTATGAGTTACCGATCAACGCCCTCCTGGGCGGCTTGCTTGGATATAGGATCCTGGCCCCACGGATTGTCGGCAAGGACAAGGCGGCTCGGAACGTCGATGGGCTCCGGCGAGTCATTATCGGGCTCGCCCCCTGGATCTTCGCCGCTCTCTTGCTTCTCGCGACCACGGCGATCGCGCTCAAGCTGTACGGCTCCAGCACCGGCAGCGGGAGCGTTGAGGCGGCCGGATCCTATCTCCTCGGTCGCTCGCCGAGCTTGGTTGCGGAGACGCTCAGCACTGCATTCGTCATAACTCTCGTCGGATGGGGTCGCGTTCGCACACCTTTGATCGTCTTCCTGGTGAGTTCAGGGGGCAATGTACTTTTTGACTTCATTCTTGTGTACGGCATTCCGCCCTTCCCCCGGCTCGGGGCCTTGGGTGATGGAATCGCTAGCTCGATTGGTGCGTTCGCGGTACTGCCGTGGCTCTTCGTCACGATCAGGAGAGAGGTCTCCTCCACCGCAGTGACCGTCCCGAAACGTCTCGTGGACCAGGAGTTTGCTGGGTGGGGCAGGGTGACGATCCCTGCTGTCGGCTCGGCCGCGCTGGACTATGGAGGCAATATCGTCTTCACGCTGATTCTGGCAGCCGGTGGGACAGCGGGTCTTGCCGGGGCCAGGATCGCGACGAACGTGCACGTACTCGTCTTCGTTCTCGTGTCATCTCTCTCGTCAGCCGGCCTGTACCTGGCGGGGCGCGAAAACGTAACAGCCGACGCACTCGCGCACGGACCGCATGGTTTGCGTCGCCTCTTCGTACAGGTTGGCGTGGTGCTGGGCGCCGTCGTCGCTCTCGTCGCCTGGCCCATTGCTGTCGCGGCCAGTCCAGACCCAGCCGTTCAACGTGTGGCGACCGTGTTGATCCTCTCTGTGGCCGCGCTTACTCCCATATCAGCATGGGCTTACTCCAACGTGACAATTCTTCGAGCAGCAAAGCGGACTGGTTCCGACTTCATCAGTAACACCGTCGCGGTGTGGTTGGCTCAAATTCCACTCGCACTGATCGGATGCCTTTCATTGGGGGCTCCGGGCGCATTCATTGGGCTCGCCGCCTACTGGCTTTGCCGAGCTCTGATCACCCAATACCAAGTCAAAAGAAGCCTCGAGCCTCAGGTTGTCCAGCCAGCTGGCCGATGAGCTGACATTCGGCGAATGGTGGCTCACCTCGGCGGAAGATGTAAGCGACGAACTGAACAACTCGACACCGGCCGAAGGGGAGTTCATCACCAGGACCCTCCTTGCCTTCACAAGCTTGGACGGGTTCTCTGCGCTTCCTCAAGTGTCGGAGCTTCGGGCCGCGGTTTCCTGTTGGCTGGCCGAGGCCGGAACGGAGCCATCGGAGTCTATTCTGCGCCTCTCAGCCGGCGAATATGTTCCCCCGCCCCCCTGGCACCGGTCAACTAGCGGAGACGATATGAAGCCGATCGCAGAGGCTTTGAACCCGGACCTGACCGAAGTCGAAATTGACGAGCTCATCGAAGCCATCGCCGTAGCAGCAGAAATCACGGGACGAGATCTTTGGGCTCTTGGGACGAGGCTCAGCAGTAAGTGGCGCCTTGCAGAGTCGCTGGCCGGCGACGCCCTCGCCCGGATCGCAAGGGCGCTAGAAATCACGGTCCCGATTGTCGTGGCCGATGCGCCGCCTGTGGTCAGGGGGTACGTAGATCAGGCGATGTTTGTCCCAGCCCCTTTTCAATGCGGCTACATCATGTACATCTCACCAAACTACCGGCGCGTGGCAGCGACCGATCCCTTCGCCGCTGCACGCCTGCTCCTAGCGGCAGCTCATGAAATCGCTGGCCATGCTGTCGACTTCCATGACTTTGTTTCAAACAGGCCAGCCCGCGAAGCCCGTTGGCTTGATCGTGAGCTGTTAGAAGGGTGGGGCATCGTCGCGGAGGCTCGGCTATCCGTTCTCGGAACCGACGAGCGCGCATTACATCTCTTGTACAAAGCAAAGCGGCTCTTACCTCTTGCCTACCGGAGTCTCGAAGCTCAATCTTGGCAACGGGTCCGTGTCTCGATCGAGCGCTCTTGGCCGGGCTACTTCGAAGCCCCTGAAACCGCCGTGCTCCGCCGGGCGACGGGCACTCATGCCAGAGGCCTTGTCCGTGTCCAACGGGCACTTCGCGCATGGGGAACGCAATCTCGCCGCCGGGACGCACATCCCTGGCAAGCACCCTATAGCGGGATGGATCGGACACCCATCGAGTACACCCGCAGGTGATAACCACGTTATCCAGTCGAAGATGTGGACGCGGTAATCCAAAGTTCACGTGTGGCCGTGCGATTTGTACCCCAAGAAGTCGCATCGATTGGTACCCCGAAGACATTCGACAGGTCCGCCATCTAGCCGACTGCGCATAGAACGATCTGTCTGCCTCCCCCAGCTATCGGCTGGCAGCACCTCGAACAGGGTCAGTCCGATGAGTATCTCTCAATGCCATTACACGACGGGTTCCGGGTACTCCAACGCGACCGGGTGCCAAGTCGACGGGATCTGGGGCACGGTGTTAATCGGAGCCGTTGGCGTCAGCTATACCCTCGTTCAGGGAGGTACGGACCGTTTCACGTCGACTGGTTACGGCTTCCAAAAGTGCTATGCACCGACGGGCTGCTCCTCTCCGACGTTAGTGGCTTCTCAGACGGTTGAGACCTCGACCGCCGCGTATGGCAGATGGCAGGCTGACGTGTCAGCGGCCTGGGGAACTTGGAACGTGTGGGTACAGTTGAACGTCGGCGGTGACAGCGCCTGGGAGACGAACTCCTGAAAGGAAACCTAATGCTGAACGAGCCAGTAATTCCCGTCGCATTTGACGTTTTCGGGGTGACGATCATCGTTCTCTGGGCGGTACTTGTTTTAACCGCGCTGATCACGGTGTCAAGGTCACGAAGTGTCTCCGCAAATCAGCGCCTAGGTTGGGTGCTAGCGATATTGATACTTCCGGTCATTGGTTCGCTAGCCTGGCTCGCCGCCTTGGCTATCGAGGGAAGCCGGCTCCACAAAGCGCGCAGCTAGTCCACAACATGAGGGGCCCCGCCACCTACTGGCCGGGGCCCTCCTTGTTGCGTCCCTACTCGTATCCCGACTCGAGCCTCTACGGATGGGACTACGAGATCACCGGCCCCGATCAGTTGACACCCCTCGACCCGTATGCGCCGGAATGGTCATGGGAAGCATGGCGCGAAAGCCTGGATGCGGATAGGACGTTTGCCGAGCAGATCGAGCGCTCCGTGCGCAGCCGCGGCAACTCCATCATCGACTCGCTCTTCGTCCCCCGCTCCCCCGAGGCCGGCGCCGAGTACCAGCGCCTGTGCGCCGAGTGCGATGCGCGTATCGATGTCTTCGACCGACAGCTCGAGCAGCTGGAGGCACTCAAGCAGCGCGAGTGGTCCGCCTACGGGCTCGCGCTCGCCCGGTCGATCGAGAAGGCCGCACAAACCATCCCGGGCTGCGTGCTCCCGTGCAAGTCCTCATTCGCGCGGAATCGGACTCGCACGTGGGGGCTGCAGAGCAAAGCGATCCGCTTGCCGCACGGATACTCGACGCAGCCGTCGAGGCGACCCCCGCCCCCGCCGACCTGCCCGACACTCCGCTTGATCGCCTCAACGCCGGACAGGGCGACACGCGCTGAGGACCAAGAGCGCTCACCCGCTTTAGTAGTTCAGTGTGAAGCTCGGCGCATCCGGATCACCTGGTCGCGTGGTGACCGATATCTTATGTCAGTTGCGATCCACCGGATACTGTAAAACGCGTGATGCTTCGGTCCGGAGAACCCTCTCATCTGCCTCTTGCTTTGAGATCCCAAGCTGCATGAGCAGTACTGATCGCATCAGCAGATCGAGGATTGTCTGCGCGTTCTGGAGTTCCGGATGCTCGAGCACTCGAAGGTCGGATGTGTGCGTGAAGCTGTCCCTCGAATCGCGCACCTTCCGAGCGAAGCTTCCTACGTCGCCTACATACCCAAGGAGCCTGTCTCCGACCGTATCTAATAGCGCAGTGAGCCTATCGAGCAGGCTGTACTCGTCTGCGTGTGACAGCCGCGACATGATCAGCTCTCGGTGCGGGTCCCCCTCCAGCGCCGCCTTGATCTTCTTTCGAATGGCCCGAAAGTCCGGCGCCGGAATGCGTGTGCCGGGCTGGATGATCGAGTGGATCACCTCGAGCGAACGAACGAGATGTGCGAAGTGTTCCTCAAAAGTCATCGACACCCACATCAGCGTCGCGAAGTAGTCGGCTAGTGGCTCTGAAGCTCGTGCCTGTAACTCGATCCATCGCGGAAGCATTGTCGCCAGCTCCGCCGCTGTCTCTCGCGCCGGCAGGATGTGCGAGAAATCCCAGACATCCGGTTTGTCGTTCGGGTGGGCGAACCACGAAGCCGAGACCCATTCGAACCATCCGCCGTAGAAGGATTGGCCGTAACTGTCGATACCTGGGGAGCCGAACCCGTCGTCCGGCTCCTCACCCCTGTACCGGACGCATTCCAGGTAGTCCCCTTCGCCAGTGGCCAGGGTGAAGAACTGCAACAGAGGCGTGATCACTAGCGACCAGGTCTCGTCGATGGTTGGCGGGTTCGTGAAGTCCACCAGCATCTCGGGGAAGAATCGGAAATTCGCCCCATGTGTAGAGGAGTGTCCGACGACTCCCCATTGGAGGGTGACTTTCCCCCATCCCAAATTCACCTCGAGTGGTTCTGGGAGTTCAACCGTGCCGCCTATGAGTTGGGCATCGACTGCCTCGTTAAATTCAGGTGCGATTGCTCGAGCCCAATCCCGAAGTCGTCGAGATCGAAAGACCATTTGCTGGACCCGAGTGGCACCTCCCAGCGGCAGCTTCGCCCCAATCGCCACCGCGTAGCCATCCCACACTTCTTCGATCACCGGAGGTTTCTTGCCTCCGTAGTCCACCCGTGAGAACCAGGGCGCCCGCTGGGAACGGTATCCGCCCAGTATCAGAGTTATGTCCTCGGCATCCTGGCTCAAACCGATGATCGAGTGATACGAGTAATCAGGTCGTTCCCTGTTTGTCAGGGGGCCGTCTAGTCTGAGGCTGGGGCGTTGTGTCGGTTCAAGCGAAAGGGTCCCCGGCTGGATCGGGTCCGGAGCAGACTCCAGATGCCAGTCGCCGCGGAACGACCGGTTCTGAGCGGGCCAGGTATCCGAGCTCAGTGCAATCCGCATACTCAGATACTGCAGCAAACCCCAGGGGCATCGGTGGCAATCGGACCGATAGTCACCGCTATGTCTACTTCCAGTCGAACGCGAAGCACCAGTCCAAAGCATCAACGGCTTCGGCGCTCAGTTCTGGATGGTGTCGGGCGAAGGTCTGAGCTGCTCGATCCGAAGCCTCGTCAAGGGTTTCATCGGGGCGTGGCTTGACCTCGTAGAACTCCGTCTCGAGTTCGTCAACTCTTCGCGCGAACTCGACGCCTTCGGGTCCGGGGAAATGGTTCTTCACGCGCTCCAGGCTTCGATGAGGAAAGTTGAACATGCCCTTTCCGGTAAAGAGAACGATTGCGGCGTCGATCTTGCTCGAATTCATTCAGCGGCTCCAAAGCATGGATGGTACTCCGGTGACGGGGTCTATAGCGGTAATGGAGCTGACGGCCGGGTTACTCTGTAGAGTCGGCAATTCGACAGTGTTCCAGATGCTGCCTGGACCTGAGTCGCCCAGCAGAACCCGAACATTGCCACTTGCGCCGCGGGCAAAGCTTCCTGAGGCATCGCGCCAAGCTTCTACCGTTGACGGGTCATGACGGTCGAATTGGGGAAGTGACTTCGCGCTAACTGTTTGTTCAAGTGTCCGCGAATACGACACTCGGCACGAATCCCCATGGTGGCTCCGGGTGCTAGACGTTTTGGGGAATAGCATCGGGTCGCCGTCAGGGCGCCGCTGCTCCACCGCATCAACCGTTCTTGGCATAGACTTCACGCGGCCTTGGGTCCTTCGACGCAGTGTCTAGACGGCGATGGACATAGGAGAAGAGGCTCATTGCGTCGTAGAAGTCGTCGAGTTGCTCGTTCGCGCTTATCCGTGAAGAGTGCGCGCGTGGATTCCGGTAGTGGCCGTGGATGCCCATCAGGAGGTTCTTGAAGCCTCGGTGCTCGCTGACCTCGGACTCGGACCCGAAGGCGTTGATGAAAAGGAACGGAGGCTGCGTGTTAGTGCCGAACACCTGGTCATATAACGCTGCGCCATCGCCGGCAAATCCGGTCATCTGACGAACACGATCGGGGATGCTCTTCGCCGCCTCGGACAGAGCGTGGAACAGCGAACGTGTCACGAGCTCCTCGTCGCAGTACTGGAAGAGCAGCTCGTGAGCACCTCGATGCCGGAGTTCTCCGTGCAGCCGGCCCGCGAGCTTGGCACCCTCCGAAAGGGTGCGGGCACCAGAGGCGCGGCGGAGCCGGCCCTCCTTAGAGACCGCCAGCGAGTGGAACACCATCACTTCGTTTAGCTGCGATCGCAGAGCGTCGAAACGCTTGGGGTCGCTCGTGTAACGGATGGGTGCCATCGCTGCGTTGATGAAGCGCAGCACGGGCTGACCGGTCTGCTTCGGGACCTGGGCATTGTGCAGGGCATAGAAGAGGCTGGTGCGCTTGTTGAGGCTTGCGTCCCGGCCGGCCAGGCCAAGCTGGGCGAGCAGCTGATCGACCTCCGAGTTTGACAGACCGGGCGAGCCTGTCTGTGCCAGGACATCGCACACCGCGCGAACAAACTCTGGAGCGAAGGGAGGCACAGGCGCCGCATTGGCCATCTACTCAGGATGGCCGAAAGCGGATGCGAATGGGAGTCCGTGAGACAGCAGGCAACGCAAGTCGGGTTCGAGCGCGCGGTCGGCATAGCCATGTCCCGTGCGACGTCCTCTAACGCCGCAGTACGAACGACGGCTGCTGACGGTGGCTCGTGGGATACTCGCGCCATGGCAGCCCCCCGTTCACAGCGTCATGCGTTCCTTTCTTATATGCACGAGAACACGCGCGAGGTCGATGAGCTGCAGGAAGCGCTTGAGGCGGCCGGAATCCGCGTCTGGCGAGATACGCAGGATCTGTGGCCCGGGGAGGATTGGCAAGCCAAGATCCGCTCCGCGATCAAATCCGACAGTTTGGCCTTCATCGCGTGCTTTTCATCAGCAGCCGGCGAGCGGGAGAAGTCGTATCAGTACGAGGAGCTCACGGTCGCCGTCGAAGAGTTTCGGCTTCGACGACCGGACGCGTCGTGGTTGTTCACGGTCCGATTCGATGAATGCGAGATCCCAGATTTCGATCTCGGGGCGGGACGCCGACTGAATACCTCGATTCAACGAGTGGACCTGTTTGGGGAGGGCAAGACTTCCCGCACAGTGCGGCTCATCACAGCCGTTGATCGGATCATCAATCCGCCCGGACATGAGAGCGTCGCCACGGGTGCAGCGCGAGCGGCCAGGCAGGCGTCTGGAGACGACCGCGATCGATCCGACGTGATGAAGGCGCTGCTGCGGAATCCTTCAGCGGATATCGATCTGGAGGATCTCATGCTGGCTGTCGGCAAGTCGGCGCGCGACACGATTAACGATGAGGCGTTGTTTCCGCGATCGGTTGATGATCTGTCCTGGACTGCCTTCGCCCCGGTCTGGATCGACCAGGTCCGACAATACGAGCACGCCATGCAGCCGGCACTGGAGTTGGGCCGGTTAGCGGGCATGTATGGGTTGGCGCAGCACAACCGCGCGTGGCAGCGCTTCATGAGCCTCTTCACGGCGGGGATCAGATCTGACTCCGGAATCCCCGCCCTGTCGAATCTGCGTGGCTATCCGTGCCTCATCATGCTTTACGTGGTCGCGCTCGGTTCGATCTCCCGCAAGAACTATTCGCCAATGCTTGGATTCGCGGTCGAGCCGACCGTTCGAGACCGATACCAACCGAAACAACGACTCCCCGTCGTTGCGGAAGTCGATGTTTGGGCGGTTACCAATGGCGCGGACTTCCTTCCCAGCGCGTTGGCTCTCAAGGACGACGGCCGCGAGATCGACGAAGCGCTCATGGATGGACTACGCACCCACTCAATCGGTGGACGCCACACGCCTATGTCCGACCACCTCCACACTCTGCTCAGAGACCTGTTCTCCGACGACTTCGCCGATCCGGAGGATTACGCAGATGCCTTCGATCAAGCGGAAATTCTCCTCAACGCTCTCGCGTACGACACCGAAGTGCAAACCCGCGGTAGAGCCCGGGCCGGATATGGCCGTTACTCCTGGCGATATAAACATGACGAGAACCCGATCGAACAGAAGGTTCTCGATCAGGTCCGTCGCGAGAAGGGCTTGTGGCGCCCGCTCCTCGACGGCCTCTTCGAAGGCTCGGAGCAGCGCGCGGTGGCAGCGCTCGAGGCGGTGGCGCAGTCTGTGCAGCTTGCCAGGAACCAACAATGGCCTTGAACGATTCCGATATCGGAGCAATCCGCGGAAGCCTGCGTGAATTAGCGTCGGCATCCGAACGAGTCGTGCGCAGCATCGCCACATCGGTAGTGCCGGAGGATTCCTCCGCCTACGCTCACGCGCTCGGCGTCATCAAGTTGCTCGGCAAGCAAGATCTCTTCACGGCGGCGCACACCTCAGTTCACGTAATGATCTTGACCGCCGCTGACCACGCGAAGACGTTCGTGTCCGCGGTGAAGAGACCCGGAACGACCACATCAACCGCGGTGCTCACTCGTGGCGTTGTCGAAGCCCTGGCCAAGTGTCATTACCTCCTAACGTCCAGCGACGCTCGCGCTCTCCTGCAACGCTACGTTGCCCTGCAGGAATACGAATTCCAGGGCATGAAGAGCAGCGACTTTCAGGATGCAGAAGGAAACCTCGTGCAGGCGGCCGAGCACATTGCCAAACTTCGGGAAACCTTGAACAACCAGGCGGTGCCACCCCTGTCGCTACGTCAGCACGCGGTCAACCTCTCGACCATGGTCCGTGACCTCCTAGACGCATCCGCGGAACTCGACAGCGGCCTGGGCAGAAAGCTCTACTCTCAACTTTCCAGCATCGCCCATGCCAACACGTCAGCCATTCTGATGTACCTGTGCGAGGGCCAAGTCGGGCCCCGACTTTGGATGCCGCGAGAACTGGTACTCGAGCAGACCGGCATGTGCATCGGCACCCTTCAAACCGTCATCAATGAGTACCTCGGATATCACCAACCGGCCTCCGCCGTAGTGGAACGATGGAACCAAGCGTTAGTCCGAGCAGGCAAACCACTAAACCAACTGCAGGCTGCGATCTCCATGACCAACGATCCGTCGCGCACCCCTCACGCTCAGGATCAGTCAGGAAGCTCATACGATCGCTAACGATCGACTCTCGACCTCGGAGTCACGGCGATAACGCGGGGAGAGCCCCAATAGGGGGGCTCCCAGCTCGTACTAAGCTAGCTTTATACTCGCTCCCAGGTTAGCGGCTTCAGTGACTTTAGCCAGACACCTGCAGCGCTTTTACCGATGCCGAACTCGGGGCTAGGCGCGAAAGAAGCCAAGAACGCTATCTGCGATCGCAACCAGGAACTCGCCGCCACGAGATGCCCAAAGCCGCGCCCGCCACCTGTAACCGCGCGGTTGTGTTCTCATAGGTCCCCTACTTGTGAGGTGATCATCCTAACCAGAGCGCCGGGCGGCTGGGTTTCCCAGACGGGGGGAGAGTGCCCCCAAGGCGACCTCGCGCTAGCGCGACGTGTGCTCGTGCAGGAAAGCGAGCGTCGCCTGCAGCGCCTGGTGCGCCTCCGTGAAGCGCAGGTGGAACTGGTACTCGTGCGGCAGCTCGGGCTGGTGGTCGGCCGGCCAGAACAGGTCGGTCACGTCCACTCCCTTCGCTCGCAGCGTCGCCGCCATCGGCACGGACTGCGTCCAGGTGAGTCCGTCGCCGTTTCCTCCCGAGATGTAGGTCGGCGGGAAGGCAGGGGTGACGTGCTGGATGGTCGACATTGTCGAACCGACGTAGGTCTGCGACCAGTCCTTGGTGCCGCTGTACGCCCAGAGCGCGGTCTTGAAGCCCCAGGAGAAGATTCCCGTGAGGTCCGAGAGGGCGTTCAGATCGTAGACGCCGCAG
>Ga0157369_10004959_pt1 | contig 15595 bp, 17 predicted proteins | sample C25metaG_FD_113461 | JGI IMG/M metagenome (GOLD analysis project Ga0157369, IMG submission 113461) | Corn rhizosphere microbial communities from Kellogg Biological Station, Michigan, USA - C2-5 metaG | ecosystem: Host-associated > Plants > Roots > Rhizosphere > Soil | place: USA: Michigan... | reverse complement strand
GGCCATCGCGACCCCATAGGCATAGCGCACTTTTGCGGACTCCTTCGTCTTCATCGATACTCCCTGATCCGGATCCTGCGGCCCAGTTAGGCGGCGCGCCTGAACGCGAATTGAATGTCGGCCGCACGGCGTTAGCGCGTCTGGCCTGTAAATTGTTTCAAATAGTCGTCTTTGGGCGAAAGAATGATGGTCGTCGGCGCGGGCGCCTTGCCGTCCGCTCCCTCCACGAATGTAGTCTTGTAACTCTGCATCGCGCGATAGAAATCGTAGAACTGCGGGTCCTTGCCGTAGCTGTCCGCATAAATCTTCGCCGCATCCGCATCGGCCTGGGCCTGGATGATCTGCGCCTGTTTCATGCCTTCGGCGCGGATCGATCGGGCTTCCTGCTCACGGGCGGTGCTCATGCTCTCGTAGGCCGACTGAAGCGGCGCCCCGTCCGGCAGGTCCGTCCGCTTGATCCGGACATCCACGATCTCGACGCCATATTTCGACGCATCGGAGTTCAGCTCGTTGCGGATGTCGTCCATCACGCCTTGCCGCTCCGGCGAAAGCAACGCCGAGAAGGGCTGCTTTCCCAGTTCGTTGCGCACGTCTGACCCGAGAATCGTCTTAAGCTGAGACTGCAGATTATCCTCTGTCGTCGCGCGCACATACATCAGCAACGGATTGACGATCCGGTAGCGAGCATAGGCGTCCACCTGTAGCCAGCGCTTGTCGGTCGAAAGGACATTCTGAGTCTGCATGTCGACGTCCAGTATCCTTTTGTCGATCCACACGATCTGATCGACGAACGGGATTCGCCATGAAATGCCGGCCCCAACGGCGCCGATGGGATGGCCCGGCCTGTATTCGTTGAGGATTCGCTCGGGCTTTCCAAAGCGCACCACTACCGCCTGCCTGGTCTCCGGAACGATCGGGAAAGAAAGGAACACAAGCAACAAAATGATCGCGCCGGCAACGGCAGCCACCCAGGGATGGCGGCGGACGGAGTCCATCACTGGCCCTGACCTTGCTGGCTTTGGGGCTGTTGAGTGTCCGCTCCCGGTTTCAGCGGCAAATAAGGAACCACCCCCGGCGTTTCGACGACCGTTTTCGGCACCTTGGAGAGAACCTGCTCCATCGTGTCGTAATACATCCTGCGCCGGGTCACTTCGGGCGCAAGCTTGTATTGGGCGTAAACCTTGTCGAATGCAGTCGCCTCGCCTTGCGCCTTGGCAGTGATCTGAACAGCATATGCCCTGGCCTGATTCTCGTATTTCTGGGCGTCCTGCTGGGCGGCCTGAACGTCCTTGAATGCGTCGGTGACTGCCTGCGGTGGATCGGCCTGCTTGATCGCGATACCCTGAACCTCGATCCCGGAATGGTAGCGGTCGAGGATCTGCTGCGTGATCTGCGCGACCTTGTCCTCGATCTCGATACGCTTGTCGCCCATCGCATCGCTGAGGCTCACCTGGCTGATCACCGATCGCATGGCGCTTTCCGCCACCTGATTGAGAGTGCCGTTGGGATCCTTCAGCTCGAACAGGTAAAGCTGAGGATCGCGAATGTTCCAGCGGACCGAATAAGCGATGTTGATCAGATTCTGATCTCCGGTCAGCATCAGGTCTTCCTCGCTGCCGGAGCCCAAATCCGAGGTTCGGATCGATTCCACGTCGATCTTCTTCACTCGTTCGATCGGTGAAGGCAGAGTCATTCCGACTCCGGGTCCCAAAGGATAAACGTAACGGCCGAAGCGCGTGACTACGCCGCGTTGCTCGGGCGCGATGCTGTGCGTGCTTGTGAACAGCATCCACAGGCAGAGCACTGCGAGGATGCTCCAGAGGACGAACGACCCGTCCGGCCGGCCGGGGAATTGTCCGCCGGGCGACCAGCGGGCCCGGTTACGGCGAAGGAATTCTTCGAAGGAAGAGAGATTTCCGGATTGCGGCGCCGGGGAACTCTTGCCTCGCTTCGGGCCATCCTTCCACGGTCCGCCGGGGGGCTCGTCGCCATCCCCGCCGGAACCGCCGGTTCCCCACGGCCCTTTGCTGTCAGCGGAACTGCCCCACCCCGGATCAATATTCATGTGCGCTCTATAAGTAGGGGCTGCATCGAAAAATAGTGGCAAGCGCGAAGCGAGCCCCTATCTCGCCGCCATGGCTGCGATAGAAGACCCGCTGGACGTTCTGGATCAACTTCCCGATGCCGCGCGAATTCGCTCCCGCAAGCTTTCCGGCGGGGTGGCAACGATCGTCGCCGATGCGACGGGGCTAAGCGCGAAAGACGCGGCGGAGCTGGAGCGACGCCTGCGTTCCGCGGCGGAGGCTCAGCCCGAAATTTCGGAAGTGCGGGTTGCCATGACGGCCGCCCAGCCCCAGCGAAAGCTGATCGCGATTGCCAGCGGCAAGGGCGGCGTCGGCAAGTCGACCCTGTCAACCAACCTCGCCGTCAGCCTGGCTCGAATGGGCAAGAAGGTCGGCCTTATCGACGCGGATGTTTACGGGCCATCGCAGACGAAGCTGCTCGGCACCGATGAGCGACCGACCGCAACCGCCAAGAGACTCAACCCGGTTCAGGCGCATGGGCTCAGCTTCCTCTCGCTTGGGCAGCTTGTCCCCGCTGGGCAGGCACTTGCGTGGCGCGGACCGATGGCAGCAAGTGCGCTCGGACAATTGCTCGACGCCGATTGGGGCGACGCCGAACTGATCGTGGTCGACCTGCCGCCCGGCACCGGCGATGTACAGCTGTCATTGGTGCAGAAGGCGCGTCCCGCCGGAGCGCTGATCGTCTCTACTCCGCAGGCGCTGTCGCTGATCGACGCTACCCGCGCCATTGATTTGTTCGGCAAGGTCTCGGTGCCTGTGCTCGGCCTGGTCGAGAATATGGCGGGGTACACCTGTCCGCATTGCGGCGAGCAGTCCGATCCCTTCGGCAGCGGCGGTGCAGAGGGTGCCGCCGAAGAACTCGGCATCCCGTTCCTTGGCCGGCTTCCGCTCTGGGCCGGATTGCGGGAAGCGTCAGATGCGGGCGAGCCTCCTGCGGCAGGTGATGGAGCGGAAGGCAAAGCATTTGCGGAAATCGCTCGAAAGCTGCTCACCCAACTGGAAACCGTGGACGGCTGAAGCATTGAGACCAATATGCTGACCCGCGACGAAGACATTGCCGAGCTGCTGACGAATGCGCGCACGATCGCCATGGTCGGCGCATCCGACCGGCCCGATCGCCCATCCTACGGAGTGATGCGCTTCCTTCAGGAGCACGGCTATCGCGTGCTTCCGGTCAACCCGCAGATCACGGGCGAGCACGTGCACGGCGAATATGTCTGGCGCGAGCTGTCGCAGATCGGCGTGCCGATCGACATCGTCGACATCTTCCGACGGCCACAAGCGGCCGGAGAGGCAGTGGACGAGGCGATCCGGATCGGTGCCAAGGCCGTGTGGATGCAGATCGGCGTGATCAATGAGGAAGCAGCGCAGCGGGCAGAAGCCGCGGGCCTGAAGGTCGTGATGGATCGCTGCCCGAAGATCGAGATCCCGCGGCTCCGGCTGCCGAGGATTGTGGCGGAATCTTAGGGTTAGCCGTCGTTGTGTTTCCTGATGAGCAATCCAAGAATGATCAGGGAGGAAAGCAAAACTACCGCCGCGATTCCATAAACCGCCCATGTTTCGACGCCTAAGGTAACAGGCACGACCACCGCTAACGTCGCCACGACGACCACGGCTATTCCGGCAATCATCCCCTCACGGCTCGCAATTGAATAACCGGTGCCCTCGGTCGGTAGCCGTTTATGAAACCAGGGGTCTGACATCGGCGCAAACTGACATCACGAAATTGCTGCGTCCAGAGATCACGCGGTCGCTACCGTCATTTCAGGAATGAGGATTGTGGGCGCATCCATTCCTCGACGGAACTCCAGATCGGAAGCCGGTTCGAGCATGGCGAACATGTCCGTCAGATTCGAAGCAATCGTGATTTCCTGCACGGACGGCCCGATCTCGCCGTTGCGCACCAGGAAACCCACCGCGCCACGGCTGTAGTCGCCGGTGACTCCGTTCACGCCTTGGCCGATCAGCTCGACCACCAGCAGCGCCTCTGGATAAAGTGCGAGCAGCTCCTCACGGCTACGCTTGCCGGCAGCCATGTAGAAGTTGCTCGGCGACACTCCCGGCGAGCCGCCGGCGCCGCGTGTGGCATGGCCGGTCGGCTCAATGCCGAGCTGCCGAGCCGAAGCACTGTCGGCCATCCAGGTATTGAGGATGCCGTTCGAAACGATCTCCGACCGTTCCACCCGAACCCCTTCTCCATCAAACGGGCGCGATCGGAGGCCACGAGGGCGAAGCGGATCATCGACCACAGTGACGCCTTCACCGAAAATCCGCTCACCCAGCTTGTCGAGCAGGAAGGTCGATTTGCGAGCAACCGAGGAGCCGCTGATCGCGCCCGCCAGATGGCCAAGCAATGTGTGCGAAACGCGTGGATCGAACAGCACGGGCATCGAACCCGACTTCGGCCGCTCCGGGTTGAGGCGGGCGATGGCGCGCTGACCCGCCAGCCGGCCGATCGACTCCGGCGACTCGAGGTCGGCCAGGTGGCGAGCGCTATGCCAGGCGTGATCGCGCTGCATGAATGCGCCTTCGCCGGCAATGACGCCTGCCGAGCAGCTGAAGCCGGTGACCGAATATGCGCCGGAGAATCCGGCTGAGGTTGCCAGGGCAATGGTTCCTCCAGAAGCTCCCGCAGAAGCGCCGCTGGAATTCGTCACCCCATCCACGGAGAGTGCCGCCGATTCCGCTTCGAGCGCGCGCTGCTTCAGCTCGACCGGATCGGGCTCGGCGCGGCCCACGAGATCGAGATCGGTGGTCGGTCCCCGATGCAGCAACTCTGGCGGCGCGAGACCGGCATAGGGATCTTCCGGCGCTTCCGCAGCCATCGCCAGCGCCCGCTCGACCAGCGAATCCAGCGCCTCCGTCGAAAGCTCCGACGAAGAGACTGTCGCCGATCGTCTGCCGATGAAAACTCGCAGCCCGATATCCTCGCTCTCGGAGCGGGTGACGTCCTCAAGTTCGCCCAGCCGGACCTCGACGCTGCTCGAGCGATTGCTGACGCACAGCGCATCGGCTGCATCAGCGCCGGCGCGAACCGCACCTTCGACCAGCCGCTCGGCCGCAGTTCGGGCATTCTCGGGCGAAAGCATCCGCGCCGCTTAGTGGCTAGAGAGGCCGACGACCAGCATTCCGACGAAAACAAAAAAACCGCAGGCGCGGTTCGATCGGAATAGCTTCAGCGCACCTTCTCCGTCCGTCGAATCGGCGCGGAGTGCCTGGTTGGCCAAATGAAATGCTGCCGGAGCTAGCGCGAGCAACGCGATCCAGTCCGGCCGCACCGCCCAGATCGCACAGCCCCAAAGGATCACTGCAGTCCCATAGAAGATCGCGATCCCGAGAGGCGCCTTGGCGCCCAGCCGGCGGGCGCTGCTTTTCACCCCAACCAGCGCGTCGTCCTCCATATCCTGGATGGCATAGAGAGTGTCGTAGCCGATCACCCAGGCGATGCTCCCGCACCAGAGGAGCAGAGCGGGCCAGTCGAAACTGCCCGTCACAGCTGGCCAGCCGACCAGTGCCCCCCAGGAAAAGACGAGGCCCAGCCATGCCTGCGGCCACCAGGTGATGCGCTTCATGAAGGGATAAGCCGCAACCGGCGCGACACTGGCGAGCGCAATGAGTCCGGCGACGTGGTTGATCTGAGCGAGAACGATGAGCCCGATTGCGCAAAGAATCGCGATCAGCGCCCACGCTGAACGCGCTGACACGCGTCCGCTCGCCAACGGCCTCAGACGTGTTCGCTCGACGTGCCGATCGAGGTCGCGATCAACCAGGTCATTATAGACGCAGCCAGCGCTGCGCATCGCAAACGCGCCAAGCAGAAGCCAAAGGAACAGGTCCCATCGGCCGCCAACGCCCGCCAGCGCAATGCTCCACGCGCACGGCCAGTAAAGCAGCCAAACCCCAATCGGCCGATCGAGCCGCATCAGCGACGCGAACGGCCTCAGTCTCGGCGGAAGTGCGCCAATCAGCCCGCGCTGCTCGCTGTCTGGAACGATCTCGGTCGTGTTCACCAGATCAGTTTGGCAGGCACGTTCCCACTGCTCAAGCAGCAGCAGCCTTTGAACGTTTCGCAACTCCGGCGGCACAGACGGAGCAGTAACGATGATGTGTAAACTGGGACTCATCCGTTTCTGATTAAACGGGGGGAGCAAAAGCCGTTGTTAAACGTATTTAGAAGAAGAAGCTGAGCCGAACGGCGCCGAATGAGAGGACGGCGGCGATGTACAGGTTCTATTTTGTGAAACGTCTGCTGGAGGCGCTCGACTTGGCGGAGCACGCTCACAGCGCGCAGGAGCGCGAAGTTTACCTTCGCACCGCGCGCTACTACCATGACCTGATCGACAGTTCCGCGAAGAATCCTATTTTCTAGCGACTCGGTGGATCGCGCGGCTAAGTGCTGCCATGCCTGCCACACCTGCCTGGCCGCCCAAGAGCCTCCCGCGGCTGTTCGTTCGCCAAACGCTCAGTCAAGGCGCTGCGGTCGTGCTCGATGCCGCGCAGGCGAATTATCTCGGCAACGTCCTGAGAATGGGAACAGGCGCAGAGCTATTGGTATTCGACGGCCTATCCGGCGAATGGCTGGCAAGGATCGCGGAAGTCGCAAAGAAGCGCATTACATTGTCGGTCGAGCGCAAGAGTCGCGAGCCCGAGACGATGCCGGACGTCTGGCTCGCGTTTGCACCGGTGAAGCGGGCGCAAAGTGATTGGTTGGTTGAAAAAGCGACCGAGCTTGGTGCGGCGAAGCTGATCCCGGTGATGACCCAGCGCACGGTGGCGGAGCGCGTTCGGCTCGATCGGCTGAAGTCAATCGCGATCGAAGCGGCCGAGCAGTGCGGGCGAACCCGGCTACCCGAGATTTCGGAGCCGCTGCCCCTGTCCCGCTTTGTCGCGGAACGAGATCCGGCGCGGACGCTCTACTTCGCGGACGAGACCGGGGGAGTATCTGCAATGCAGGCATTCCAACCAGGGGCTTCGCTCATCCTCACTGGACCGGAAGGCGGTTTCACGGATGAGGAGCGCTCCCTCGTCCGTGCTGCACGCAACGCTGTCGCAATCTCCCTCGGCCCGCGAATCCTGCGCGCGGAAACCGCCGCGCTTGCCGGATTGGCTGCTTACATGGCGGTCGCTGGGGACTGGAATTAGCTTCCCAAGAAATTCGGGGTGGCCTCCTGTGGAGGCAGCGGTCAAGCTGACCGAATGGCGACCGTGATCAACGATCCGCTTTTTGCTTCGTGTGGAAGATCGATGGACCTGTCGCGCCTGAATGAAGCCGAACGTCGCGTTCTCCGCCTGCTCGCGGAAGGCCATACGGCGAAGAGCATCGCCAATACGATCGGGTCCACCCCGGCTGCAGTGAATGAGCGCCTGCGCGAGGCGCGGCGAAAGACGGGAGTCGGCTCCAGCCGCGAGCTCGCCCGGCTGCTCAAGGCACAGGAAAATTGTGACGAACAAATCGAGGTAGGCAATCGCCGCCACATCGCAGCAGACATCTTCCCAGGCGCCGCCGAACCGTGGCGGCGTAAAACGGGAGTGTATGCGATGATTGGATTGTTGTTTCTCGTTGCCGCAGCCGGAGCGGCCGCACTGATGAGTCAGCAACCGGCGGCCGAAATACCGGCCGATCCATTAATCGGTGCCCTGCTGCAGCCCGGGTCGAAAGATGTACACGCAGCCGACCTTTACGCGCAGGTCCGGTCGGAACAGCGCGGTCCGTGGGCAGATCGAATGGAGCAGCAGATCAAGGCGCGATTGATGGCTCTGCCGATGGTCGGCAAGGACGGCAATGTCTTGCGCGTCACTTGCGGCAGCACGATTTGCGAGATTGCCGGCACCTTGCCCGGCAGATTGGCCGGGTTCAGCCCTGCAAAAAGCGGGCCGCCAGTGCCGCCTCCTCCGCCGCCCCCCCCCCGGGGACGACGACGGGTTATCTAGAGAAGCTGGGTTTCAGGAACGCGGATCTGGAAAAGCTGGGCCTGAACGGAAACCCCTACAATTTCATTGCATGGCGGGGACAGGCCAAGCCGTTCGTTTTCCTGCTCTATTATTCGCGCCAGGCCGCGCCTGCAAAATGAGGCTGAGGGAAAGGCAATGGGATTTCGTTGTTTATGGGGGGTCGCCCTGGGAAGGACTACCCGCGGGCTGACACAGCTTCCTCGATCAGGCGGCGGCTATTCTCGATTCCGTAAAGCGCGATGAAGCTGCCCATGCGCGGCCCTTGCAAAGAGCCGAGCAGAGTTTCGTAGAGCGCCTGAAACCAGTCGCGCAGCTTCTCTTTCCCGTAATGCTGCTTTCCGATCTCGAAGACGAGGTGCTGAATGGCCTCGCCGTCTGCATCGGCGGGAAGCGTGGCAAGCTGCGAATCGAGATCGCGCAGCGCTTCGGCTTCTTCGGCAGTTGGAGCCCGGCGCTGCAGGTTCGGAGCAACGAAATCGCGCGCGTAATTGACGGCCAGCGCAATGAGATTGTCTAGCCAGGGATTGGCTTCCGGCGAAGTTCCGGGCGCATAGCGTTGAACGAATTTCCACGCCGTCTCGCGGTCACCCACTCCGGGCAGGCTGACGAGGTTGAGAAGCAGCCCGTAGGTCACGGGCGGGACACCGGTGGGCACCTCGCCGCCGCCGTGGATGTGATGCACCGGGTTGCCGAGCTTCTGCTCGGCAGGCTGGTTCGGATAATTCCCGCGAAACTGGAAATATTCGTCCACGGCGCGCGGGATGACCCCGATGTGGAGGCTCTTCGCCTTCTTCGGCTCGCGATAGATGTAAAAAGCGAGGCTCTCCTCGTTTCCGTAGCGCAGCCATTCCTCAAGGCTGAGGCCGTTGCCCTTGGATTTCGAGATCTTCTCGCCCTTTTCGTCGAGGAACATCTCGTAATTGAAGCCCTCTGGTGGGCGACCGCCGAGGATTCGGGCGATCTTGCCGGACACGACAACGCTGTCGATCAAATCCTTGCCGGCCATTTCATAATCGACGCCGAGTGCCGTCCAGCGCGCCGCCCAGTCGACCTTCCATTGCAGCTTGCCCTTGCCACCGAGGGCCGATTGCTCGATCCGCTGCCCTTCGTCCTCAAAGGCGATGAAGCCGGCTTCAGCGTCGACGACTTCGACCGGCACCTGCAGAACCACACCAGTCGCCGGCGAGATCGGGAGAATAGGCGAATAGGTCCGCCGCCGCTCCTCGCGCAGGGTCGGCAGCATCACGCCCATGATCGCGTCCCAGTTGCGGAGGACCTGGCGGATCACCTCGTCGAAGCGGCCGGCGGTATAGCATTCCGTGGCTGACAGGAATTCGTAGTCGAAGCCGAAGCGATCGAGGAAGGAGCAGAGCCGCGCGTTGTTATGTGCAGCGAAGCTGTCGTGGCTTCCGAACGGGTCGGGGATTCGGGTCAGCGGCTTGCCCAGATGCTGATGCAGCAATTCCCGATTGGGCACATTGTCCGGAACCTTGCGAAGCCCGTCCATGTCGTCGCTGAAGGCGATCAGCCGCGTGGGCTGGTCGGACAGCTCCATGAAGGCATTGCGGACAAAGGTCGTGCGCGCGACTTCGTTGAACGTACCGATATGCGGCAAGCCCGACGGGCCATAGCCCGTCTCGAAGATGACCGGAGCGCCGCCGGGCTTGCCGTCCGGCCAGCGCTTCAGGAGCTTGCGCGCCTCCTCATACGGCCAGGCCTTCGATTGCATCGCGGCGGAACGGAGGGTTTGCGCGTCCAAATTCGTTGCTCTTCTGTTCTCGTGTCGTCACTATGGGGGGAGTGGCCGCTCCTTTGCCTCTTCCCGCGCTTCACGCAACCCACGCCGGAATCTGGATCGCCAGCCAAGCGGGCGAGATCCGGGAAGCGAGCCGAGGGGAAGCGATCGCTCGCGCGGCGGAAACTCCGCACATTATCCTGAATGCGCCGTTGGTCGGGCAGCGGCTCGGGTACGGGGAACTATCCGGGCTCGACCTGCTGGAACTGTTCGCTTTCATTCATCCGGCCCGGTTTGCAGTGCCGACCGTCGCCGGGCTGAGCCGAGCGGTCGGTCTCGAGCCGCCCGCAATCGACGCGGAAGCAGCGACCGCGTTGCAGACGATTGCAGCGAAGCTGCTTTCGGTACTTTCCGATTCCGGGTGGCTGGAACGAGAAGGGGCATGGACATCGAACGCGAGCCTTCACAGGATGGGCTGGGGCTGGGCGGCTTTTGTCGGCCAGCGGCTCCAGCGACCCGAACGCGGCGAACGGATGCTCTTTTCGCGCCTTCCCCAATGGGAAGATTCGGCGGAGAAGCCGCCGCCGCTTGCCGTTTCGGTCGATTCGGAAGAGGCGATCCGGAAGCTTGATCTGCTTACTGGGCGAGCGGAGGCCCGAGAGGGCCAACGCTCGATGGCCGCCACGGCCTCTGCCATATTCGCGCCGCGCCGGTCGAAGCATGGGCCTAATATGCTTCTTGCCGAGGCCGGCACGGGAATCGGCAAAACCCTCGCCTATCTCGCTCCGGCGGCGCTTTGGGCCGAAAGCTCGGGCGGGACGGTTTGGGTATCGACTTTCACCAAGGCGTTGCAGCGGCAGCTCGATGCCGAAGGGCCCAAGTTTTTCGGCGATCCCGCCGAACGGGCGAAAAGGATCGTGATCCGGAAAGGCCGCGAGAATTACCTCTGCCTGCTGAACCTCGAGGATGCGCTCCAGGGCGGCTTTTCCGGGCGGGCCGCGATGCTGGCGCAGCTTGTGGGCCGCTGGGCGGCGTACTCGAAGGACGGCGACATGGTCGGCGGCGACTTGCCGGGCTGGCTCCCGAGCCTGTTTCGCCGCGCCGGATCTGCGGCGCTAACGGATCGGCGTGGCGAGTGCGTCTATGCCGGTTGTCCGCACTATCGCCGCTGCTTCATCGAGCGGGCAGAGCGCGCTAGCCGGGATGCGGACCTGGTGATCGCCAATCACGCGCTGGTGATGATCGGCGCCGCTCGATCTCGCGAAGCCACTCTCGACCGAATCGTTTTCGACGAGGGTCATCATCTGTTCGACGCCGCAGACTCGACCTTTTCGGTCTGTTTCGGAGGGCAGGAGGCGATCGAGCTTCGCCGCTGGATAGTCGGACCCGAGGGCAAGTCGCGCGGGCGGCGGCGGGGCCTCGCTGCGCGGCTCATGGATGTCGCCTCGTACGACGACGAGGGCGCCCGGGCGCTGGAGACCGCAGTGGAGGCGGCGCGGCTCCTGCCCTCCGATGGCTGGCTCGCGCGAGTCGCCGAAGGCTCACCGTTCGGGCCGATCGAGGCGTTGCTCGCCGAAGTTCGCGGCACGGTTTATGCCCGCGCCAAGGCGCAGGATGCGGGTTACGGCCTCGAAACGGAGCTGGCCGATCCCGACGGAGCGCTGGTGGCCAGTTCTGCGGCGGCACTGGAGGCGCTGGAGGCGCTCCATAAGCCCCTGTCGTCGCTATCCCGGCGTTTGGAGGCCGTGCTCGAGGATGCCCCGGATTGGCTGGATTCGCAGGCTCGCGCGCGGATCGAAGGTGCACTCAACGGTCTGTCATGGCGCCGAGAAACGCTCGCCGCGTGGGGTCAGCTGCTGGCGCGAATCGGCGGCCCAGCCGATCCCGATTTTGTCGATTGGCTTGCGGTCGATCGGGTGGAAGGCAGGGAGTATGACGTGGCCATCAACCGCCACTGGCTCGATCCTGCCCGACCGCTGGCTGAAACTGTGCTGAAGCCGGCGCAGAGTGTGCTCGTCACCTCCGCCACTCTGCGCGGTGGGGATGAGTGGGAAACGGCTGAGCAGCGGACCGGAGCCGCCCACCTCGAACACCCTGCGGAGCGCTTCGAAGCCGAGAGTCCGTTCGATTACGCTAGCTCTTCCGAAGTGCTGATCGTCACCGATATCCGGCAGGGCGACATTCCAGCCCTCGCCGGAGCATACGCGCGGCTGATCGAAGCAAGCGGCGGCGGCACCCTTGGCCTGTTCACCGCCGTCCAACGACTGAAAGCGGTGCACGCCCGCATTGCCGACCGGCTTGCCCGAGCAGGCCTGCCGCTGCTTGCGCAGCATGTCGACCCGATCGACCCCGGCACCCTGGTCGACATCTTCCGTGACGATCCAAGAGCGTCGCTGCTCGGCACGGACGCACTTCGGGACGGCGTGGACGTGCCCGGTGAATCGCTTCGGCTGGTGGTTATGGAACGTGTGCCGTGGCCACGGCCGACCGTGCTTCATGCGGCACGGCGAATGGCCGGTGGGGGCAGCGCCTATGATGACGGGGTGGTCCGGGCGCGGCTCGCTCAGGCGTTCGGACGACTGATCCGGCGGCAGGGAGATCACGGAGTCTTTGTGATTCTCTCGGCGGCGATGCCGTCACGGCTGCTCAGAGCATTTCCTGATGGAGTGCCGGTCAGCCGAATCCCGCTCGACCAGGCGATCGAACGCGTTCGAACAAGATTGTCAGCGGATGCTATCGATCGAGCGCTTCAGCCAAGCGGTCCCGAATTCGTTTGAGGTGATCCACGTTCAGTGGCGCTCCGGCCGGTCTGACCTCTCTGGCCTGCGGGGAGACATCTAAGGTCGTCTGCGGCGGCGCCTCTTCGACAGGCCGGCCTGTCCGAAGCAGCTTCTGAACGCCCCGAACCGTGTAGCCTTCCTGATTGAGCAAGCGATTGATCCGCTGTGCAAGCTCCACGTCCCCGGGGCGATAGTAGCGGCGATTGCCGGCGCGTTGCAGCGGCTTCAGTTGCGGGAACTTCGTTTCCCAATAGCGCAAGATATGCTGGGCGACCCCGAGTTCAACCGAGAGTTCGCCAATCGTCTTGAAAGCTCCAGGGGCTTTCTCGACGGCTGCCACTGCCGTTATTTCGCAATCCTGTCGCGCAGGATTTGACTGGCGCGGAAGGTCATCACACGCCGCGGTGCAATCGGCACCTCGACCCCAGTCTTCGGGTTGCGCCCAATCCGCTGGCCCTTGTCGCGAAGGATGAAGCTTCCAAAGCCCGAAATCTTCACGTTCTGACCATGGGCTAGCGCCGCGCACATGTGATGAAGAATGCGCTCGACCACGTTCGCCGATTCGGCCCGCGAAAGTCCCAGATTGCCGTGGACCACATCCGCAAGATCGGCGCGCGTCAGAGTACCCGAAACCCCGCTATCCGCGACTCGCGCAATTCCCAAGTCGGCCATTCTATTCTCCTGAACCCTCTTTGCTGCCCCCCGGCCGCGGATTACACCACCGTAACGGAAAGTGACGGTGTCGGCAATTCGACAAATGGGGCGAAATGGCAAGTCTTTTCAATAAGTGAGGACGGCCGCGCCCCATGTGAAGCCGCCGCCCATCGCTTCCAGCACAACAGTGTCGCCGCGCTGGATTCGACCATCCTTCACGGCGGTGTCGAATGCAAGGGGAACCGAGGCTGCGGACGTGTTTGCATGCTGATCCACCGTCATCACGACCTTTTCAGCCGGAAGCCCAAGCTTCTTGGCGGTGGCGTCCAATATTCGGGCATTCGCCTGGTGCGGAACGACCCAGTCGACATCCTCCGGAGACAACCCAGCGGCGCTCAGCACCTCCGACAAGACGTCGGCAAGATTGATGACAGCGTGACGGAAGACCTCCCGTCCTTTCATGCGCAGTTTGCCCACCGTCCCGGTCGTTGAGGGACCGCCGTCGACGAACAGCATGTCGTTGTGCCGGCCGTCGGCATGAAGGCGGCTCGCGAGTATGCCTCGCTCGCCGTCCTCAGCCGAAAGGACGAGCGCTCCAGCCCCGTCACCAAACAGGACGCAGGTCGCCCGGTCATTCCAATCGAGGATTCGGCTGAAGGTTTCCGCGCCGATCACCAGAGCTTTCTTCGCCATGCCTGAACGGAGCATCGAATCCGCCACGCTCAACGCATAGAGAAACCCGGTGCAAACAGCGTTCACATCAAAGGCGATGCAGTCGTTGATCCCAAGCATCGCCTGAATCTTCGTCGCCGAAGACGGAAAGGTCTGGTCTGGCGTTGCAGTCGCGAGGACAATGAGGCCGATGTCGCTCGGCTGGAGTCCGGCGTGTTCTAGCGCCTTCAGGGCAGCCCCGTGCGCGAGCGTCGCCGTCGTCTCCCCTTCGCCGGCAATGTAGCGGCTGCGGATTCCGGTGCGCTCGACTATCCATTGATCAGAGGTGTCGACCGTCTGCGCCAGCTCGTCGTTAGTCACGCGCCGTTTGGGCAAGGCCGATCCTACTCCGGCAACAACCGAACGAATCGCCACTACGCCGCCTCAGGGTTGAAGGCGTGAGCGCGGAAATTGTCGAGATCCTCGCCAATTTTTCGGGTGATGTCGTTGCGAACCATTCGCGCCGCCACCCGAATTGCATTGGCAACGCCCTTCGGTGTCGCGGCTCCATGGCTCTTCACCACCAGCCCGTTGAGACCCAGGAACACCGCCCCGTTGTGGTTATTCGGATCCAGGTGAACCTTCAGCAGCCGGAGCGCCGGCTGTGAAAGCGCGAAGCCCGCCTTCGATCGAAGCGAGCTGGTGAAGGCCCGGCGAAGGAGATCGGTGACGAAGCGCGCCGTTCCCTCCGCGGTCTTGAGCGCGATGTTGCCCGAGAAACCGTCGGTGACGACGACATCGACATCGCCCCGGCTCAGCTGATCCCCTTCGGTAAATCCGTCGAAGCGGAGCGGAAGATAATCTGCTTCCCGAAGCAGCGCCGCCGCCTCTTTGAGTTCATCGGTGCCCTTCAATTCCTCAGTACCTATGTTGAGGAGCTTCACCCGGGGCTTTTCGATCCGGAGCACGGTGCGCGCATATGCCGAGCCCATCACGGCGAACTGGACGAGGTTTTGCGCGTCGCATTCCGTGTTCGCGCCGAGGTCCAGCATGACCATGTCCGTCTCGCCTAGTGTCGGCAGCAGAGCAGCGAGCGCCGGCCGGTCGATTCCGGGCATCGTGCGCAACGCCAGCTTGGACATTGCCATTAATGCGCCGGTATTGCCGCCGGACACAGCGGCATCGGCATTGCCATCCTTAACTGCACCGATCGCCACCCCCATCGACGTGGTCCGTGCGCGGCGGATAGCCTGGCTCGGCTTTTCATTCGGAGCGATCTCGTCAGGGGTATGGACGATAGTTACGCACGCGCCCAGCCGGCGATGCTTTTGGACTTCGTCCTGGATCCGGCTCTCGTTCCCGTGGATCACGAAACAAAGCGAGGGGTCGTGACGGTGGGCGCGTTCAATGCCGGCGATCATCGCCGCCGGACCGCCATCGCCGCCCATGGCGTCGATTGCGATTACAGGGGCGGAAGGATCCATTTCGTCGCCCCGCTTCGGGCTTATGCCTCGCTCGAGACGATCTCGCGGCCGTTATAATGGCCGCAGGCCGGACAGAGGTTGTGGGGCAGCTTGAGCTCGCCGCAATTGGGGCATTCCTGGAACTGTTTGGCCGTCAGCGCATGATGGCTGCGGCGCATGTTCCGCTTGGACGGCGAGGTTTTTCTCTTCGGGACGGCCATGAGGCACCTATTCGATTAGCAAAAAAATTGGCGACGATCTCACGCCTTCTCAACG
>Ga0157369_10004958_pt1 | contig 15596 bp, 17 predicted proteins | sample C25metaG_FD_113461 | JGI IMG/M metagenome (GOLD analysis project Ga0157369, IMG submission 113461) | Corn rhizosphere microbial communities from Kellogg Biological Station, Michigan, USA - C2-5 metaG | ecosystem: Host-associated > Plants > Roots > Rhizosphere > Soil | place: USA: Michigan... | reverse complement strand
GCCCCGGCCCTCACCCGCCGCGCGAAGAGCGCGGCGACCTCTCCCCGCAAAGAACGGGGGAGAGGTGAAGAGAGCCCGCTGCAACGCAACCCCTGCCGGTCAACTCGTCGGCATCACATAGGTGTAAATCCGGCCGCGGGAAATCGGCGCTTCCCTGACCCGGTTGCCGTTATTGCCCGACACCACGATCGGATTACCCCCGGCGTCGATGCCGCTCACGATGCCGACATGTCCGCCGCCGCGCCGTCCCATCACGGCGATGGCACCGACCTGCGGTCCGGACACGCGCTGGCCATAGCTTGCGAACGAACGCGCCAGATCCGAGCCGGTGCCGCGATAACCTGAATGCTGCAAAACCATGTTCATGAACCGCGCGCACCACAGCCTTCCACGTCCCGTCGGATTGCCGCCGAGGTAGCGGCGCGCCTCGGCGACGACATTCGATGAACCGAACCCGCCGGACATCGACATGCTGCCTGAAGCGGTGCTCGACGGCAGGCTGGCATGGGTGTCGGCAAAGCCGCGCATCTGTATTTGCGCCACGCCGGCATCCCAACGCGATGCGCGCGCGATGTGCCGATAATGACGATAAGCGTAGTGCCGCCGGGCGTGATGGCCGGCATAACGCGCATGAACGTGCCGCGCGGCGCCGTGATGAGACCTTGCTGAAGCCGGGGTGGCTGATGCGGCGATTGCCGCCGAACACAACGCCAGCGCAACAAGCGACCGGCGCAACGCATACAACTGGACCATACTCATTCCTCTTTGACACCCCCAATCCCCGTCGGCTTGTGATAGCCGACATCCGGTGTTCGTATGCGAGTTGCGGTATGGCGAGAGCAAGACGCGATGCGGCAGTGCAAGATCGGTTTCGGGGTGATTCCGCGATCATTTCGTGACGAAAAAGAAATCGATTTCGCCTCATTGCAGCCGCGAGCATTAACTGCGATTTTCAGGCCCGGCCCAAGAAAAGGAAAATCAAAATGCCCTATGCCGTCACCAGCGACAGTGTCCGTCTCTATTTCGAGGAGGCAGGCCAGGGAACGCCGATCATCTTCCTGCACGAATTCGCGGCCGACCATACCAATTGGGAGCCGCAGATGCGCTATTTCTCGCGCGGGCACCGCTGCATTGCCTACTCCGCGCGCGGTTACACGCCATCGGATACGCCGGAATCACCAGAGGTTTACACCTACAAACACTTTTACACCGATGCGCTCGCCGTACTCGATCATCTCAGAATCGCAAAAGCGCATTTCGTCGGGCTGTCGATGGGCTCCTATTCGTCGCTGCAGATCGGCCTCAACGCACCGGAGTGCGCATTGTCGCTGACGCTGGCCGGCGTCGGCTCAGGCTCAAGCCTCGAAAATCTCGATTCCTTCCGCAAACAGTGCCGGGCCAATGCCGAGCAATATGAGGCGATCGGCGCCGCGGAAGTGGCGAAAGCGACGCGCGAGGCGCCGAGCCGGATTCCGTTTTTGGTGAAGGACCCGCGCGGACATGCGGATTTCTACGACGCGCTGGCGCGGCATGATGCCAAGGGCTCGGCCAACACCATGCGCAGCTTTCAGGGTGGCCGCCCCTCGATCTACACCTTGACCGAGGCCATCCGAAAAGTGCCGACCCCGGCCCTCGTCATTTGCGGCGATGAGGACGACAATTGCATCGAGCCCAGCCTGTTCCTGAAAAAGCATCTGCCGGCAGCCGGGCTGGCGTTTTTCCCGAAGTCGGGTCACGTACTCAATCTCGAGGAGCCGGCGTTGTTCAACGAAATGGTCGAGCGCTTTATCGCGCTGGTCGAAGCCGGACGCTGGCCCGCGCGCGACCCAAGGTCGATGATGGCCCAAACTTAGACGTCATTCCGGGGCGAGGCGAAGCCTCGAACCCGGAATCTCGAGATACCGGGTTCACGCTAACGCGCGCCCCGGAATGACGGCTGGAGCTACCGTGCCTTCTCCGCGCGGCTGAGCAAAAACACGCCCTGCTCGCCGAACATGTTCCAGAACCACCAGGGCGCGCTGAGCCGCAGCGGGCGGCCATAGAGATCGAGCGCGACCGCGCGTTCCATCTTGACGTTGATCTCGTCGCAGAGCTGCACGAAATCCTTGATGGTGCAAAAATGAATGTTCGGCGTGTCGTACCAAGTCGCCGGCAGATTTTCGGTGCGCGGCATGTGCCCGCCGACCAGCAACTGCAGCCGCATCTTCCAGAAGCCGAAATTCGGAAACGACACGATGGCGCGGCGTCCGATCCGGAGCAAATTCTCCAGTACCACGCGCGGCTGCCGCGTCGCCTGCAAGGTCTGCGACAGGATCACGAAGTCGAAGGCGTCGTCGGGATAATTGACGAGGTCGGTGTCGGCATCGCCCTGCACCACTGCAAGACCCTTGGCGACGCAGCGGTTGACACCCTCGCGCGATAGTTCGATGCCGCGGCCGTCGATGCCCCGGCCCTCCAGCAATTGCAGCAGATCGCCCTCGCCGCAGCCGACGTCGAGCACCTTGGAGCCGCGCTCGACCATCTCCGCCACCAGCAGATGATCGCCGCGATAATGCCCGGTGTCTTGCGGGACGATACCGGTCAGCGGCAAGACCTGTTGCTGCTGGGTCATCTTGTCGGACCCACCTTGGTCAGGCCGCGTGCCGTGCCGGCGGATTGCAGGAAGGCGCGGGAGATATCGAAAAATTCGGGAACGTCGAGCAGGAATGCATCATGTCCGCGGTCGGTCTCGATTTCCGCGAACGACACCCGCGCGCTGGAGGCGTTGAGCGCATGCACCAGCGCGCGCGATTCCGACGTCGGGAACAGCCAGTCGCTGGTGAACGAGACCACGCAGAACCGCGTCTGGATGCCGCGAAAGGCCTCCGCGAGCACGCCGCTATGATCGGCGGCGATGTCGAAATAGTCCATCGCCCGCGTCAGATACAGATAGCTGTTGGCATCGAACCGCTCGACAAAGGATGAGCCCTGATAGCGCAGGTAACTCTCGACCTGAAAATCAGCGTCGAACGAGAATGTCGGCAGATCGCGATCCTGCATCCGCCGGCCGAATTTCCGGTGCAGGGCGGCATCCGAGAGATAGGTAATATGCGCAGCCATCCGCGCGACGCCGAGGCCGCGATGCGGATGGGTGCCTTGTTCGAAGTAGCGCCCGTTGTGCCAATCGGGATCGGCCATCACGGCCTGCCGGCCGAGCTCGTGAAACGCGATGTTCTGGGCCGAGTGGCGGGTGCTGCAGGCAATCGCCAGCGTCGAGAACACGCGTTTGGGATAGGCCGCGGTCCACTGTAGCACCTGCATGCCGCCCATCGAGCCGCCGACGACGCAGAACAGCGTGTCGATCCCTAAGCGGTCGAGCAGCATGGCCTGCGCACGCACCATGTCCGGAATCGTGATCATGGGAAAATCCAGACCCCACAATTTGCCGGTGGCGGGATTGGTCGATGCCGGCCCGGTCGAGCCCATGCAGCCGCCGATCACGTTGGGGCAAATGATGAAGTAGCTGTCGGTGTCGAGCGGACGGCCGGGACCGACCATGGTTTCCCACCAGCCGGGCTTGCCGGTGACCGGATGCACATTGGCGACGTGCTGATCGCCGGTCAGTGCATGGCAAACCAGAATGGCATTGGAGCTGGTGGCGTTGAGTTCGCCATAGGTCTGATAGGCGATCTGGAATGGCGAGAGATCGATGCCGCAGTCGAGCTTCAGCGGCTGGTTCAGGCCGAACAGCGCCACCAGCGAACTCGGATGGTCGGCCTCATGCGACCGCTCGTCGGTGTGGATCGCCGGGCTTGGGATCGACTGCACGTTTACCATCTTGATACCGACCTCCTCAGGAGGTTTTACAAACCACCACGGAATCAGGCCATAAAAAACCCGGCCTGAACATAAGTTCGACCGGGATCACATCTGTCCCCGGCCTGTTTAGCGAGTTGTTTAACGTGGCTGCAAGCCGGCCGGCTCAAATGACCACGGAACGAGCTAATAGTAGTTCCCGCCGGCTATTTCGTCAAGGCAAGCCCCGGGTTAATGGATGCAAGCAGCCCCCTTGTGAGGGGCGCGCTCTTGCGCCGTCTCGAGCCATAAGGGAGAACAAGGGCCCATCCTTCGAGACGCGGCCCGCAGCCAAGTCTACGCAGGCTGCGTATACTTGACCGCGCCACTCCTCAGGATGAGGAAGAAAGCTTTCGTTGGACATCCCCATGTCGCAATCGCCCCCCGCCCCGCCCTCGCTCGAGGTGCTGCGCAAAGAGATCGACGCCATCGACGCGCAGGTCCACGGCCTGCTGATGCAACGTGGCGACATCATCGATCGGCTGATCCAGGTGAAGCAAACCCAGGAGGTCGGCTCGGCCTTCCGTCCGGCGCGCGAGGCCGACATGATGCGCCGGCTGGTGCAGCGCCATCGCGGCATCCTGCCGCTCGACACCGTCGAGAGCATCTGGCGCGTCATCATCTCGACCTTCACCTATGTGCAGGCGCCGTTTTCGGTGCACGCCGATATTTCGCTCGGCGAATCCGCGATGCGGGATTCGGCGCGGTTTCATTTCGGATTCACCGTTCCCTACATCTCGCATTTCAGCGCGCCGGCCGCGGTCGACGCGGTGGCCAAGTCAAAGGGTGACCTGGCGCTGGTCTCCGCCACCTCCAGCCGCACCCCATGGTGGATCGCGTTAGAAGCCGATGGCGCGCCGAAGATCATCGCGCGGCTGCCGTTCGTCGAGCGCGCCGATCATCCGGCGGCGCTGCCGGTATTCGTGGTGTCGCGCGTCGCCGACAGCGCCATGGTGACCGAAGTCGAGATGTGGAGCGTGCGGGTGTCCGGCTGGAATGCCGAGATCGCGCGCGCGCTGTCGCCGCTGGCGGAAATCGTCGCGGTGCCGGATACTGCTTTCGACGGCGCGGCGCTATTGGTGTCGGTTGCGGGCTCGAGCAGCCTCGAAAAGATCAAGGCGGCGCTGATCGAGGCCGGCGCGTCGGTGCGCTCATCGGCTCTCGTCGGCAGCCATGCAACGCGCTATACGGTGCCCCCGAACGGGGCAGCCAAATCGTAAAAGCCCCCTTCCGGAGTTGAAGATGTCCCGACCTGTGCCGAATCCCGGCATTCTCGATATTGCGCCCTACACGCCCGGCAAAAGCCCGGTGCCGGAGCCGGGCCGCAAGGTGTTCAAGCTGTCTGCCAACGAGACCCCCTTCGGGCCTTCACCGAAGGCGATCGAGGCCTACAAGGCGGCTGCTTCGCATCTGGAGGACTATCCGGAGGGCACATCGCGTGTGCTGCGCGAGGCGATCGGCCGCGCCTTCGGGCTCGATCCCGACCGCATCATCTGCGGCGCCGGCTCCGACGAGATTCTCAATCTGCTGGCGCACGCCTATCTCGGCCATGGCGATGAGGCGATCTCTACCACCCACGGCTTCCTGGTGTATCCGATCGCCACCAAGGCGAACGGCGCCACTAACGTGGTCGCGCCCGAGACCAACTTCACCGCGGACGTCGATGCAATCCTGAAGCTGGTCTCGCCGCGCACCAAGCTGGTGTGGCTCGCCAACCCGAACAACCCGACCGGGACCTATCTGCCGTTCGACGAGGTCAAGCGGCTGCGCGCCGGATTGCCGCCGCATGCGCTGCTGGTGCTCGATGCCGCGTACTCCGATTACGTGTCGCGCAACGACTACGAGCTTGGCATCGAGCTGGTGGCGACATCAGACAACACCGTGATGACCCACACATTTTCGAAGATTCACGGCCTCGCCGCGCTGCGGGTCGGCTGGATGTTCGGGCCGGCCCATATCGTCGATGCGGTGAACCGGATTAGAGGTCCATTCAACGTCTCGACGCCGGCGATGCTGGCCGCGGTCGCCGCCATCCAGGACACCGCGCATCAGCAGATGTCGAAGGCGCACACCGAACACTGGCGCAACTGGCTCACCGATGAAGTGACAAAACTCGGGCTCAAGGTGACGCCAAGCGTGGCGAATTTTGTACTGATCCATTTTCCGCTGGAGCAGGGCAAAACTTCGGCCGATGCCGACGCGTTCCTGACCAAACGCGGGCTGGTGCTGCGCGCGCTCAACAATTATGGCCTGCCGCACGCTTTGCGCATGACCATCGGCACCGAAGAGGCCAATCGCCTCGTGCTCGACGGCCTGCGCGACTTCGTGGCGGCCAAGTGAACGCCGCGCCGCCATTCAAGAAGATCGCGCTGATCGGCTTCGGCCTGATCGGCGGATCGATCGCGCGAGCCGCGCGTGAACAGGGGCTGGCGGGAGAGATCGTCACCACCGCGCGCTCGGCAAAGACCCGCGCGCGGGTAGCGGAACTCGGCATTACCGACCGTGTGGTGGAGACCAATGCGCAAGCCGTCGAAGACGCCGACCTCGTCATCCTGTGCATCCCGGTTGGCGCCTGCGGCGCGGTCGCACAGGAAATCGCGCCACATCTGAAGCCGGGCGCAATCGTCTCCGACGTCGGCTCGGTCAAGGGCGCCGTGGTGCGCGACATGGCGCCTTACCTGCCTGCCGGGGTGCATTTCGTGCCGGCGCACCCGGTGGCCGGCACCGAGCACTCCGGCCCCGACTCCGGCTTCGCTGAACTGTTCATCAACCGCTGGTGCATCCTGACCCCGCCGGAAGGCACCGATGCGAACGCGGTCGAGAAGCTGCGCGCGTTCTGGGCCGCGCTTGGCGCCAGGGTCGAGATCATGACCCCCGACCATCACGATATGGTGCTCGCGATCACGAGCCACCTGCCGCATCTGATCGCTTATACAATCGTAGGCACAGCGGATGAGCTTGAAGGTGTCACGCAATCCGAGGTGCTGAAGTTCTCCGCCGGCGGCTTTCGGGACTTCACCCGCATCGCCGCGTCCGACCCGATCATGTGGCGTGACGTGTTCCTGACCAACAAGGACGCGGTGCTGGAAATGCTCGGCACCTTCAACGAGGACCTCTCCAAGCTCACCCGCGCGATCCGCCGCGGCGACGGCGAAGCGCTGTTCGAGCATTTCACTCGCACCCGCGCGATCCGTCGCGGCATCGTCGAGATCGGCCAGGATTCCGCGGCACCCGACTTCGGCCGTCCGCACGCGCATTTGACCAAGAAGGCGGAGTAAGAACTACCGTCGTCCCCGCGCACGCGCGGACCCATAACCACCGCGCTGCCATTTAATTATAGGTAGCGCGGCGCAACTTTCTTCGCTTCACGAACGCCGGTGGCTATGGATCCCGGCTCGCGCTCGCAAGCGCTCGCTTGGCCGGGACGACGGCCGGGGAATTTCAATACAGCGGCGGGACGTGCCCTACCTTCAGCGGGCCGAGATACACCGTGCCATCGACAAAGCGCAGCGGAAAGGCGCGCGCCTTTTTGCCTTCCAGCACCGCTTCCTTGCCGAGCGAATTGATTCCCGCGGCGACGCCGACATTGGCGTTCTGCTTGACTATCTTGCCGAGACCGGGAATCGCGCGATCCAGCGCGCCGAACAGACTGTTGACGTCCTGTGTCTTGACGCCAGGCGCGACACGATCCAGCGTCGCTTGCGGCACGCCCTCGTCGAGCATTTTTTCGATGCCCAGCGCCGGAATCACTTTCTCCAGTCCGGCGACCGTCATCTGCAATTCGCCGTCGAGACGGCCCTGGGCGCTAAGCCCGAGCGTGCCGGCCGCGACCGCGATCAGATCGCCCTGCGCAATCCGGGACTGCACGATCTCGACGTGCCCGCCGGCGGCCTGGATTTCGCGAAACCGCTGCGGCCACGGCTTTGGCGAGAAATCCTTCAGGCCGCTTAGCATGGTCCGCACGTCGGCATCGAACGGCGCGGCGAGCAGCGGATGCACCTCCTGCACGCTGCCTCCTTCGATCTTCAGCACGGTTTCGATCACCGGATGATCCGACGGCGAGCCGTCGGCAAGGCGGCCGTGCAGCTCAATATGTTTGGCGCGCGCAAGCGGTGTCTGCACCGACGTATTGACGCGATCGATCGAGGGATCGTCGAAGACGATGGAGGCGCGCCGCGGGACATCAGGCAGTCCCACCACGCTGCTGCGGGCCTTGCTCCAGTTCACCATCATCGAGGGCGGCTGTCCCCGATCCGAAATCGTTGCGGGTGCGGTGAATTCGGCGATCAGCAATTTCGGGTCGTAGACCTGCGCCACCACAAGGATTTCGCCGAGCTTGGCTGTGATCGGCACCTGCGTCGCGACCTGCGCGGCGGTCTGCGACACCAGCGACACACTGGCGCCCGAGCAGCGGACTTCAAGGCGGAACGGGAAGCCGGCCACCGAGCGCCTGGCGCAGTCGAAGACCCGGCCAGCTTTCGCCTCCTGCGCGCGCCAGGCGTCGGCTGATGCATCGACCTGGGAGGCCGCATAGAACCAGAACGCGCTCCACGCCGCGGCGGCGATAACGAGCAAAATGGGCATAATGAAAAGGCGCCAAAGCGGGCGCCGGCGCGGCGCGAGGGTCATATCAGACATGCGGCGACCTTTGGCTGATGATTTTGTCAAATGTAAGCGACCAGCCCGGACGGCGAAAGACGCGGAATTTTGCTTCGCTTCGTTTCGAGGTTCTGGTAGCCGTGCCCGCGATGCCAGCGAAAATCCCCTCCGAAACGGAACTGTCCAAAGCCGACCTCTGGGTGTTCGGCTACGGTTCGCTGATGTGGCGGCCGGGCTTCGAGTTCATCGAGCAAGTTCCGGCGCGGCTGATCGGCGAGCATCGGGCGCTCTGCGTTTATTCGTTCGACCATCGCGGGACGCCGGAAAAGCCGGGACTCGTGCTCGGCCTCGATCGCGGCGGCGCCTGCCGCGGCGTCGCATTCCGGGTCCCGGCCAGGCAACGCAGCGACACCGTGGACTATCTGCGCAGCCGCGAGCAGACCACCAACGTCTATCGCGAAGTGATGCGTTCGGTCTGGCTTGAAAACGAGGCCCGGCAACGGGTCAGCGCGCTGGCCTATGTGGTCGATCGCGGTCATGTGCAATATGCCGGACGGCTCTCGCTGGTTGAACAGCTGCGCCATGTGCTGCAGGGGCACGGACGTTCCGGAAACAATCGCGACTACGTTCTGTCCACCGTAAAGTCGATCGAGGCGCAAGGTTTTCGCGACCAGCAATTGCACCTGCTCGCGGCGATGCTGCACGATGACACGGGCCTGCATCGGGGGCTTCACCCTCCGCTGGACGGGTGAGCAAGACCGGCCCTACGCCTCCGCTGACGTCGAATTCGGCACGCGGCCGAACAATTGCGCCTGCTCGCGGCGCGCGGCCTCGACCAGCCGGTTGGTGGCATCCTCGATCGACGCCCTGATCCGCGCGATGAAATCCTTGCGTGTGAGGCCTGCCGGCAGCGGATCGAGGAATTCGACCACCAGCGTGCCGGGATAGCGCATGAAGGTCCGGCGTGGCCAGAACAGTCCGGAATTCAACGCCACAGGAATGCAGGGTACCCCGCTATTGGCGTAAATCTGGCCCACGCCGGTCAGATAGACCGGCGGCGCGTCGACCGGGGTGCGGGTGCCCTCGGGAAAAATGATCAACTGCCGGCCGCTGCGAATTTCCTTTGGCGCACGCCGCGCCATCTCCATCAGCGATCGCATGCCGCCCTTGCGATCAACGCCGATCATCTTTGCCTTCATCAGATACCAGCCGAAAAAGGGTATCCAGCCGAGCTCGCGCTTGTAGATAAAGAGCGGCGCGTCGAAGAACTGCATCAGCGCGAAGGTTTCCCACATCGACTGATGTTTCGAGGCGACGATCAGCGGTCCCTTCGGAATTTTCTCTAATCCCCGATACTCGACCCTGGTGTTGCAGATCACGCCCATCAGCCAGATGCTGCTGCGCGCCCAGGCCTTGGCGACGGCCATGAAGGCCCGCGGCGGCATCAGATAGGTAGGAATTGCAATCAGAAGCCAGAACACCAACAGCGCATAGAACAGCACATTGTAGACCAGCGAACGCAAGAAAATCGAAACCATCGAGAACCCGATCAGTTGGCCTGGGCCGTCGCCGGCCGGCGCGGAAGCGGTCCAGTCGGCTGGTCCGCAAGTTCGGGCGTCAGTTCGAGACCAGCATCCGCCAGACGGACCCGCACTTCGGCGGCGACGTATTTTACATACTCCGATAGCAGCAGCCGCAATGTCGCGCCACTCGTCCACCACGGTTCGTCGCGCCATTTGTCGCCGACCACCGCGAATGGAATAAGGGCGATATCTGGCATCGCATGCGACAATTCAACGATTGCCCGCGGCATGTGGTAATTCGATGTCACCACGATCAACGATTTGAAGCCGCGTTCGCGCGCCCAGCGCCGCGTCTGCGCCGCGTTGCTGCGGGTATTGACGGCCGAACGGTCGAGATCGACGCAGCAGTTCAGTAACGACTGATTATCGGACAGCGAACGGGAAATGTCGCTCGCCGCGTTGGTCGGATGCACGCCCGAGATCAATAACCGCTTGCCGTACCCGCCGGCCAGCAATTCCATCGCATCGGAGACGCGCGACGAGCCGCCGGTGAACACCACAATGCCGTCGGCCTTGCGGTCGGGCTTCATCTCGGCACCGCGCAACTGTGAAAGAAACCCGACAAAGCCGATCGCCGCAGCGACGAACACAATCGCCAGCGCCGCGACGACAACTGCGCGCAGCCAGCCCCGTGGTGCGGCGGCCGGCGCATTCGCCCCGTTCGGCGATTTATCGTCGGGCTGCAGACTCATGCGATGCCAGTGATCCTCCCCCTTCACAAGTCTAGAACGTTTTTGGACGAAGTGGAGTCCGGCTGGGGCGGTATTCGCACGGCCCGCGTCAGTCGATATCGTCCAGCGTGGCAAACAGCGTGCGCCGCGACGCCCAGGCGGTGATCGCCGCGATCAGCACGGCCTGCGCCGCCAGCGCCAGATAGCCCGACGGGCGCAGCGAAAACGTCCCCAGCAGCGCTGCGAATTGATCCCCGACCGGGGTGCCCGAGAACCAGCCGGCGATCGATTCCGAGAACCCGAAAGCCAGCATCGCCATGCCGCCGCCGATCACGCCGCCCTGCAGTCCCAGCCGCAGAAAATGCCGCAGGAACCGGTTGGCGATATAGCGGTCCCCGGCGCCGACGAAATGCAGAACTTCGACGATCGGACGGTTTGCCGCCATCGCGCCGCGCGTCGCGAACGACACCGAAATAATGGTCGCGATAATCACCAATGCGAGGATGCCGATGCCGGCGAACACGGTCGCACCGGTCATCGACCGCATCCGCTCGATCCAGGCGCGGTGATCGTCGACGCTGGCCGACGGCGCCGCCTGCGTCACCCGGCTGCGCAGCGCGGCCAGATCGAGCGCCGTTCCGGGCTGGACCCGGGCGACGATAACGCGCGGCACCGGCAGGTCGTCGAGCGAGAGCCCGCTGCCGAGCCATGGTTCGAGCAATTTGGCGGATTCCTCCCTGGTGAAAGGCCTGATCTCGACGATGCCGGGCTGCGCGCGCATCGCTTCAGCCACCGCCGCCACGTCGCGGTTGATATCGCGCCCGGCCACGGGGCGCACCTGGATGGTGATTTCGCTTGCGACTTCCGATTGCCACTCCGCCGCCGACGCGCTCACCAGCAGCACGGCGCCGGTGGTGATCGATGCCAGGAAGGTCATGATGGCGACAACGGCGACCAGCGCGCGGCCGGCAATCGAGGCGCGCGGCACGATCGGCGACAGATTGCGCGCCCGCGCCGGCACCTGCGGTCGCTCGTGCCCGAGATCCACCAACGGTCCATGCTCGTTGCCGCTTCTACTCATAGCTTCTACTCATAGATGTGCAACCGTCCCTGATGCAGCACCAGGCGCCGCGCGTCGTACTGATCCATCAGCGTGATATCGTGGGTCGCGATGATCACCGCGGTGCCGGACTTGTTCAGTTCGATGAACAGCCGCAGCAATCGCCGGCCCAGCGTCGGATCGACGTTGCCGGTCGGCTCATCCGCCAGCAGCAGTTGCGGCCGCGAAATCACGGCGCGGGCGATCGCCGCGCGCTGCTTCTCGCCGCCGGACAGGATCGGCGGCAGGGCATCCATTCGCTCGCCGAGACCGACCCATTTCAAGAGATCGATGACCTCCTTGCGATAGCTGGATTCCTCGCGGCCCATCACCCGGAACGGCAGCGCCACGTTTTCATAAGTGGTCATGTGATCGAGCAGGCGAAAGTCCTGCAGCACGATACCGATCCGCTTACGCAGATCGGCGATCTCATCCTTGCCAAGCAGCGATATGTCATGGCCGAACAGATTGACCAGGCCACGCGTCGGCCGCAGCGACAGGAACAGCAGCCTCAATAGCGAGGTCTTGCCGGCCCCGGACGGCCCGGTGAGGAACTGGAAGGAATGGGCGGGGATCAGGAAACTAAGGTCGCGCAGAATCTCCGGGCCGAGCCCGTAACGCAATCCAACGTTTTCGAACCGAACCAAGCTCAGCTCCGTTCGATGTGGGGCGCGACCGGATACCTGAAACCGAAGGCCCGGAACTCGTTGGCTTCGCTGCGGCTGCGAACCCAACAAAATGGTTGTGCTTCGATTATGGTTTCCGATTCGTTAACGGTCGGCTTGTAGCATCCCGGCAGCGTCATTGTGGAGATTGGCTCCATGCACATCATTTGCCCCCATTGTACAACGTCCTATGCCATTGATTTAGCTACCTTGGGCGCGGCTGGCCGTACCGTGCGTTGCTCCCGTTGCAAGGAAGTCTGGCTGGCACGGCCGGAGGATGCGACTGAACTCGCAGCTCCGGCACCTGCGATGGCGGCAGCCAGCGCATCGTCCGCCGGCAGCGACGCCGCCGCGGAATGGGAGGCTCTCGCGCGCCAGAACGACGGCCACGACGCGGAGACCCCTGTCGTCGACAGCCCTTCGATATCGGGCGACTGGCCGGCCTCGGCGGACGGCGAAGGCTCGCCGCGGGACATTGAGAACGACTGGCCGTCGCCGGCCCGGCAGGGTGTGCAGGATACCGAGGCCGCGCGGCAACGCCCGTCCTGGTTCCGAAAGCTGTTCAGACCGCCGGCGCCGCGTCGCGCACCAGGCAAATCCTTCGTCAGCCTGCCCACGGCCTGCACCGCCATGGCCGCACTGGTGCTGGCGCTGATCATCTGGCGCGTCGAGGTGGTGCGGCTGCTGCCGCAGACCGCCATGTTCTACAAAATGGTCGGCCTTGAGGTGAACCTGCGCGGGCTGGCGTTCAAGGACATCAAGATCACCTCCGAGACCGTGGAAGGTAAAGCGGTGCTGGTGATCGAGGGCGTGATCGTGGGCGAAGGCCGCAAGCCGGTCGAATTGCCGCGGCTGCGCTTCAGCGTCCGTGACGCGCACGGCGCGGAAATCTATGCTTGGAACGCGGTGCTGGAGCAGGCGGTACTGAAGCCGGGCGAAAGGGCCTGGTTCAAGTCGCGACTGGCTTCGCCGCCCCCGGAAGGGCGCAATATCGATGTACGCTTCTTCAGCAAGCGCGATCTCGCCGGCGGCAATATATGAACGGGTCCGTGCGGCTTCGCTTGCGAAGAACAGGTGCTCCATGCCGCGCGTACTGATCGCCGACGATGAAGACTCCATGCGTACGCTGGTGGCGCGCGCCATCGCCATGGACGGCCACCACACCGTTACCGCGCAAGACGGCGCCGAGGCGCTGGAAATCCTCAATCGCGACCAGGGCGGCTTCGATCTCCTGCTCACCGATATCCAGATGCCGGTCATGGATGGAATCGCGCTGGCGCTGGCGGCGGCCCGCGATTTTCCCGACCTGACAATTTTATTGATGACCGGCTTTGCCGATCAGCGCGAACGCGCATCCGGCCTCAACGCCATCGCCCATGACGTCATCACCAAGCCGTTTTCGGTGGCCGATATCCGTGCCGCGGTAGCCGGTGCGCTGGCGGCACCGAAGCGAGGCTAGACAAAGGCCGTCTCCGCGAAAGCGGAGTAAGTACGCCGCGGCCCTTCGGCTGTATTACGAACGCTCTGAAATACAGGTTCACCCGCTTTCGCGGGTGATGACGTTTGTTGCTAATAATCCTTCAACAGCCGCTCGATGTAATCGAGTTCGATCTGCGGACGCTGCGGATCGGCGAGGCGGCGGCGAAGTTCTTCCAGAATCCGGCGCACCCGTTGCACATCGATTTCGCCGGGAATCTTCACCGTCAGATCGTCACCGAATTCGCGCCCATGCAGCGGCCGCCCAAGCGGATCGCTTTGGTTGCCGCCGCTCTGCTGCCTCCCTGCGCGAGTGCCCGGGCCATCGGCCTGTCCCTCGCCCTCACCCTGCATCGCTTCAGCGAGGCTCTGGGCGCCCTTGCGCAACGCTTCCAGCGCGCGGCCCTGCGAATCCACGGCGCCGTCGGCGTTGCCCTCCCCTAGCCTGCCGCTGGCATCGCCCATCGCCGAATCGGCTTCGCCGAGGCCATCCTCGCCGTCGCCCTGCTCGCCTTGCTGGCCCTGTTGGCCTTGCTCGCCGCGGCTACCCTTCTCGCCGCGCTGGCCTTGTCCCATACCGCGCTTGGCAAGCTCCCGCTGCAGTTTGTTGAGCCGGTCGCGCAGGCCCTGCTGGTCCTGCTGCAGATCGCTCATGCTTTGATCGCCCTGCTTGCCGCGCATGCGATCGCGCCGCGAATCCTGACCCTGCCTGAAGGTCTTGTCGCGCAACTGCTGCTGCTTGCGAATCATGTCGCCAAGTTCGTTCAGCGCCTGCTCCATGTCGCCGTCGAATTGGCCGGGCTGCGCCATCTGCAGATTTTCCAGCATCTGCTGCAGCTGCTCGAGCAATTGCCTGGCGGCGTCCTTGTCGCCAGAACGCGACAGGCGCTCCATGCGCTCGATCATGTTGTTGAGGTCCTGCTGGCGCATCACGCGGGTGTTGGGATCGAGCGGCCGCGCCAGTTGCTGCGGATTGTTGCGCAGCTGTTCGGCGAGCTGGCGCAGGAAATTATCCAGCGCCGCGCGCAGGTTCTCGGTGAGTTTTTTGATCTCTTCGTCGCTGGCGCCGCGTTCCAGCGCCTGCTTGAGCGCATCCTGCGCGGCGCGCAGAGCCTTGTCCACATCGGTGATGTTGCCATCCTCGATGGTGACGGCGAGCGCCCACAGGCTAGCGACGACCTCGCGCTTGGCGTTGTCGGTACGCGCGGCCTCCAGCTGCCGCGCGACGCTGAAGAGCCCGAGATACTGGCCGGCTTCGGGCGTGAACAATTCCGGTGCGATCATCAGCGCCTCGAGCGCCGCATAGACCTGTGAGTTCTGATTGGCGTCGAGCGCCAGAATGCGGCGCTGCTCGATCAGCGCCCGCGCCAAGGGCTTGGTGAACAGCCGCTCCGGAAGCCGCATGTTGAACGGTTCGCTGCGGCTCTCATTGCCGGCCTCGTCCTTTGCCGTCAGGCTCAGCGTAACGTCGGCGCCGGCATAGGGATCCTCGCTGAGATCCTTGACGGTCTGGCCAACGCCATTGCGGGTCCGCGCATTCGGAAGCACCAGCGGAAATTGCGGCGGATCGAACAATGGCCGCGGCGCGGTCGCAGCTTTCGGCGCATCACCGGGACGGACCGCAAAATGCGCCTGCGCTTCGGTGACGCCGTAGTCGTCCTCGATCTTG
>Ga0157369_10004957_pt1 | contig 15597 bp, 15 predicted proteins | sample C25metaG_FD_113461 | JGI IMG/M metagenome (GOLD analysis project Ga0157369, IMG submission 113461) | Corn rhizosphere microbial communities from Kellogg Biological Station, Michigan, USA - C2-5 metaG | ecosystem: Host-associated > Plants > Roots > Rhizosphere > Soil | place: USA: Michigan... | reverse complement strand
TCGGCGGCGGAAAACTTCTTCAAGCGTCAGCCGTAGTTAATATGCACATTACGAATTGGGCGAGAAAAAGAATTCGCCCGGTTTACCAACAGTAATGCTTTGCGCGGGTCTAATGGCTTGGTAGCGTCACGGCGGTTGGGGAACTGGGGATCGAATGCTGCACAACGATGCGGAGAATGTGCGGAGCCTGCCGCCGCCACGCTCCTTCACCGGATCAGCTCTTTTCATTCGCACGTTCGATGAAGGCATGGCGCTGGTCGAAGAGACCGCCCGCTATCTCGACGGCCGCGGACGGCAGGAATCGAAAGATCTCCCGCGCAAGATCGCCATGCTCTATGCCGGCGAAAGCATGCGCGTCACGACGCGCCTGATGCAGGCGGCGAGCTGGCTCCTGGTGCAGCGCGCGGTGCATGACGGCGACATGGAGGCGCAAGATGCCGCCGGCGATCGCTATCGCCTGGGCTCGCGCGAAATCTGTCTTGGCGGCAGCGATGAAGGCATCGATCAGTTGCCGTCGATGCTCCAGGACCTGCTCGGCCGCAGCGACAATCTCTATCGCCGCATCGCGCGGCTTGACGAGGTGCTGTTCCGCGGCGGCGCGAAGACGCCGGGCGTGAAAGCGCATTTCGAGAAACTGGAACAGGCCTTCGGTAACTAGCCGAAGCGCCTTACTTCACGAAGCCGGCGAACTTCTTGTTGAAGCGCGTCAGGCGTCCGCCACGGTCGAGCAATTGCTGCTGGCCACCGGTCCAGGCCGGATGGGTGCTCGGATCGATGTCGAGCGTGAGCTTCTGCCCCGCTTCGCCCCAGGTGGTGCGGGTCTTGTAGGTCGTGCCGTCGTTCAGCTGGACGTCGACGAAGTGGTAGTTGGGGTGAATGCCCTTTTTCATGACGACGGCCTTGCGTGCGGTTTTTGAAGCCGGGCCTTATAGGAGATCGCCCCGCCCCGCACAAGACCGGGGCAAACCGCCCTTCGCGCCAGGCTTTCCGGTCCTATATAGGTCTTCGGAACAGGGGTCTCAGTCATGTCGCAGTCGGGCGAGGAATACGCAAACGAGGTCGCCCGGGTCGCATCCGGGCGGAAAAAGGCCAAATCTCTCAGGCCGTTACGGGAACTTTTCCCGTTCCTGAAGCCGTTTCGGGGGCGGATCGCGATTGCGGGTATCGCCCTCATTATCTCGTCGGCCGCGACGCTCGTCCTGCCGGCGGCAGGCCGCCAGCTCATCGATCACGGGTTCGACCGCAAGGCCGCCGGACTGATCGGGCAATATTTCCTCGCCTTCATCGCGGTCGCAGCGGTGATGGGCGTATCGGGCGCCACCCGCTTCTATTTCGTGACCTGGATCGGCGAACGCGTCGTGGCCGATGTCCGCAAAGCCGTGTTCGCCAATATCCTGGGCCTCACGCCGGAGTTCTTCGAAGTTACGCGCACGGGTGAGGTGCTGTCGCGTCTCACTGCCGACACGACCTTGATCCAGACGGTCGTAGGTTCGACCGTTTCCGTGGCGCTGCGCAACATGGTGACGCTGACCGGCGCGTTCATCCTGATGTTCGTGACGAGTCCCAAGCTCGCAGCGCTCGTTGTGGCTGCGGTGTTCGTGGTTCTGATTCCGCTGATCTTCTTCGGCCGCTGGGTGCGCACCTTGAGCCGCAAGAGCCAGGATCGCATCGCCGACACCAGCGCGCGCGCGAGCGAGACCTTGCACGCGGTGCAGACGGTGCAGGCGTTCACGCATGAGAATTACGAACGCACGCAGTTCTCGCGCGTGGTCGAAGGCTCGTTCGACGTCGCCATCCGCCGCACACGCGCCCGCGCGGTGATGGCGGGTGTCGTGATCTTTGCGGCCTTCGCCAGTATCGCATCGGTCTTGTGGGTGGGCGCGCAGGACGTGATCAGCGGGCACATGAGCGGCGGCCAGCTTCTGCAGTTCATCTTCTATGCACTGCTGGCCGGCGGCGGTGTCGGTGCGCTCAGCGAGGTGTGGGGCGAATTGCAGCGCGCTGCCGGTGCCTCGGAACGCCTGATGGAATTGCTCAAGACCGAGCCGCTGATCGCGGCGCCCGCGCATCCGAAGACGCTCTCCATGCCCGCGCGCGGGGCGATCACGTTCCAGAACATCACGTTCCGTTATCCCTCGCGTCCCGAGCACAAGGCGCTCGACAATTTCTCGCTCGCGATCCAGCCGGGCGAGGCGGTGGCCTTGGTGGGCCCAAGCGGCGCGGGAAAATCCACGACGTTCCAATTGTTGTTGCGTTTCTTCGAGGCGCAGCAAGGCACGCTAACCTTCGACGGCATCGATGTCGCCGATCTCGATCCGGAGGAATTGCGCAAGCACATCGCGCTGGTCGCGCAGGACCCGGTGATCTTCTCAGGCACCATCGCCGACAACATCCGTTATGGCCGCCCGGATGCGAGCGACGAGGAGATCCGCCGCGCCGCGAACGCCGCCGTCGCGACGGAATTCGTGGAACGCCTGCCGAATGGATTCCAGACGCTGGTGGGCGAGCGCGGGACGACATTGTCCGGCGGCCAGCGCCAGCGCATCGCGATTGCGCGCGCGATCCTCAGGGATGCGCCGCTGCTGTTGCTCGATGAAGCGACCAGCGCGCTCGACGCCGAAAATGAACGCCTGGTGCAGCAGGGCCTCGCCAATCTGATGGCGGGACGCACGACCCTTGTCATCGCGCACCGTTTCGCCACCATTCAGCGCCTGAAGCGCATTGTGGTTATGGATCAGGGCCATGTGGTAGGAGAGGGTGGCCATGCGGAGCTCGTCGCGCGTGGCGGCCTTTATGCGCGTCTCGCCGATCTGCAGTTCAATCAGAACCTCGCTCTGGCAGGATAGTTGTTCCCGGTGACATGAAACCGCTGAAGCGCATCGCAATCACGACCGGCGCCATCCTGCTTGTTGGCGCGGCAGCTTTGACGGCGCGCACGCTGGTCATGGGCGGTATGTTTGCGGAGGTGACGCCCGGCTTCTCGGGCACCTGTAAGGCCCTCAAGGGGATCACAGGGGCGGAAGATGTCGCGGTAGATCGCCAGAGCGGCCTCGTCTTCCTTTCCGCCAGCGACCGCCGCGCCACTCCGCCCTCCGGCGCGGATGGCATCTACACGCTTTCGCTGGCCCATCCGGAAGGCGGGATCGTGCGTCTGGCCGGAGCACCGGCCGATTTCCATCCCCACGGGATCAGCCTTTTCCGCGCCGCCGACGGATCGTTGACCTTGATGGCAGTGAACCATCTGAGCACGGGCCGTTCCGCGATCGACATCTTCGATGTGGCGATCAGCAATGGTCAGGCGAAACTGGGCGAGACCGGCGATATCGAAAGTGACAAGCTCATCAGCCCCAACGATGTCGCGGCCGTCGGCAAGCAGCAGTTTTATGTGACCAACGATCACGGTAGCCACACGCAAATCGGCATGACGCTCGAGAACTATCTGATGCTCCCGCGTGCCGATGTTCTCTACTTCGACGGCATGGTGTTCCGCGAAGTCGCCAACGATCTTGTCTTCGCCAATGGCATCGCGCTGTCGCCCGACTACAGCCATGTTTACGTGGCCGAGACCACGGCGCGGCGTCTCCAGACTTACGCCCGTGACCCGTTTTCCGGACGTCTCACACCGGAAAACACGCTCGCTTTGCCATCGGGGCCCGACAACATCGACGTCGATCAGAAAGGCTCACTCTGGGTCGCGACCCACACCAAGCTGTTCGGCGTCCTGACCTATGCGAAGGACCCAACCAAACCGTCGCCGTCCGAAATCTATCGCGTGGACGTGGACAAGAGCATTCCCCGGTCGGTCACGCCGGTTTACGCCAATCTCGGACAGGAGATCGGTGCCGCCAGCGTTGGCACCTCCGCGGATGGCCATCTCTTCATCGGCTCGATCTTCGACCCAAAGATTCTCGATTGCCGGCTGCAGTAGGACTCCGCGTCTGTCCTTGATTTAATGTTCCAGGAATCGCGGCAACAACCCCGATCGCAAAACCGCGGCGCTTGGTGCGGGTGCCGGAAGGGCGTGGTTGGTGCTGACCTCCGTACCGGTGCTCGGACATTTTTTCTTGGATCTCATGCAGAATACAAATGACTGAAGAGAGCTTGGCATGTTGACGATCAGGAGCCCCTCGTTGTTCATCCCAGACGTCTGAACTCCGCCAAAAACATCGAGGTCCTGGAAGGTCTGATTCTTGGTGTCGAAGACAAAAGCTCGTGTCTGGGATTGCGCATCCGTTGCCGTGCCAGCGGCCAAGCCGTGATCATTGATGTCGGTTAGCGCAGTCGCATTGGCGCCGGGGTATGTGACCACGGTGGTAATTCCGTTATGCAGCAGGAAACCGCTAGATTGGCCGGGCGTGTTCGAGAAATATCCCGCGACGATCCCGGTATTGTTAATTCCAGTTGCGACAGTGGCCAACGGCAAGCCGGCCACGGTCAATGGTGCTTTGTACTTTCCGAGCTTGCCGTAATACGAGGACACGCCGCCATTCTTGTCGCAATAGTAGCCAACGAATTCGCCCTTATTGTTGAGGCCCGCCGCGACGCCAGTGAATGGCTTCTTTCCTTTTTTGATGTGAACAATTGTCCCGTCGAGGCCGCGCTCGAATGGAATTACATCGCACAACCCTTGATCAGTGACGACTGTCTGGCCGGAGATGATGCCATCATTGTTGATCGTCTGGGGCATGGCCAACCCCGAACTGTCGTCGAAGACCGTGTAGTTGCCGTCGAGCGATTCGTAAAAGGCGTGTGCTTTCCCTGAAGAGGCGTCGACGAAAAAGCCTGCGACGATGTTATCGTCATTGATGTCGAATGCGAGCGTGAAATACGATCCCGGAATCGGCGGCACCGGAATGAGCACGCCGGCATTACCTGGGAGTGCATTCAGACTCGCCAAACAGCCAAACAAGAATGCAAATACGTTGCGCACGGAATCCCCCCTTTTGACGTGCGACGTCGCCTCTCGTCACGATTGATATTTGCGCATTCCGCGGTTGCGTTTCAAGCGCGTTCTCGGAACGACCCGTTAAGCCAAGGCGCGTCCCGTCATCCTCTCGAGAACGCGGATGGGCGCCCGGTCGGGATGGGCCATCGCGTCGATATCGAGATGGAAGGTCTGCTCCAGCACGAACTGGCCCGACAGTGCGGCGTGCATCACCTGGTCGGTGTAGCAGAGCCACGTCGTGCCCGGCGGAAAGGCAATCTCGGTCTTCGACGTGGCGTTCTGATATTCCATGTCGAGCTTGGCCCCGTCATGCAGGCCAAGCATCAGATTGTCATAAGCGCTGCGCACGCCGCGCGTCTGGAACGTGGCCGCTCTGAACCAGGCGGAAACGGCCATGGGCTCTTTGACGCGCGGCAGGATCTTTCCGGCCATCTCGGCAAACGGCTCGCCGACGTTCCAGACCCGTGGCGCCTGCCCGGGATTGACGTTCGAAAAGAGCCGCATGATGCGCCGGCCGCGCATCGGCCGCGTCGGAAAAGCGTCGACATGCAGCCGCGTGTCGTCCTTGATCGGCGAATATTTGCGGCCCGCAATCTCCGCTGGCCGATAAGATGTCCGTGCGCGCTCAAGCTTCGCGGCATAGCTCGGAAACAGGCCGCCCACGAGCGATACGGCATCGCGCGCGAAGCGCCGCATCATGGCCTGCAGAAGAGCGCGCTCTTCGCCGGCGGCGGAGTCGTGCTTCAGCTTTCCGGAGGGATCGAGACTGATGTTCTTTGCCCGCCCGCTCGAAAGCGCCGGTGTCAGCAAGGGCTGCTCTTCGGTGCGTAGCGCGAAGGGCAGGTGCGGAAGATAGAGCACGCAGCCACTTTCGAGTGCCTCGATGGCTTCGCGCCGATCGGTCTCGCTATAGGGGCCCTTCCACGTGTCGATGTTCAGGGAACAGAGGACGTCCATACATGGACTATACCTCAAGGCGCGTAATGTGTGTCGAGATCGTTTCGGAGCGTGCGGGCCGCCAGAAAATAGTGAATTCCCGCCCATAGAAACACCAGGGACATCGCCATGATCGCGTGACGGACGCCGGCGGCCGACGCCGTGGCGCAGGCTTCGACCATGAAGGAACCGGCCCCGGGCGGTGCGCCGCCGCCGGGGCATGCGGTCGCGAAATTACCGAGCGGAAATGCGGTGCGGGCAAGTGCATCGCTCAGGATTCCCATCAGCGTTGGCCCGAGACCGATGCCGACAAGGCCGATGACCAGCGAGACGACAAACGACGAAGACGCGCGCATATTCGCGCCGACCATGTTCTGGGCGAGTGCCAGGGTCGGCGTCCAGTAGACGAACAGCGCAACATGACCCAGCAGCAATACGCTCACTGCCGCGGTGACCGTCGGTTGGGCTAAGCCGGTGAAGAACAGCGGTGCGGCCAAGACCAGACCAATCGCCGGTCCCCACACATACCAGCGCCGGTCGAATTGCGCTGCACGCTCGGTTCCGAAACCGCCGAGCACCATGCCGGATGCCATGGCCGCACCGGCCATGAGCCCGAGGATGCGGCCGGCTTCGGCGAACCCCATATGGAAATTCGAAACGAAAAACCGCGCGAAGAACTGCCCGAGCGCATTCATCCCGATCGCAGCCAGCCCCGCGCCGATCAGAATCTGGCGAACGGATTTCTTGGACCAGAGAAATCTGAGCACTTCTTTCATCGACGGCGGAGCGCCGGAAGGGACTGCGCCGTCGGACATGCCGCGTGGCGGATCGCGCAAAGTGAGGAGAGCGAGCAGAGCGACGGCCAGGGCCGGGACGCTGATCGCGACGAACCAGGCGCGCCAGCCCGCATATTGCGCGAACCATCCGCCCAGAACGGCGCCCGTAACCGCGCCCACCGGCGCGCCCAGCCAGATCAAGGTGGTCGCGGAAGCGCGTTTTTCCTTGGGATAATGATCGCCGAGGAGCGAGGCGACCGGCGGCCCCAATCCGGATTCGCCGGAGCCCACGCCGATACGCACCAGCAGGAATTGCCAGAAACCTCCAGCACGCGAGCACAATGCGAGTGCCACACCAAATACACCGGCCGCCGCGGCAATGATTTTCGTACGGCTGCGATGCTCGGCCAGCCGGGCGACAGGCAGCGCCAGAAGGGAAAAGAAAATCGCAAATCCAAGCCCAAGGATCAGGCCCAACTGGGTGTCGGAAAGAGAAAGGTCTCGCTTGATCGCAGGCGCAACGGCCGCCATGCCCTGCCGGTCGGCGAGGTTGAGGGCGCTTAGGAGAAACAGGACGAACAGCAGCCAGCCCCGATAGGCCCGGGTGAACGGTCGTTGCGTCGCGTTTGAATCCATCGGCCCCTCCTGCCGCATCACGCAGGCGAACTGTCTTCCTGTCAACGCGATCCCAAGGAAGGCGGTCCCGGATTGGCGGATAGGTCAGTCGTCAGAGCGGATTGGCCCTTGGTCCAATTTTGGCTGGCGGCGGGCGCGCCTAGGTTCGTGCCACCTTAAGACGAAGGTTATCCGTGTTCAATCGAAGGACGGTATTGCAGCTTTCAGCCGCAATCCCGGCGCTCGTCGCGCCATCCGCTCAAGCTGTACGCCGCACGCCAGGCACGCAACCGAACTTCATCCATATCTGCGCCGACGACATGCGTTTCGACGATTTCTATTACATGGCGCAGCTCAGAAAGCTGATACGCGGCTCGACGGTGTTCGGAAATCATTTTGTACCGATGTCGTTCTGCGGGCCCTCGCGGGCCAGCATTCTGACGGGCCAGCATGTCCACAATCACGGTGTTCTGAGCAACCAGGAGCCCTACGGCTATTGGCGGTTCCGCGAAATCGAAGACAACGCGCTCGCCGTGTGGCTGGCGAATGCCGGCTACGCTGTCAGCCATATCGGCAAGTTCATAAATGGCTACCGCGAAGCTGGTGGCTTGCACATCCCGCCCGGCTATTCCGATTGGCACGCCTTCAGCGCCGGCGGCAATTATTACGACTTCACGCTCAATGATAACGGCCAGGATGTGGCCTACAACTCGGGCGAATATTCGACCGACATATTTGTCCAGAAGGCCTTGGACTTCATTGCGACGGCGCCCCAGCCATACACGGTCTTCCTCTGGGTGGCGCCCCCGCACGAACCTGCGATACCGGCGTCTCGCGATCTCGGCACCTTCGACAATGTCGACATGCCGATCGGCGACAGCTTCAACGAAGCCGACATGAGCGACAAGCCGAGACCGATGCAGAGGCTACCGCTGCTCACCGATGATCAGGTCGCCGCGATCCAGACCGATTGGCGCCGACGCCAGGAGACGCTGCAAGCCCTTGACCGCGGAATCGCCGCGATCGTCGACGCGCTGACGCACAACGGTCAACTCGACAACACGCACATCCTGTTCACAAGCGACAACGGCTATCTCCAGGGCGAGCATCGCGTCGATGACATCAAGAACCTGTGCTACGACGAGGCTGCAAAGGTGCCCCTGTACTGGCGCCAGCCGGGAGGGAGCGAGGCCTTTGTCATGGCGCCTGTCCTGAACATAGACGCCACGGCGGCTATGGTTGAACTTGCCGGCGCTACCGCAAGTTACCCTTTGGATGGGCGCTCGCTCGTGCCGCTGCTGTCGGGCGACGTCGACGGCTGGAATACGGCGGTTCTCACACAGTGCAGCCCTGCCTCAGCCTTGGCGACGCGGCATTACCGCTATGTAGAATGGTCCTACAATAGAGGTGTCGAGCTTTACGACATGATCCACGATCGGGCTCAAATGCAGAATGTGGCTGGAAAGCCCGAATACGCCGAGATCCAGGCATCCCTCGCCGACGCGCTGCACGCACTGCAGGGATGTGCAGGCGCAAACTGTTCCTGGACCGGTCCATTCAAGCTTCCGCTGCGTTAGGAGGCAGAAGCCTCGCCACACCACGCGGCGTGACGCTGCTGTGTTCCAAATTCATCGGCTTACGCCGCATCACGCAGACGACCGATTCTTGCCAGCGCGATGCCGCAAGCAGCTTTAAAAAATGCGAACGTGGTACAATCTTAACACGAATCAGGGAACGCTGGGGAGCGGGGATGAATCAGACGTCAGACATGGATTGGCCCTTGGTCCAATATTTGACGGTGGCGGCCCCGCGTAGCTTCTGCTCCGCCTCGAAACAAGGCTGATCCCGTGTTCAATCGCAGAACGTTGTTGCAGCTCTCAGCCGCAATCCCGGCGCTCGTCGCGCCATCCGCACAAGCTGCACGCCGCACCCCGAGCGGGCAACCGAACTTCATCCATATTTGCGCCGACGACATGCGTTACGATGATTTCTATTACATGGCGCAGCTCAGAAAGCTGATACGCGCCTCGACGGTGTTCGGAAATCATTTTGTACCGTTCTCGATGTGCGCGCCGTCACGGGCCAGCATCCTGACGGGCCAGCACGTTCACAATCACGGAGTTCTGGGCAATCACAAGCCCTACGGCTATTGGCGGTTCCGCGAAATCGAAGACAACGCGCTCGCCGTGTGGCTGGCGAATGCCGGCTACGCTGTCAGTCATATCGGCAAGTACATCAATGGCTACGGAGAAGGCGGTGGCTTGCACATCCCGCCAGGCTATTCCGATTGGCACGCGCACTGCGCCGGCGATCCCTACTACAACTTCAGGCTCAACGAGAACGGCCAATATGTGACTTACAATTCGGACGAATATTCGACGGATGTATTTGTCCAGAAGGCGCTGGACTTCATTGCGACTGCGCCCCAGCCATATGCGATCTTTCTCTGGCCGTCGTGCCCGCACGGGCCCGCAACGCCGGCACATCGCGACGCCGGCACCTTCGCCAATGTCGACATGCCGGTCCGCGACAGCTTCAACGAAGCTGACATGACCGACAAGCCGAAACCGATGCAGAAGCTACCGCTGCTCACCGATGATCGGATCGCCGCGATCCAGACCTTCTGGCGCCGGCGCCAGGAGACGTTGCAAGCCCTTGACCGCGGAATCGCCGCGATCGTCGACGCGCTGACGAGCAATGGTCAGAGCGGCAATACGCATATCCTGTTCACCAGCGATAACGGCCATATCGAGGGCGAGCATCGCGCCGATGATTGTAAGAACCTGTGCTACGACGAGGCCGCAAGGGTGCCGCTGTACTGGCACCAGCCGGGCGCGGCAGAAGCCTTTGTCCAGGCGCCTGTCCTCAACATGGATGCCACGGCCGGAATGCTTGAACTTGCCGGCGCTACGGCGGGCTATGCTCTGGATGGCCGCTCGCTCGTGCCGCTGCTGTCGGGCGACCTCGAGGGCTGGAATACAGCGGTTCTCACCGAGTGCACCGATGCTTCGGGCCTGGCAGCGCGGCATTACCGCTACGTCGAGTGGCTCCACCACCAGGGCATCGAACTTTACGATATGGTCCACGACCGGTACCAGATGCAGAACGTCGCTGGAAAACCCGAATACGCCGAGATCCAGGCATCGCTCGCCGACGCGCTGCACGCGCTGCAGGCATGTGCCGGCTCAAGCTGTTCCTGGACCGGGCCGTTCAAATTTCCGCCTGGCCAGTAGACATCAGGTCAAGTGACCACACGACAAAAAGGGCACCTATGAGGTGCCCTTTTCACTTCCGAGGAGGAGGGTACGCTTGAATTTATGCGGCTGCGGCGTCCATTGGGTCCCGCAGCACGTAACCGCGGCCCCAGACGGTTTCGATGTAGTTGTCGCCATTGGTGGCGGCGGCGAGCTTCTTGCGCAGCTTGCAGATGAAGACGTCGATGATCTTGAGCTCGGGCTCGTCCATGCCGCCATAGAGATGGTTTAAGAACATCTCCTTGGTCAGCGTCGTGCCTTTGCGGAGCGAGAGCAGCTCCAGCATCTGATATTCCTTACCGGTCAGATGCACGCGGCTGCCGTCCACTTCGACCGTCTTGGCGTCGAGATTGACCGTCAGCTTGCCGGTGGTGATCACCGACTGCGAATGACCCTTGGAGCGGCGCACCACCGCCTGGATACGTGCAACCAGCTCGTCCTTGTGGAACGGCTTGGTCATGTAATCGTCGGCGCCGAAGCCCAGGGCTTTGACCTTCGCTTCCACGATCGCGTTGCCCGAAAGAATGAGAACCGGCGTCTGCACCTTGGCGACGCGCAGGCTCTTCAACACCTCGAAGCCGCTCATGTCGGGAAGCTGCAGATCGAGCACGATGATGTCGTAATCGTAGAGCTTACCGAGATCGATCCCCTCTTCACCCAAATCCGTCGTGTAGACGTTGAAGCCTTCGCTTCGCAGCATCAATTCGATGCTGCGTGCCATGGCGCTGTCGTCTTCGATCAGGAGAACGCGCATGTCACACCTCTTGTGCGGCGGGTTTTCCGCCCCCCGCGGTTAACCGATGCGGTGACCGTAAAGTTAAATGGTTAATATTAACTTGCACGCTCCCGCCTCACTTGAGAGGTCGAAAATTCCGGGTTAACGGACCCCGTCTACCGGCCAACCATCCCATTGATTCGATTTGTTAAGTTTACCGCGACTTAAAACCTTCCCGGCAAGATGCTCCATCGGACGGGTGATTTTTTGCCCACCAGAGGGAGCCCAATGCACGCCTTGCTCAAGGAGATCGACGCCATTCCCACGCTCCGCCGTTTCGGGCGGGTGGCGCGGATCGAAGGCCTTCTCGTCGAGGTGACGGGTGCCGCCGGCGCGATCAGCCTCGGTGGACAGGTAAAGCTAAGTGGCGGTTCTGGCAAGCAAATTTCGTGCGAGGTGGTCGGTTTCCGCGATGGCCGGGCGCTGGTCATGCCGCTCGGCAATCTCGAAGGGATGAGCCTTTCTGCGCGTGCGGATTTCGAGGACAAGCCGGCCGTCATCTATCCCAGCACCGCCTGGCTCGGACGCGTGCTCAATGCTTTCGGGGATCCTGAGGATGGCAAAGGTCCCCTCCCGCAGGGCCCCACGGCTTATTCCCTGAAGGCCCAGGCGCCGACCGCACATGCGCGCAACCGGGTCGGCGGCAAGCTCGATCTTGGCGTGCGTGCGCTCAACGCGTTTGCGACCTGCTGCAAGGGCCAGCGCATGGGGATCTTCTCGGGTTCCGGCGTTGGCAAATCGACTCTCCTCGCCATGCTCGCGCGCAACACAAAAGCGGATGCGATCGTTATCGGTCTGATCGGCGAACGCGGCCGCGAAGTGAAGGAGTTCATCGAGGACGACCTCGGACCGGAAGGCCTCGCGCGCAGCATCGTCGTCGCCGCATCGTCCGACGAACCGCCGCTGGTGCGCCGCCAGGCGGCCTATGTCGCCATGACGGTTGCGGAACAACTTCGGGACCAGGGTTTGCATGTACTTCTGTTGATGGACAGCGTGACTCGTTTCGCTATGGCACAGCGCGAAGTCGGACTCTCCGCAGGCGAGCCGCCGGCGCAGAAGGGCTACACGCCGACGGTGTTCGCGGAATTGCCGCGGTTGCTGGAACGCGCCGGTCCCGGACCTTCCGGCTGTGCGGGTTCCATCACGGGTTTGTTCACGGTTCTGGTCGAAGGCGACGATCACAACGAACCGATTTCGGATGCGGTGCGTGGCATTCTCGACGGTCACATTGTGCTGGAACGGAACATCGCAGAGCGCGGCCGCTTCCCCGCGATTAACATTCTCAAGTCGGTTTCGCGCGCCATGCCCGGCTGCAACACGGCGCAGGAGCAACGTATTGTCGCACAGGCGCGCGCGCCGATGGCGACCTATGACGACATGGCGGAACTTATCCGTCTCGGCGCCTACAAGGCCGGGACCAATGCCGAGGTCGACAACGCGATCCGGCTCAATCCGCACCTCGAAACCTTCCTGATCCAGAAGAAGGACGAGTGCGCGACGTTTGCGGAATCTTATTCCGCGCTAGAGACAATCATGGGTGATGGGAAGGGTAGGGTCACATGAAACGCACGAACACGCTGATCCGTCTGCGCCGGTTTCGGGTGGATGATCTGAAGCGCCGTCTTGCCACACTCGATGCCATGAAGGCGGATCTCGAGCGCAAACTCGCCGATCTGGAAGACAGCGTGGCCCGCGAAAGGCAGCGCGCCGGCGACAGTGACATCGGCCGCCTGGCTTTTCCCTCTTTCCTCAAATCGATCGAGAGCCGCCGCGAGAATCTGCGTGCCACGCACAAAGACGTTGAGCGCGAACGCGCCCAGGCGCAGGAAGATCTCACGTCCGCGTTCCAGGATCTGAAGGCGCTGGAATTCGCGACCGAGCAGCAGGCCAAGCGCGCCGAGGAAGTGGAAGCCCGCAGGGCTCAGTCGCGCATGGACGAGATGGCACTGGTCCGGCACCTGAGGAAGCACGCACTGCGGGGCGCCTGAGCGGCCCCGCCATTTCCTGCCGCGCCGAACCACCCTAGACTCCGCAAGCGTGATTTGCGGGGGCGTGCATGTCTTTCTCTGAATTCATTTCGCCTTTGATCGGGCGGTTCGCGCTGGCGTGGTTCTTTCTCTCGGAGGTCTACACACGCGCCGGCGCGTGGGAGGCCAATGTCTCGCTCATGGCGCTAAAGCAGATTCCGGCGCCGCCGCTACTTTTTGCACTCGCAATTCTGGTGATGATCCTAGGCGGATTGTCATTGGTGCTCGGCTTTCACATCCGGCCAGGCGCGATGCTTCTCTTTGGGTTCACCGTGATCTCGTCGGTCCTGATGCACGATTACTGGCACATCAAGGACGCGGCCGCGCGTGCAGCGGATTACGAGATCTTCGCGCGCAACATCGCGATTGCCGGAGGGCTTCTGCTGGTAATCGGTTTGGGTGCGGGACCGTTCGCGCTCGACAATCGCGCAGACAGATAGCTCAGCCGAGCGGCGCGCCGTCGGCGCACACGGGATTGTCGATACGCGCTCTGGCTACGTCGCCGCTCAGTTCGGAAAGTGCGCCGGGAACGAGCGCGAGGCCGAGAATGCGGGCGCGGTCGACGGGGCCCGGAAACCGGACTTGCCCTTGCGGCACGCGCGCGAAACCTGCGCGCGCGTAGTAAGCCTCGTCGCCGACAAGAAAGATGGCGCGATGGCCAAGCGCGCGGGCCTTTTCGATACCCGTTTGCATCAGAGCGATTCCAATGCCTCGCCCGCGCAGGGCCGAACGCACCGCAAGTGGTCCCAAGAGCAGCGCTTTCCGGCCGCCAATCGAAATAGGCCAGAAGCGCACCGACCCGACCAGCGCGTCGTTCTCGACCGCGACAAGACTCAGTTCCGACTCCGGCTTCACACCTTCGCGGAGCCGATAGGCAGTCTTCGCGAAGCGGCCGGGACCGAAGCCGTCATTGTCCAGTGCTTCGACCTGATCTGCGTCTTCGGGCCGCTCCGAACGGATCGCCCAGTTCTCCGCCATCGTGTTAGCCTCCGCCGATCGACATTCAGCACTGGGAGGTACTCATGGGCGTATTGGAAGGCAAGGTCGTCCTCGTCACGGGCGGCGCCAATGGCATCGGCAAGGAATGTGCGCTGCTCGCCGGGCGCGAAGGCGCGAAGGTGGTCGTCAACGATCTCGGCGGCGGTGCGGCTGGCGGCGACGCTGGCTCGGCGGGACCGGCGGAAGAAGTCGCGGCGCAAATCCGCAAAGAGGGCGGCGAGGCGGTCTCCAACTCCGACAGTGTCTCGAGCCGCAAGGGCGTCGCCCATATGATCGAGCAGGCGATGGATACCTACAAAGGCCTGCACTCGATCATCAGTCCGGCGGGCATCCTGCGCGACAAGATGTTTCACAAGATGAGCGACGAGGAGTGGGATGTCGTCATCGATGTGCATCTGAACGGCAGCTATAACGTCACGCATGCCGCCATCAATCATTTCCGCGAACAGGAAGAGGGATCGTTCGTTCTCTTCACCTCGACCAGCGGTCTGATCGGCAATGTCGGCCAGGCGAATTACGCCGCCGCCAAGATGGGCATCGTCGGGCTCTCGCGCATCATCGCGATGGAAGGCGTGCAGAAGAACGTGCGCTCCAATGTCATCGCGCCGTTCGCGTGGTCGCGGCTGATCGCGACTATCCCGGTCAAGGACGAAGCCTCGGCGAAACGCGTCGAACGCATGAAGAATTTCATGCGCGCCGATCAGGTGGCGCAGCTCTCCGTCGCGCTGGCGTCGCCGGTGACGAAGGACGTTTCGGGCCAGATCTTCGTTGCGCGCGGCAACGAAATCTTCCTGATGAGCCAGCCACGTCCGGTGCGCGGCCTCGCGAGGATCGAAGGCTGGACACCGCAGACGATCGCGGAACATGCGATGCCCGCACTCAAGCCGAGTTTCCACGATCTCGGTGCGACGACGTCGGTATTTGGTTGGGAGCCGGTCTGAACAAAAAGCAAAACAGCCGCTCTCCCGGATGAGAGAGCGGCTGTCCGCTTGAAGTCAGATGTTGCGGCTTAGAACCGGATCCAGACGCCGTTGCGCCAGTATCCGCGGCCGGTGTGCTCGCGCCAAACAAAGTGCTCGTTCGGGCCCCAGCGCCAATTGTTTTCATGAACGACGACGCCGTATGCCGGCTGGTACGCATAATGATTTCTGACGTGCCAGCATTCGCCTTCGGCGTTGCAGACGATGGCGGCCGAAGCGCCGACGGTCGAAACCACGAGTGCAGTTAAACCAACGGCCGCTGCAGCCGCCGCCGTGACGAACTTCCTCAT
>Ga0157369_10004955_pt1 | contig 15599 bp, 13 predicted proteins | sample C25metaG_FD_113461 | JGI IMG/M metagenome (GOLD analysis project Ga0157369, IMG submission 113461) | Corn rhizosphere microbial communities from Kellogg Biological Station, Michigan, USA - C2-5 metaG | ecosystem: Host-associated > Plants > Roots > Rhizosphere > Soil | place: USA: Michigan... | reverse complement strand
TGCCGGTGGCAATGAGCGAATTGAACGGTCTGAATGGCATGGTGGGCGGCCCGATTGCGATCCATGAGGCGCGCGACGACGTGCTCGCCTGGCTCGTCGCCAATGATGCGCCGGTCAGAACCGTCGTCGACATGGCGGCCCGCATCGCGAGCCCGGACGTGCGCGCGATCTACGACGGCGTACTCGCCGATGTCCTCGGCGAGCACTACGACGCGGCGCTGAATGACTGGCGGCCGCGCTTGCAGCAATACGTTGCCGCGACCTTCGCCGATGAACGCCTCGACGCGCTGCTATTTCCGACCACGCGCCTCGCCGCCGTGCCGATCGACGACGTGAACGGCTCGTCGACGGTATCCATAGACGGATCGCCGCCGATCGACACGATGGACGCGTTCCTGCGCAACACCGATCCGGCCAGCACCTCGGGCATTCCGGGACTTTCGCTGCCGGCCGGCATGACGGCGGGCGGCCTGCCGGTTGGACTGGAACTGGATGGGCCACTCGGTGAGGACCGGCGCCTTCTTGCTATCGGCATCGCCTTCGAGCAGATCCTCGGCTCGCTGCCGGCGCCGTTGCTCTGATACCGAAACAACCTTCGCGACAACTCTAAAAAATTTGACTCTACCGCCGATGAAAACACCAACGCCCGCCCACCGCAGACGGGCCCGCTTGCGCTACGGTGCGCGAATCGTGGCCACGTTAGCCGTCGCGCTGGCTGCAAGCGCATGCGCGCGCCTCGCCACAATCGACTCGAATGCGCTGTGGAAAATTGTCGACCTGCGCTGTGTGCCGTCGCAACAGGCCACCGGCACGCCAGGCCAATGCACGGCAGTCGACCTCGACAAACGCTACGCTATCCTGAAGGATATTGTCGGACGGTCGCAGTATCTATTGATCCCAACCGACCGCATCACCGGCATTGAAAGCCCACTCGTGCTCGCGCCGCACGCGCAGGACTACTGGGCCGACGCCTGGAACGCGCGGACCTACGTCGAGAAGTCGGTCAAGCGTGATCTGCCGGACAATCAACTCGGCCTCGAGATCAACTCGCAATACCGCCGCTCGCAAAACCAGCTGCATATTCATATCGATTGCATGCGCGGCGATATCAGTGAAGCGCTCGCGCGGCACGCGAAAGATGCGCCTGACGAATGGCATTGGGATACGCTTGACGGCAACCGTTACCGCATCATGCGCGTGAGCACGCTCATGCACGCTGACAATCCGTTTCACATCGTCGCGCGGGACAATCAGGGGGCCGGGACGATGGCCACGCAAACCATCCTCGTGACGGGTGCGGGGCCTTCCGCGGAAAAAGACGGCTGGCTGGTCGTGAACAGCGGGATCGACGTGGAGAACGGCAACGGCTCAGCCGAAGGCCTGCTCGATCACGCGTGCCGCGTGGCGGACGCCCGGTAAGCGCCTGACCAACGAGGCCAGGCGGCCCGCCGCGCGCAAGCTGGCGCCGCTATGCACGTTTTAGCAGATGCATTGCTGAACAAATTGGTTCTGGCAATGCTCGGGGGTCCGTAGGATCGGTCTGAACCTGCATTCCGACCGATCCCTTTCATGGCGATTTACCTCGACGACACGCAACGCAACACACTCGCCCGCCTCGCGACAAGCTGGACATGGCGCACGCAATGGCCGACCTGGGCGCTGATCGTGACGATCTATGGCGGATGGTTCAGCGTGGCGACACATGCGCGCGACCTCGGCTTACCGCTTACTACGCTCCTGCTGGCTGTGCTCGGCACGTGGTACATGTCATTGCAGCATGAACTGCTGCACGGCCACCCCACGCGTTCGCCGTTCGTCAACGCGCTGCTCGGTTTCGCGCCGCTCGCCGTGTGCTTTCCGTATGGCATTTACCGCGATTCGCATCTTCAACATCACGACGATCCGCATCTCACGCATCCCGAGCGCGATCCCGAGAGTTACTTCGTCAGCGCTATCGCGTGGCAACGCGCGGGTTGGGCGATTCGCGCGCTGCTGACCTTCCGTAATACGTTTATCGGCCGCCTGCTGGTCGGGCCCGCGTTCGCCATCGCCGCGACCGGTGTCGATGCGCTCCGTCAGATCAAACGTGGTGAATGGCGCGATGTGCCGGTGTGGCTTGCGCACTTCGCCGCACTCGCCGCGCTCACCGCCTGGCTGCAACATGTTTGCGCGGTCCCGGCGTGGGTCTTTATTGTCGGTGTGGGATATGGATCGCTGTCGCTGGGTTCGGTCCGCTCGTTCCAGGAACATCGTACGGCGCACGCGCACGAGCATCGCACCGTCGTCAACGAAGCGGTGTGGTTCTGGCGTCTGCTGTTTCTGAACAACAACTATCACGCAGTACACCATGACCTTCCCCAGGTGCCCTGGTTTGCGCTTCGGAAAGTGTATGAAACGTCCCGCCAGCAATACATTGATCGCTCGGGAGGCTTTCTGGTGCGCGGGTATGGTGAATGGTTAAGACGTTATGCATTCGCTCCGATCGCTCATCCTGTTCACGATGTCACGTCTCTCCCCGTTCATGGCAATCCGCCTGCTTTCACCCCTTCCGTGGCTCGATTGCGGGAAAATTTCATGTCCGTTGCCCGCCTCGCGGAACACCATGAAGCTCTCGCACACGCTACTGCTGAGCGCCAGGCCACACACCAGTCCCTATAAGCGCAGCAAGTGCGGCTCAATGTATTGAGTCGCCCGGATCGCTTCCCCGAGGACATGGTTTGAGTCAGATCAAACCCGCTACGGGTTTCGGCACGAACATACACACTGACCGCAGGTATCCAGACGACGTGTTCCGTTGACGCTCAATTCAGCGGCCCCATCAAGGCGATGGCAGGAACAACCGCCGACTCCGCGAAACACTTCACTGGCATATGACTTGCTTGTTGAAGTACCCGCACGACCCCGGCAAAACGAACGGGGCTGACCAGCAGGAGGAGACAATGCGCGATGAGGTCTATCACGCTGTAGCGCCAATGACGGCCCATGAGCCCGGCTGGCTCACACCGTCGATTCAGAAATCCCACGAACGCTCCGAAACTTTCGGCTTGAGCGCGCTGATGCGGCCGGACTACGACGTCCTGCCCGCGGCCGAGCTTTCGTTGAAGCTGGAACAAAGCCGTGTGCTCTGCGCGCCTGCCACGCCGGTGATGGAAACGCTGCCTGAGCAGATCGTCAACACGCAGAGCATGATCGTGCTGACCGACGCCGAAGGCCTGATTCTTCATTCGATCGGCGACGACGACTTTCTGCGGCGCGCCGAGAAGGTCGCGCTGCGCCCGGGCGCCAACTGGGCCGAGGACCGGCAAGGCACGAACGCAATCGGCACGGCGCTCGCCGAGCGATGCCCAACGGCCATCCACGGCGAGCAGCACTATCTGGCGGCCAATCGCTTTCTCACCTGCTCCAGTGTGCCGATCCTCGATCCATACGGCGATCTGATCGGCGTGCTCGATGTCACCGGCGACTATCGCAGCTATCACCAGCACACCATGGCGCTGGCGAAAATGTCCGTGCAGATGATCGAGAATCATCTTTTTACGAACACCTTTCGCGAAACCCTGCAGATCGCCTTTCATGGCCGTCCTGAATTTCTCGGCACCTTGATGGAAGGCATCGCCGCGTTCACCTGCGACGGCCGTTTCCTGTCCGCCAATCGCAGCGCGCAATTCCAGCTGGGCATGCCGCTCGCGGGCTTGCGCGCGCATACGCTGTCATCGTTATTCGGTCTCACGACCGCGCAACTGCTCGATCACCAGCGAGTCAGCCGGGACCGGCATTTATCGCTGAACCTGCACACTGGCGCGGTGGTGTGCGCGCACGTCGAATTCCGCCGCGCCAGTCGCACCGAGGCGAGCTCGCTGCCGCAGGAAACCCGCGAGCCACGCACGGCCCAGCGCGCGGAAGCGCCGGCGCCAGCCGCGGGTGCGTTGTCGAAACTCAGCTACCTCGACACGGGCGACCCGCAGATCACGGCAGTCATCGGCAAAATCCGCAAGGTGATCGGCAAGGACATACCGATCCTGATCACCGGCGAGACCGGAACCGGCAAGGAACTGCTCGCGCAGGCGATTCACAACGACTCGCCGCGACGCTCCGGCACGTTCGTCGCGGTCAACTGCGCGTCGATCCCGGAAACGCTGATCGAATCCGAGTTGTTCGGCTACGAGGAAGGCGCGTTCACGGGCGCGCGGCGCAAGGGCGCCATCGGCAAACTGCTGCAAGCCAATGGCGGCACGCTGTTCCTCGACGAAATCGGCGACATGCCTTATCCGTTGCAGGTGCGCTTGCTGCGCGTGCTGCAGGAACGGCTTGTCAATCCGCTCGGCTCGTCGAAGTCGATACCGGTCGATATCGCCGTGATTTGCGCGACCCACCGCGACCTGCGTGAGATGATTGCGCAGAACCGGTTTCGCGAGGATCTGTACTACCGCCTGAACGGCATGGTGGTCAAACTGCCGCCGCTGCGCGAGCGCACGGATCTGTCCGCTGTCATTCAAAAGATGCTGCAATGCGCGTCTGCCGAAAGTGCCGAAGGGCAGCGCCTGAGCGTTGCCCCGGACGTGATGGCGCTGTTCGAGCAATGCGCATGGCCGGGCAATTTCAGGCAATTGGGCAATCTTCTGCGCACGGCGGCGGCCATGGTTGATGCGGACGGCCAGATTCGCCGCGAGCATTTGCCAGACGATTTCTTCGACGGCTTGCGCACGGCTACCGCGCCGGGCACAGCCAGCACAGAGGCCTTACCGCTGCCAAGCGGACGTCTTGAAGACGTCGCCACCAGCGTCATTGCCCAAGCCGTGGCGCAACATGGCGGCAATGTGTCGGCGGCCGCTCGCGCGCTTGGCATCTCGCGCAACACGATTTATAGAAAGCTGCCGTTGCAGGGTTTGAGCGACTCGGAAAACGCGGCCTGACTCGTAGGTGTCACAACTGCTCCAATTTGCAACAGTGCTGTAACTGAAATGAACAGGTGTTCCGCGCCCGGTCCGAGCGCGGAACACGCGACGTCACAGCACACATCGATTATTTTTTTTATCCATTCGACATGCTAATCATTCGGCGCGTCCTTCACAGCTTCCAACTTGGCTCTACTCTCCCGGCACAGACTTTGCGTTAATCGACACGGCCGCTTCACCTATGCGGTTCTTCAATCACATGTTTTATTCAAGGAGACAGTCATGCAATGGACCACCCCCGCCTATTCCGATCTGCGTTTCGGTTTTGAAATCACGATGTATATCGCCAATCGCTAAAGCAACGATAAAACGCCGCACGCCGCTCGTTTTATGTGAGCGAGCGTGACGGCGCCCGGAACATGGCCCATGAAGACCAGGATTGCCGGCTCGGTCTGATGCTCGACGAGATCTTAAAGGCGTAACCCGTATGAATGCCCCGCACCACGACCATTACGCCAGCCTTCGGCCCTGTTTGCGCACGAAGTTCCGCCTGCAATGGGAAGGCGTTCGGGATACCTATGTGCTGCTTTCTCCCGATGGCACCGTGAATCTCAATCCGAGCGCGGGGGAAATTCTCGTGCGCTGCGACGGAACGCGCGAACTGGACGACATTATCGGTGAACTGGAAGATCTGTTCAGAGCGTCCGACCTCGCCGCCGACGTGTACCGTTTCATCGACCATGCGCGGCAACGCGGCTGGCTGGACTGACACGGCTGCGCCGATCGACGCTCCGCTGCCTGTTCGCAGCAGGGACACCTCATGCGGCAGGGGTAATCGATAAAGTGACGGTTACAAGGAAGGCGGCCCGGCGCTCCCCGTGGTTGACGGGAAGACTGCCGGGCCGTCGTCGTTCCATGGCGACCGACGCAGTGAAGAAACTCAGTGAAGAAAGATACCGGGCCTATTGCGATGTGCGCGCGTTGAGCGGCGTGGTCGATGCCTTGGCGCTATCGTCGGTGAGTTTGGTGCTGCTCGCGCTATAGCCGTTCGAATACAGCAGGAAGGCCATGATGTCCGCATAATCCTGCGGTTTCATCTTGCCCGGGCGGTCAGCCGGCATATTGTTCGCCATGTATCCGTACACCCCGCCGATCGTCAGCTTCGCATTGGCAGCCGGTGCAAAAGCCGGCCCGCGCAATGCGGGTGCATTGAGTCCCTGCAGATCCGGACCGTGGCATTTCGCACACGAACTCGAGTAAAGCGTCTTGCCGTGCGCGACCTGCGTACGGTCGAAACTCGGCGCATCGGCGGCTGCACTCGCATCGACCTTGAGAAACCGACCTTGCTGCGAACCCTGCCCGGATGCCAAAGTCATACGCCACACCGCGCCGCCGCGGCCTGGGCCATCGCGATAGGCAAACGCCGGCGCGGCAGAACTGCTCGCCTGAGCCGCTTCGGGGAGAGTCCAGTGGCGAGACAATGCCGCGAGCCGGCCGTCCGATGCCATCTTTTCGAGCGCTGCGTCGATTCGCGGCTGTAACCCCGCGCCGTTCTTGCCGAACGCGAACACCAACTGCCAGTCGGCATACTGCGAGGCGGCATTGACAATCCGGAAGTGCCGCTCAGGATGTTTGATCGTGTAAGCCACCACCGCCGGATACCAGACGATCGCGCGCTGTGCATGCCCGCTCGCCACGGCGTCGACCGTCAGCTCCGCTGTGTTCTCCAGGTCGAGTTTCACGTTCGGCTGCTGCACGGCAATCAATTGCGCGGGGCTCGCATAGGTTGCCGCAACCACCTCGGCTCCGCCGGCGGGCGTGGACGATTCTCGCGTGGTGATGCTGACGTAGCCGGAGCGCAGATAACCGCGCGAGAAGGTCAGTTTGCTGCCGGAACCATCTGCCACTGTCGAACGCGGGAAGCCTGCGATCACATCGCATTTGCGCGCCAGTGCCGCGTTGAGTTCCTTAAGCGAGACGCCGTCGTCGTCGCCACTGTCGAATCCTCCGGGAGAGAGCGACAGCGCGATACCGGCCGTGCGAAACGCTTCGCGCGCGACCGCTTCGTCGAGCGCGGTCGAGGGACTGCCGGGAAACGTGCACACGCGCACACCTGCGCTGGCGAGTCCCGGTGCCAGTGCGCCGGTGGCCAGCAAGACACCGGCAACGGCGAACCTATTGAGTCGAGTCTTCATGATCCTGTTTCCAGAAAAGGCCAGACCGTCACGACCGGGTGACTGTGTCCATGCGGACGCGGCCAGCCTGTCGCGACAGCCATGTGGACATCAGCCGTGGTTGAGCGCAAACACATACAACGTGCCGCCGCGTGGAACCTTCTCCGCCGCCTTCGCCATCGGGCCGCCCCAGATCGGATTCGCGCCCCCGTAGCCCGCGAGAATGGCGACATACTCCTTGCCGTCGGCCTCGAACACCGAAGGTTGAGCGACGATTCCGCTTGCCAGCTTCGGGCTCTGCCACAACACCTTGCCGGTCGTCACATCGAATGCGTACAGGTGGCCGTCGAGCGAGCCGCTAAACGCAAGACCACCGGCCGTGGTCGCCACGCCGCCGTTCCACGGCATCTTGCTCCAGTGGCTCCAGATTTTCTTGCCCGTGTCGACATTGATCGCCTGCAGTTCGCCATAACCCTTGCTGCCGGGCTCCGGTTTGATTTCGAAGCCTTCGCCGAGGTACGGCAAGCCTTCCATGTAGTTCACCGATTTGCCCGACAGAGACATGCATGCGTGCAAAGCCGGAACGACTGCAATGTGCTTGTCCGGATCGTACGAAACCGACCACCAGTTCTTGCCGCCGAGGAAGCTCGGGCAGGTCTCGATCGTCGTGCCGGCCTTCGGGTACTTCGACGCGTCCTGAATCGGCGCGCCGTCCGCCGAATAGCCCGTTACCGAAGTCGCCGTCACGAACGGCTTCGCATAGATCAGCTTGCCTGTGCCGCGGTCGATCGCATGGAAGAAACCATTGCGGTCCGCGTGAATGATCGCGTCGTACTCCTTGTCCTGATACTTGATCGTCGCCAGTACCGGCGTATTCACGCCGTCGTAGTCCCATGTGTCATGCTTGGTGTACTGGTAATGCCATTTGAGATCGCCGTTCTTCGGATCGAGTGCGAGGAGTGAATCGGAGTAAAGGTTGTCGCCCGGACGCAGATCGGCCAGCCACGGGCCTGGGTTGCCCACGCCCCAGTAAAGCGTTTTCGATGCGGCGTCGTAAGTGCCCGTCAGCCAGGCCGGCGCGCCGCCATGTTCCTGCATGCCGTTCGGCCACGTATCTCCACCCTTCTCGCTAGCCGCGGGCACCGTAAAGCGCTTCCACAGCACATTGCCGTCGTCCGGATTCAACGCCGCGATAAAGCCGCGCGCGCCGTATTCGCCCCCCGCGCTGCCCACCACCAATGCGCCGTCGAGCGCGAGCGGCGCCAGCGAGAATGCATAGCCGAGCCCCGGCTCGAACATCTGCTTGCGCCACGCAACCGCGCCACTCTGCGCGTCGAGTGCGACCACGTCACCGCTCAGCATCGCGACGTAGACGTTCTTGCCATACAGGGCCACGCCGCGATTGATCACGTCGCAACATGCCGTCTTGAACGACTCCGCACCGAGCTTCGGTTCGAACTTCCACAATTGCTTGCCGGTTACCGCGTCGAATGCATAGACGTTGTCCTTCGGCGTGGTCACGAAGAGAAAGCGTCCGTTGACGATCGGCGTGGCTTCGAATCCCTGCTGCAGGTCCGCCGGAAACTTGTAGCTCCAGACCTGTTTGAGGTTCTTCACGTTCGCAGTGTCGATCTGTTTGAGCGGCGAGTGCGCCTGGCCGTTATAGGTGCGGTAGTACGTGAGCCAGCCGGGATCGCTCTGCGCAGCGGTCAATCGCTCATAGGTGACGGCCGGGTAGTCGCCGGCGGCCATCGCCGATCCGAATAACAGACTGACGGCGGTCGCCACGCTCATTGCAAGCGCCGTGGGCCGCGTCGCCGAAGCTAAACGTGCTTTCATCCTTGTCTCCTGTTGAGTTGTCGACGCGAGGCCGTGCGGCGGCGCCATCGTCTAGTGAACGCAGACTGGCTGCGGGCCATTCAAGGCAAGTCGCGTGCCATTGGCGGCAAGTGCGCCTCGGGCCGCGATAGTCGATGAAAGCGCGCCGCAATCGCGTGAAAGAGCGGCTCTCCATGCGTGCCGGCAGTGTTGCGGCGTGGCACATTCGAACGCACATGTGTTGCTAAAAATGACAGTTGCCCGACCTATGAAGCAAAGCGCGCGCGAATGAATCGCGCTCGTCGCTATGCATGCCGCACACTCAGGTCCAATGGCACGCTTCTCGCTGAATGCTTCGCACGATGAAGAGCCGCAGTGATGCGCACACGTCACGCCAAAGCGCGCTTTCTCCGTCGGCATTCAGACAATCATTTGGAGGAGTCAGGCATGAATCACGCAGATATGCAGTTTCTCGATGTCGAATTTCCGTATGCGCGGCAATACGCCAATTTCATCGGCGGCGAGTGGGTTCCTCCGGTGCGTGGCGAGTACTTCGACAACGTGTCGCCGATCACCGGCGAACCCTTTACGTCGATTCCCCGTTCGACGGAAGAAGATATCGAACTCGCTCTGGATGCGGCTCACCGCGCCCGCAAAGCCTGGGCCGATACGTCGCCCGCCTTGCGCGCGAACATCCTGAACCGTATTGCGGACCGCATGGAGCAGAACCTCTCGCGCATCGCATTCGCCGAATCGATCGACAACGGCAAACCAATCCGCGAAACGCTCGCCGCCGACATCCCGCTCGCGATCGATCATTTCCGCTATTTCGCCGGTTGCATTCGCGCACAGGAAGGGACGCTCTCCGAGATCGACGCGGATACCGTGGCCTATCATTTTCATGAGCCACTGGGTGTGGTCGGTCAGATCATTCCGTGGAATTTCCCGATCCTGATGGCCGTGTGGAAAGTTGCGCCGGCACTCGCAGCGGGAAACTGCATCGTGCTCAAGCCTGCCGAGCAAACACCCGCATCGATTCTCGTGCTGGTCGAACTGATTCAGGACTTGCTGCCGCCGGGTGTGCTGAATGTGGTCAACGGTTTCGGCCTCGAAGCCGGCAAGCCGCTGGCATCGAGCAAGCGCATCGCCAAGATTGCGTTTACCGGAGAGACTTCGACCGGCCGCCTCATCATGCAGTACGCGAGCCAGAACATCATTCCCGTCACGCTCGAACTTGGCGGCAAAAGCCCGAACATTTTCTTCGCCGACGTGATCGATCGTGACGACGGGTTTTTCGACAAGGCTCTCGAAGGCTTCGCGATGTTCGCGTTGAATCAGGGTGAAGTGTGCACGTGTCCGTCACGCGTATTGATCGAAGAAAAGATTTACGACCGCTTCATGGAACGCGCGCTGAAACGCGTCGCCGCCATCACGCAAGGGCATCCGCTCGACACCAGAACGATGATCGGTGCGCAGGCCTCGCAGGAACAGTTGGAGAAGATTCTTTCGTATGTCGACCTGGGCAAACAGGAGGGCGCCGAATGCCTGATCGGCGGTGAGCGCAATGCGCTTGGCGGCGAATTGAGCAAAGGCTATTACGTCAAGCCGACCGTGTTCCGCGGCCACAACAAGATGCGCATCTTCCAGGAAGAGATTTTCGGACCGGTAGTCTCGGTCACGACGTTCAGGAACGAAGAAGAGGCGCTCGAAATCGCCAACGACTCGCTCTACGGCCTCGGCGCCGGCGTGTGGACGCGCGACGGTACACGTGCCTATCGCTTCGGCAGGCAGATTCAGGCGGGCCGCGTGTGGACCAACTGCTACCACGCCTATCCGGCGCATGCGGCGTTTGGCGGCTACAAGCAGTCCGGCATTGGCCGCGAAACGCACAAGATGATGCTCGACCACTATCAGCAAACGAAGAACCTGCTCGTGAGCTATAGCGACAAGCCGCTGGGCTTCTTCTAACGCACTAAGATCTGGAGTGGCGTGGAGCGCTACTCAGCGCTCTCCAGCATCCGCAGTGCAGCCTTTTCGGCATTGGCGACGTGCAGCCGCGCGATGTCCTGCGCGGCTTCGCCGTCGCGAGCCTTCAATGCCTTGTATAACCGGTCGATTTCACGCAGGCTGTCCGGCAGCCGCTCCGGATGCATCAGCGACGTGGTGCGCAGCAGATTGATGCGCGAATAGAGACTGTTGAGGATTTCGCGGACCAGCGCGTTGCCGCAGTTTTCCAGCAACAGATCATAAAGCGCCGTCTTCGCGCGCAGAACGCCTTCCTGATTTTTCGCAGCGGCCTGGGCGCGCAGTTCTTTCGCAACTTCGCCAAACCGCGCGATGGCGTCGTCGTGAGCAAGGCGTGCGAATTCGTGGGCGGCGAAACCTTCGAGCAGCCCGCGCAGTGCGTACAGTTCGACCGCCTCCTCCTTCGACATCACCGCGACGATGGGACCCTTGTGCGGCACGCTGCGCACCAGCTTTTCCGCTTCGAGCTTGCGCAATGCCTCGCGCACGGATGTGCGGCTCACGCCGAGCGACTCGCACAGTTCGCGTTCGATCAGGCGAGCGCCAGGCGCGAAACGTCCACTCACGATCGCCTGCCGCAGCACGTTCTCAACGTGATGTCGCAGCGTCTCAGGTCTGATCAAGCCCATGTCTGTTGACATTATTGTATTCCCGTCCGACAAGATTCAGCCTCCATGATACGTGAGCGGCTTCGTCACCGGCAGTCTTTGACGCACATGGGGCAGAAAAACAGCAAGTCGGCGTGCGTTTCATCGGCTTGCTGCCAGCGCGGCAAGCGGTGTGCGCGAAATAACGGAGAGCGCTGCATCGAATCTCATGACCAACGGCTGCGCATGCGCGACTTCGACCGACGCGATTGCGTCGTCGCCAATGCCGTCGAGTTGCTTGAAAAGCGCGCGCAACGAGTTGCCGTGCCCCACCATCAGCACGGACTGTCCGCGGGTCAGCGCAGGTGCAACGCAGTCGTCCCACAGCGGCAGCACGCGCCGCAGCGTGTCGCGCAGGCTTTCGGTGCGTGGCAGCGCGTCGGCAGCGGGCATCGCGTCGTCATGCAGCGCGCGGACCAGGGCCGCGTGCTGGTCCGCGTCGAGCGCGGGCGGCGCGAGATCGAAGCCGCGCCGCCATAGCCGCACGCGTTCCGCGCCAAAGGCAAGTGCTGCCTCGTTCTTTTCCATCCCCGTCAGCATGCCGTAATGGCGATCGTTGAGCCGCCACGAGCGCACGATGTTGGGCACCGGCTGCTCCAGGGTTCGCAGTACATGCGCGAGCGTGTCGGTGGCGCGCAGCAACGCCGAGCTCACCGCGAGATCGAAGCGAAAGCCCGCCTCGTGCAACCGCTCCCCAACGCGCTGCGCGTCGGCCACACCCTGGATGGACAGGCCGACGTCGCTCCAGCCGGTAAAACGGTTAGCGCGATTCCATATCGACTGGCCGTGACGCAGCACGACCAGAGTGCCCGCTTGAGGAGTCATGTCGAAGCCCGCTTCAGTTGTAGCCGAGAATCGCAACGGCCAGCACATGCGCATGCTCGCTGCTGTTCGACGCGAGCACCGAAAGCGGCGGCTTCTGCATCGCCCGCCATGCCGAGGAACCCGTGTCAGGCTTCCGGTTGACCGGCAAAGCCGGCGGACGTGGCGTGCCGTGCTCGCGCAGCGCAAGACTCACGGCGAAGACCGACCCGCGCATGGCCGGATTACGCATGCGGGTCTCCCGCCGCCGCGCCGCTGCGCTTGAGTGCGGCTTCCAGCAACGGCGCGCCCAGCTCCGCGCCGTGAATCCCCGTTACGCTGACAATCTCCAGCAACTCCATCAATTCCCCGGCGGTCGCGCCGTAACGCAGCGCGTTACGGATGTGCAGCTTGAGGCCCGGCACGTACAGGTGCGTCGCCGAGGCGTCGAACGCGCAGTACATGAACTCCTTGATTTTCGGGCTCAGCACGCCGGTGCGCCACGGTACGGACGAGAACTCGACATACGCCTCGAACAGGTCAGGATCGAGTTCGAGCAGGCCTTCCCAGGTGGGGTGCCAATAGCCGCGATTCTTCTCGAACTCGGCTTTCAGCATTTGCCTGCGTTCGTCAAGCGGTGGCGCGCCATGACGTAAGCCCTCTTCTTCCAGCACTTCGAGCAGCACCGGCACGCCGACGTTGCTGGTGTGAATGCCGATCGTGCTGATCAACTCCAGCACTTCGATCAACTCGTCGCGCGTCGCGCCAAAAGACAGCGCCCGTTCGATATGGCGCGCGACACCCGGTGCGTACAACTGCGTCGCGCAGGCATCGGCGGCGAGCGCAATGAACGCGCGCGTCTTGTCGTCGAGATGATTCCTGCGCCGCGGTACGCCCGCGAACTTCAGGTACGCATCCACGAAACGCGGGTCGAGGCGCACGAGGCTGTCCCATTCGGGACTCGCCTTGCCGTGCAGACTGACGAGTTCATCGCGAAGACGCGACGCGTCGGGCTGCGGTGTGGTCTGGGTCATGATCTGGATTTCCTCGTTGGCGATACAGCGCGTGATTCTTTGGCGCGTGCGGGACGTTCACTGCGAACGCCAGTGCCCCGCACGCGCGGTCATGGTGCTCGCGCTAAGTTGCTGTCGTTGCCACGACCGTTGCCGCTACCGTTGCCGGATAGTCCCGCTGCGCGACTTCTTCCTGCCACGTGCCCTTACCAATCGACGTCGCGATGTGAACCATGTAGCTGCCTTCGCTCGCACCATGCCAATGCCGCTCGTTCGGTCCGATGAACACAATGTCGCCCTGGCGAATCGGCTGCGGCTCTTCCCCGTCCAGACAGATCCAGCCCTGACCGGCCGTGACCTGCAGGACCTGGCCGTGCTCGTGCGTGTGCCAATAGGTGCGGCCGCCCGGTGCGAAAAACACCGTGTTGATCGTGACGCCGTTGGTGGCCGGCATTACCGGGTCGGCCCAGACGGTGCCGGTAAACGTGTCGCTGCGGCGCTCGGACATTGCGCCTGCCGCTCTGCCGTGAAAGACCTTCATGCGTTTTTCTCCTTGTGTGCTCCGTCGAACAGCCGCACGCCGCCCGACACGTCGCCGATCGCATCGACGACACGGTTGCTGATCACATCGCCATAACCAAGCGCCGTGCCCAGGCCAAAGCTCGCCAGAGGCCCGGCCGAATTCAGTGACATCACGCCGAGTTCGCGAACGCGGTCGACGTACAGCACGACGTCCTTGGTCATCAGCTTGCCGGTCAGGCCGCCTTCCAGATAGTCACCGTCGACGATCTTCGGGAACCTGTTGAGCGTGGCGAAATTGACACCGCTGCTGCTGTTCAGCACGTCGAGCAGCAAGTGCAGATCGAGCCCCGCCTTCTTGCCCGCCACCATCACTTCGGCACTGGCGGCAAGACTCACGGCGTTCAGAAAATTGTTGAGCAGCTTGGTCGTGTGGCCGGCGCCGCTCGCTCCCATGTATGCGACTTTCGCGCTGATCGGCGCGAACGCCCATTGCAGCGCGGCAACGGCTTCCGCGGCGCCGCCCACCATCAGCGTCAGCGAGCCCTTCTCCGCCGCTGCGGCGCCACCCGAAATACCCGCATCGACATAACGCACGCCGCGCTCGGCAAAACGCTGCGCGAGGCGGATCGTCGAACTCGCCGCCGCCGTGCTCAGATCGACCACGATCTGTCCTTCGCGGCAGTGCGCGAGCACGCCGTCCTCGCCCTCGACAACCGCTTCGATCACCTTGCTGTCCGGCAGCGACATCATCACGACGTCCGCAAACGCGAGCACTTCGCCCACTGTGCCCGCTGCCTTCGCGCCCGCCGCGTCGACGCGTTCGCGCGCGGTGTCGTAGCCGAGCACCGCGATGCCTGCGTCGACGAGGCGCCGCGTCATGCGCCCGCCCATGTTGCCGAGACCGATAAAGCCGACCCGTTCCTTGTTCATGAATTCCATTCCTCCTTCAAAATCAGAAATCGACATCCTTCGTTTCCGGGCCCATCAGCGCGCCGATCATGCCGATCAGGCCACCCATGCACAGCAGCACGACCGAGGTCAGCCGCAGCGGCATGAAAGCGCCGAGCCAGTTCATATAGAACGCGTAAAACGAAGGGATAATCACCGACAGACTGAAGCCGACGCCGAAACCGGTTGCGCGCACATCCGTCACGAAGCGCTCGTTGATGTACGTGACGATCACGCCCCACGGCGACGTGACGAGCACCGCCAGCACGCATACCAGCGCCATGATGGCCGGCAGCGACAGCCCGTCCACATTCGCCAGCACGTACAGCAGCACCGCGCCGACCGTGGCGATCAGCGGGCCGACGATCACAAAGAAGCGGCGCCGTCCAATGCGCTGCGCAATCAGCCCCGAGCCGATGTAGCTGAAAAACAGCACGAAGTACGTGACCATCAGCGTCGCGGTCATCTGAAAGCCTGTCAGATGCAGTGTCTTCACCAGCAGGCCGGTCGGCAGATAAATCGTGATGATGTTTTGCGTGAGCCAGAAGCCCGTCATCATCACCAGCACCTGCAGCAGGTTGCGCCCGCTCTTGCCGCGCAGCAGGTCGGAGAGCGGCAGCTTTTCGGTGGTGGCCGCCTTGTCGGCCGCCTCGCTCTCCCAGATCTCCGATTCGGCGACCTTGCGCACGTAGTACATCGTCAGCAGGCCCGCGAGCGCCGCCCCGAGCACGAACGGAATGCGCCAGCCCCACTGCA
>Ga0157369_10004954_pt1 | contig 15599 bp, 11 predicted proteins | sample C25metaG_FD_113461 | JGI IMG/M metagenome (GOLD analysis project Ga0157369, IMG submission 113461) | Corn rhizosphere microbial communities from Kellogg Biological Station, Michigan, USA - C2-5 metaG | ecosystem: Host-associated > Plants > Roots > Rhizosphere > Soil | place: USA: Michigan... | reverse complement strand
GGGTGAGCTGGAAATCACCGACGTCAATTCGCGCTATCTCGCTGCGGGCGCGCTGAATGTCGAGATCATGGGGCGCGGCTACGCATGGCTCGACACCGGCACGCATGATTCGCTGATCGAGGCTGCCACTTTCATTGCGACCCTTCAGAAGCGTCAGGGTCTCATGGTCGCTTGCCCCGAGGAGATCGCGTACCGCCGCAACTGGATCGATGCGGAACAGGTACAGAAGCTGGCCGAGCCATTGTCGAAGAACGCCTACGGGCAGTACCTCACGAGTCTTCTCACGAGTCAGGTCGCATGGCAATCCAAGTAACGGCAACGGCGCTGCCCGAAGTCAAGCTCATCGAGCCGAAGGTGTTCGGCGATGCGCGCGGGTATTTCTACGAAAGCTTCAACGGTCGGGAATTCGCCGAGCATATCGGGCCCGGCATCGAATTCGTGCAGGACAATCACTCGCGTTCGGCGAAGGGCGTGCTGCGCGGGTTGCACTATCAGGTTCAGCATGCGCAGGGGAAGCTCGTACGGGTGGTGGAAGGCGAGGTATTCGACGTTGCCGTCGACATCCGGCGCAGTTCGCCGAACTTCGGCAAGTGGGTCGGCGTGAGGCTGTCGGCGGACAATCATCGCCAGCTCTGGGTGCCGCCCGGCTTCGCGCACGGCTTCGTCGTGTTGTCGGAGGCCGCGCAGTTCCTGTACAAGACGACCGACTACTGGTATCCGGAGCACGAGCGCTGCATCGTGTGGGACGATCCCGAAATCGGGATCGAATGGCCGATCGATGCGGCACCGGTCTTGGCTCCGAAGGACGCGGCGGGCAAGCGTTTGAGCGAGGCGGAAGTCTATGCGTGAGGGTGGCGTGCGTCCTGAACCGACGATCCTCGTGACTGGCGCGAACGGCCAGGTCGGGTTCGAATTGCTGCGGTCGCTCCAAGGGCTCGGACGGGTGGTGTCGTGCGATCGGTCGACGCTCGATCTTTCGGATCTCGATCGAGTGCGCGCGTTCGTACGGGACCTGAAGCCATCCCTCATCGTGAATCCAGCGGCTTATACGGCGGTGGACAAGGCCGAGAGCGAAGTCGATGCCGCGCGGCGCCTGAATGCAGACGTGCCGCGCATCTTCGCCGAGGAGATGGCGCGCACCGGCGGCGCGCTGATTCATTATTCGACCGATTACGTGTTTGATGGCACGAAAGCGGGCGCGTATACGGAAACCGACGCGACGAATCCCGTGAATGCTTACGGCGCGACCAAGCTTGAGGGTGAGCAGGCGATCGCGGCGACGGGGTGTGCGCATCTGATTCTCCGGACGAGCTGGGTGTACGGGCGGCGCGGGAAGAACTTCCTCCTGACGATGCTGAAGCTCGGCAAGGAGCGGCCGGAGTTGCGCGTCGTGTCTGATCAGGTTGGTGCGCCGACCTGGGCCCGGACGATCGCCGTCGTCACCTCGCACATCATCGCGCAGCAAGCCGCCGCGGATGACGTTGCCGATTGGTGGGCGAAGCGTTCCGGCGTCTATCACTTCACGTCGTCCGGCGCGACGTCATGGCACGGCTTCGCGCAAGCGATTCTTGAGCACGCGATGGGCGAGCTTGCGCCGAAGGTATTGCCGATTCCGGCGAGCGAGTATCCGGTTCCAGCGAAGCGCCCGGCGAATTCGCGGATGGCGCTGGAAAAACTGGCGCGGACGTTCGGCGTGACGATGCCGGCATGGGACGATGCACTGAGGCTCTGCCTGGGCGAGTAGGGTGCGTCGGCTATAATTCTGTCCCAACTAAGTTGGCCTCAGCGGCCGATATTTTTTGCTGACGGACTGTTGAATCAAACGGCGAAAGGCGCTGAAAGCCGTCCTTTCGCGGTTGGAAAACCAAATCTGGAGTGAAAGTGATATTGATCCCCGTCATCCTGTCTGGTGGCGCAGGCACACGACTTTGGCCGGTCTCCCGTGAAGGGCACCCGAAACCATTCATGAAGCTTGCCGACGGCGAGAGCCTGCTCCTGAAAACCTATCGCCGCGCGGCAGCCGTGGTCGGCGGTGGTACGGGGTCGCAGCAGCGGGAGATCCTCACGGTCACCAATCGCGACTACTACTTCATGAGCAAGGACGAGTTCGCAGGCGTGAAGCTTGGCGAATCTCTGTCCGGCGCATTCATGCTTGAACCTGCCGGTCGCAACACCGCACCCGCGGTCGCAATGGCGGCCCATCACGTCGCGGAAAAGTACGGGCGCGATGCGCTGATGCTGATTCTCGCGGCCGATCATCTGGTTCAGGATCAGCAGGGATTTTCCGCCGCGGTCGCGAGTGCCGTCGAACTGGCGAATCAGGACAAGCTGGTGACGTTCGGCATCGTGCCGACCCGCGCGGATACAGGCTTCGGTTACATCGAGGCCGGCGAGACGATCGGCGCAGGTCGGGCCGCGCTGCGTTTCGTCGAAAAGCCGGATGCCGACAAGGCGGCCGAATATCTTGCCGCGGGCAACTATCTGTGGAATTCCGGGATGTTCTGCTTCAAGGCAGGGGTCATTCTGGACGAAATGGCGCGCTATGCGCCGGACGTCGCGACGGCAGCCGACGCATGCTGGTCGGCGCTGAAGGCGAACAACACGTCGGAGCAGATGCTCGAGATTCCCGCGGAGTCTTTCGCAAAGATGCCCGATATCTCGATCGACTACGCAGTGATGGAGCGCTCGACGAACGTGGCGGTCGTGCCGTCCAGTTTCGGGTGGAGCGATATCGGTTCGTGGGGCGCGGTTCGTGATCTGGTTTCGCCGGACGCGGAGAGTAATCGCGCTATCGGCGAAGCCATCTTCATCGACAGCCGGAATACCTATGTGCAGAGCCAGGACCGCGTGGTCGCGGCCGTGGGCGTCGCTGATCTGATGATTATCGATACGCCGGATGCGCTCCTGGTTGCCCATCCCGATTGCGCACAGGACGTGAAGCGGGTCGTGGCTCGCCTCAAGAAGCAGAATCACGAAGCGTACAAGCTGCATCGCACCGTGAGTCGTCCCTGGGGGACCTACACCGTGCTGGAAGAAGGGCCCCGCTTCAAGATCAAGCGCATCGAGGTCAAGCCGGGCGCCAGCCTGAGTCTGCAAATGCACCATCACCGAAGCGAGCACTGGATTGTCGTGTCCGGGATGGCCAAGGTCGTGAACGGAGATCAGGAAATCTTCGTGCGCACCAATGAGTCCACTTACATTCCTGCCGGCCACAAGCACCGACTCGAGAACCCGGGTGTGCTGGATCTCGTGATGATCGAGGTACAAAGCGGCGAGTATCTCGGGGAAGACGACATCGTTCGCTTCCAGGACGTTTACGGGCGGGCGTGATGCTAGGGATGTTGAAAATCCTTTGGTCCTATCGCGGTTTCATTCTGGGCAGCGTCAAACGGGAATTCCAGTCCAAGTACCGTAATTCCCTGCTCGGCGCGGCGTGGACCGTGCTCAATCCGCTTGCGATGATCGTCGTGTACACGGTGATCTTTTCGCGCGTGATGCATGCCCGCTTGCCCGGGGTGGACAGCACGTTTGCGTACAGCATCCACCTGTGCGCCGGTGTGTTGCCGTGGGGCATGTTTGTCGAAATCGTCAGCAATGGCCAGAACACATTCGTCAACAATGCGAACCTGCTCAAAAAGCTGAGCTTTCCGCGGTTGTGCCTGCCGATCATCGTCGTGATCAACGCGATGGTCAATTTCGCGATTGTGTTCGGGTTGTTCACGGTGTTCCTGGTGATGACGGGTAATTTCCCCGGTTTGACCTATTTCGCCATCATTCCCGTGTTGACCCTGATGACGTTATTTGCGATCGGACTGGGTATCACGCTCGGCGTGTTGAACGTGTTTTTTCGCGACGTCGGGCAGTTCTTCGGGATCGTGCTGAATTTCTGGTTCTGGCTGACGCCGGTCGTCTATGCGGCCAACATCTTGTCGAAGTCTGCACAGGAGGCGTTGCGCTTCAACCCGATGGCGCCCGTAATCGAAGCGTTCCAGGTCACGATGGTCCAACACGTGTGGCCGGACTGGTCGACGCTGTTGTATCCGCTCGTATTGAGCATCGTGCTGTGTCTGGCCGGCTTCAGTTTGTTCCGCAAGCATGCGGGTGAAATGGTGGATGAACTCTGATGGGCACCATTACCGTTACCAATCTTGGCAAGGCGTACAAGCAGTATCCAACGCGGTGGTCGCGTCTTATCGAGTGGCTGGATCCGCGTCGCAAGCCTCATCACACGCTGCACTGGGTGCAGCGTGACGTCAATTTCTCGGTTCGCTCCGGCGAGGCGCTGGGTATTGTCGGCATTAACGGCGCCGGCAAAAGCACCCTGTTGAAAATGATCGTCGGCACCACGCAGCCGACCGTCGGCAGCGTGACGCGGACTGGCCAGATCGCAGCATTGCTCGAGCTGGGAATGGGGTTCCATGCGGACTTCACCGGGCGCCAGAACGTGATGATGGCAGGGCAGCTGCTCGGTTACAGCGTCGAAGAGATCGTCGCGTTGATGCCGGAAATCGAGGCGTTCGCCGAAATCGGCGAATACATCGACCAGCCGGTGCGCGTTTATTCGAGCGGGATGCAGGTGCGTCTCGCGTTCAGTGTCGCGACGGCTCGTCGTCCGGACATCCTGATTGTCGACGAGGCGCTCTCGGTCGGTGACGCCTATTTCCAGCACAAGAGTTTCGATCGCATCCGCGAGTTTCGCAAGCAGGGCACGACGTTGCTGATCGTCGCGCACGACAAGGCCGCGATTCAGGCCATCTGCGATCGCGCGATCCTGTTGAATGCCGGGCGGCTGGAGATGGAAGGAACGCCCGAGGCGGTCATGGACTACTACAACGCGATGCTGGCGGACCACCAGGATCAGCAGGTCCGTCAGGAAGTGCTCGAGACCGGCAAGGTCCAGACCATTTCCGGCACGGGCGAAGTCACGATCGATCAGGTTACGTTGCTGAATCGAGATGGCAGACCGATCGAAGTCGCTCACGTCGGGCAGCCGGTGAGGCTGCGGATATCCGCCGAATGTCGTGAGTCCGTGCAGGATCTGGTCATGGGCTTCATGATCAAGGACAGATTGGGGCAGACCGTCTTTGGCACGAACACGCACAATCTCAAGTCCGAGATCGGCGACGTGGCTGCCGGGGCGAAGGCGACGGTCGATTTCGAATTTCCGGCGAATATCGGGCCGGGCAGCTATTCGGTTGCCGTGGCGCTGCATACGGGCAGCACGCACATGCAGAACAATTTCGAGTGGAGGGATCACGCCCTTACATTCAGCATGGTGAACGGCAACGAGAGCGAATTCGTCGGGATGACGTGGATGCCGACACAGGCGAAGGTGGTGTCGTGAGCGACAATTTCTACCGGGCATTCGAAGAGCGCTATTACGCGCCCCGGGACCTCATCAAGCGCATCCGCAGGCAGTATTTGCCGTTCGTCGAACCGCTGGCATCGATCTATCCGGGGGGCCGCACGTTCGACCTCGGATGTGGTCGTGGCGAGTGGCTGGAGTTGATGGCCGAACAAGGGTTGACGCCTTTCGGCGTCGACCTGGACGCCGGCATGCTGCAAGCGTGCGAGGAGCGTGGCCTGCCCGCGACGCAGGGCGATGCGGTGGCCTATCTGAAGACGCTGGAATCCGAGAGCCAGGTCGTCGTGTCGGCTTTCCACGTCGTCGAACACATTAGCTTCGAGCAGTTGCAGACGGTCGTTTCCGAGGCGTTACGGGTATTGCGGCCCGGCGGCTTGCTGATCCTCGAAACGCCGAATCCGGAAAATATCGCCGTCGCGACCAACAACTTCCACCTGGATCCCACGCATCAGAAGCCGATTCCGTCGCTGCTGTTGTCTTTCGTGGTCGAGCACGGTGGATTCGAGACGGTGAAGACGCTCGGGTTGCAGGAATCGCCGGCGTTGCGTAATCCTGATCATTCGGTGTCTCTGCTCGAGGTGATACGCGGTGCAAGCCCCGACTATGCGGTCATTGCGCAGAAGGCGGCCGATCCGGACATCAAGGAGAAGTTTGCTCAGGTGTTCGCGGCTGAGTATGGCTTGTCGCTGGAGCGGCTGGCTGACCGTTACGAAGCGCGAACCGAGTCCGTCCGACTCCGGGTGGAAAAAGCCGAGGCCGGCGTCGAGCGGCTGGACGAACTGTGTCGTGCGCTCGACGCGCAGCTACAACAGGCCGAGGCGCGGCTTCAGTCCGTCGAAGCTGATCTGGATGCAGGGCAAAGGCAGGTGACCGAAGACCGGCTCCAGCTTGCAGACGAGCGGTGTCGGCATGCGGAGGAGTTGCGCCAGCACGCAGAGGCGTTGCGCCAGCATGCGGAGAACCAGCTCGGCGCGGCGGAGGCGCGGGCGCAACACGCCGAAGCGCAGGCCCGGCAGGCGAATGAGCTGCTGCATGCCGTGCTGCACAGCACGTCGTGGCGTGTGTCGAAGCCCGTGCGCATGGTCGGCTTTCCGCTGCGCAGATTGACCTCCGCAATCCGTGAACGCAGGTTGCTGCCCGGCATCAAGGCGCGAATCAAGGGCGTACTCAAGATCGGGGCGGCTGAACTGGCGAAGCGGCCGGCATTGAAGCGCGCGGCCCTCAGGTTGGTGCGGATGAGTCCGGCGCTGGACCGTCGACTGCGCGCCGTCGTGACACAGTCGGCCAGCGCTGCAGTCGGTTCTCCTGCGTCTCAACGCGCGTTGCCCGAGTCGGCCCGTGAGGTGCTCGACGCGCTTCGGGCCGCCGCGCGTGCGTCCGAATCCCGGTGACGATGCGCGTAACCGAATAGATGGAACTGCCGCGCACGCGAACAGTGTGCCGGTAACAATGGTAAGTGCTGCTTTGGAAACAACATCCCCCATGCATAAACCCCAGCGCGCTAACGCAATCGGACCACGAATCCTGGTGGTTGGCGACATCATGCTTGACCGCTACGTCATTGGCAGCGTTTCTCGCATTTCTCCTGAGGCACCGGTTCCCGTTCTGGCGGTCGGTCGCGACGAGAATCGGCCAGGCGGCGCGGCGAACGTCGCCGCCAACGTCAGTGCCATGGGCGGGGACGCGACACTGCTGGCGGTGGTCGGTCACGACAGCGCGTCAGTCGAACTTCAAAAGTGCTTGCAGGAATACGGTGTACAGACGCGATTCGTGTCGGACCCTGAGGGCGGCACGACGCAAAAGACCCGCTTGATGGCGGGCACGCAGCAGATCGCCCGAGTGGATCGCGATGTGCGGCCGACGGCACATACGCAGGCGTTGCTGCTCGAAGAATTCAAGCGGGTCGCACCCGACCATGACCTGATCGTGTTTTCCGATTATGCGAAGGGTACGCTGGACCACCTGCCGGAATTTCTGGCGGCGGCCGCGGCATTGCATGTTCCCACGCTGGTCGATCCGAAACGGACTGATCCCGCGTTCTATCGCGGCGCGACCTTGCTCAAGCCGAACAATTCCGAGTTCATCGGGCTGTTCGGCGACTACGCGTCCGAAGAGGAACTGCTGGAACGGGCACGTCACGCGTTGACGGAGCTGAACTTGCGGCATCTCGTCGTGACCCGTGGCGCGAAGGGCATGGTCTATGTGAGCACGGACGGCCATCAGGGCAGCATTCCCACGCACGCACGCGATGTCTTCGACGTTTCGGGCGCCGGCGATACCGTGCTCTCGGCACTCGCACTGGCGCTGGCCCGCGGTACGCCGGTATCCGAGGCGGTGCATATCGCCAATGTGGCGGCGGGCATCGCTGTGTCGCATTCCGGCACCTATGTGGTCACGGCGGATGAAGTTCGCGATCAACTGAATCCGTCACGCCAGCGTGCTCCGAAGCTGGTGGATGAGGACACACTCGGGAAGCTGCTGCTGACGCATCGGCAGCGAGGGGAAGTCATCGTGTTCACCAACGGCCGTTTCGACACGCTGAACCCTGGCCATATTCGCTTCCTCAATGAAGCGCGTGCGCAGGGCGACATTCTGGTCGTGGCGCTCAATTCCGATGCTTCGGTGCACGAACTCGACGGTTCCGGGGGCGCGGGCAATTCCGTCGCCGATCGCGCCGAAGTGCTGGCCGGCCTGGCAGCAGTGGATTACGTCGTGGAGTTCGACGCGCCGACGCCGTTGCAATTGATCGAATCGCTCGAACCCGACGTTCTCGTGAAGGGCGGTGATTACGACGTGAATGACATCGTGGGCCGTGACGCGGTAAGCGCTCGCGGAGGCCGCGTTGCCGCGCTCGCATTCCACGACGGCTACCCGACCGCCCGTGTCGTTCGGAAGGTCGGCACGGTGCGTGATCAATGACCTTGCGTGGTGTTGAATGGAAGCAGGGCCTGCGCCGGTCGTGCGAAGCGGGCATGCCGCGACGGGTGGTCCCGGGTCACGACGCCGGTGTAGGCCTGTTTCGCGGGCGGCTCGGCTTTTCAGGTCATCCGAGGAGCGCGCCGCCTCGTCGCTTGATGGTGCAATGCCGCCGGCTCGACGTTGTGAGCCGCACGAGTATCGAAGGCTTGTTTGACGGTAGTTCTCTGATTGAACGAACCGGGAGCAAGGTTCAGCGCCGCTTTTACCACTCGAGGGTGCCTGCTGGACGGCCATTTTCCGTCCGCGCACCGCGATGCACTGCAGCGCCGGATTGTTCCGGGATCGAGACGGCCTCGCGGGCGTCGGTAGCCAAGTAAAGTAGGACAACCATGCGAATCGTTATTGACATGCAGGGAGCGCAAACCGAGAGCCGCTTCCGGGGCATCGGGCGCTATTCCCTTTCCTTGGCGCTTGCCATTGCCCGCAACGCGGGCGACCATGAAGTGTACCTGGCGCTCAGCGGGCTTTTCCCCGAGACCATCGGGCCAATCCGTGACGCATTTCGAGGGCTGGTGCCGCAGGAACGGATTCGGGTCTGGCAGGCGCCGGGGCCGATGCGCTGGATCGACGCAAACAATGCGTCGCGTCGCGCCATTGCCGAACGGGTGCGTGAGGCGTTTCTGGAAACGCTCGATCCCGATATCGTGCTGGTCACCAGTCTGTTCGAGGGGCTGGGGGACGACGCGATCATCAGCATTGGGGCACTCGGTGAGCCGCTGCCGACCGCGGTCATCCTGTACGACCTGATTCCGCTGATCAACCCGGACGAGCAATACCGGACGAACCCCGTTTATCGCGGCTATTATGCTGACCGCATCGAGAACCTGAAGCGTGCACGCCATCTTCTTGCGATCTCGGAAAGTGCCCGGCAGGAGGCATTGGGTGCATTGCCCTTTTCGGCCGAGAAGGTGACCAATGTGTCGGGCGCGTGCGATGAAATGTTTACCCGCGTCGTGCCCGATGCAGACTCGCTCGCAACCCTGAAGCGGCGTTTGGGGGTAACGCGACCTTTCATCATGTACACGGGGGGAGCCGATGCTCGCAAGAATCTCCCACGGCTGATCGAGGCGTTCGCCCATTTGCCTGATACGTCGCGCCACCACCATCAGCTCCTGTTTGTCGGTCGAATGCCGCAGTCGGAAGTGAGCGCGCTTCGTGCACATGCGCAACGCGCCGGCCTACGTGCCGACGAGCTGTTGTTCAGCGATTACATCTCTGATGAAGAGCTGCTGGCGTTGTTCAGTACGTGCCAGCTGTTCGTCTTCCCTTCTCTGCACGAAGGTTTCGGCTTGCCACCGCTCGAAGCGATGGCATGCGGAGCGGTGGTGATTGCCGCCGACGCCGCCAGTCTTCCGGAGGTCATGGGCAGCCCCGAGGCGCTGTTTGATCCGCAGTCGGTGCCGGCCATCAGCGCCAAGATGCATCAGGCGCTGACTGACGAGGGCCTGCGTGCACGGCTGCTGGAGAACGCCAGGATTCAGGCGCAGGCATTTTCGTGGGATCGCAGCGCCAAGCTCGTGTTGCAGGCCATCGCGCCCTTCGAGCGCACCCGTGAGTTCCGGGCGGCACGGCCCGTGACCTTCGAGCGCACCACACTGTTCGAGCCGAAAATCAACAGGATCCTGCTGCTCAAGCTGGATCACATGGGCGATCTGCTGCTGGCGGTGCCGGCTATTTCCCGTCTGCGCGCGCGATACCCGAAGGCCAGTATCGATGTCGTGGTGGGTAGCTGGAATCAGGCGTTGGCTCAGACGCTGCCATTCTTTGACCGGGTGTTGACGCTCGACTACTTCAAGCGCAAATCGTCGTTGCAGGCAGAACTGTCCGATGGGTCGTTGACCGAATTCGTGAAGCAACTGGGTTTCTACGACCTCGCTATCGATTTCAGGCGACAGCCTGATACGCGGTTCGTCCTGGCACAAGTCGACGCGGGCCTCAAGGTCGGCTATGGCAGCCTCGATCCGGCCATCGATGCCAAGCTCGACATCGCACTGCCCACGTATCAGGATCTGCCGTTCGTGGAAACGCCGCTGAATCGCATTTCGATCAGCGAGCAGATGCTGGCTCTGGTCGACGCACTGCCGGCTCATCCGTCGGACTATGTGGTTTTGCCGCCGATCGCCACCCCTTTGCAGCAGCATACTCGTGCGGTTGCGCTGTTTCCCTACGCCGGTGGCGATGCCAAGGAATGGCCTGTCGCGCGATTCCATGAATTGGCACGCCGGCTGGCTGCGGATCCCGCGGTCGAACTCGTCAGCGTTTTCTTTGCCAGCGAAAAAGAAGCCCAGCGTTTCAGCTTCGACGGCATTGATAAAGTGGTGATTCAAGCGGGCCTCAGCATCCCCGAACTGATGCGGCATCTCGCCGGCCACCAGCTATGCGTCGCCAACAATTCCGGTGGTGCGCACATGGCGGCCTATCTGGGCGTGACGGCGCTGGGGGTCTATGGCGGGCTGGAAACCGCGCACGAATGGGCGCCGGTGTTCGGCAACAGCTATGTCTTGCATAATGAGGCAGCGTGCTCGCCCTGCCACATTCCGGCGCGACGCGATTGCCCGCACAACTTCTTTTGTCTCGATGACATCACGGTGGACGAAGTGTTTGCCCGCTGCCGTGAGCTGCTGGCCCAGAACGGTGCGGCGGTGCCGACGGCACCGGCGCGTCCGAGCGTCAAGTCGACGCGCAAGAAGTTGTTCCAGGCCCTCGCGCCTTTGGTGCGTCAATGCAATGAAGACGAACTGGCTCAAGTCGCGCAGGGCATAGCGCTCAGCTTGCCCACGCGAACGCGTCGTGCGCTGTTTGTCGATGTGTCGGAGCTGGTCAGCCATGACGCGCGGACCGGAATTCAACGGGTCGTACGGAGTATTCTGAGCGAACTGCTCCAGGATCCGCCGAAAGACTTCGAGGTGTGGCCGGTCTACTCGACGCACGATCGCACGGGGTACTTTTACGCGAAGCGCTTGCGGTCGCGATTCCTGGGGCAGGGTGATCCCGGCGCGGTGCAGGAAGATCCCATTGATTTTCAGGCGGGCGATGTCTTTTTGGGTCTCGATCTAAACCCGTACGGCATCGGCGTTCAGGAACCATTTCTGGATGAAATGTGGCGCCAGGGCGTTCGCATCGAGTTTGTCGTGTACGACCTCTTGTGCGTACAGATGCCCAGCTACTTTGCGCCGGGCAGCGGGGAACTGTTCGAGAAATGGCTGAATACGGTCTCCCGTTACGACGGTGTCGTGTGCGGCTCCCGGACGGTGGCGGACGAATTCACGCAGTGGTTGCGGGAGCATCATCCCCAGCGCGAGCGCGCGCTCGAGGTCGGCTGGTTCCATTACGGCGCGGATGTACAGAATTCCCGACCGAGTACCGGCATGCCGAGCGATGCACCTCGTATACTCAAGGCGCTGCGCGCGGCTCCCAGCTTCCTGATGGTAGGGACGGTCGAGCCGCGTAAAGGGCATGCACAGGCGCTGACCGCTTTTGAGCAGCTCTGGCAACAAGGTACGGCGGTCAATCTGGTGATCGTCGGCAAATCCGGTTGGCTGGTCGAGAAGCTGGTCGCACGACTGCGCGCGCATCCCGAGCTTGGAAAGCGGCTATTCTGGCTGGAGAGCATCAGTGATGAATACCTGGAGCAAGTCTATGGCGCTTGCAGTTGTTTGCTTGCAGCGTCGGAAGGAGAAGGCTTCGGGTTGCCGCTGATCGAGGCGGGGCGCAAGCATCTGCCTATATTGGCGCGGGATTTGCCCGTGTTCCGTGAGGTAGCGCTGAGCCATGCTGATTATTTCCATGGCAACAGTGGCGAAGCGTTGGCGCAGGCCGTGACACACTGGCTCGAGCTGTATCGGCAAGGCACTCACCCGAAGTCCGAGGGAATGCCGACGCTGACTTGGCAAGCCTCTGTTCAGCAATTGCTGGACAACGTATTGCCGACGCGCCAGGTCATCAAGGTGGTCCGCCGCATGGAAGTCCCTGCGGAGACCGAGTGACATTGCCGTCAATCATTCGATAAAGATTTTGCAAGAGAACTTAAGATGAATTCTCAAACTATGAAAGTTTCCCTCATTACCGGCATCACTGGCCAAGACGGTGCCTACCTCGCCCAGCTCCTGCTCGAGAAGGGCTATCAGGTCTACGGCACCTATCGCCGCACCAGCTCGGTGAACTTCTGGCGCATCGAAGAGCTTGGCATCGCCAAGCACCCGAACCTGCACCTGATCGAATACGATCTGACGGACCTGTCGTCGAGCATCCGCCTGCTGCAGACGACGGGCGCCACGGAGGTGTACAACCTCGCCGCGCAAAGCTTTGTCGGCGTGTCCTTCGACCAGCCGGTCACCACCGCGGAAATCACCGGTATCGGTCCGCTGAACCTGCTCGAGGCGATCCGTATCGTCAATCCGAAGATCCGCTTCTACCAGGCGAGCACGTCCGAAATGTTCGGCAAGGTGCAGGCGATCCCGCAGATCGAATCGACGCCGTTCTATCCGCGTAGCCCGTATGGCGTGGCCAAGCTGTATGCGCACTGGATCACGGTGAACTACCGCGAAAGCTACGATATCTTTGGCTGTAGCGGCATCCTGTTCAATCACGAATCGCCGCTGCGCGGCCGCGAGTTCGTCACGCGAAAGATCACGGACTCCGTCGCGAAGATCAAGCTCGGTCAGCTCGACGTGCTCGAACTGGGCAATATGGATGCGAAGCGCGACTGGGGTTTCGCGAAGGAATACGTGGAAGGTATGTGGCGCATGCTGCAGGTCGACGAACCGGACACGTACGTCCTCGCCACGAATCGAACGGAAACCGTCCGCGACTTCGTCCGCATGGCGTTCAAGGCTACCGGTGTCGATCTCGAGTTCAAGGGCAGCGACGTGAATGAAATCGGCGTCGATGTCGCGACCGGCAAGACGGTCGTGCGCGTCAATCCGAAGTTCCACCGCCCGGCCGAAGTCGACCTGCTGATCGGCAACCCGGAGAAGGCGAAGCAGAAGCTGGGCTGGGAGCCGACGACGACGCTCGAGCAGCTGTGCGCAATGATGGTTGAAGCGGATTTGCGTCGCAATGAACTCGGCTTCTCGTTCTGACGCGCCGCGGGCCCTGGTGACAGGGCTGGGCGGCTTTACCGGCGACTTCCTGGCGCAGTCGTTGCGCGCGGCCGGCTATCGCGTGTTCGGCACGACGCACGGTTCCGAAACGACGGGACCCGATATGTATCGGGTCGATCTGTGCGACCGCGCGGCGCTTGCACAGGTTGTCGCCGACGTGCAGCCCGACGTGGTCGCGCATCTCGCCGCGATCGCGTTCGTCGCGCACGGTGACGCCGATGCGATCTATCGCACCAACGTGGTCGGCACGCGCAACCTGCTCGACGCGCTCGCGAATCTGAAGAGCCGCCCGAAGGCGGTTCTGCTGGCGAGCAGTGCCAACATCTACGGCAACGCGGCGGTTGAAGTCATCGACGAATCGGTCGAGCCTAATCCGGCGAACGATTACGCGGTGAGCAAGCTCGCGATGGAGTACATGGCGCGCCTCTGGTGCGACAAGTTGCCGATCGTCGTCGCGCGTCCGTTCAACTACACGGGCGTCGGACAGTCGCCGCAGTTCCTGCTGCCGAAGATCGTCAGCCACTTCCAGCGCGGCGAGCGCGTGATCGAACTCGGCAATATCGACGTCGAGCGTGATTTCTCCGACGTGCGCCGCGTGGTGGATGCCTATCGACGCTTGCTGCAGCTCGCGCCGGCCGGCGGCGTGTTCAACGTATGCTCCGGTCGCGCGGTGTCGCTGAAGGCGGTGATCGCGATGATGGAGAAGATTGCCGGCTACACGATCGAGGTGCGCGTGAACCCGGCTTTCGTGCGCGCGAACGAAGTGCGCCGGTTGCAGGGCGACGGTACGCGGCTGCAGGCCGCCATCGGCCCGCTCGACGATATTCCGCTGGAGAGCACGCTACGCTGGATGTTTGGCGGAGGGCGTGGGTGAAGGTCGGTTTTGGCACGACGGCGCTGGCACGAAGCCGTGCGCACGGCGGCGTAGACGGCATCGGTTCGTATACACGTGAATTGGGGCAGGCGCTGATCGCGCGGGGCGGGGTCGACCTGGTCCCCGCCGGTTTCGGCGTGACCGTCGGGGACGACGTATTTCCGGGCGCCCGGCCGGCAGTGAATCTCGGTCGGCATGAAATCGCGACGGTGCTGGGTGCCGTGACGCCGTGGGCGTCCATCGACGAGAAGGCATTGCGTGCGGAACGCGTCGACGTGTTTCATGCGACGGATCACCTGATTCCGAAGCTGTCCTCGACACCGGTGATCGCGACGCTGATGGACGCGATCCCGCTGTCGCATCCGGAATGGACGACGATCCGGCTGGCGGCACTGCGGCGTTGGCTGCTGCGTCGCTCGGGCGCCTGGGCCGACCATGTGATCACGATCTCCGACTACTCGAAACAGGAAATCGTCGAGCATTTCGGCATCGCACCGGAGCGGATTTCGGTGGTTCCGCTGGGTGTCCATCCCCGGTTCTTCGAACGGATCGAGCAAGCCGAGCGCGATGCGGTACGGGAGCGTCTCGGCTTGCCGACGCAGTTCTTCCTGTGCATCGGGACCCTGCAGCCGCGGAAGAATCTCGAGCGAGTGGTTGATGCCCATGCGAGCCTGCCTGCGGGCCTGCGTCGCGATTTCCCTCTGGTGATCGTCGGACGGGCCGGGTGGGGCTGCGAGCAACTCGTCGCGCGCCTGCGCGCGGACGAGAGCAGTAGTGTTCGCTGGCTCGAGTATCTGCCTGATCATGACGTGCGCGCGTTGCTGCAGTCGGCAAGCGCGCTCGTGTTCGCGTCGCTGTGCGAGGGTTTCGGGTTGCCGGTCGTGGAAGCTTTTGCTTCGGGTTTGCCGGTCGTTGCATCGAACACGACGTCCGTTCCCGAAGTCGCGGGCGACGCGGCGATCCTCGTCGATCCCACCCGGACCGGTGACATTGCCGACGGCATGAGAATGGTGGTCGAGCAGCCCGCGCGGGCCGACGCGCTTCGCGAGGCCGGGCTGGCACGGGCACGAGCGCTGAATTGGCCGGCTTGCGCGGAGAAGACGCTGGCGGTCTACGAAGCTGTCCTGGGCGGAACACGTCGTCAATGAATCAATTCGCTTCAAGGAGCACCGCGTGAAGTTGGGGGTGGACATCACCTGGATGGTCGGCAACTACCGCGGCATGGGGCGTTTTGCCCGTCAACTGGTGGCGCCGATCGGCGAGTCGGTGCTGGGCTTCG
>Ga0157369_10004952_pt1 | contig 15601 bp, 17 predicted proteins | sample C25metaG_FD_113461 | JGI IMG/M metagenome (GOLD analysis project Ga0157369, IMG submission 113461) | Corn rhizosphere microbial communities from Kellogg Biological Station, Michigan, USA - C2-5 metaG | ecosystem: Host-associated > Plants > Roots > Rhizosphere > Soil | place: USA: Michigan... | reverse complement strand
CTGATCGATGACATGGCGGAATCGATGTACGAAGCCGACGGGATCGGTCTGGCCGCGGTCCAGATCGGCACGCCGAAGAACATCATCGTGATGGATCTCGACCAGAAATCGGGCAAGAAAAATCCGCAAGCCTATATCAACCCGAAAGTCCTGTGGGCGTCGGACGAGCTTGCGACCTTCGAGGAAGGCTGTCTGTCGGTGCCCGAGATCTGGGAAGATGTCGAACGCCCCGCGCGCATCAAGTGCGAATATCTCGATCGCGACGGCGTTTTGCAGGTTCTGGAAGCGGACGGCCTGCTCGCGACCTGTCTGCAGCATGAGATGGATCACCTGAACGGGGTGCTGTTCATCGACCACCTTTCCAAACTCAAGCGCTCGATCGCACTGCGCAAACTTCAGAAAGCCAAGCGCCTGAAGGAAGCGGGCTGAGGCGCGCGTGACGCTGCGCCTGGCCTTTATGGGCACACCGGATTTCGCGGTGCCCACGCTTGCCGAGCTGGTGGCGCAGGGTCACGACATCGCCTGCGTCTATTCACAGCCGCCGCGCCCAAAAGGCAGAGGCCTTAACGCCGATCCCTCACCGGTCCACAAATTCGCCCTCGATGCCAAGCTCGCAGTGCGCACACCGCTGAGTCTGAAGGACGAGGCGCAGCAGGAGCTGTTCCGCGCGCTTGAGATCGATGCCGCAATTGTCGTTGCCTACGGATTGTTGCTGCCGAAGCCGATCCTCGATGCGCCGAAACTTGGCTGCTTCAATCTCCACGGATCGCTTCTGCCGCGCTGGCGTGGCGCCGCACCGATCCAGCGCGCGATCATGGCGGGTGACAGCGAGACCGGCGTCATGGTCATGCGCATGGAGGAGGGGCTCGACACCGGTCCTGTGCTGATGGCGGAGCGCACGCCGGTCGGCCGCAAGACCTATGGCGAGCTGCACGACGAGCTTTCGCGGCTCGGCGCCGACCTGATGGTGCGTGCGCTGTCTGCGCTGGAGCGCGGCTCCGTCACCGAAACGCCGCAGGCAGTCGAGGGCGTCACCTATGCAAAGAAGATCCTCAAAGACGAAGCGCGCATCGACTGGACGAAATCCGCGCACGAGATCGATTGCCTGATCCGTGGCCTCTCCCCCGTGCCGGGTGCATGGTGCGAAGTGAAAGGCGAGCGGCTGAAAATTCTCTATGCCGAACCGGTGGAAGGAAGCGGCGCGCCAGGCACGATTCTCGACGACAGGCTCACAGTCGCATGTCGTGAAGGTACCTTGCGCCTCACCCGTCTTCAGCGTGCCGGCAAGTCCGCGATGACGGCGAACGAATTGCAGCGCGGTTTCGCGCTGTCTAAAGGCGAGCGGCTTACATGAAAGCTTATCCCTCATTCACCATGGCCGGGCTTGACCCGGCCACCCAGCGTCCGCGAAGCGAACAAAGAAGAGTCTTTTCGCTCGCTGGCACTCGCTGGCTGGGTGGCCGCCTCAAAGGCGGCCATGGTGGGGAGTAGAGTGCGTTACCGCCTCACCATTGAATATGACGGTGGTCCGTTCGTCGGGTGGCAGCGGCAGGACAATGGGCCGTCGGTGCAGGGCGCACTGGAGGAGGCGATCTTTAAACTCTCCGGTGAGAGGGTCACCGTAACCGGCGCCGGCCGCACCGACGCTGGCGTGCATGCGCTGGGGCAGGTCGCGCATTTCGATCTGGCGAAAGAGTTCATGCCGGACAAGATCCGTGACGCGCTCAATCATTTCCTGCGGCCGCAGCCAGCCGTGGTGATTGAGTCACGGATTGTGGACGCAGAATTCCACGCACGTTTCTCTGCGACCGCACGGCACTACCTCTATCGCATCCTCACCCGCCGCGCGCCGCCCGCGCTGGACGCCGGTCGTGTCTGGCACGTCGTGCGCGAGCTTGATGCTGAAGCGATGCATCACGGGGCGCAGGCGCTGATCGGGCAGCACGACTTCACCACCTTCCGCGCGGCAGAGTGTCAGGCGAAGTCGCCAGTAAAGACGCTGGACCGCCTCGATGTCGCGCGTGTGGGTGAGGAAATCCACATCAATGCCGGCGCGCGGTCCTTTCTACACAACCAGGTGCGCTCGATGGTGGGAAGCCTGAAGCTGGTCGGCGAAGGCAAGTGGTCGCGCCGCGATCTCGAACAGGCGCTCAACGCGCGCGAACGCAGCGCCTGCGGCCCGGTCGCGCCGCCGGAAGGGCTTTATCTGGTGCGCGTGGATTACTGAAGGTCGACCAGCTCGACCTTGCCGGGATCGATCGGGCTTCCAAGGAAAATCTCGCCCACGCGGGCGAAGCGGTCCGGCGCATCGGTGGCGAGAAAGTTGTGCGACGGCTTGGTGCCGCTCGCGCGCTTCAGATTTTTCTCAAGCAGGATTTTCTCGACCGCCTTGGCTGTCGTTTCCGCGCTGTCGACGAGTTGGATATCCGGTCCCGAGACCTTCGCGATGGTTTTTCTGAGCGCGGGGAAATGCGTGCAGCCCAGCACCAGCGCCTTGGGCCTCGGCACCGCGGCAAGTACGGGATCGAGATAACGGTGCGCCACGGCCTCGGCGATTTCGCCTTCCAGCAATCCTTCCTCTGCGATCGCCACGAACAGGGAGCAGGCCTGCTGGATCACCGGAATCGCGCGGCCGTGATCTTCGATGGCGCGGACATAGGCGCCGCCTTTCACGGTGCCCTCGGTGGCGATGATGGCGATGGGGCCTTCCGGCGCGGCCGCCACCGCGGCCTCTGCACCCGGCACGATCACACCGACAGCGGGCACCGGTGCGAACATCTCTTCCAATCGCGGGAGCGCCACGGCCGAGGCCGTGTTGCACGCCACTACCAGCATTTTCACCTTGCGCCGCATCAGCGCCCCCGCCGCCTGCAGTGCGTAGCGTGTGACGGTGTCGCCGCTCTTGGTGCCGTAAGGTAGGCGCGCCGTATCGCCGAGATAGATGAATTCCTCATCCGGCAGACGCGCAGCCAGCGCCCGCATCACCGTCAACCCGCCAATGCCGGAATCGAAGATGCCGATCGCTGCGTCGTTCATGCGAAATAGTGTTCGAGGATCGCCGCGTAGATGTCCGCAAGGCGCGCGATTTCCGCGACAGGCACACATTCGTCGGTCTTGTGCATCGTGCCGCCGGGAAGGCCGAGCTCGGCCACCGGGCAATGTTCCTTGATGAAGCGCGCGTCCGACGTGCCGCCGGTGGTGGAAAGCTCCGGCGCTGCACCGGTCACGGATTTCACCGCGCGCGAGAGGAGATCGGTGAATGCGCCCGGCTCGGTCAGGAAAGCGCGTGCGCCGATGACGAAGTCGAGGTCGATCTCCGCGCCGGACGATCGCGTCAGCGATTGCGTTTCGCCCTCGATCCAGCTCTCAAGCGATTCCGCGGTGTGGATGTCGTTGAAGCGGATGTTGAGGGTCGCGCGCGCGGTGGCGGGAATGACGTTGGCGGCCGGATTGCCCACATCGACGGTGGTGAAAGACAGGGTCGAGGGTTCGAAATGCGCCGTTCCCTCGTCGAGCACATGCGAGGACAGAAGCGCGATCAGGGCCGCCATGACGGGAATCGGGTTGAGCGCCCTGTGCGGATAGCCGACATGGCCCTGCGCGCCGCGCACGGTGACGTAGGCGGTCAGCGATCCACGGCGCCCGATCTTCAGTGTGTCACCGGATTGTGCGGTCGCGGTCGGTTCGCCGACGATGCAATGGTCGATCGTGTCGCCGCGCTCTCTCAGCCAGTCGAGGATTTTCGCGGTACCGTCGATGGCGGGGCCTTCCTCGTCGCCGGTGATCAGAAGGCTGATCGAACCCTTCGGCGCATGACCCTCGATGTGGCGTGCCGCAGCGGCAGCAAAAGCGGCCACAGCCGATTTCATATCGACCGCGCCGCGGCCATAGAGCGTGCCGCCCTTGATTTCCGCGGCAAAGGGATCGTGCCGCCACAACACCGTGTCGCCCGGGGGCACGACATCGGTGTGCCCGGCAAAGCAGAAATGCGGCGCGGAATTTCCGATCCTTGCGTAAAGATTGTCGACCTCGCCGAAGCGCAGCCTGTGACACTCAAATCCGAGCGGCGAAAGCGCCTCTGCAAGCAGATCCAGCGCACCCGCATCCTTGGGTGTCACCGAGGGACAGCGGATCAGAGCCTGCGCGAGTGCGATGGGATCGAGGGCGGCCATGGCCGTGATTACCACATCCTGTTGCGCTTTCCACGGCATCGGCAAAGATGGCAACAGAGCAACATAGGGAAAAGCACATGGCTGGACGTCTGGAAGGAAAAGTGGCCGTCATCACCGGGGCGGCGAGCGGGATCGGCCGCGGCACGGTGGACCTGTTCGTGGCGGAAGGCGCCAAAGTCATCGCCGCCGATATCCAGGACGACAGAGGCGCGCGAATCGAGGAAGACCACAAGGGCAACGCCCGCTATGTGCGCTGCGACGTCTCGGAGGAAAGCGATATCGCGAATGCCGTGGCCGCGGCGACCACACATTTCGGCCGGCTCGACGTCCTCTTCAACAATGCGGGCACGGGCGGTGCGCGCGATGCCGCCGATGGCGTGACGGCGGAAGGTTTCGACTCCGTCATGCACCTCCACGTCCGCGCGGCGCTGTTCGGAATGAAATATGCGGTTCCGGCGATGCGTGCACAGGGCGGCGGCTCGATCATCACGACGGCGTCGGTTGCGGGATTGCAAGCCGGTTACGGTCCGGTGCTTTATTCGATCGCCAAGGCGGCGATCGTCCACATGACGCATGTGACGGCTGCGCAGCTCGGGTCGTCCAACATCCGCGTCAACTGCATCTCCCCCGGGCTCATCGCCACCAACATCTTCGCGCAGGGGCTCGGCATACCGAGCCAGCTGGCTGAGACCCGCATCGACGCGATCGCCGAAGCGGCCAAGAATTCGCAACCGATCCAGCGTGGCGGCCGGCCACGCGACATCGCGGAGGCAGCGCTTTATCTGGCAAGCGATGGGTCAGGCTTCGTCACCGGCCATGCGCTCGTGGTCGATGGCGGGCTCACGCTCGGGCCCAGCGGCATGGCACAGATGTCGGCATTCATGCCGATTGTTCAGGCACTTGGCGTGGACGCGGACACGCTTGCCCAGCTTGCCGCCGGACGCGGCTGACGGGCGCTGTTCGCTCCGGCCCGGCTGCGATAGAATGCTCTCCATTCGTCCTGGGGAGGGGAAACATGGGCAACATCAATCTCGGCCGCGTCATTCTCGGCGGCATCGTCGCGGGTATCATCGTCAACGCGTTTGAGTTCGTGCTGAACGGCGTCCTGCTGGCGAACCAGTGGACCGATCTGATGGCATCGATCAACCGGCCTGTTCTGGGCGTTCGCGAGATCGTGTATTTCAACATTTTTGGCTTTGCGATGGGTCTGGTGGCGGTGTGGACGTATGCCGCGATCCGGCCGCGCTTCGGCGCAGGACCAAGGACGGCGTTCTATGCCGCGCTGCTCACCTGGGTGACCGGCTACGTCTTCGTTGACATCACGCCCACGATCATGGGCGTGTTTCCGATGTCGATGACCTGGATGCTCATCGGCGTGGGGCTTGTAGAGATCGTCGTCGCCACGCAAGTGGGCGCCTGGCTCTACAAAGAATAGCGCCTGCCGGTCAGAACGCGTTTTGCGGCAACGCCAGCGGGTCGGGCCCGTAGCGATTGTCGCCGGCCGTGCCACGCAGGCAGTAAAGCTCGACAAAGGCCCAGATCGAGATCGCGAACGATATCAGGCTCAGCACGCCTAAGGCCGAATTGGCTGCGCCCATGGTGCCGTCACCGGCACTCATCGCAGCAAATCTATTGACCAGCACGATCATGTTGAGGACGAACGGCAGGAGCCAGAAGACCAGAAGCCACACCGCACCCTTGTCGCGATCATGCAGGCGCTTGACCGTCAACGCGATGCTCGCGACGATGATGGCGATGGACAGGATGCAGGTGAGCAGCATCCCGGCGCCGATGGACGCACCCCCCGCGGCCAAACCTGTGGGACCACCCTTCAGCATCGCGAAGATCGAAGATCCGAACAGGATCGAAAACAGGATGAAATAGACGATGTAGATTCCGATCATAATCGGAATGAAGAGCCACAGTTTTGCGCGATTGATGCGGCCCTGAAAGCTGAAGAAATAGCTGCCCCAATTCATCGTATCCCCCTGAAGAACCAGCGGGAGATCATCGCATGAAGCCGGACAACCGGAAAGTGTTCAATCCCGCAGCAACTCGTTGATGGAGGTTTTGCTGCGGGTGCGTTCGTCGACGCGTTTGACGATGACGGCGCAGGAAAGTGCAGGCTTGTCCGGGCCTTGCGGCAGGCTGCCCGGCACGACGACGGAATAGGGCGGCACGCGGCCCCGGAAAATCTCACCCGTCGCACGGTCGATGATGCGCGTGGATGCGGTCAGGAACACACCCATCGACAGCACCGAACCCTCGCCCACGATCACGCCTTCGGCCACTTCGCTGCGCGCGCCGATAAAGCAATTGTCCTCGATGATGGTGGGCTGGGCCTGCACCGGCTCCAGCACGCCGCCGATGCCCACGCCGCCGGAAAGATGACAGTTCGCGCCGATCTGCGCGCAGGATCCGACGGTCGACCAAGTGTCGACCATCGTGTTCTCGCCCACATGCGCGCCGACATTCACGAAGCTCGGCATCAGCACGACACCCTTGGCGATGAAGGCCGAGCGGCGGACGATCGATCCCGGCACGGCGCGGAAACCGGCTTCGCGAAACTGAGCCTCCGTCCAGCCTGCGAATTTGGAATCGACCTTGTCCCACCAATTGCCGGGATACCCTTCGACAAGGCGCATGTCGTTCAGGCGGAAGGACAGCAGCACCGCCTTCTTCAGCCATTGATGCACGTGCCATTCGCCCGCAACTTTTTCTGCGACACGCGCGCGCCCGGCATCGAGATCGGCCAAAGCCTGTTCGACCGCGTCACGCACCGCGGCTGTGGTCGAGGCGTTCAGCGTTTCGCGCGCTTCCCATGCCGGGTCGATGACGGCTGCGAGACTCATCGTTCAATCCTGAGGGTCGAAAGAAAGGTGCTCAGATCGGTGGTTTCATAATCGATATGGTGCGGCTCGGCCACCGGATGTTCGGGTCCCTGCTTGGACCATACCGATCCGTTGTTGATCCAGACCGTGGTCATGCCGAGCGCGCGTGCCGGCACGAGATTGCGCGCGACATCCTCGAACATCGCGGCGCGTTCTGGCGCTATACTCGCGTTCATAAGCACGCGATCGTAAGCCTCAGGATCGGGTTTGGGCTGAAACGCGATGGTCCTGATGTCCCAGATGCCGTCCATCAAATTATCGAGGTTCAAGCGTTCGAGCACCCGCTGCGCGTAGTTGCAGCACCCGTTGGTGAATACGAACCGCCTCCCTGGAAGACTTGCGATGGCGCGTTTCAGGAGCGGATCGGGCTCCAGCTGCGTCAGGTCGATGTCGTGCACGTCGTTCAGAAACGTTTCCGGGTCGATGCCATGCACACGGATGAGCCCGCTCAAAGTCGTGCCGTAATCGCGGTAGTAATCCTTCTGGATTTTCCTGGCCTCGTCAGGCGTCACGCTCAGCAGGCGCGCGACAAAGGCCGACATGCGCGCATCGATCAGCGCGAAAAGGTCGCTGTCCGCGCGATAAAGCGTGTTGTCGAGATCGAAAATCCACGCATCGATATGGCGGAAATCGGGGCCGGTTGCGGGTTTTTCGGCGGGGTGAGCGGACATTGCGCGAACATGGGCGAAGCGGCGGGCCCGCGCAAGCACGGGTTAAGCATCTCTCAACCACACGCGTTAAACACAGTTTAAAGGCCGTTTACGCATCATGAGACCCGAGGAGAGGTGCGGGAAATGGTTCGCGGCCTGTTGCGAGGATTGCTCTTGTCCGCCAGTCCGGACAAGCGCGACGAGGTTTTGCGCCAGCTAGAAAAGCGTGCGCGCGAAGCCCAGCACGAACTCGCGAGCCTCACCGATGCGGGCGACGATGTACTCGACTTCCTGGCGCGGGAAGGGGCGCCCGCGACGCGGCGCGCGGTCGCCGCAAACATCGCGACACCGGCGCTGACCAATCGCCATCTCGCGGAGGACGGAGACGACGATGTCCGCGCGGAACTCGCGCAGAAGATCGGCCGGCTCATGCCCACGCTCTCGAAGCGCGAGGCGGAACACATCCGCGCGCTTACCATCGAGACGCTGGAACGGCTGGCGGCGGACCAGGTGCCGCGTGTCCGCGCCGTGCTGGCGGAGGAAATCAAACGGCTCGACAATGTGCCGCACCACATCATCCAGGCGCTGGCACGCGACGCGGAAGCGATCGTGGCGGTGCCGATCATCGAATATTCGCCGCTGCTGTCCGATGCCGATCTCATGGAGATCATTGCCGAGGGCAAGGTGCATGGTGTGCTGGAGGCCGTTGCACGCCGCCGCCCCTTGAGCGCGCAGGTCTCCGATGCCGTTGTCTCCTCGCTCGACATTCCGGCGGTTGCCGCCCTCCTCGCCAATCCTAGCGCAGCGGTTCGGGACCGCACGCTCGATGCCATCATCGACCAGGCGGAACGGATCAGCGTGTGGCAGAACGCCCTGGCGGTGCGCACCGATCTATCGGTACGCGCCATCCGCAGGCTGGCCACGTTTGTCAGCACGGAACTGATCGAGCAACTGGCCGCACGCCATGGACTGGACGCCGAGACCCAGGCCCATCTCAATCGGCAGATGCGCCTGCGCCTCGACGAGGCGGAAGGCGAACAGCCCGCGCCGATGACTGCTGCACAAGACGATGTCGATGCGGCTGCCGAAACCGGCACACTCAACGACGCCTTTGTCGAGGCTGCGGCGGAGAGCGGCAAGCGTGAAGTCGTTATTCTGGCGCTCGCAAAGCTCGCGCGTCTTTCCGCGGCAACGGTACGGCGGATGCTGCTGACCCGCTCGGCGAAGCCGATCACCGCGCTCGTCTGGCGCGCAGGACTTACCATGCGCGTAGCGTTCAAGATTCAGCGCTTCATCATGAAGCTCCCGGCTGACGAGCTTCTGCCCGCGCGCAACGGAACGCGCTATCCGCTCACCGACGACGAGATGCGCTGGCACCTGAGCTATTTCGGCGTGCCCACATAGACCACACGCGGTGCGATCAGGCCCGTGTCACCGACATGGGCAGTGTAGCCGCCGCGTCCTTTGGTGCGCGTCTCAGCAAAACCGGCTTCGGTCTGGCCATGGCTCGCGCAATTCGTGCGTCCCTGGATTTCGAACTCGACATTGGTGATGCAGAACTTTGCAGGCCCCGTCGCGACCGGGGTGCCGTTCGGCTTCTGCGCGAGGAGATAGATCTTGTCTGCGGTGAGAGCCTCCGAGAGCAGCTTTGCGCAGCCCTTGGCGGCGATCTTCCACCAGCCGCGTGACGCCCAGACGCCCTTGACCTGAAACCCGATCGCCGCCCAGAGCGGTCCCGCCGTATCGTTGCAGACCGCGTATCCCGCAGGCGCGGTCGTTCGCAACGCTTCGCTCTCCAGCGCATCGAAAAGGGCCGTGCCATTGGAGGAGAATTTGTGGTTTTTCCGAAATGCGGCGAGGGCTACGTCCACGGCCTTGTCGGGCTTTGTGTCGATCGCGCCGATCCGCGCGCCGATATCGCGCAGCAAGCGCTTTGTGCCGGCCCGTGCGGCGTCGGCCATTGAAAGAAACGCCGGCGTTTCGTCGAATGTCATCGTCCAGTCCTGCTGACGCTTTGTGGCGACGCCGGCGAAGGGGCGTGGGAACGTGTCCTCGTCCGGACACCGCAAGCTTGCGATCGGGACGCGCAGCGAAAACCCCGCATCCTTCACGCATAGCAATTGCTTTCCGCCCCAGGATCGCGTGGGTCCGGCATGGGCAAGCGACGTGCGGGCATAGACGAAGTAGCCGCGCCCCGTGAGCGGTTCCTGGATCGCGGTCTCGCAGGTGCCGGGAACTATGCGCGTCCAGCCCTGCGTGAGCGCATCGATGCCGCGCACATAGCCGGTCGCGGCATAAAGCACATAGGAAGTGCGGTTGCAGAGCCTGAGCCCGGCTCGGGCATCCGATGCGAAAGCGAAAGTGAGCGCGCCCGCGACCAGCGCCGTCCGCCGGGATGCGGATATCATTCGGCTGTGATCAGCGTTCCCGCGCCGTGCTCGGTGAAGAGCTCGAGCAGGAGGACATGGGGAATGCGCCCGTCGAGGATGACGGCAGCCTTTACGCCGGCCTTCACCGCATCGATGGCGGTTTCGATCTTGGGGATCATGCCGCCGCGGATGGTGCCGTTCTTGATGAGGTCCTGAGCCTCCGCAACGCTGAGCTTCGGAATAAGTTTGCGGTCCTGGTCGAGAACGCCTTCGACATCGGTGAGCAGAATGAGGCGCTCGGCCGCCATCGCGCTTGCCACCGCGCCCGAAACGGTATCGGCGTTGATGTTGTAGGTTTCGCCCTGTTTGCCGACGCCGACCGGTGCGATCACCGGAATGAGGTCGGACTGCATGATCCGGCGCAGCACTTCGGGGTTGATCTTTTCGGGCTCGCCCACAAACCCCAGGTCGACCGGCTTGGTCTCGAGCGATGTGGGATCCATCTTCATGCGCTCCAGCTTGCGCGCGATGATGAGGTTGCCGTCCTTGCCGGAGATGCCGACCGCGCGGCCGCCCGCAGCATTGATGCCGCTCACGATCTGCTTGTTGATCGAGCCGGTCAGCACCATCTCGACAATGCCGATGGCCGCTTCGTCGGTGACGCGCAAACCGTCGATGAAGGTGGACGGGATCGACAGCCGCTTCAGCATGTCGCCGATCTGCGGGCCACCGCCATGAACCACCACCGGCTCGATGCCGGTCTGTTTCATCAGCACGATGTCCTGCGCGAAGTCCTCGGTCACGCCTTCGACCATGGCGTTGCCGCCATATTTCACGACGATGGTCTTGCTGTCATATTGCAGGATGTAGGGAAGCGCTTCGACGAGCACCCGCGCGGTGGAACGCCAGCGCGCCATGACGCGCATGTTGCGATCCTGCGAGATGTCGTCCGTTACCGCCATTTTCCCCGTTCCGGCGAATGCCGCGCCTTATACCGCAAAGCTCAGGTTGCAGCCAGCGCCGCTATGTGGGCCTTCAACGCATCGAGCCCCAGCGACTTGAGCGCGGAGGTTGCGAAGATTTCCGGATAGGCTGCGGTGTGGGTCCGGCTTTCTTTCGTTATTTCGTCTTCGGCGTTCACGCGATCGGCTGCGGAAAGCTGGTCGATCTTCGTGAGAGCCAGAACATATGACACGGCCGCCTGGTCGAGCAGACCCATCGCTTGCTTGTCCGTATCCATCGCGCCGCGCCGGGCATCGACGAGCAGAATCACGCGGCTCAGATTCGCGCGGCCCCTCAAATAAGCGAAGATGAGGTTCTGCCATTCGTCCGCCAGGCTCTTGGACGCGCGCGCATAGCCATAGCCGGGCAGATCGGCGAGCACGAGCTTGCCGCCCAGATTGAAGAAATTGATCTGCCGCGTGCGGCCAGGCGTGTTCGACACGCGCGCGAGAGTCTTCCGCCCAGTGAGCGCATTGAGAAGGCTCGACTTGCCGGCGTTCGAGCGGCCGACGAACGCGACCTCCGGCAAGGTTGCCGGCGGCAGGTTGTCAATCGACGTTGCACCCCAGATGAAATCGCACGGCCCGGCGAAGAGTTTTCGCGCCACCTCCGCCGCGACGGCGTCGGGGGAACTCATTTTGATTCCGCTGGAGGATTTCGCGAGCCGAACAGTCCACGCAACCATGAAGGCGGCTTGAGGTTCTCGACGAGGTGCACCTCAACGCCCTGCCGCTTCATGATGTAGTATTGCTGTGCGACCGAAAGCAGATTGTTCCAGGTGTAATAGATCACCAGGCCTGCGGCGAAATTCGCGAACATGAACGTGAAGATCAGCGGCATGTAGGCGAACATCTGCGCCTGCACCGGATCGGCGGGCGCGGGATTGAGCTTGGTCTGCAGCCACTGCGTGATGCCCATCAGGATCGGCCAAATGCCGATCGACAGGAATCCGAGAAACGCCGGCAGATAGGCGTGCGGATTGAATGGCAGCAGCCCGAACAGATTGATGATCGAGGTCGGATCGGGCACCGCAAGGTCGTGGATCCAGCCATAGAACGGCGCCTGCCGCGCCTCGATGGTGACGTTGATCACCTTGTAGAGCGAAAAGAACACCGGAATGATCAGCAGCATCGGCAGACAGCCCGCGACCGGGTTCACTTTCTCGCGGCGATAAAGCTCCATCATCGCCTGCTGCTGCTTCGGCGCGTCATCCTTGAAGCGCTCCTTGATGCGCTCCATTTCCGGCTGGACCTTCTTCATCTTGCCCATCGATTTGTATTGGGCATTGGCAATGGGAAAGAACAGCAGTTTCACGGTCACCGTGAGGAGCAGGATCGCAAGCCCGAAATTTCCGAGCAGGCGGAAATATTTGTCCAGCAGCCAGAAGATCGGCTGCGTAATGGGCCTGAACCACCCCCAATCAATGGCCAGGAGGAATCCATTGACTCCTCCTTTCTCTTGGTAGGTGTTGAGTATGTCGTAAACTTTCGCTCCCGCGAACAGACGGTGTGTGACCGACGCGGTCGCTCCGCTATTCAGGTTGCGCGCGCCGAGGCGATAATCCGCCTGATAGTTCTTCACCGCGTCATGGAGGGTCTTCGCGCTGAACGCGCCGTCGAAGGGTTCGTTCTGCGGCGGGATGACCGTCGCCATCCAATATTTGTCGGTGATGCCGATCCAGCCGCCCGTGGCACTGAACGTCTGAGGTGGTGTGCCCTCGTCTTTGAACTTGCTGTAGGTCGGATCCTTCAATCCGTCGCCGAAGCCTACGAAGCCCTCGTGGAGCGTGGACATGTAGCCGGCACTCAAAGCGCTCTGCGTGGCACCGTCGCGCGCGACATAGGCAAAGGGATAAAGCGTGACTTTCGCGGGCGAGGTGTTCGCCACGCTGTCGGTCACGGTGAACATGTATTTGTCGTCGATCGCGATGCGGCGCGTGAATTTGAGCCCGTGACCGTTGTCCCAGGTGAGCGTCACCGGATGATCGGGCGAGAGCGGGCCGCTACCCTCTAGCGTCCAAGGTGTGGAATCGTCCGGCACCGCGACCTTGCTGCCGGGCTTCGCCACCCAGCCGAACTGCGCGTAGTACGGATAAGCCGTGCCCTGCGGCGACAGCAGGACAATCTCCGGACTCTTGCGGTCGACGGTCTCGTGGTAATTCTTGAGGCGAAGGTCGTCGACGCGTCCGCCCTTCAGCAGAAACGAACCCTCTACGGACGGGGTTTCGATGCGGATGCGCGTGCCGCCGCGTTCCAGCGCCTGGCCGCGCGACAGAGCCGACACGGACGGAGCAGCTCCCGGCGCCTGCGGCGCGCCATGGATGTTCTGTTGGCTCTGATGATGGATCGCGGCCTGCTTCGCCTGCTCGGCCTTCATCTGGGGACCGGCGATGAAGAATTGCCAGCCTCCCAGAACGGCAACGGACAGCAGGATGGCCAGAAGAAGATTGCGATTTTCGTTCATGGAAACCTATCTGGGCGGAACGGGATCGAAACCCGACGAACCGCCGAGCCACGTGAAGGGATGGCAGCGCGAGAGCCGCCTTGCGGTCAGCGCGATACCTTTGATGGGGCCGTGGATATGCAGCGCGTCGAGCGCGTATTCCGAGCAGGTCGGCTCGAACCGGCAGACCGGCGCGAACAGCGGCGAGATGAGCATGCGGTAGAGATGGATCGGCGCGGCCAGCACCGTCACCGCCGCGCGTTGCATCCAGTTCGCCGGGTTCACGACTTGTCTCTCACGATGCCTTGCTTCTGATGGGCCGCTGCCAGAGCCTGGCCAAGGTCCTCGATCAGGCTGGAAAACTGCCGGGTAAGCGTGTCCGGCCGGGCGACCAGAACATAGTCATTGCCCGCACGCCCTGAAAGGGGAAGGACCGCCGCAGCGGCGGCGCGAAGCCTGCGTTTCGCACGGTTGCGCTCCACGGCGCCTCCGAGCTTGCGGGTGGCAGTGAAGCCCACGCGAACGGCATTCGCCGGTTCGGGCGCAGGACAGGTTTCGAGGGTCAGGGAAGGCGTCACCCGGCGGATGCCCTTTGCAGCCCGCAGGAAATCGGCACGTTTTTTCAGGCGTTCCATGGAAAGCCCCGGAACGGGGCCGGGAGCATCAGGCGGAGAGCTTCTTGCGGCCATGGGCGCGACGGCGCGCCAAGACCTTGCGGCCGCCAGCCGTCTCCATGCGGGAGCGGAAGCCGTGACGGCGCTTGCGCACGATTTTGCTCGGCTGATAGGGGCGCTTCATGACGGCAGGCTCCGAAGTCTCACAAAAGAGCGGGGTTTCTAAGCACTGGGCCTGGGCCTGTCAATTGGCGGGGAAAACCCCGGCCCGCCTTGGAAAATCGGCCACTTTGGGGCCATATGCTGGACATGCTTGGCCGCATCCGCGCCGGTTTCAGCGAAGGTTGGAAGCTTGCCGCGCACTCCCTGTCGGGGCGGCTGCTCCTGCTTACCATCTTTTACGTCATGATCGGCGAGGTGCTGATCTTCCTGCCCTCGATCGGCCAGTACTACCGGGAACTTCTCGGCAACCACATCGAATCCGCCGAACTTGCAATTACGCCGTTCACGCTGCCTGGCGGCGACCAGCTTCCCGAGAGCCTGCGCGCGCGCATCCTGAACCGCGCCGGCGCCGCCGCGGTGCTGCTCAAGCGTGCGGACCAGCGCCAGCTCTTCCTCGTCGACCGCCTGCCGCAGAAAGTGGATGCGACCATCGATCTGACGAATTCCGGCTTCGGGCGTTCGATGCTGGATGCGCTGTCCTGCCTGACGCATGGCGGCAACCGGATGCTGCACGTGATCGCGCCCACCCATGTCGAGGGCGCACAGAATATTGGCATCATTTTAGGCGAGGCGCCTATCCGCGAGGCGCTGTCGTCCTATGCTAAGCGCGTGATCGAGACCGGGTTCTTCGTTTCGGCGGTGGCAGCGCTTCTCGTGTTCACTAGCCTCTTCTTCGTGTTCGTGCGGCCGATGGAGAAGATCACGCGCGCGATGGTGCGCTTCCGCGACGATCCCGAAGACTCCTCGCGCATCATCACGCCGAGCGCGCGCCGTGACGAGATCGGCCTTGCCGAGCGCGAGCTCGCCGCGATGCAGGGCGACCTCTACGGCTCGCTGCAGCAGAAGACGCGGCTGGCGGCGCTGGGGGTTGCGGTCGCGCGCATCCAGCACGACCTGCGCAACATCCTCGCCAACGCACAGCTTGCGTCCGAACGTCTTTCGGACATCGACGATCCGGTGGTGAAGAAGCTGACACCGCGTCTCGTGACCTCGCTCGACCGCGCGGTTGCGCTCGCCACGCAGACCTTGCGTTACGGCCGCGCCCAGGAACGCCCGCCGGTGCGCAAGCGCATGGCGCTGAAGCCGCTGATCGACGAGGCGGCGGAGACCGCGCTTGAAACGAAAGCCCCAACCAACCCGATCGCGCTGCACAACGCTGTCAGCGACACGCTTCAGATCGATGCCGATCCCGAGCAATTGTTCCGCATCATCCTCAATCTTCTGCGCAATGCGGTCGAG
>Ga0157369_10004951_pt1 | contig 15605 bp, 11 predicted proteins | sample C25metaG_FD_113461 | JGI IMG/M metagenome (GOLD analysis project Ga0157369, IMG submission 113461) | Corn rhizosphere microbial communities from Kellogg Biological Station, Michigan, USA - C2-5 metaG | ecosystem: Host-associated > Plants > Roots > Rhizosphere > Soil | place: USA: Michigan... | reverse complement strand
TCGCGGGTGCCCTCGCGACGACACGCGTGCTACGGGCGTTGCTGTTCGATCTCTCGCCCTTCGATCCCGGCACGTATGCAGGAGTCGTCGCGGTAGTTGCGGGTGCTGCACTCGTCGCGATCTGGATTCCTGCGCGACGTGCATCGCGCGTGGATCCGCTAGCCGCGACTCGCGCCGATTGAACTGAACTATCTCCCAATGCTCCCCCTCGTTCGAGTCGACGATCGACTATCTGTGCGACAAGCGTACCTGCGAATTCGGACCGGAGGCTCCGGTTTTTTGATGATCGAACCGCTGCGCGCCTGAGCCCGCCAGATCATGATTGCTCTCTCGCGCGATATGCTCGACCACACGCCGTTGTCCGCAACGAGCGAGCAGTCGTTGTGGGATTTTGATTGCCGTGGAGTCGCATCGTCGATAGGTTGGTCATCCGCCGCGACTATGCGATCGCCCTTCGTCTCCACGAAGCTGCGCGAGCCAGTCCGATCGCTCGCGCGCACCTAGGAGATCTCATGGCCGGCAATCTCCCCCGCCTGATTCCGACGAACGATCCCGCCGATCGCGTCGAAGTTCAGGACACCGCATTCAGCATCGATGTCTCTGGACGCTACGTCTGCAGCACATGGGACGAGGCGATACACAACGGCGGTGTGCCGTTCGACGTCGTCGTGATCGGAGCCGGGATGTTCGGCGCGTATTGCGCCGAAAAGATCTACCGCAATTCGAACCTGCGTATCCTCGTGCTCGAGGCGGGTTCATATCTCGTTTCGGAGCACGTGCAGAATCTCGCGCGCATCGGACTGAATGTGGCGGGCGCGACCCCTGTCGCTACGAACCAGGACGACCCCGGAACCCGTGAACGCGTGTGGGGAGTTCCGTGGCGCAGTCGCGTCGCGTTTCCAGGTCTCGCGTATTGTGTCGGTGGTCGGTCGCTCTATTGGGGCGGCTGGTCGCCCCGTCTCACCCCGGCGGACCTCGCAGAGAACTGGCCTGCGGAGATAGCGAACTCCCTGCAGAGCGCGAGTCAGAAGAATGACGAATATGAACGCACTGAAAAGGAAACTGGCGTCTTCGACAAGACGGATTACATCAGCGGCGCCTTGTTCACGGCGCTGCGGAAGCGCTTCGATGCGGTGAAGGCTGCGGGCGCTCCGGCGATCTCGAAAGTTGACGCGATCGAGGATGCGCCGCTCGCGGTGCAAGGCGCCGCGCCGGCCTCCGGCCTGTTCAGCTTCGACAAGTACAGCAGCGCCCCCATTCTGGCGGACGCGATTCGGGAGGCGGCCGGCAGCGCTGATTGGCAGCGCAGGCTCTTTCTCGTCCCGCGCGCGCACGTCACGCGGCTCGGCAGTACCGGTCAAGACGTGACGCGGCTCGAGGTGTTCGTCAATGGACAGCAGCGATTCTTGGATATTCAACCATCGTGCGCGGTTGTCGTCGCGTGCGGCACGATCGAGTCGACGCGGCTGGCGATCGAGTCGTTCGAGGCACCGCTCATGGGCCGCAACTTGATGGCGCACCTACGGAGCAACACGACGGTGCGGATCAAACGCGCGGCGTTCGGTCCCAACTTGCCGCAGCGCCTAGAGGCGGCGGCGCTCTTGCTGCGCGGCTCGATGCCGCAGCAGCGCTTCCACATCCAAGTCACGGCCGCTGCCGTCGCTGGTGCTGATCCGGAAGTCGTGATGTTCCACATGATTCCGGATATCGACCTCTTGGATCGCATGCTCAGCTCCGAGCAAGCCGATTCGATTGTCCTCACGTTCCGTGGCATCGGCGAGATGGAGCCGTCACGCAACGCCGATGCAACGAAGGCGACCGGTGCTGCGCCAAGCTGGATCGATTTGAGTGATCAGCGCGACGAGTACGGCTATCGACGCGCCTGGGTCAACCTCGTCCCAACGCAAAAGGATCTCGACCTGTGGCGAACGATGGATGACACGGCGATCGAATTCGCGAAGGCCGTCGCCGGCGTTCCGGAGAACATTGAGTATTTCTACAACAAGGATGGAAGCCTGAACGCACCAGGCGCGGCATGGCATGCGGAGCCGCCGCCGCCGAGTACAAGCAACGATCGCAACGACCAGGCAAACAAGGTGCGCGACGGCCTCGGCACGACGCATCACGAAGCTGGAACGTTGTGGATGGGAACCGACCCCGCGGCGTCAGTGACCGATCTCAGTGGTCGCATTCACCACAGAAACAACGTGTACGTCGCCGGACCGGCGCTGTTTCCCGCGCTCGGCTCCGCGAATCCGTCGCTCACGGCGCTCACGCTCGCGCGGCGGACTGGGACTGCCATTGTGGATCGGTCATTGAATCTCCAGCCGGGTTTTCGCCCGATTGGTAACGGGTCGTTACAAGGCTGGCAGATGGCCGGGTCCGGCGGCTTCATGGAACTTGGCGCCGGCATCATCGAGTCGGTCGGCGGCATCGGCCTCCTGTGGTTTACCGAGGAGGAGTTTGACAATTTCGTCTTGCGCCTCGAATGGCGCGCGTCCGACATCACCGACAATTCCGGTGTCTTCATTCGCTTTCCTGCGCTCGGCAACAGCGATCCCGCAAACGATTGGAGGCTCGCCGTCGACAAGGGGTATGAGATTCAGATCGACGATCGCGGCATCAACCCGGATGCGGGTACGACGAACGATCCCCTGCATCAGACGGGTGCGATCTACGCCATCGCCGCGGCGTCGCACCTCGCGTCGAAACCAGTCGGGCAGTGGAACACATTCGAGATTGAAGCACGAGGCCAGGACATTCGCATCCGTCTGAACGGAGATCTCGTGAGTCAACTGACGGGAGATGGGAGCCGCCCAGCGAAGGGCCACATCGGCTTACAGAACCATCATCCGGGATCGCGAGTGCAGTTCAGAAATCTCCAAATCGAGCTGCTGAGCGTGAGCGCGTCCGCCGGCGCGTTGTCGACGGCGGGAGGGGTCGGTCGCGCCACCAGCAGAGGCGTCAGCGGCTAGCGCGTCCCTCACGATCGTCAGCCCACGTTCGTCGAGATCGTGGAACGATTTCACGATCTCGACGAATGTTCGGCTGTGGAGATGGGGCGGCGTCATCACCGAGCAGAGTCGGCGGGATATCCAGGGGAGGCCGCGCGTCCTTGCGACGGCTCTACTCGTATCGCAGCGCCTCGATCGGCGAGAAACTGGAGCAGGATAGTGCGCCGCGTCGCGCCACGCCGGCTCGGACAACGACGCGTCGAATCGCACGAGCGCCGCTGTCTGGCCGACGTGATACTAGCACGATGAGCGCGGCATTCCCCTCGCACGAGATGAATGCCAAGCGATCCGGCTCGTCGATCGTGAAGCCGTGCGGATGCTCCGAGCCCGGAAGATCGTAGCGCTGCACGATCTTCTCACTGATCGGATCGATCGCCACCATCTGATTCTTGGTCTGGACAGCGACGAAGATGCAATGCGACACCGAGTCATAGTGCGTGTTGCCCGCTTCGCCGCCGAGGTCGATCATCGAACGCTTGGTGCCCGTCTTCGCATCGATCACCACGTCGGCGCCGCCCGATTCGTCGGACACAAACACCTTGTCCGCGTTCGGAGCGTACGCGATGCCGTCTGGGAAGCGAATGCCGCCGACGCGATTGACGATCTTGAGTGTCCGATCATCGACGATCGCGACTTCGTGCGCGCCGGCCGCTGAGATGTATATCTGATGATGCACCGGCACGGTCCAGACGCCCGTGGCGCGGGGTACGCCGGTGATCTCCGTAATGACGCGAGCGCCGTCCGTATCGAACACAGTAGTGCGCCCGGCGTTCATGTGATTCATGTAGATCCGCCCTGTAGACGGATCAAAGCTTTGATGGTCGAAGCGGTTGACGGGGCCGGGAAGGGATATCTCACCAAGAAGCTTGAGTCCCGGGGCGGGCGTTTTTTGTGGAGCGGCGGCAGGTGTGCGCCACGACGCCGGTGTCATCGAGGTTGGCGTGGCGTAACACGCTTGGGCATGCGCCGCGGCACATGGAATCAGTGATGCTACTCCCTCAACGCCGACTTGAATGTATTCGTGTGAGTATCTCGCTCACCGGGCATTGCACACTACACCTACGGCTCGCGCTTTCAGCATTCACCCCGCTGGACGTCCTGACTCGGTTAGCTTTCGAGATGCGCCGAACGGGCTGGAACCGCATCATCGGGCTGTTCACCATGGTTTTCATGGCTCACTTGAGTTTGGTGAGCGCCGACCTCGTGTGCGCATCGCGCTCCGGCCAGCATTCGGCGATGGCGCATAACGCAACTTCCACGACGTCCGCCAGCATGGACGGAATGGATTCGAATGACATGCGGACGCCGACCCGGTCTACAGCAGCATCGCTCGTGTCGCCGTCGACCCGTGCCACCGACCATGCGCCGTGTCAAATTCCGTCGAGCAGCCACTGTTGCGACGCCATGACGGGTTGTGCGCTGACGCTTGCCACGACCGAGGTCCCGCGCGCGTCGTTGCCTGCTGGAGACGAGCGCGTGGCCGCCGCTCGTGCGCTCGTGCCTCTCTCTCGTCGCACGGCACCCGAAACACCTCCTCCGAAGGCGTAAGCCCTCACAGCTCGGTGTTCGTGAGCCGCTGATTCATCTCGGGTGAATCGGCGGGATCGATGCGCGATGGTTGGTTAGCCAACTGACGCATCCGGCTTTCATCTCGGATGACAGATGCACTCCAAGAAGACTCGTAGTTCTAAAACCCGCGGCACACTCGCCGCGATCGCCAGCTTCGTTCTGAGCTTCGCGTGTGTGAGCAGTCTCGGCGCGCAGCAAACACCGAAGCAACGCCGCGACTCAATCGCTCATGCTGACTCGGCCAAGCGCGCCATGGGCGCCATGCCGGGGATGGGCGGAATCCAGTCGCCAAAGCAGGCGAAAACGCCGTCGAAGTCTGCGCCGAAAAGATCGGCTTCTCCAGCTATGCCGGGCAAGAAGATGTCGCCCCGCGATTCGAGCGCGGGAGCGAAGACCTCGGCCCCCCACTCGCAACGCCGAATCCCGGTCAAGAAAGACACGAAGGAGATGGCGGACATGGCAGGTATGAGCGCTCCGCGCAGCGCTCACGCCGGCGAAAAGAAGATGACCATGCGAGACACGGGCACGACCAAGAGCCCGATGCCTGAAATGCCCGGGATGCGCGATACGGCCGCCAGGAAGACGATGCCGGGTAAACGCGACAGCACCGCGATGAGTCCGATGCCGGGAATGCGCGCCGGCTCGGACACGACGCGCATGCCCGCGATGTCGATGGTGCCCGATCCGCTCGGCGTCACGATGGAGCGAATGGGCTCAGGCACGACGTGGATTCCCGATGCGGTGTCGCTGCCGTCGCGCCGGTTCAAAGCAGGGCAGTGGGATCTCATGCTGCACGCATTTGTGTTCGGCCAGTATGACGAGCAGGGCGGCCCACGCGGTGGTTCCCAGATCGGATCGCTCAACTGGGCCATGCTGATGGCGAGCCACACGTTGGCGGGGGGGAGATTTCAGGCGCGCACGATGTTGAGCCTCGATCCCGCCGGCGTCACGCCGCGCGGCTATCCGCTTCTGTTGCAAACCGGCGAGAGCTATCACGGCGAGGCACTCCACGACCGACAACATCCGCACGATTTCTGGATGGAGCTCGGTGCGATGTATGAGAGACCGGTGACACGGACGACCGGCATCTCCTTCTACGCAGCACCGTCCGGTGAGCCTGCCCTCGGTCCAGTCGCGTTCATGCACCGGCCATCCGCCACGGACAATCCGTTCGCACCGATTGGACACCACTGGCAGGATGCGACGCACGTCTCGTTCGGCGTGCTCACTGCGGGCATCTTCACGCACGAGTGGAAGCTCGAGGGATCAGTCTTCAACGGTCGTGAGCCCGATGAGAATCGATGGGACTTCGATCCGATCAAGCTCGATTCGTATTCGGCGCGCCTGTCTTTCAATCCGAACGTCCGCTGGGCCCTCTCCGCCGGATACGGCTACCTCGCACACCCGGAGATTCTGTCACCGACCGAATCGATGCATCGCATCACGGCGTCCGCGATCTATGGTGCATCGCTCGGAACGGAGGGCCAGTGGGCGGCGACGTTGGTGTGGGGCGCGAACAAGCCGTCGACGGAACCGGGTCTGTCACACAGTATCCTCGTCGAAGCGGAGGCGAATCTCGATCGACGGAACACGCTGATTGGGCGCGCCGAATTTGTCCAAAAGACCGTCGGCGACTTGGTGCTGGACACGCCGCAGTTCGGTTTTGCCGCTGACCGGAGCTTCAACGTGGGTGCGGTGTCGCTCGGCTACATCCGCGAGCTGACGCAACTCTGGCACGCGTCGCTCGGCCTCGGGGCCATGGGTACGGTCAACGCTGTCCCGAGCGCGCTCACTACTGCGTATGGGTCGCGAGCCCCGGTTGGCGGAATGGTGTTTCTGAGGCTGCGTGCGGCTCGATCGCCCGGCAATGTCATGAGCGGAATAGGCGGCATGAACAGCAAGAAGCCGATGAGCGACGCACATGAGTAAACCGATACGGGGTCTCCGATCGTCGCGTTTAGCGTTTCGTCGACACGCCGACCCCACCGCGACTCTGTGTCGCTCGTCTTTTCTGTCGCGAGGAGCGAAGGTGATATGGAAGAAGGAGACGGACGGCGATGCGCGATGATCCGGAGCTATCACTCCTGGTTACTCATATCTCAGTGCCTGCATTGGATCCACCCGCGAGGCTCTTAGCGCCGGGAAGAAGCCCGCTGCGAAGGCGACCATCGCCAGCACGGCCGCCGCCCCCGCGATGACCACCGGATCGTATGCCTGGAGCTCGTACAGGAGCGACCGTGCGGCATGGCCCAGCCCCAGAGCCGCGGCGATCCCGATGGTCCCGCCGATGAACGTCATCACGCCCACCTGGCGCAGCACGAGCCCGCGCACGGAACGCGCGTTCGCGCCCAGTGCCATGCGCACGCCGATCTCGCGCGTGCGCTGCGCGACCGAGTACGCCAGCACGCCATACAGGCCGATCGCCGCGAGCAGCGTCGCCAGCAGCGCGAACGCCACGGTCAACGTGCTGATCATGCGGTCGAGGTAGACGTTCTCGCGCACCTGCTGCGGCAGCGATTCGAGCGACTCGAGCGGCAGATTCGGGTCGATCGTCTTCACCGCCACTCGGATGGCGCGAATGCTCTGGTCCGTGGGCAACCCCGTTCGCACGTAGAACGTGTTCTCGCCCTGGGCCTCCGACTGCGCCAACGGGAGGAAGTAGATGGGCGGAATCTTGTCCTTCACCTGCGAGTATTTTGAATCTCTGGCCAGCCCCACGATCTCGATGTTTAAAGAATCATTATACACGGACATGTGCTTGCCGATCGCATTGCGGCCGAGATTGAACTTCTTCGCGAACGCCTCGTTCACGATCGCCACTCTCGCCGCGCCCGCGTTGTCGGCGGCGCTGAAGTCGCGCCCCGCGAGGAGCGGCACGCCGAGCACGTGGAGGTAGCTCGGCCCCACGTTGCTGTAGCGCGAGACGTCATCGGCGTCGGGCTGCTTCCTGAATCCCTCCACCGACACGGTCCGGCTCCGGTTGCTCCCCCCGAGCAGCGGAACGGTGGACGACGTAACGCCTCGCACGCCCGGAAGCGCCGCGAGCGTTTGCTCGACGCGGTCGTACAGCGCCATTGTGCGACTGCTGTCGTACCCGCTGCGCGCCGGCGAAACGCCGAACTGCACCACGTGCTCGATGTCGATCCCGAGATCGACACGGCTGATGTTCCGGAGGCTCTCGATGAAGAGTCCCGCCCCGATCAGGAGCGCCATCGAGAGCGCGATCTGGACGGTGACGAGCGACGCGCGGAAGCGTTCCGCGCCGCGATCGCCGGCGAGCTTGCCGGAGTTGTTGCGCAGCGCTGTCACCAGGTCGGGCCGCGTGCTCGAGAGCGCGGGCGCGAGCCCGAAGAGCACTCCGGTCGCCAGCGAGACAACCGCGGTGAACACGAAGACCGGCGTGCTCAGGTGAAAGTCGTACGCCCGCGCGGCTCCGGTCGACAACAAGGCGGTGATCCCGGCCAGCGTCCAGTATGCGACGATGACGCTCACGATCCCGCCAAGCACGGCGAGCAGCATCGACTCGGTGAGGACCTGTGTGATGAGCTGCCGCCGCGTGGCGCCGAGCGAGAGGCGCACCGCCATCTCGGTGGTGCGGTTCGCAGCGCGCGCCAGTAGCAGATTGGCGATATTGGCGCAGGCGATGAGCAGCACGATGCCCGTGACGGCGAAGAGCAGCGTGAGCGGCAGCCGCGAAGCGGTGATGGCCGAGCTCTGGCCTCTGCGCCCGTCGGTGAGCGTGATGACCTGGGCGCGGAATCGTGCCGCGGTCTGGCCGCCCATGCCTTTGATCCGCGGCGCCTCGACGTCGTTGATGATCGCGTGATACGTGGGGTTGAGCGACGCGGCGGCCTGCTCCATCGTCGCGCCCGGCGCGAGGCGGCCGAACATGTACACGAAGTGCTCGTCGCGGTCGGTTTCGACGCCCTTCCATCCATCGATCATGAGTCCTGCCATGCTGATCGGCACGAACACGTCCGGCCGCACGCCCAGCGTCGTACCGCTGAACCCCCGCGGGGCGACGCCGATGATCGTCAACCGCTGGCCATTCACGGTGATCTGTTTACCGAGCACCGCCGGGTTCCCCCCGAGGGCGTTTTTCCAGAACGCGTAGCTCAGTACGGTCACGTAATTCGTCTCGATGGGCTGATCGACCGTTCGGTCGAGCAGGCGCCCGAGCGCCGGCTGAATTCCGAGGACCGGGAAGTAGGATCCCGATACGAGAACCCCATCGCCGGTGATCGGAGTCTGCCCGGGCATGGCGAGGCTGACATTGAACGGCATGTGCCCGGCGATCCCGCTGAACGCCGTCTTCGGCGCCGCCCGCTCCAGGTCGCGGAACATCGGGTAGTCGTAGGCCTCGTCGCAGTCGCCGGCAGTGCCGCAGTTGTAATACATCACTTGTGGGCCCGGACTGGCGAAGTTGACCAGCCGATCCGGGTGGGCGACCGGCAGCGGCGCAAGCAGGATCTCGTTGAACAGCGAGTAGATCCCGGCGTTCGCGCCGATCCCCAGCCCGAGCGAGAGGATGGCGACGATCGTCACGAACGGAGTTCTGAACAGTGTGCGGAATGGGAGCTCGAGACGGCGCATGGCGGAATGCATTGCCGAAGGGGTTGAGGAGCGGGGCTGAAGGGCGCGGGTGCCGGATCGAGCAGCGGCTCGGTCGAACGTCACCGGTCGGTGAGACAGTCCGGTTGGCTCGAAGGTTGGCTGATCGAGCCTGCTCAATGAGCGGGTGGCATCGACGCCCTGACGGCATGCTCGCCGAATCCTGCGCAGCGCGAGGCCGCGAGGCGGGATGGATTTGTGCGGCGGAGTCTGGGGGCTGGTTGAACGTCATGCCCGACGGAAAGCACCTCGGCGTCGGGCTGGCGACCGAGCATCACGACACCGGCATCGTCAACTGGGCCGACGAACTGCGGAGCAATATCGCGCTTGGGGCGTCCGGGTCGGCCACGGGGCCACGAACTCCGTTTTCTGGTCCGGATTCACCGTTTTCGTGTCGTGATGTGCTTGACGTAACCCGTTAGAGTACCGTGATATTCAGCCGTCTGCGTCGGTCAACCGGTCTTCTTCCCCAAGCTGGACGTCGCCGGTTCGAGTCCGGTAGCCCGCTCTGCGAGTCGTGGGTTTATTAGAGTTTACAGAAAATGGCTGCCGAACTCGGTGGCCTTTTTTCCTGGGTGCAACGGTCCCCACCACGGCCCCCAGACTCCAAAGAGACTGGGGACCGTGGTGATAGTGCAGGTGCGCGACGCTGGCGTATCGCGAGCACTGGCAGTGGATTGCAAGTCGGATTGGCAATAGTCAGTACTTGCTACTCGACGGATTCAGACGCGAAACCCCAGCTGGAAGTTCTCAGTTGGGCATTGAGTGAAATCCGAGTCGCAGCGCATCCGGTCACACTTGCATATGTAAGTGTCATATGCTACCTTGCATACCTCCAGGAATGAGGCTCCGATGGCGGCAATCGTCCGAGAACTCGAAGCGCTCGAGCGCTTGCACGCGGAGTTTGGCTTTAGCTACGCACAACTCGCCCAAGCGTTAAACACCAGCGAGCCGACTCTACATCGTTGGCGGCGTGGAAGCGGCGGCGAGCCGACACTTGTCTATCTCAAGCGATTGGAGGCATTCGAGGCCTTTCTCAACGAGCTCGATGACCTATTCGCAAGCAAGCGCGCTGCAATTGCATGGCTCGACAAATCGCTGAACGTCCTCAAGGACCGAACGCCGCGCGAGATGATTCTCGATGGACACGTTGACCGTGTGACGGGCGTGCTGTATGCCCTCAATGCCGGCGTCTCTTTATAGACGTCGCTTTGAGTAGAGCGGCATAATGCAATTGACCCAAACGCGGCTCATCGGCCTCGCCTTCCGCGCAACTTCGCCGGCGCGGTTCACGGCCGACGCGGCGAGGTATCTGCCGAACAGCATCCATGTCGTCGCGCCGGGCGGTCGTGTTCCGGATGGACCATGCATCGACGCGATGGAGCGGGCGTTTCTCGACGCCGCGAATCCGCGCGTCGTCGACACGAGCTGCGTTGCTTCCGTGCGCATTCCGGATTTTCTCACCAACGCGGCGGCGCCGCAGGGGCGCCGCCGGCGCGGCCGCCGGGTCCCACAGATCCTGCACACATTCGGCACGAGAAGCTGATCAGAACCGGGGCGCGTGGAGGTATCATGAGCCAACGTTGAATTCACTCTTCACAGGAAGGCGTGATGTCCGCTCAAAGATTTTGCGTCGTGGTGTGCGCGACCGTTCTTGCTGCAAGCGCGTCTGCAAGCGCGTCTGCAAGCGCGCAATCGAATGCATCTCACCCCGACATCACGGGGACCTGGAAGATGGATACCACGAAATTCGCCAAGCACGATGCGGAGTTGGCTGCGCTCACTCTCACGGTGTCGAACCGCGGCGATACGCTCCTCATCGTCACGGACGTGGTCGACGCGGGACACCCACCCGCGCAGATGCGTTCGATCTACCCGCCGAGGCAGGCGACCGCCGGCCAGCCCGCGGACGCGCCGATGCCCGAGAGCGTCCGAGGGTGGATTGGCGATACCCTCGTGCTCCGAAGAGTCGAGAAACGGCCGGATCGAACGCTCAACATCGAGGAGCGCTGGACACTCGACGCGAGCGGCCGTACGCTGTCGCGATCACAAACGACCGTTGACGGAATCCACTGGAGTCGCCAAACGCTGTTATTCACGCGCCAGTAGGCACTCCGCGTCGTCGATGGCCCGGGTCGTGAGCGCGCTCCTGTTGCTGGCAGTCGTCGTCCCTGCGGGAGTGGGCGCGCAAGGCAGCTCGGCAGGCATCCGCGCGAGGATGTATCGCGCTGAGCACGAGACGGCGATCGCGCGTGAGTGTGCACCGTTCATTCGCCGCGCAACGCCAGGGTGGGATCGACTCGAGTCGCGCGGTGTGCGGGAATGAGAATCGCGACCAGCGCGGCGATCACGATGAGCGCTGCCGCGACCCATAGACCTCTGCGTTCGTCGAGCTGATGCCATACGGCAGCGAGGCGAGAAGGCGGCTCGCGAGATACGCGCCGACCAGTCCGGCTGCGATGCCGGCGACCGCCATCCCAAGGCCCTCGCCGAGAATCATGCGCATCACGTCACTCGTTTGAGCGCCGAGTGCCATCCGCACGCCGATCTCGCGCCGCCGATTGCTGACGCTGAGCGCGACCACGCCATAAAGTCCAACCATGGCGAGAGCGAATCCCGCGGCCGCGAAGACGGCGATCAACGTCATGCTGAACCGCCGGCGCGTGAGTGATTCGTCGAACATGTTTGCATCGGACGCGGACGCGCGACGGCGAGCGCGGGTATGGTGCTCGCTTTCGGGAGCTTGGCCTGATGAACGTCGGCGCCGAGGGACGCCTCGAGATGCTGCGCAGCGGAACGCCGGGAGCAGCGTTGCTCCGCGCGAATTATGAGCAGTTGCGTCGAGCGATCGTTGATGGCGGCGACGTAAGCGAAGCCGAGATGAGCGCGGACATGGTGCGTCTCGAGGATCCGGCGTTCATGATGCCGTCGTCGATCATGTGGACGGTCTGGGGCCAGGGATCCTGATCGAGTGTTACGACGTTGCCACTGAACGCCCGCTCTGGCTACCCGGCTCGCAATGCTTGAACGGGATCGATGCGGGTCTTGCGGGGTGGGAGGACATACGCAGCGAGCCTGTTGACGCGAGGAGCACTACACATGCTCCGCCGAGAGACACGGCATCTGATGAACTGACCTGAACGAGCAACGCCAAAAGCACGTGAGACGTCGCGAGCGCGCCTGATCCCGCTCGACCTGGAGGCAGACTCAAGGCGATCGACGAAAAGTGATCCTAGCTGAACGAATCTCATTTAGTGGGAAGGAGAAGTGCTGGGGACCGTTGGGAACCGTTGACGCTCGATTTCGCGCCAATTCGTTGGCGCGTATCGAAGCAGGCCGGCCGTGCACCGCTGAAAAATCAGTCATGACCGTTGACGCGCGGCCTCGTTTGGTGTAGTCATTCTACAGCTTTGCTGTAGATCACCTACACCTTTCGCGCGGATCGCCCATGCCCGGCGGACAATCACGCATCGAGCTGCTTCAGGGGACGCTCGATTTCATCATTCTCCAAACGCTCCGCTGGGGGCCGCAGCACGGCTTCGGTGTCGCGCAGATGATTCGCGCCCATTCGAGCAACACGCTGCAGGTGGACACGGGATCGCTCTACCCGGCCCTGCATCGTCTCGAGCGCGCCAAGCTCATCGACGCGAAGTGGGACCGGTCCGACAAAGGCCAGCGCGTCCGCGTCTACCGGCTCACCGCGGCCGGCCGCAAACGGCTCGCCGCCGAGCGCACGAAGTGGGAGCGGATGACGCAGGCGATCGCCGGCATTCTAAACCCGCCCGTTGCCGAGGGCCAATCATGAGGCGGCCGTGGCGGCGCGGCGCGCGCGAGGAAGAGCTCGCCGACGAGCTCCGAGCGCATCTCGCGATGGCCGTGGCGCAGCGCATCGAGCGCGGAGAATTGCCGGCGGAGGCGCGCGACAATGCGCGCCGCGAGTTCGGCAACGTCACGCACATCGCGGAAGTGACGCGCGACATGTGGGGCGGCGCGTCATGGGACGCATTCGTTCGCGACGTGCGCTATGCGGCGCGCGGCCTTCGTCGCTCGCCGATGTTCACCGCGGTCGCCGTTGCCACGTTCGCGCTCGGGATCGGTGCCAACACGGCAATGTTCACCGTCGTGAACGGTGCGCTGCTCAAGCCGCTGCCGTTCGCGCATCCCGACCAGTTGGTCATGCTCTCGCATCGGCCCGTGGGCGGACGGCCAAACGGTCCGCACAACCTGAGCGATCATACCTTCGCCGAGTTGCGGGCGACGCCGTCGCGCGCGTTTGCGTCGATCGCCACCTATGCGGGGAGCCAGATGACGCTCACCGGCAATGGTGACGCGGAGCCACTCAACACAGGACAGATCACGGCGAGTCTCCCGGCCACCCTCGGCGTCTCGCCGATCATCGGGCGCACGTTCACGTCGGAGGAAGAAGAACCAGGAAGCAATCACGTCGCGCTATTGAGCGACCAGTTGTGGCGCGAGCGCTTCGGCGGTGCGCGCTCGGTGCTCGGCACATCGATCACCTTGAACGGCCTGGCGTACACGGTGATCGGCGTGATGCCGCCGGCCTTCGATTTGCCGCACGGCGTGGCGCTCTGGACGCCGCTCGCCGTCAAGCCCATTCCGAACAATTTCATCGATCGGGCGGTCATCGCGCGGCTCTCCGCTGGAACGACGATTGAGGCGGCGCATCGCGAGCTGGAGTCCATCCTCACGCGGTTGCCGTCAACGGCGGACGAGAAGCCGGGCACGCAGATCACGGACGTTCGTCCGATGGTCGATTTGTTCGTCGCGCGCGCGAAGCCCACACTGTGGATCTTCAGCGGCGCCGTGTTCTTCGTGCTGTTGATCGCGTGCGCGAACGTCGCGAACCTTCTGCTCATTCGCGCGTCGACGCGCCGCCACGAGATCGGCGTCCGCGCGGCGCTCGGCGCCGGACGTGCGCGCATCGTCCGGCAACTAGTGACGGAGAGTGCCCTCGTCGCCTGCATCGGTGGCGCGGTGGGAATCGTGCTTGCGAAGTGGGGCGTCCGCCTGCTCATCGTAACCGCGCCCCCTGGGCGGATCCCGCGTGCGCAGGAGATCACCGTGGATTGGCGTGTGCTCGGCGCCGCGTTCGGTGTGTCGCTCATCGCCGGTCTGGTGTGCGGGATCTTCCCGGCGCTTGCGAGCACGCGCCGCGATCCGCGTGAAGCGCTCGCGACGTCGGGACGCACGGTCGCCGGAAGCAACGACCGGCTCCGCCGCGTGTTCGTGGTCGCACAACTCTCGCTGGCGATCGTGCTGTTGGCCGGCGCAGGATTGCTGCTCAAGAGCTTCACGCGCCTGCGCGCTGTAGACACCGGATTTCACTCGAGCGGCATCGTGACGTTCCGCACGATCCTTTCGCCCGCAGCGTTTCCGACCCCCACCGACCTTCACACGTTCGAGGCGCAGGTCCTCGATCGCGTGCGGCAGGTACCCGGAGTTGGGACGGCATCGATAGCGAATGTGCTTCCACTCAGGCCGCCCCACCTCATCGGCGGTCTCCGCATCGACGGGGTCAGCACGGTGCCCAAGGGGTACGAGGTCCACAAGATCGTCGTCGCGCCCGGGTATTTCGGCACGATGGGGATTCGACTCTTCGCCGGCCGCGACTTCAACGGCGCCGACAACGCGTCGTCACTTCCGGTGACGATCGTGACTCGCTCGATCGCGCAACGTTTCTGGCCGCCCGATGGACGCGGCGCGATTGGACAGCGCCTCACGGAGGATGAAGAAAATCCGCAGCCTGGCGATTGGAAGACGATCGTCGGCGTCGTCGACGACATCGTGCAACAAGGCCTGACGCAGGGGCGCGACCACGCGCAATACGTTCCGCTGGCGCAGGCGGCCGACATGCCGTTTATCTCCAACGACGTCACGTTCACATTGCGCACCGCACGGTCTGCGCAGGAGCTGACGCCAACCGTGCGCGCGATCGTCCATGAGCTCAACCCGGTCGTGGCCGTGCGCAATATTCAGGCGTTGGATGACATCGCCGCCGCATCGATCGCCGATTCACGCTTCGAAGCGCAGCTTGTGACGATCTTCTCGGCGCTCGCGTTGTTGCTCGCCGCGGTCGGAACGTATGGCGTGCTGGCGTACGACGTCGCCGCGCGGATGCACGAGCTAGGCGTTCGCGTGGCGCTTGGCGCGATGCCGCAGGACGTCATTCGCGTCGTCGCGCGTCGCACGCTTGCGCTCGTGATTCCTGGGCTGGCGCTCGGGCTCCTTGGTGCGTTGGCCGTTACGCGCGTCCTTCAGAAATCACTCTTTGAAGTCACGCCTGCGGATCCCGCGACAATGCTGGCCGTTGCGGGAGTTCTGTTGCTGGTCGCGTTGATCGCCGGCTTCGCGCCGACGCGGCGAGCTGTACGCGTCGACCCGATGACGGCG
>Ga0157369_10004949_pt1 | contig 15607 bp, 23 predicted proteins | sample C25metaG_FD_113461 | JGI IMG/M metagenome (GOLD analysis project Ga0157369, IMG submission 113461) | Corn rhizosphere microbial communities from Kellogg Biological Station, Michigan, USA - C2-5 metaG | ecosystem: Host-associated > Plants > Roots > Rhizosphere > Soil | place: USA: Michigan... | reverse complement strand
GGCCGCGACCTGGACCTGATCCGCACGGGATGGATGCAGTCAGGCAACAAGCCGTCCACGGTCAATCGAAAAATGGGTTCCATCAGCGGGGTATTCAGCAGAGCAGTTGAATGGGAGTACATCTATGCCCACCCGATGGAAAGGCTCAAAGCCTTAAAAGTCGACTCGATGGGACTGGTCCGCTACTTAGATGCTGAAGAGACAAAACGGCTCCGGGAAGCGCTGGATGCCCGCCAAGACGAAGCAAGGGCGGAGCGCGAGAGTGCGAACAAGTGGCGAGCGGATCGCGGCAAGGAACTGATGCCGAGCTTGCTGCAGGCGCCATTCACAGACCACCTGAAGCCTATGGTCCTGGTATCGCTGAATACAGGCATGAGGCGCGGAGAGCTGTTCGACCTGAAATGGTCCGCGGTGAACTTCCAGACGAAGACGATCACCGCCGCCGGCGCCACCACCAAAACAAGCGACACACGACATATCCCAATGAACAAGGAAACCGTGCGTGTGCTGGAAGACTGGAAGAAGCTGGCCGGCAAATCTCCATACGTGTTCCCGAGCCAGGAAGGCGGCCGTCTGGACGACGTTAAAAGCGCTTGGCTCAAACTGCTAGAGCGCGCCGAGATCGAAGGCTTTCGCTGGCATGATATGCGGCATGACTTCGCATCACGCCTGGTAATGGCCGGCGTACCGCTCAACACGGTACGGGATCTGCTTGGGCACGCCGACATCAAAATGACGCTTCGGTATGCCCACCTGGCGCCCGGTACAAAAGCCGCGGCTGTGGAGCTAATTTAAAATGGAATGTCCATATTGATGATGTCATCAGCGGTCATAGGAACCACTGTAGGAGAGGACTTGTGCCTGTCCACATGGGACAAGATCGTCCCCCAGTTTGACCTGATGCGGCTCAACACCAATCTGCTGAAATCGTCACCGAATGAACCGTCTGGATAAGTGTGCCAAAAATAGTCACTTGACCTGATTGTCTCCCAGACCCTCAACTCGTCGTAAGTTAGTGCCTCGGGCATGTGAATTGCCAAGTTCACAGTCCTTACCGCCTCATCGGTCGACCAAATCTTGTCGAGTGACCCTCCAAGAGATCCGCCATCAAAATCTGTTTGACTGGCCAATGCCTGGGAAATCGACCACTCGATAACGGCCGTAAGGGAACGTTTCTGTAGGCGACCCATGATGTCCAGTGCGAACTTTATTTTTGGGTCAATCCTAATCCCCACACTCACTGTGGTGCTCGTTTCGCCCGTGCGCTTGCTCGTCTTCGTGGCCATACCATTCCATCTGCTCTGATGAGGTCAGCCCAACTGACCTACCTCCATAGCTTGCTCGACTCGCATTCTCTCGTCAATCCGGTTGCGTGCGGATTCGTTTAGCAATTGCTTGCACGTTTAGAAATTAACGATATAGACTAGCAACCACTGGCACAAAAAAACCGCCGCCAGAGGAGAAGAAAATGCTGCAAGCCACCATGGCCACACCCATCTCGGTGAGCGTAGAGGAGGCAGCCCGCTTGGTGGGCCACTCGCGCTCAGGGATCTACGAAGTAATCGCACAAGGCGAGCTGAAGGCGTTCAAGCTCGGCAAGCGCCGCCTGATCTTGATGACCGAACTGAAAGCTTGGATTGAACGCGCCGCCAAGGAGGGTTCGCGGTGAGGTTCTGGAGAATAAAGGAAGCAAAAATGCGCAGGATCGCGCGAAAGGTTGCTAAGGCGGTGTTCGAGCACCGCCTTAGCGAAAACACACTGGATAGCACCAACGTGAAGGGCAAACTATGACACGCCATTCTTCAACCGAGCAAGACCGCAAAATGATCGAGGCACTGAGAAACGGCCCGGTCTCCTCCGTCGAGGCCGCTCAAACGCTCGACATCGTTCAGCCACCGAGCACTATTCGTCGCCTCAGGAAAAAAGGTCACGAAATCCGCACCTACTGGACCCACCAATCTACCGAGCCAGGCCGGCCGCCTCATCGCGTCGCCAAATACATCCTCCTGCGCGAAGCGTCGTAACCCAGAGAAGCCGAGGTGTCCTCAGTTTTGAGGGCCCTCGGCGCCTGCCTGTGAGCCGCTGAATGGCCAGAAAGACAAAATACAAGGTCGACTTTGGCGGCGGTCGAGTGCTGGCCCTGCCCTACCGACTGCTGATCAGTGATGCCTTCGACAATCTGTCGACCAAGGCAGTCACGGTGCTGATCAAGCTGGCCAGGAACTACAACGGCCGCAACAACGGCGACCTTTCTTGCACTGCCTCGATGATAGCGAAGGGGAAACCCATGGACGCTAAAACGCTCGCCTCAGCCCTCTCTGAGCTGATGGATGCGGGCCTGATCATTCGCACCAGAGAAAGCCGAAAGGGTGGTAGGGAGCAGGGAATGGCGCGCTGTGCGCTGTATGCGATCACCTGGGCCGCAATTGATGAATGCCCCGGCAAAGACCTCGAAGTATCTCCCGGTCCGCCACGCTTCAAGTTCATCTGACTTTCGAGTTTTTCGGTGGGAATTTTTCCGCGTAGTACTGGGATTTTTTCCCAGTCATCAAGTCTTCATTGTCCGGTTGCGTCCCGTTAGTTTTCTTGATCGGTCGAGTACTGGGATTTTTTCCCACTACCTCTCAATAAAACCGGGGCCTCCGGAGGAGTACGTAAACGGAAAAAATCCCACCCTTATTAAATTACCACCACCAGGGGTTAATAAGATGGGACCTAAGACTTACAAACAGGCCCGCTGCAGCCATCAGCAAGCAGGCAAATGCAAGCGAGCTGGCGGCTTCACTTTTCTCATTGTCGAGTTCCTGCCTTGGACGCAGATCGGGATGTGTCGCCCATGTGCGCAAGAGGTACGGAAGGATCTGATCTATCAAGTCGAGAAAGGAAAAGGCTGGTAGTTGACAATCTAACTCGGCTCGCTCCCACAGCAAATGGCACCACCCCGTTGCAGGGTAGTGCCGTCGATACAACGAAAGTTTCGTATTTGCTCAGTCGATCTCCGCGGGGGCGAATGGCTGAGCACCATCACGCAGCGCGCGAATCCCGACCATCGCCGCCAGGGCTACGCGCTCAATAAAGCCAAGTTCAAGGCAGGTATAACGTCCTCCCATCCCGGACAGGGCGAACCGGATCGCGTCGAACGCTTCAGTTTCGTCATGGGTCGCCAGGTCGCGCACTTCGCACTCGAAGAAGTCGATACCCTTCTGCCAATCGGCCGCCACGCCGGGATTGTTCCGTGGCCAGTTGATCAACCGACCCTCAACGTCTCTCACCGTGAAACTCAGATCGTCCCGCGATTTGATGGCGACGCTCATTTAGACACCTCCGCGGCATCCAGCGCCTTCTGCATCTGCTCGACTTCGCTGTCGACGTAGTTCGCCCAGTCGTAGCCAAGGAAGCTGCCGAGGCTGGCCAGCTCTTCGATGTCGTGTGACTTGCCGTGCTTCAAATCCTTGGCGATCGCGTTGAAAAGCACCCGCATATTGCAGATGCGTTCGTGCGTGGCGCGCAGAAGCTCAAGGGCTTCGTCGGCGATGCGGGCGGCCGGCTGGCTCATTGCACACCCCCTACGCAGATTCCGCGGAATGGCGCGGCGCTTGGCAAAACCTTCACGCTGATGTCGCCGAGGATCTTCAGCGGCGCCAACTCGGCCAGCTTGATGTTGGCCGGCAGCACCATGGTGGTGATGACCTGACCGTGCGCGTCCAAAATTTGGATGGTATTCTGTTTAAATTGCATGACGTTCACCTTCAAGAGTCGTCGTGTGATCGCCGGGCCGCTGTTGACGCAGCGGCCTGGCACCTCTTCTCTGATGGCTCAAATCTGGGCCACCGCTTCAACCGTTACTGCTTACCCTTCTCGCTGATCCATCCTGCTGCCCAGCTCAGCGGGTCTTTCGTACCCATCGGCTTTAGTGGTTTGCCATCCCGGGCCGCCTGCCTGCCCTCCTCCTCTGTCGCCGAGTGAATCCATACGGACGTGTGTCTAAATCCAGCTTCGCGTTGGCGCTCCTTGAAGAGCCTTTGACGATCTGCTGCCGATAGCGGCTGCTTTGTTTTTTCCTGATCCTTCATGCCCACCTCGTTACCACTCACAATGGAATTGATATTGCACCTTTGTGAGTGGTAACGCAAGCAGGAGGGTGCAAAATAATTGCAACCCCCTGATAGAGAGTCACGCGGAAGGTAACGCTGCGAGCGTTAGTGGGATACCAGGAGCAGCCCAAAAGCCAGACAGGAAATGTTTTGTGGCCACCGCCCTCCATCTACCGGCACCCCGGAGATGCGCGGACTTTTGCTCACATCTGGATTTCAGATCCGCAGGTTTACTCCAATGGAGGAAACCTCGGTGCCCCACCCCCGGTGGAACTCGTAACTTCCACCAATGGTGGGAGCTACAGTCGCATCTGCCGGATGACCTGGCGCGGATCGGCGCCGGCGGTGATCGCCGAGGTCACGTCCCTGTGAGCTGATCCAGCGCCTGATGCTCGAAGGCGTCGGCAAGCGATGCGGCCTTGCGCACGATAAACAGGGCCAGCTCGGGCGGGAATTTGCTCTTGGCAGGGGTGAGCAGGTAATCGCAATCGATGATCGGCATAGTGGCCCCCGGGAGATGTCCTCAAAACTGAGAATATCTCCGAAGCCAGGCAAATTCCCTGCAGAATCTCGCTCCCACGGTGAAAACTCTCGACCGCGAGGTTTAGCCCATAACTGCCCACATCTTCGATGTACTCAGCTTGGAGCACATGCGTTCACATCGTAATCATGATTCGAGCTATCTTTTGGTCACCGTCGAAAAGTTAGGAAGGATCTTATGCTGTTCTGGGAATGGGAACGCTTAGAGTCGTATGTAGAAAAGAACTTCTTCAGAATATCCGATCCAGGGAAGCTCTTGGCTCCGGTTCGTAGCGTAAAAATCTGGCGAGACCATAACCTTCGCCTTTTTATGGAGACAAAATCAGCTCAGCACCTGAAAAATAGAGAACAAGAACATCCGCCTGGGACGGTGCGCATGAATGAAGATGCGGTGGAATTTATTAGTCCGGGAGGGGCAACAGCTCGCGCTTATGGTGTAGATATTAGGAATACGAAGAGCCATTCAAATCACCAGCACGGTACGCATGAAACAACTCAGACATGTTCGCTGCATAATTTTGAGACCGTAACATCTCGAACCGGTACTGTGAGCTACATTTTTGATTGGGTGGCTAATATTGATAAGGGATATTACATCTGGCCAGACATCGCAAACGACTCAATGCAGGAGATATCAACCCGTACCTTCGGGTACGGCGATGAAGCCGTCACTCTGACGACCACCTCAACGGATGAAAGCGGTTCAAGAAATTGCTTGGATCTCAACATCGGAGGATTTCGGGCGATACTAGGATCCACTAAGCCTGAAACCGGTAGAGAAAATGTTAAGCCGGGGTATATCCTTTATATAGGAGATCCAGATGAGGAGACCAGGAAGAGAATTCGAGATAGCTTGTCCTTTGCACTTGGATTCCCCATCGTTTATTTGGGGTGCGCAAAATATAGCGAAAAGCAGGAGCTGCTCAGTTTCAAGGCAATTAACGCCTACTCTATGGATGGTAGGGCCTTTAACGTTGCTGTTATGCCTCCAGCACCAATCTCCACGCCAGTGGGAAGCAATATGCTCGACAAGGGAAAACTTCAAAAAGTAGCAACCTCCTTTTTTGCTAATTACAACAATTACAGTCTGAGCTCCCTCAATTGGGTTTATTGGCACGCCGTTACAGCACCAGCACACATGGCTGCGGCATATTTCGGGGCAATCATCGAAACAATTCAAACAAAATATATCGATGGAGAGGGAACAAAATTTAATAATCGCATTATTCCCAAGCGAGAATACCACGCCCTAAAAACTGCTATATTCGAGGCCATTAAGGATTGTGACTTAACACCCGAAATTAGAAAAGTTTTCCATGACAAGATCAGCAATGGGAATACCATATCTCTAAAAGTTAGATCCCAGCGATTCTTTGAGTATATAAACTTGAGCATGGGAGACGCGGAAGTTAACGCATGGCAACGGCGCAACGACGCTGCTCACGGCAACGAGCTAGTAGACGGGGATTACATCTCTCTCATAAGGGATACTAAATTACTAAAACTAATTCTCCACAGAATCGTTCTAAAGATTACGGGCGCGAGCAGTGAGTATTATGACTACTATTCATTAAATTTCCCGATCAGAAGGATTCAATCTGGCGTAGCGGAGTGAGACGGACTGTACTCACTCAGACCTAATAACTGCACCATGTCATACCAGCCAGCGCCAGAATTTAAGGATGAAAGAAGGCTCTATAAATGAGCCTTCCCACCTCTCAGCTTAACGGCGCAAAACTAATGATCTTCCTTTGCACTTTGAATGCCTAAATTTACCGCCTCAAATGTTACACAGATCTTATCGAGCAAGCCAACAGCTTGATCTATTGCAGACGCTGATCGATCAATTCCGACCAATGCGTAAGCGTCATCAATTTTGCTTGAGGGCAAATGAGCATCTCCCAGACGCAAATCATAGACGCCTACCAGCGGACCTAATATTTTCCTGGCTTCAGCCTCATCATTAATTGCCTTACTTACCACGGCCTGTAGTAGCTTGATAGAACCTAGTGTTTCCTTTGGACCTAGCTTTAGAACACTACGTAAGAATGGGATATCGAATGAATCCGCCGTTAAGCGCGCCACGTCCTTTGCCAGAGATAAAATCCCCGATGGCGCAAGCGATCTAAATCTATGAACTCTAGAAAGCACATCTTTCTGGACGTCATGGGGGCGGAACAGTGGAGCCCCAAATCCTTTAACGAAAGTTACATCTAACTCTTCAAGAAGCTCTGCAAATCTGGCTTCAGGCGCTATAGTATCAGCAGGCCCTTTTCCCATTTGAGCAGACATTAATTCAGCAGATACCGGCCCATCTGGTGCCGCGTTGTGCCCATACCATACACGTTGCTGCCACTGTGGGAGCTTCGCAATATCGTAAGCATACACATTAATATAACCACCAGCATTGATCCCAAAATGCGTATCGTAATCAGGCGAACACTTCACTCCACCGGTGTTCTTGGTATACCAACCAAGAGCGCTACCTCGAAAAGCAAGCAAAGCATCTATAACTTGAGGCTTGAACCAAAGCCATCGGCCTACATCTTCATTCTTTAACGCAGAAGCTGGAAGACGCTCTCCACTCGCATCCACTACGTAAGCTAAATCTTCAATAGGGTCGTCGCGTCGGATACGCGTGCTGCGCTCCGCCGGCTCAATCCAGTCTTCTCGCCATAACTCGCCTTCCGAACGGTAGGCATAAGCCCCGTGTGTACGAGTGTAGGTAGAGGATTGATACCCCGTGTTTTGATCGTTTTCTTTATCGAACACGGGGACATCTTCACCATCATCTACATCGTTTCTCCAAACCTGCATTAAAGCGACACTACCGCCGACGAACCACCCTCTATCATCAACTCCATAAACTCGCCCACCGAATCGACCATTCTTGTCTTCAACTGTGACTTGTTTGTCTGCCCAAGATAGATAAGTCGGATCACTTAACAGAGCCATCCTTCGGCGGTATTGGCCCAGCCGCAAAGCTAGTCCTCGCACGCAGAGGTAGTCCCGTAAGTACTCTGATTTAATTTCAATCGATACTACACGCCCTTCTGCGTCTCTTCGGCGACGGATCACCTCCTCGTAGCCCTCATCGACCGCTAGCCAGGAATCCCCTTCCTGAAGCAAACGCAGAGCCATGATCAGATCTTGATTTACAAACCACTCTCGATCATGGTCGCCGTTCAAGCAGAGTTCGAGTATTAGGTCTATGCCTATGGGTTGCTCATCGTTGAACCAATGGACATCCGCAGGCTTGTAAGACACGTTTTGAGATGCGTATGGCGCGGGAGCCTGACTAAAATCAGTCCATCCCAGTCTTTCCCCAATCGCTCGATGCTCGATTGAGACGGCGACGCTTCCAACGCAATCTAGCTCCTCTCTAAATCCGATGGTGTTCGGCTCGCCTTCACTCACGACTGTTTCAACACGACGGAGCGGAATCCAAACCGACGCTGACAAACGCCGACGGCGAACCTCTCCCATTTCAAACCAATCCTGTGGCGGATGCTCGCTCATACCCAACCTCCTTCGTCCTTCGACTAGTATCCATATGCATTCCTTTGATGAGCGTATCACCGCAATTAACTCCAGGCTCTAACAGGACATTCAGTCGATCGCACTGAAATCAACCGCTCTGTTTGTTAAACCCGTGACAGCACGCTGAAGCAGGCGCGATTTAATTGTGATCGTGATTCCACTTTGAACTACTCAGACCTGCGTGGAATCCGTCCCTCCTTGCCCTATCCACGAACCGCCGAGGATTTCTCTCTGGTTAGCCCCCTCGAATGCGAGTTACTCGCCCGTTGGGGGTGTACCCATCCAACTCCCAATGGGGAATGTGTCCAAATCTGGACACATCAAGGACGCGACACATTTTCAGATCCGGCAAAACGTGTCGCGACACCTGCCCTACCGGAATGGGATGGCAGGTCCGGCCCCCAGTGGGGGTTGGATGCATTTTGAATCCGACCAACTTCCCCCACTGGGGACATTTCCTCAAATTGAGGAAATGTCCCGGCACTCCCCAGTAATTTCCCAACCTTTATCGCAGGACGAATCACTGGGCGAAAAAACAGCCGCGTATCACTTTGCCTATCGCCTATTTACTGCAACAAAAAATCCCCCTGCCGATCCGCCAATACCAACTATTTCAGTCCCATTCCGTCCCGTTTCGTGTAGCAACTTAGGTGCACCCTAAAAACACTGGATATAAGATCAGATCATGCCTAATGTGGGTTTGAAGCCAACTCAAATCCAATCGAGGCAAACCCATGAACACAGCCAAGACCGCTCGAGGTCGACAACACAAACCGACTCGCTCAGAGGTGGCCGCCGCATGGGGTCGCCTGCGCGACGCCGCCAGCGAAGGAAGCATCCAGGCGTCCGCTCTCCTCATCGCGCTTGCGGAAAACAAACCGGTCATTGCCATGGAATCGCCCGCCGCATGACTGAACGCGACAAGAGCGGGAAATGGAAGCCTGGGCAGTCAGGGAATCCAGGTGGGCGCTCCGGGCAAACACAGGAGCTTCGCGCTCGACTTGCCGAGGGTGCTGACGCAGTTACCAAGAAGGTGCTCGCCGCTGCCAAGAAGGGCGATATGCAGGCCTGCCGATTGATCCTTGAGCGCCTTGTTCCGCCGATCAAACCGACTTCCGAGCCAGTGCAATTCGAACTCGACGACACGGACCTGCCGAGCGCAGCCAAATCGATCATGCGCGCTGTTGCCGGCGGACAACTCGCTCCCGACCAGGGCAAGTCGCTCATTGAAGGCTTGGGCGCTGTTGCCCGCGTGATCGAGGTCGCCGAACTTCAAAAGGCCGTCGAAGAACTTCGCACGCAAATGGAGGGAATGCAGCAATGAGCATCAAGTCATTGAAAGCAGAACTGCAAAGGATCGCCCAGAAGATCGGCGCCGCAGATGAAACAGTTCTGCTGATCGTGCTTGCGGTGATCCGAGCAAATACCAGAGAGATCCAAGCGGAAGAAGACTTTCCGAAAACCGCCGGGCACCAGGTCGACTATCGAATTCGAGGGCAAAACGTGTCGCTCTTCTTCCCATTCGCAGAGATGGATAGCGACCAAGGTGAGCAAATGGCGAAAGCCATCATTCTTCACACTCGACAAATTGAGCGTGCCGGCCGGACAGCTCAAGTCGGCATTCTCGATATGCGCGCCGCGCCCGAGGAAGGGGCCTGGATCGTTACCTGGCCTCCTGAAGGTGTCTCGATTGAGCAGCACGCTGCAGAGCAATACCAGCGGATAGTGGAGGCGCGTAATGAACATCCGTAACCAAATCGCCCGCCTGAAGCAGACCGCCGGCGACTCCCAGTTTAGCAGCGACGTTCGGCAGATCAGTCAGCTGATGGACGAGTTGAGCGCCGAAGCCCTCGGCGGTTCCACCGCCAGCGGGGAAGCCTCTCTTCTCGAACTTTTCACCGCCTCTACGTCCTCCGACCACCCTACCCCTATCCCAAACAATCCAAAGGTAACGCAATGAAAATCGGCAAACGTTCAGTTCTCAAGGTCGGCCTAGCCAACCTCCACTACTCGGAATACGAGCACTCTCGCATTGAGGCTCACACCTTCTCTATCCAGCGTCCAGACGGGACCAAAGGTGTATGGCAAGCCGGTGGCTTGATGAAGTCAGCTCGTCAGCTTCAGACACTGGCACTGGAGACCTTCAAAGACTTCGGCGAAGAGATCGTCTCGATCCGGGAAAACAAAGATTTCAACTCGTCCGCGATCGAGCGCTTGAGCAAAGAGAAAATCGCAGGCGTGACAGACGCCCTACTTCCTGCAATGCAGTCGGTCGCGAAAGATATGCTCACACTGGCCGAAACCGTCACCCAAGGCTTCTCTCCTGTCACTCCGCGCGCGAGTAGCGATGTCGCAGGTTTTCTTGCAGACCAAGAACTGAGAGCCCTTGTGCGAGGCCTCAGTCCGGAAGAACGCCGCAACCTCATGTCCGAGGCGCGCCGGGGTGGTCACCCCGATATCGTCGAAGCGGTGCTGAGAGCAAATCCGATGCTCTCTGGCCTCAACTCTGAAGCAGCAGCGAGCCTTTCACGGGCGGGCATCGCCGCCTCTCGCGCAGATGACATTGACGCTCTCCGACAAATGCTGGCCGTCTACGACGACGTGCTTGCCACTACCTCACAGGTCGGAGTGGCGCTCAGCGGAATGGTTGCGAACTCTGCCGGTTACGCGGGCCGGTTCGAAAAGTGGCGGTCGGGTTGTGACGGCTCAGAAGCGTTGCGCGCTTGGCTGGAAAAGATCCCAGCTCGAGGCAAGCCGAAGGCTGCAGAGGAAGAATCCGAAGCCGCGTAAGCGGTTCGACTCGCGGTCGTCACGGTGCGGCCGCCAACTGGGAGCAAATACCTTGGCCACTTACCAAGAACGCTTCGCCGAGGCGTGCAAGACAACCCGCTTTGCACCCTACACGCTGAAACAAGGCCCTGACTCTGGCTACGTCGTGTGGGATGTCCAGCACGTCCGCGACGGCCAGAAGGTGACCATTGACGGGCCGTTCTTCACCGAGGACGAAGCCCGAGTGTCGGCCGACCTGCTGCGCGGCACCTTCCGGGGTGCCAGGGCCTACCAGGGGATTTACGACCGGATCTGGAACTACGACCCGCGTCACGAACAGGTGACGGTCGACCAAGCGCGTATGTCGCGCTCGCTGCTCGCCATCCGACTGGGCGTTTCGGTGCCCAACAACAGCGCCCAGGGCGCCAAGGAGTAAACCATGGCTATGGCCACCAACTACGGCACCAAAACCCGAATTCTACTCGGTGGATCGGCCGGGAAGCTGTTCGGGCGGGAGCACATTTACGAGCTCTCCACCGGCGACACCCGGGAAGCCGTGAAGGCGATCGACGTCAACCATCCCGGTTTCGCCAAGTACCTCGCTGACGCAAAACGGATGGGCCTTGAGTTCGCGGTTTTCCGGAATCGAAAGAACGTCGGCGAGAAAGAACTGCAGATGGGTGGCGCCCGTGAAATTCGAATCGTGCCCGTGATCAGCGGCAGTAAGCGAGCAGGCATGATGCAGACGGTCATCGGAATAGCGTTAGTAGCGATCGCAACCTTTGCCACCGGTGGGTTCGGTGGATTTGCGGCTGGCGGTGCCTGGGGTGCCGTGGGGGCGGCCGGCGCATCCATGGCCGCCGGCGGCGTTATTCAAATGCTCAGCCCTCAGGCCTCTGGCTTGAAGCTCAGCACATCGCCAGAAAACGCGCCGTCCTACGCCTTCGGCAGCGCCAAGAACACCACGGCCAGCGGCAACCCGGTACCGATCTGCATCGGCGAGCGCCGGTGGGGCGGGATCGTGATTTCGGCGTCGATTGTCGCTGAGGACAAAGCGTAAATTCAGCCCTCTGGTGATACATTCGCCCGTTTCGAGGAGAAAAGATTATGCAAAGGATTTTCGCCGCAGGAGTCATCGCTTTGGCTGTCGGAGGTTGCACCTCCTCACCTCAAGAGATGAGAGCAGACGGCCCGATGAAAACTTTCACGTCTGCAAAGCCTGAGCAGCAGGTGGCAGAGTGCATTCTCTATGCTTGGCAGAATGAATCACTTGCAGGCGTTCACTACCCCGTGAGCCTTCAGCCCAAGTCGGGCGGCGGCAAGACTGTAGTCAGCGCGAACTACCGTGAGATGGTTGACGTCGCCGCCGGCAATGGCCGAACAAAAGTTGAATTTTTCTCCGACAGCAGTATGAGCTGGATCTCAGACCGCCGCGCTGCCAGTGTCAAATCCTGCCTGTAGCGCTCCCGTCCAGTCCACTGTGGTGAAAACGCCACAGTGTGTTGAACACTACATATTGTGGCGCCTTGTTACTCTCGAATCACTTTGGCTTTAACGCCTTCAGCATCTCGATGAAGTTCTTGAAATGCTCAGGGTCAAGTGGACTACTGACTGTATGAGCATCAGTCGCCTTACCAAAGTAGCTCGATGTAAGACCGGTCCGTATCGCGACCTTGCTCTCCTCAGGAAGAAGCTCAATAAAAGGCCCAATTGAAGCGAGCTCAAGCTCGGTCTGCCTGGCTCTGTCAGCGTTCGTGCGGTGTCGAGCTGATTCCCGGGCGGTGTAGATTGCAGGTGATGTGATGATAATCGCGTAGAACAATCGAATGAGCACTGATATAGCGGTGTCTTGTGAGAAAGGTTCGTGCCAAAATTTGTAAAAGGTCATCAGCGCAATCGCGATGCCTGTACCAAAAATTACAACTGTCGCCCAGCGCCAAAAGTTAGCGCTTTCTGCCTCTGCAGTTGCAATGCGCTGATAATTTCCAGTCACGCCGATATTCCCAACGACCTGAACGATCCTTGCGGCGTCATCTCGCAACACGCCAATCTCAGCGAGAGTTTTCGAGGCTATGTCCGCCTCAAGCTCCATTTCCCTTTTGTGCGACTTCTGCTGTTCTGCAAGCGCTGTTTCGAAAGCGAGTTGACGAGCACCTTCCGTCTGAGCGAATGATTGTTCGAGCCTGGCTACCGCGGCAGCACTCTCGGCCCGCTCTCGCGCTGCTGTCTCATTTGCATCGTCAAGTTTTTTAACAAGAGCGTCACTCTCCTCAATTGCTACTTCCAATTTATTCGCAAGCAGATCTCGCTGCTCGGTTAGCTGTTGGATTGACGCCTGCGAGAAGTCAGTGAGAGATTTCAGAAGGCTTGGAAACGCTGTTTTTGCAACGGAAGTTAATGGTGGCGTCAACGCCCAGAAGTAAGGCATCACATTCTGCTCAAGTTGTGATGCAGCGTTTATAAGGTGCTGACCATTGCCGTTACCTACGAAATGCGTCATCTCTGAAGAAGGCGTCTGAAGGTTCGCGGTGATTGAGGACATTCCTGCAACGCTCGCAAGCTCTGCCGGCGTCTCCTCCAGAAGGTCTTTCAGGGTTTGGAGGATTGCGAATATCTTGTCCCGAGCAAATGTGAACGCCTCATTAACTGAGACGGCCTCGGCCGAAAACTCCTTTCTTTTCTGCATATCCAGCATCTGCTGCAGAGTCGCCCGAAGTGGGTTTTCTTGGTAGGCGGAGGCAGTCATAAGGTCACGATCCTTGTTGATATGAATGGCAGTGCGTGAACAGTTGAAGCTACTGTTTCGCCATCATCCTGTCTATATCCCAAATGGGTATGCCTGAGCTGATACGCACAAATTCGCATTTATTTGCGCCTTTCGCTTGATAAGTGACACCCATAGTGCAACAGTATTAGTAGAACACCTTAACTGATACGGACAGCACATCATGTTTATCCGCGCATACCTCCGAGCATCGACCGAAGAGCAGGACGCGGGCCGCGCCCGGGCATCGCTCGAGCAATTCGCCACAGACCACAACAAGGTAATCGCGAGTGTGTACCTGGAGAACGCCAGCGGCGCGTCGGCAGATCGGCCTGAGCTGCTGCGCCTGCTCAAAGACGCGCGCAAGGGTGACGTACTGCTGGTGGAATCGATAGACCGCCTCTCGCGCCTTCCTGTGGAGGATTGGCAGAAGCTCAAGGCCGCGATCGACTCCAAAGGCCTGCGCATCGTTGCCCTTGATCTGCCGACGAGCCATCAAGGAATGCAGGACACGAAGGGTGATGAGTTCACCGGCCGAATGCTGGGCGCGATCAACTCGATGCTGGTAGAGATGATGGCGGCGATCGCGCGCAAGGATTACGAGCAGCGCCGCGAGCGGCAGGCCCAAGGTATCGAAAAGGCGAAAGCTGCTGGCAAGTATCAGGGGCGACCGGTAGATGAGGAGCTGCACAAGCGGGTGAGAGAACTGCTGGGCGCCGGCCTTGGCATTCGAGCAACCGCGCGGCACGCCAACTGTTCGACAACTACCGTGTTGCGGATTCGTGACCTGGCCTAGCTACCAGAAATTGAACGGTAGCGCCGATCTGAGCACGATCTCGGGGTTGTACCCGTACTTCCGAACTAGAAACTCCACGGATTGCTTAGCGCGAGATTGGTTGGGGTTGGGGCCAACAATTATTTTTGCCAGCGCCTGCGGTTTGGATTTTATTAGATCCATGGCGATATACGGTATTGCGTAGGATGGTCCCGGCCGAAACAGCACCTCCTGCTCAGGCTCGTTGACAATGATTCGCCACTCCGCTTCCTCGTGAAAGCCTTCATGCTTGAATCTGGGTGCGAACTCAATCAGCGAATCACATATGACGCGCAAAGCCTCCTCAGCCTGAGACTTCAGATCACCGGAAAGTCGATCGTGAAACACCTCCATCGCGTCGACCTGTTCCTCTAGCTTCATCCCATGAAACTCCTCAAGCGTATGGGGGATGCTAGGGAACAGAAGCATTGAGGAGGTAATTATTCCGGTCACCTCGGCCTGCTGGTCATCATGCCTGTATAGGCACTTCTCCAATCGAAACCCCTTCTCCTCGCAATATTCCGCCATCAGATCTTGATCGAGGCCGATGCAATATCCGCTTCCACCGGGGCAATAGCCGCGCCACTGGCTTAACAAATCAGGCTTTTCACTGAATGAAGCGACATAGACGCTTTCCCCGCGCAACTCTTTCAGACGCTTATGGAGCATCAAACTGAAGGAATGCCAGTAATCGCTATCAAACAGATAGTTAGCGACAGAAGACGCAAACGTCAGCGCGTGAACGAACTCGGTATGGTCATTGAGGTATTGAGTATTTGTTGCCCAGATAGAGCGCGAGGCGAAAATTCCTAGAAGCCCCTGCTGGCTGGTGTAGTGATAAAGAAGGCTCAATTAACCCCCCCAACCTCATCTGAGGTGACAGCCATTTGAAGCCGAATGCTGCCACCCTGCTGTCACAGCTGAAAATTGAAAATCGGCAATTGCCCGAAGGCCTTTAAAATGTGGTGTCCCAGGGCAGGTTCGAACTGCCAACCTTCCCCTTAGGAGGGGGATGCTCTATCCAATTGAGCTACTGAGACACTGAGTTATCGCGGCCGGAGACGGCGCGACGGACGGCGTGCATGT
>Ga0157369_10004947_pt1 | contig 15610 bp, 12 predicted proteins | sample C25metaG_FD_113461 | JGI IMG/M metagenome (GOLD analysis project Ga0157369, IMG submission 113461) | Corn rhizosphere microbial communities from Kellogg Biological Station, Michigan, USA - C2-5 metaG | ecosystem: Host-associated > Plants > Roots > Rhizosphere > Soil | place: USA: Michigan... | reverse complement strand
CGCGTGCGCTCGGCATGTACGCGGACTGGACCGATCGCGTCGCCGCGGGCGAGCTTCCGTCAGCCGAACCGTCACGTCCACAGGGGAAAGAACGCAACGTCGTGATCACGATGTGGGACTGGGCCGACCCGAAAGTGTACCTGCATGACGAGATCGCAAGCGACAAGCGCAACCCTCGTGTCAATGCGAATGGATTGATCTACGGCTCGCCTGTACAAAGCCATGACTATCTACCCGTTCTCGATCCGGTGCGAAACACCATCAGCCAGGTCAAGGTCCCCTATCGTGATCCGGATACGCCCGGCCAGCCAAAACCATTGCAACCTTCCCCAGTCTGGGGGGACGAAGCCATTTGGGACAGCCACACTACCGTACACAATCCGATGTTTGATGAGCGAGGCCGGGTCTGGTACACCGGCCGCATCCGGGCGAACACTAATCCCGCCTACTGCAAAGCGGGTTCCGACCTGATCTCAGCCAAACTCACTCCGCTTGCCACGTCAGGACGGCAACTGGGCGTCTACGACCCGGCAACGAAGCAGTCGTCCATGATCGACACCTGCTACAGCACCCATCATCTGGTGTTCGCTTCCGATGCCAATAACACGCTATGGACCAGCAGCGGCGGAGGCGGCGGTGTAGTGGGATGGCTGAACACGCGCATGTGGGATCAAACGCACGATGCGCAGAAATCGCAAGGCTGGACGGCTCTGGTTCTTGACACCAATGGCAATGGCAAACGTGACGCCTATCTCGATTCCGAGCAGAAGGTGCTGACGGCGCCCAGCGGCGAGAGCCTTGGCACATCGGCGGCGCTGAGCGGCCCCGATGCCGATCCAACCCGCGACACACGGCTGAACGCCGCATTTTACGGTCTCGGAGTGGGAACGGACGGGATGATCTGGGGCAGCGTGCTGGGCTTTCCTGGTGGCCTCGTGCGGCTGAATCCCGGAACGAATCCGCCGGAAACCACGCTGGCGGAATACTATGAGGTACCTTTCCGAAATCCCAAGGCGAAGGTTTCGGGATTTTCGCCGCGGGGCATGGATATCGATCGCAACAATGTGGTGTGGGTGGCGCTCGGGAGCGGCCACTTGGCTAGCTTCGACAGGCGAAAATGCAAAGGGCCGCTGAATGGTCCCAAGGCCACCGGACAACACTGTCCGGAAGGCTGGATGCTCTATCCGACACCCGGTCCGAATTTTCGCGATATCAATGCATCCGGTAGCGCCGATTCGCATTATTACGACTGGGTGGATCAGTTCGATACGTTGGGGCTCGGGAAGAACACACCGATCATCACGGGCAATTCATCCGATTCACTGATCGCACTCGTAAGTGGTAAATTCGTCATCCTACGGGTTCCGTATCCGCTCGGGTTTTACTCCAAAGGAATGGACGGCCGCGTCGACGATCCAAAGGCTGGCTGGAAAGGAAAAGGCCTCTGGGCGACCTGGGGTACTCGCACGCCGTTCCACAGCGAAACCGGGAAGGGAACCACCAGCAAAGTACTTCATTTCCAGATCCGGCCAAACCCGCTCGCCGACTAGTAGATCGACCACACCCCAGGTGTGGCAAGTTCTAAAAGATGGCGGTCGGGATCTCGAAAATAGATACTCTGGCCGCGCAAATCCCAGGTGCGTTTCTCTTCTATCGGAATCCGGTTCTCGGTCAGCCACGCCTCCCATCTCGCCAATTCGGCGGCGGAAATCGCGAATGCGAGATGAAGCTCGCCGTCACCATCGTGTGGAGATTGGATGGAAAGCGAACCGCCCTTTTTGAACAGCAACAAGACCTGGCGATCGCCGGCCTGCATGGCGCAGCCGCGCTCTCCGAAGTCGCTGATGACCTGAAACCCAAAAATCTTTTCGTAGAATCGGGCCGAAGAAGACACATCGTCGACGTAGAGCGACGACTCGAGGAACCCTTGGGATTTTGGATGCATGCTCTCCCTAAAATTGCATGCTATTTGATAACATCAGTGGTCAGACAATAAGACAAACCCGGGCTGTTGCCGGCAACTCTATGAGGATACGCGCCATGTCTGCCATTGTTCGTGTAATTGTTCTCTTCTTCCTTGTGCTCGAGTTCCTTTCGGCCCAAGTTGCCAGTTCGACCATCACTGGTACTGTTCAGGACGCCAGCGGAGCCGTGATCCCCAACGCGAAAGTCACCATCACAGAGCAAGCCCGCGCGGCGTCCCGCGAAGTCGTCACCAATGGCCGCGGCGAATTCAGCTCTCCCAATCTGCAGATTGGCCAGTACACGGTCACGGTTACCGTGCCGGGCTTCAAGACGCAGGTCTTCAACGACATTGTTCTGGTGGTTGATAAGGTGCTGAACCTGCCCGTCACGCTGCAGCCTGGAGTCGTCACCGAGTCTATCGAGGTGACCGGCGGCGCCCCGCTCATCGATACGGCTACATCTTCGCTCGGTCAGGTCATCGATAACAAGAAGGTCAACGATCTCCCGCTGAACGGTAGAAATGTCTGGTCGCTCGGCCTGCTCTCCGGCAATGCCGTTCCCGTAAAAGGTTTGAACTCCAACCTTCCATTTACCGCCGGCGGCGGCCGTTATCAAACCAACGACATCCTCCTTGATGGCATCGACAACAACACCATTGCGACCGGGGGCGGGATTGGCTATAACGGCATCAACTACTCGCCCTCGGTGGACGCGGTGGCCGAGTTCAAAGTCAAAACCAACAATTTTAGCGCTGAGTTCGGCCGCTCCGCCGGCACCATCGTCAGCGCCATCACTAAATCCGGAACGAATGATCTCCATGGCAACGCCTGGGAGTTCATTCGCAACAATGTTTTCGACGCTAATAACTTTTTCTCGAATGCGGCCGGGACGCCGCGCCAACCCTACAAGCAGAATCAATTCGGCTTTACCCTGGGCGGACCCGTCGTGCTCCCCAAGATCTACAATGGCCGCAATAAAACGTTTTTCTTCGTCGACTACGAGGGCGTGCGCCGCCGGACATCCGCCTCGTCCACCGTCATCGACATTCCTCCGCCCGCTTTTCGCACCGGGGATTTTTCCTCTTACGCCAATCAGATATTCGACCCAACCACTCGCCGCTTTGATTCTCGCGGTCTCGTAATTGCTACGCCCTTCGCAGGCAACAAGATTCCCACAACACAACTGAATGCCGGCGCTCTCGCCACTCTAGCCCTTTTGCCGCAGCCGAATTTCGGCCGTCAGGGCGCACAGGCAAGTAACTATTTGTTCACCGGAAGCCAGCCCTTCGATAGTGACCAATTCGATGTTCGCATCGATCACCGCATTTCTCAAAGCGATAGCCTGTTCGGCCGAGTGTCGCGCTCCATTCAGACCAGTACAAATCCCGGCAGCTATAGCGGATTTCTCGGAGGCGGCACCGACAACATAAACAATTCCGTCAACACTGTGCTGAATGAAGTTCATCTCTTCACACCTACCTTGGTGAACGAAGCCCGTTTCGGCTACACGCGCCACAACGGCAGCGCCGTGGTTCTCGGGGCGCAGGATGGCGTCGATTTCGCCAACCAAAATGGCATAGCTGTGTATCCGTTCCCCGCCAAGACGTTTCCGCAAATATTGTTTTCCTATGCGGGCTCCTCCACGGGCGGCTCCCAGCAATTCACCTCGCTCGGTTCCGGCGGACCGAACCTGAATATTGAAAATTTGTTCGAAGGTGCTGACGACCTCTCCTGGATCAAAGGTAACCACTCCTTCAAGATGGGTGCCGACGTACGGCGTGATCGCTTCGACACAGTTTATGGCGGCGGCGCCACCGTCTTCGGCTCCTTCTTCAGTTCCTCTTCCAACGCCCCCAATTCCGGAGCGCCGCTGGCCGATTTTCTATTGGGCGATCCGGCCCAGCTCACCGGCACGCAACTCCTCGATTGGGCCCGCTCGCGTACTGTGTATTTCGGTACTTACTTTCAGGATGATTGGAAAGTAAGCCCGAAACTAACGCTGAACTTAGGGCTTCGCTACGAGTTGTACACTCAGCCGGTCGACGCCCGGGATCGCGGCGGTCTCTTTAGCGCGGCAACTGGCCAGTTTGTCGTTCCTGGCCAGAGCGGTTTCTCGAGAGCGATCGTAGATGGCCATCCGTTGAACTTCGCGCCGCGCCTCGGCTTCGCCTACAGTCCATCAAGCCGCTGGACACTTCGTGGAGGCACAGGCCTTTTCTATGGACCGCGCGAATCCAATCAATCGGCAACCGTCTTTGGCGCGAATCCTCCCAATGCGCCGACTGTCATCTCCCCGGCCGTGAGCGCCAATGGCACCATCGCGCCTCCTGTCAAGATCGGCGATCCGATCCGAGTCGGGCCGAACTCCGCTGACTTGAGTACCTTCACGCCCGCCAATCCGCTCGGTCTGCTCATCCGGACCGCCGACTTCGCAAACAGCAAGCCCGCGCAGGTCTACATGTGGAACCTGGGTATCCAATATCAGCTCCTCAAGGATCTGGTGGTCCAGGCCGCCTATTCCGGCGTTCGTGGAACACACCTGACCAGTCGCGTCAACCTCAATCAAATTGGATGGAACACGGGGCTCGCCGGCGGCACCACGCAAACCGCTCGTCTTTTCACGAACGTTGGCAATCAGGTTGTGATGGATTCGGCTAATGGCAACAATTTTTATAACGCACTCAACCTGCGCGCCGAGAAAAGGCTCAGTCACGGCCTTAATTTTCTCGTCAACTATACCTGGTCTAAAAATCTGGAAGCGAACGGATCGGGGGGCAATACTTCTTTCAGCCAGAGCGGTGGAACCACGAACCCTCTCGATAGCTGGAACCTGCGCAAAGAGAAATCCTACGCGCCGCTCGACATCCCGCATGTCTTCGTTGCCAGCGCCGGTTACGAGCTGCCCTTTGGCAAAGGCAAGCCATTGTTCTCTCAGCCCGGCGTCGCTCGCGCCCTTCTCGGCGGCTGGCAGTTGAACGGTATTGCCTCAGTGGAGAAGGGCTTCCCCACAGACATTCGCACCAGCCTGATTCCGTCGAATATTTTTGCCACTTTCAATGTTCCGAATGGAGTGCCGGGAGTCTCCATGTACTTGCCTAGTCCCGGACCCGATGGATTCTTCAATCCAGCCGCCTTCTCTGTGCCCACGGCCATTGTGAATGCGAAAGGCACGCCCATCACCCAATTCGGCACTCTCGCGCGCCGGGCCGGACGCGGTCCCACCACTAAGAACCTGGACTTCTCCATATTTCGCAATTTCACATTTGCGGAACGCTACGTCTTCCAATTCCGGGCAGAGTCCTTCAACCTTACGAATACGCCCGCTTTCTTCCTTCCTTCGGCCAACAGCCCAGCTCTCACAATTGGCAACTCATCCTTCGGGAAGCTGAACTCATCCGCCTCTACCGGGCGTCAGTTGCAATTTGGATTGAAGCTGTATTTTTGATCGTTTAGGCTGGACTCAGGTACTTGATGAGCAACACTTCGTTTCCGAGGTCACTGTAGATCAACTCGTCCACCGTGCCGCTGGCCAAAAGAAGACCGTATCCGCCCGGCCGCATTCCGTCTTCCAAACGCTGCATGATGTGGGCGGTAGGATCATCAGGCGGATTGGAGATGGCCGCGTGGGTAACCGACTCAAGGCGGAAGCCAGCCCCTGGGTCAGACACGTAAAACACCAGTGCCCTTCCGGTACGAATGCCGGTGACCTCAACAACCTGTTCGGGATTAAACGCTGCTCCGTGCTCCATTGCGTTCAATAAGATTTCTCGCAACGCCTGCATCATTTCCTGCCGGGTATCCAGCGGCAATTGAGCACTAAGCTCTTTGGCAAATGTCATGAGGCGTTCCGCCGTGATAAGGCTGCAATTCACCCGGACTGACACCCAGCCAGGTCTCGCCGACTGGACTTGTATATCGTTTCGCCATTCGCTGTCTGATGCAGCACCACATGCGAGGCTCGCAACAGCGCCTGGATCAAACGGAGCTGTGAAGCAGGCGAATACTCGGGCACGCAACGCGGCGATGACCTCATCCGGCGTGCTTTCACGCGCCAGAAGAATGCACTTCACGCCGGGCCTGATGAGGCGCATCTCCTCGAGGAGCGCCAGATCCTCATCCATAACGCTGTCGGGACTAGTGACAACAACACCGAACGATCGCATACGCAATCGCCGCAACGTGTCGGCGTATCCGACCGCGTAATCTACTGGGAAATTAGCGGCGGAAATTGCATCGCCGATCGCGCGGCTCACTTCATTCTGACTCTCAATAATTAGTACCCGGCTCATGTTGGGCTCCAGGCGGCGGTCAAAACAATTCTAAATGGAATCAGCTCGACATATTGTGGGCGTGGGGTGCTAAACATCGTTATACTTGCTTAACATTAGTGAACCGTCAAAATGCCAATTTTCGATTCCGCACTCTCACCACGATCGCCGGTGATCAGCCGGACCTTGTGCGCTCGTCGTGAGTTTCTTCGTTTTATCGCTGCTAGTCCGCTGATGACAATGACGCCGGATTCGCCGAGTCCGGTTGTCGCGGCCGCCAAGGATGCATTGAGCGTGATGGATTTTGAGCCCCTGGCGCGCAAAATACTTCCACCCGGGCATTGGGGCTATTTGGCTACCGGCGTCGACGATGATTTGACACTCCGCATGAATCGGGAGGCGATGACCCATTATCAATTGCGGGCTCGCCGCCTCGCAGGGGTCGCCAAGCCCGATCTGAAAACCGAAGTGTTCGGCGCCACCTGGGACATGCCCATCTACCTGAGCGCAGTCGGCAGCCAGAAGATGTTTCAGCCGGACGGGGAACTGACCACCGCCCGCGCGGCCAAAGCTCAGAAGACTACGCAAATGCTTTCAACCGTTACCTCGTTTAGCTTGGAGGACGTCGTGAAAGCACTAGGCACTCCGCCCTGGTACCAACTGTACATACCGGCCAGTTGGGAGGAGACCGAGAAGTTAGTCAATCGAGTGGAAGCTGCCGGCTGTCCCGTGTTGACTTGGACGATTGACACTTTGAATGGACGAAATACCGAGACCGGTACCCGCTGGGCAAGAATCGACTCGCGCGATTGCATGGCCTGTCACGTAGCGGCCCCCATCACCGGGTCACACGTCGAGAGGATGCGTGCTATGCCCATGTTTAGAGGGCTTTCCGGCGACATGAACCCACCGTGGGCGGACTGGAGTTACGTCGACCGTCTCAAGAAGATGACGAAGATGAAGCTCGTCCTCAAGGGGATTGATACTGCCGAGGATGCTGTGCTGGCGCGGGAGCACGGGGCCGATGGCGTGATCGTATCGAACCACGGTGGACGGGCCACCGAGACGGGTCGGGGAACGATTGATATCCTGCCGGAGGTCGTGGACGCCGTACGTGGACAGATGCCGGTGTTTGTCGATGGCGGATTCCGGCGCGGCACCGACGTTTTTAAAGCGTTGTCTCTGGGCGCGCGAGCAGTGGGCATCGGACGGCCCTATATCTGGGGCCTGACAGCGTTCGGGCAGGAGGGCGTCGAACGTGTGCTCGAGATCCTGCGCCTGGAGTTGGCGCTGACGATGCGGAATTGCGGAGTCGCCTCCATGGCGCAATGTACGCGGGGATTTGTTCTTCGGAACGGTGTAAAGCTGTAGGTAGTGTCACTACTCAAGAGTGGAAGAGTATGCATACCCGCATTCACCTGTTCCTGTTCCGTCTGTCGCCGTTAGTAATCGTGTTCTTGTTGAGCGCCGGCTGTAAAGGCACCTTCTCGCCGCAAACCCAACTCGGCCCAGCTCCCGCGCCGCCCCAGACAACCACGAATGTGCTGACCTACCACAACGACATCGCGCGAACCGGTCAGAATTCGACCGAAACGATTCTGACTCACGCGAACGTGAACCCTTCCTCATTCGGAAAGCTTCTTTCCATTCCTGTCGACGGCAAGGTTGACGCTCAGCCTCTGTATATCTCGCAATTGGCTCTAACCGGGCAAGGCACTCATTCCGTTATCGTTGCCGCTACCGAACACGATTCCGCCTATGCAATTGACGCGAATAATGGCGGCGTTCTGTGGCACGCCACAGTATTGGCCGCAGGCGAACTCCCCTCCGATGACAGGGGTTGCGGACAAGTCACTCCTGAAATTGGAATCACGGCTACGCCTGTGATTGATCTTTCCGCCGGTGTCCACGGGACCATTTACGTGTTAGGCATGAGTAAAGATAATAGCGGCAGCTATCACCATCGATTACATGCGCTCGACATTACAACTGGGCAGGAACAATTTGGCGGTCCTGTGGAGATCGCGGCAAGTTATCCAGGCTCTGGCGACAACAGTAGTAATGGTCAGGTCTCCTTCGATCCAAAGCAATACAAAACCCGTCCTAGCCTGCTCCTGCTCAATGGCGTTGTCTACACTGGCTGGGGCTCGCATTGCGATTTCCGCCCCTACACAGGTTGGTTGATCGGCTACGATCGATTGACGCTCAAACAGGTCAGCGTGTTCAATTTTGCTCCGAACGGCAGTGAAGCTGCTCTTTGGAACGCGGGAGGCGGACTTGCTGCCGATGCCGCTACCGGCCGGATCTTTGTTGCTGTCGCGAATGGCACCTTCGACACAAGTCTGGACGCGAGAGGCTTCCCCAATCGAGGTGATTTTGGAAACGCATTTGTCAGGCTGAGCGCTCTCAACAATCAATTAATTCCGGAAGACTACTGGACCATGAGCAACACGGTGACTGAATCCGCACAAGATGTCGACCTCGGATCCGGTGGCGTGATGCTGCTTCCGGATTTGAAGAATGCATCCGGACAAACCGTTCAGCTCGGGACGGGCGCCGGCAAAGACGGCCGGCTTTACGTGTTCAATCGAGCCAACATGGGTAAGTTCAACCCCCAGAACAACAGTGGACTATATCAAGAGCTTCCAGGAGCTTTGGGTGGGGCAGTGTTTACATCGCCGGCATGGTTCAACGGGAATGTCTATTACGGCGCTGTTGGGGATCGCATTCGCGCGTTCATCGTGAATGCTGCCCTTCTCCAAGCGCAACCGGCCTCAATCACAAACAACTTCTTTGAATACCCCGGCGCGACGCCATCCATTTCCGCAAACGGAACCGGCGACGCGATTTTATGGGCCGTCGAAAACGCGAATTCTGGCGTCCTTCATGCTTACGATGCCACGAATATCGCGACGGAGCTTTACAACAGCAACCAGGCGAACTCGGGGAGGGACCAGTTCGGCCCCGGAAATAAATACATCACTCCCACCATCGCTGATGGACGAGTGATCGTAGGGGGCGCCAACACCATCGCCGTCTTTGGTCTGCTCCAATAAAGATCCTTGACAGGGCATACTTTGCATTATAAAGTAATTGGGGATGACGAAGACCCGCCGGTGGTGCCCGCCCGAAATGACTCGGCCGCCACTTCTCAATGCTGCAATTCCTGCCGGCGTGGTGCGGCCGCGCTATGCGCTGCTGATCAATCCGTTTTATGCGAAGGATCCAAACGCCAGTTTCGGCAAGCACGTGCTCACCCCGACCTTGGCTCTCACTAGCTTCGCAGCAACCACACCCGAACACTGGGAGATTCGCTATTGGGATGAAAACCTGCTGGACGGCCGGCCACCCTTTTCGCCCATGCCCGAGGTCGTTGGGATCACCGTGCATTTGACGTTCGCGCGGCGGGCATTCGAGTTGGCGCAATGGTATCGCAGCCGCGGAAGCAAGGTCGTACTGGGCGGCCTGCACGTGCTGTCATGTCCTGAAGAATGTGTACCATTTGCAGACGCGCTTGCCTTGGGCGACGGCGTGCAGCTCTGGCCGCGCATTCTGGCGGATTTCGAATCGGGCCGGCTGCAATCGAAATACGTCGCCACCTATGAAAGCGACTATCGCAAGGACCCCACGCCCAGGCGATCGATCTTGCCCCGAACGAGTTTTCTTACGACGACCAGCTTGATTGCCACCCGCGGTTGTCACAATCGATGCGGCTTTTGCTACCTGTCAACGGATGGTTTGCGTATGCCATATCGAATGCGAGAGCCGCGCCAGATAGCTGCGAGTTCGCGGCGGATGGGCAACCATACGGTGTGTTCGTCGATAACAACCTGGGATCGAACCGTGCCTATCTGCGCGAATTATGCCAAGCGCTGCGGCCGCTAGACAAAATCTGGAGCGCGGCGGTTTCGATCGATGTGACCGACGATCCAGCGCTGATCAGCAGCATGGCTCTCGCCGGATGTACGGGCGTCTTCGTCGGATTCGAGTCCCTGACCGATGCAAATCTCTCCGACGCGAAGAAGAAGACTCCGAAAGCTGCCGACTATGCCCGGCGGGTCCGCATGCTACACGAGAACGGCATCCAGGTGAACGGATCATTTGTATTGGGATTCGATCACGACGGGAAAGACGTTTTCGGCCGAACGGCCGATTGGATTGAGGAGAACCGCCTGGAATGCGCGACGTTTCATATTCTTACTCCGTATCCGGCAACCCCGCTGTTCCGGCAAATGGAAGCGGAGAAGCGTTTGCTTCACCGCGATTGGTCTTTATATGACACGGCGCATGCGGTATTCCAGCCCAAAAACATGTCGCCTGAAGAGTTGGAGCACGGCTACGCCTGGATATACAAGCGTCTCTTTTCACACGGTTCCATCTGGCGGCGCCGGCCGTCGGATTGGCGTGCTGTCGCGCCATATCTGGCAATGTCCTACCTGTACAAACGCTCGAATCGGTTCTGGCGGCTTCTTATTAAACACCATCTCGTGCATGCCGCGTGGCGGCCGTTAGTCGAACTGACGCGCCACCGCCACGTGCGCTTTCGGGAACAGTTAGCCGCCCACGAAACCTTGAGCCCAACGAGTGTCAGCGTAGTGGCTGCGGGCGTCTAGCCGCTTACGGGAGTTCCCTGATCCAGATATTCCGAAAGCTGATCGGCTCGCTCTTATCGCCATGCGCCTGCAGCTTGATCGGCGCGGTGTCGTATTTCTTGTAGAAAGGCTTGCCGATGTAACGCGTCTCGCCTTTCAACTCGAAGTGATTTTCCACCAGTACGCCATTGAATAAAACCGTGACATAGGCCGGAGTTTTCACCGAGCCGTCCTCATTAAACGTAGGAGCCGTCCAGATGACGTTATAGGTCTGCCATTCACCCGGCTTCCGATTGGGATTCGCCAGCGGAATCGCCTGCTTGTAAATGCTGCCGGCCTGGCCGTTGACATAGGTCTTGTTGTTGTACGAATCGAGAACCTGCAGTTCATACCCGTCGTCGCCGGGTCCGGTCGAGGCCAGAAACACGCCGCTGTTGCCTCGCGCCTGGCTGCTGCCGGTGATGTTCTCCGGAATCTTCCACTCGATATGAAGCTGATAGTTCTTGAACGCGCGTTTGGTTTCGATATTTCCAACGCCCTTCGTCTTGTTCACCGTCAATACACCGTCGGCGACTGTCCATTTGGCCGGCGACTTGTCTTGAGCTGACACCCATTCATCGAGGTTCTTCCCGTCGAACAGCACGATCGCGTCCGAGGGAGCTGCTCCGCTGGTGGCGCCGGGAGTCACGATCTTGGGCACTGGCTCCCACACTTCCGTCTCTTCCGGCCGCGGCTTGGTTCCTTGCTCTCCGGCGGTCGGCTGTTGCGCAAAAAACGGAGCGCTCACGGCAAACAAGGCCGCAGACGCAAGAAATCTGGAAAATAGAAAACGCATCATCTTAGATGAGCATACACATAGTCGCTTCAGACCGGGCGACCTGGTCGGCAGCTTTACCGTGCTCAATCAATTCACCGGCCGCCGCTCAAAGAGCACAGCAGTCCGCGCGGCCTGGGTTGCCGTCTGTGCCTTATATGACCAATTAGCAGCTCGCATCATTTGACAAAAATTTCTATCTCTTGCCTCCCTCGCTTTCCGGTGTTATTGTATACGCGCGAATGCGCATAAACGGAGGTAAATTTGTGCATCAGACAACTTACAGAGTGGCGTTGTTCGTCGTAGCCCTCGTCTCTACCGCTTCGGCCACGGTAACAACTGGAACAGTCACTCTTGACGGGAATGCCATTCACTACCAAGCATTCAGTGGAACTAGCGCCACTGACTTTCAGCAGTTCCTCGCCGGGGCAACGCTAATAGATTTTGAAAACATTTCCGGCATTGCGCCGCTGACTGTGAATGCTTATACAAGCGGAACACCGACGACTGCGGCTAATCTGACGAATCCCACTCAGTCTGTAAGCGGTGCTTTTCTGTCAGCAGGCGGTCAGACTCCCGGCAATCCAGCCAATGGTGGCACTCCTGCCGCAATAATCAATGTGAGTTCCTTAAATGGAGCGCACTCGGGCAACAACGTTCTCGCGCCCACGGCGCAAGGCGATCCTGACTCACCCCTTTCCTTCACCGGCTTCATATCCATTAACTTCCCCGGCAATCAACCGATCTCGCGATTCGGATGGTGGACAAATCCGCAAGGCGGCAATGTTGCCTTCCCGCCCCACATGAATACGTTCGATGCGAGCAATAGCCTCGTTGATCTCTCTTCCGGAATTACGTTTACCGCCTCCCCGGGCAGCTTCGTCGCGTTTGCTTTCGATTCAAGTGTGATCAAGGAGGTGGAGCTATTTCAAACCGGCCCAATGACTGTAGACGATTTCACATTCGCTCGGGACAACGTGTTACCTTTTGGTGGCTCATCTTCTGTTCCGGAACCGCGGTCGGCGTACTTGCTGCTTGCAGCGGCTGCGATTGGTCTATCGCTAGTTCCTCGGGCGCTTAAGAAGTAACTGCGCTAAACATCCTAAAAACTCCAACCCAAACTGGAAGTTCCGCCATAGTCGCTCTTGGTAGTCGCCCGCGGAGGGCGGCTGTCATAATTCATATAAAAGCTGAAGTTAATATACAGGTTCTTAACAATTTCGTATTTGACGCCGGTTTTGCCGTCAAACCTTAGGCGCCCGGGGTCAGACATACTGGGATAAGCCGACAACATCACATAGTAATTAGTCGTTTTGAACCGAAAATACTCGAGCCTCGTTCCGACCAGGCCTTCCGCGCTATTGAAATACGGAGGGCTTGTCGTAGTGTAGTGTTCACGTGTCCAGGCAGCGCCGGCGAGTACATAGAGGCGGCTTCGCTCACGATTCACTAATATCCTCCCCAGACCGCCGCCCAGCGTCGTGCGAATGGCTAACTGCTGCTCATCGCTTCTCAGGAAATCCGCTATTCCGGTTGCAAAGTAGTTCCCCCTGTTAAGTATGCGCATGACAGAAGCGGACAAGTCTCTGCGTAGAGCACTGGGCGCCGAGACGGAACCGTTGAACGACGACTGAAATTCTGTGCTGGCGGACCAATACTGCTTCACATAGTCTAGGTTTGCATTCGTGCTGAATTGCGATTGATTATCGCTCTTGGTGAAATTCGATCCTGCGCTAACCGCTCCGTGCAAGTTATGCCAGAACTTTTGTTCTGTCTGCTGAATTGAGCTGATGGCCGATTTTTGGATTGTGACCTCGGATTGCCCATGTCGAATCCTGATGTCTGGATCCGTGCTTGGGGCGGTCTTTAAGCTGGAGAGCGGTCCCACGAACACGTCTCCTTTTTCATCTGTGACGACAAACAACTGTGAACTCTCGATGCTTGCGATCTTCGTCCAGTCCACTTGGACAGTACCGTCGACGTAGTCCAGGCCGACATAGAGGTAGCCGTGATCCAGCTTTTTAATCTCACAAGTTAATTTGTCGCCGTTCTTGAGCAGTAGGACATCCACGGATGGTCGAGCGGCGAGGGGCGAGTCGGGTAGCGTCACTGCCCAAAACCAGAAAAACAGAAGAACGGACACTTTTCGCTTCACGATTTTAGAAATCATCATTTCGCCACCTGCAATTTGGGAATCGCATCAAAAAACATCTGGCCGTTTGGGCCATTCTTCAAGCAGGAACTCGCAGAAGGGCAAACGCTCACGCCGCGACTGTGGGAATGCACACTGCCCGCCTGTCACACGCCCACCGGCGTCAACCCAGAACAGCGCGCAAGATCGTTGCCATAGTTCCCTTTGACCATAACCTGATTTACCCTTCGCCCGTCATCCATCACACGCTCCATTTGAGTGCGGGCTTTCCATATGGTTGAAGATTGGGTCGAACTTACGGGCAGTCGATTTGTGGAGCGGTTAAATCACCCAAAGCATCGTCCAAATCGTCTTTTGTTTGCTTTGCTTCCCTGCTAGCGCGAATCCGCATTTGCCGGATTCACACGTCCGTGCCCCGATGCCGCTTGTTCTCACACTTCTTGAAACTCTGTCTCCTACGGGAGAACTCAACTCCACTTCTGCCATAAGCCCGATTAAGAGTGCTAAAGGATGAAAGTTAGATCCAAAGAATTTTAAGAAGGAACGCGGTTTTCGGCGTTTTCCGGGCTTAGGACGGCTCGCGGGCGTCCGCCGTAGGCGATTACGGTCGGAACCAGGAAAATTTTAAAACCTGAGATATCCGTTTGGCGTTTAAGGTGTTAGCTGATCGCTAGTCAGCGTTTTGGACCTCATGAACCGCTGCGCACCATGAGCTCAGATAAAGCCAAGCGTCGTACGAATGCCAAAGAAGGCAGATACGCCAATTTCTTTCGAATCGGCCACAATGAATTCGAATTCCTACTCGAGTTCGGCCAGCAAGATCACGGCATTGAGGCTCGTATCTATCTGAGCCCACAATACGCCCGCGTCTTGTCCGACTTGCTTATCGAAAGTCTTCGCGAGCACGAAGACCACGAAGACGAGGATATAGCCCCGAACAAAGTAAACTAGTGAGCAAACGAAGTGAGCCGGCTGTTCATCGGGTTATGATAGAGGCTTCCATCCGGCTAAATGCAAGGAGGCAATCCCATGAAGAAGTTATCTCTCAGTCTTACCCTTTTCGCCCTGTTAGGTTTGCCCATTTGGGCTGCGCTCAAAGTGGACGATACGGCGCCGGATTTTTCGGCTCGTGCTTCATTAGCTGGAAAAGAATTTAACTTCTCGCTGCAGGACGCTCTAAAGAAGGGTCCCGTAGTCGTTTATTTCTACCCGTCCGCTTATACCAAGGGATGCGATCTGGAGGCTCACACATTCGCGCAGGACAAAGAGAAATTCGATGCCGCCGGCGCTACCATCATTGGCGTATCGGCCGACAGTGTCGCGCGGCTGAATGCATTTTCGGCGGACCCGGAGTATTGTGCGGGGAAGTTTCCGGTCGCCTCCGACGAGGATCACAAGATCGCCACATCCTACGGACTGACGGCGAGCGCCGGGAAGCCCGGCATGAAGGATGTGCGAGGGACTGAAATTGGCCACGATTTTATCGAACGGGTAACGTTCGTCATCGGCAAAGACCACAAGATCATAGCCACGTTTTCATCAAAAGAAGACAAGATTTCGCCCGATCAGCACGTGGAAAAGGCATTGGCGATCGTGCAGAAACTCGCCTCTCAATAGGCTGGGCAGAGCTTTCGCGCTATCCCTATCAAGCGTCAAAATCCTCATATGATCTGGATCGGCCTCTTTTAGCCGGGCAGTTCAATTTTTCGTTTAGAATTCCGCAGGTCCCTGTAGAGAAGCTCGGGTTCGAGCAAGAACCCGTGAACTTCCTAAAGGAGACCCAACGTGAGGGTAAGCGTTTCATTCCTCTCGGCTTTGCT
>Ga0157369_10004946_pt1 | contig 15615 bp, 17 predicted proteins | sample C25metaG_FD_113461 | JGI IMG/M metagenome (GOLD analysis project Ga0157369, IMG submission 113461) | Corn rhizosphere microbial communities from Kellogg Biological Station, Michigan, USA - C2-5 metaG | ecosystem: Host-associated > Plants > Roots > Rhizosphere > Soil | place: USA: Michigan... | reverse complement strand
CGAGAGCCGCACCGACACCTACCCGTACATCGACATCAAGGAGAACGCGGTCGACATCGGCCACGAGGCGACCGTCTCCAAGATCGGCGACGAGCAGCTCTTCTACCTGATGAGCCGCGGCCTCTCCGAAGCCCAGGCTTCCGGGATGATCGTGTCTGGGTTCATCGAGCCGATCGTCAAGGAGTTGCCACTGGAGTACGCCGTCGAGATGAACCGGCTGATCCAGCTCCAGATGGAGGGGTCGGTGGGTTAGTGATCGTCGCCAGCTGGATGCGGGAAGTGCTCGACCAGCTGGGGTCGATCTCGCTCCCCATCCTGCTCCTTGGGCTGACGCTCCACACCTGCGAAACCCTCCTAAATTCCCTCGCGTGGCGCAACATCCTCCGCCGCGGCTACCCGGAGTCGGGTGTCTCGTTCAGGCTGGTTCTGGGTGCATACGGAGGTGGTATCGGCCTCAACGCCTTCCTGCCCGCACAGGCGGGCACCGTGGCCATGCTCGGCCTCTACCGGGCCCAGATCCAGACCTCGACCGGCCTCGGCCTGGTCGGCGCGGGCGTTGCCCAGAACATCTTCTTCCTCGTCGCCGCCGCCGCGATCGGTGTCGGCCTGGTGGTCGCCCGGCCGGGGCTGTTCTCCCTGCCGCTTGGGTCGCTCGAGGATCACGCCGCCCTGGCACTGGTCGCCACGATCGTGATCGTGCTCGGGGGGTGGGCGGTCATACGTCGCCTCCACGACACATGGCCCGACATCCGAGAAGGCGCCGCAATCCTCACCACCCCGCGTGCCTACCTCACCGACGTCCTCCTGGTCGAGATCGCCTCCTACGTTGCACGGGTGGCCGTGACCGCAACCTTCATGCGGGCATACCACCTGCCGGTGACGCCTTCCAGCGTACTCCTGATACTCGCCGTCAATGCCGCCGCATCGACGTTTGCCCTGACACCCGGAGGCGTCGGCACGCAGCAGGCGCTCGCCACGGCCGCCCTGCGCAACACCGCCTCGTCGAGCGTCGTCGCCGCCTACTCCCTCGGCCAGCAGCTGATTCTGGCGGCGTGGGACATCGCGTTTGGGCTGCTCGTGCTGTGGTCGGCGATCGGCTGGCGCGCCACGCGCGCCCTGCTGCAGCGCGAAGACCGAATGCCGCCGATCATCCACCCCGGCGGCTGACCGCCGCTGCGCGGGCCCATTGGCCTCAGGAGGCCGCCGACGCTTCTTCCTGGCAGGTGGCGCACTCGAGCCTGGCCGTCGAGTCGGCCTCCGTGCTCACGTTGCGATGGTCGGTGAACGCACGGCATGTGGGGCACCACGCGCGGCGGGTTGCCGTCTTGCGGGTCATATCAGGCTCCGTTCAGTGTCGGCCGGTGGCGTCACGGGCCGGGGTGCGGTCATGTCAGTTGTTCCGCGCATCTTCGCTCGGTGTGGAGGGCGCCATACGCCTGCAAGCTCGCGCGCCGGATCCATGGTGCTATGCTGCATGAGCCGGTCCAACCGAGGCGAGCAGTTTCGCTCCTGTCCGGTACCGGTTCGGGATTGTTGGCCGCCCGCATTCTGGCCACCAGAGTTCGTCAACCGCGTCCGCGCGATGGTAGCCGTGCTGCCGATGCCCGCCCTTGGTTGATGAGAAGGGATCATCATGCTCGCCGTCGCCGTCATCCTCGTCGCGGTCGTGGCGTTATTGGCCACTATTGCGTCGGTTCGGATCCTGAATCACCCAGTGCCGGGTCGGTCCACGTACTGACGCCATCTGCCTTTTAGTCACAACACCGACTTGCACGTCTAGGAGGAACCGGTGACACAGCACGCATCATTCCACGCTGAAAAGCCACGCATCGCCACCCACCCCGTCAACGGTGGTGACGCGCTCTTGTTCTCGATAACGCCCTCCCCGCCGCGGTGGTGGTGGCGGGCGCTGCGCGCCCACGCCGGAGCCGACCCGGCCCTGGTACGGCCATGGGATAAGGAGCACGACAACCTGATCGCCGTCGTCTGTCCCACGCTCGAAGGCCTCACCGTCGTGATCGACGCCATGAACAGCTGTGTCGCTCAGGCAAACGACGACTACCGGCGAGAGCTCGAGCTCCAGCACGACTCGGCCGAACGACTCAAAACGGACGAGGAGAACCGCAACAGATACATGCACGACCTCCAGGCCGCGATCGACCAACGCTACGACCGGAACGAGGCCGCCGTCGTTGCGTGAACCCCGGCAGCCCGATGCCCGCCGCGACACGCGACCGATGACCGAACACGAGCCATCAGGAGGCGTGCGATGATCAGCCACATGAGCCGCGGAGAGATGATTCGCCGGTTGGATGACATCTCCACTCTCGTGCGCGACGGCTTGGCGATCGGGCCGCTCAGCCCAACTGAGCGGGACGCCTTGGCGTCCAGTCTCCAGACACTGCTCCCGATCGTTGCGGAGAGCCTGCAGGACCAGGAGGATCGACACGCTGCGCGGGCCCTACGCCCTGCCCCGGACGCGCGGCACGAGAAACGCACAATGAGCGGCCCCGCCTCCGGCTGGGGCGCGGTTGAGGTGCACTCGCGCTGGCCGAGGTCTTTCAGCAGCCGCCCGTTCGACAACAGCGCGCAGCCTCGGAAGGGCTTTCGATAGAAAAAAGCCCCGGCAGATAGCCCTCCCGCCGGGAGCCTCTAAGAGCGGGATGACCGAAGCGGACGCGCTCGGCGCCTTCTCGCGCTGCCTTCCGAACCGCCGAGGCAGACCGAACTTCGGCCGGAGGGTGGGACCGCGGCTGATAGAGTGATGCCCCGGCGGCGAAGCTCGCCTTTAGTGCCCGTCAAATGCTCGCCTACCAAGCCGTCGGAAGGGTTATGTGGGCGCGAGACGGCCGTCACGTGCGTTGGAAGACGGGATATGTATGGAGCGCCGAATGATCCCCGCGGACGCGCCACGCCAAGATCGCTACTGCCTCGTGTGCAAGCGCCCTGCGATGCACTGGGGGCTCCTTACGACGACCGAGGAGATGGTGGAGGATCGCGACATGCGCCCAAGCGGCAGCATCGAGGCGTGGATCTGCTCGAACTGCGGGCACAGGGAAAACGTGATCGACTCACCCGAATCGCCAACAGACCAGTCGCATCCCGATCTGGAACGGTGGGAAGATGAGGGTGGCGCACCTCGTGCGCCGGGCTGACCGCCGAGCCGTCCCGCCTAGGGTAATGGTGGATCGCCGAGCGGATCCCGGCCAGATGCGTCGCCGTCACCACCCGCCCCGGATGGGTCTGCGGGGCGATGCCCTGGTACAGGCGTTCGACAGCACGGTCGCAGCGTTCTAAACGGGCGCAGGGTTGCTCGCGGCCTTGCTCGAGCTCGCGGCGCGCCTGGTCGTAGGTGATACGTGGCCATGTCGCCCCTTCGGCGTCGGGTTCGCCACGACCATCGGCCAGCGCCCCGATCGCGGATCCGGGAACGCTCGCACCGACGTTGCGGCTAGCCACGGGGCCAGGATGACCGCCGGCTGCGATTCCCACGCGCTGATTGCCTGTCGAAGACGGCTGCTGGGCGGCGTCGCGGCCGAACGGTAGGCAGCTTCTGAGGAAGCATGGCGCAAGCCGGATACCCTTCCACCTATGGCGACCGGCGAAACCTCTGGTCACAAGCGACACGCGGCGAGCCGTCTCGGCCTCCGCGTCGGAGGGCTTCGGCTCCCATGCCCAGATGCACTCACGTGACTGCCGCTGCGGATCCTGCTTGGCGACTCCCCCCGCTCCCGCTCGAGGAGTGGGAACCAACCAAGCGGACGTTGCATCTGTGGGCGCAGATAGTTGGGAAGATCCGGATGGCGGCGAGCGCCCCTCGGAACCACTGGTGGCACGTCCCGCTCTTCGTAGACGTCCGCGGGCTGACCACCCGTCGCCTGCACGCACCGGACGGCACGTCGTTTCAGATCGACTTCGACTTCATCGATCACGCTCTGGTCGTCAAGACCAATCGCGGAGAGACGCGGTGGTTTCCGCTGGTCGACGGTTTGTCGGTCGCCGAGTTCGACAGCCGCCTACACGCCGTGCTTGCCGAGCTGGGGATCGACGTCGCGATCGCCGAGATGCCGTTCGGCGTTCCCACGAGCACACCGTTCCCGGAAGATCACAGGCACGCGGCGTACGATCGCGACGCCGTCGACCGGTTCTGGCGCATCCTTGACTGGACGGACACCGTCTTCGACGAGTACGCCGGCTGGTATTGCGGCAAGACTAGCCCCGTCCACCTCTTCTGGCACTCGTTCGATCTCGCCCTTACCCGCTTCGGCGGCAAACGCGCACCCGCCATGCCGAATGCGGATGCGGTCACCCGCGAGGCCTATTCACACGAGGTCGTCTCCTTTGGATTCTGGGCTGGAGATGACAACGTCCGCGAACCGACCTACTACTCCTACACCGCACCGGAGCCCGACGGCCTTGCCACACGTGCATTGCGGCCCGCGCAAGCCCACTGGGTCGCCCAGGGCAGCGGATCGCTGGCCACGCTCCCTTACGACGCGGTGCGCACCGCCGGCGACCCGAGGTCCACGCTTCTTGGCTTTCTGGAGAGCGCCTACCAGGCCGGCGCCGACGCAGCCGGATGGAACCGGGACGAGCTCGAATCGTCATGGTGCCCACCGGCTCCGCTACGTGCATGAATGCGTCGGTCGGGTGTGAGGCGGTCGCCTTTCGCCGCGTTGGCCCGCTCGTCGTTCCGCACGTTATGGCCGCAGGACTCGCATCTAGCAGGCGAAGTAGTCGGCAAAATCCCAACCGCGGAGCGTCCCCGGCTCAAGCCGGATGAGCACGTCGTCGCCCGCCGTTTCAGCGTACTGCTCACCCGCCTCCGAGCCGAGATAGCGGGCAGCGATGCGGCCGACGATCGATCGCTCCTCCAGCGTGATGAGGCGGGCCGTCGCGCGCAGCTCGAGGCCACGGTACGGCGGGCCATCGTCGCAGACGACGATGCTCGCCCGGGGATCGCGACGGAGGTGCCGTACCTTCCCGTCACCAGACTGCGTCACGACATCGAAGCCGTTGTCGCGCCACTGGTGCCACACGGGTGAGAGGAGAACCGTGCCGTCGGGCCGCTTGGTCGCGAGGACGGCCAAGAGCGGGAGCTCGAGGAGGTCTCCGAGATCGCCGGGCATCAACCCCTTCCGCACTCCCGGAGCCTCCCACGGCGGCGGCGAGGCGGTCAAGCGCGAGCGTCGCGGATGTGAACCGTCCAATCTTGATCGGCGAAGTCCGTGACGGAGCGACCCGCCCGCAGGTCTACGAAGCCCCAGTATGGGACTGGGCGGCGCGGCTGATGCGGCATGGCGGAGTTCTATCCTTGAGGCATGTGAGTGATCGATTCCGCCAGAGTGCGCACGCGTGCAAGGTGCTGAGATCCCCCACGAGCGCGGGATGTTGGGGCGTCCCTTCGCGTCGTTAACCCGGCGTGGGCAGCTCGGGCGGCTGCGGCGTCTGGGTCGCTCGGCGTTGGCGGCGTACGGGCTCGCGAACGCGCGCCTGACGCTGTTGCGCTTCGACTACAACACCACGTTCCGGGTGGATGCACGCGGCGGGCCGTACGTGCTTCGTATCAGTCGACCGCGGACGCACACACGGGCGATGGTCGGATCGGAGATGGCCTGGCTGAGCGCGCTGCGACACGACACCGACCTCGGCGTGCCCGATCCCGTCGCCGCGCTCGATGGCTCGCACGTGGTTGTGGCCCATGAGCCGGGCCTGCCCGAACCGCGTGTCTGCGTCCTCCTGCGCTGGCTGGACGGCCGGTTCAGCGACCAGCGTCTCATGCCCGGGCACCTGCGGCGAGTCGGCGTTCTCGAGGCTCGCCTTCATGTGCACGCGCAACGCTGGACGCCCCCGTCCGGCTTTGTTCGCCCACGAGTCGACACCTTGAGTGATGCCGGCAAGATCGACTCGATGGCGCAGTCATCCGCGGTCGCCCGGCGCGGCGATCACCCGACGGTGGAGGACGCTGATCGGGCCCGGCGGCTCGTTGAGGCGGTGGTCTCGCCCGATGCTGCAATGGTGTTCGGCCGGGCACTGGAGATGGTCTGGGCGACGACGCGGAGGCTGGCCGAGGAGGTCGACGCCTTCGGCCTGATCCATGGCGATCTCCACTACGAGAACTTCCTGTTCCACCGTGGCGTGGTACGGGCGATCGACTTCGACGACTGTGGCTGGGGCTTCCACCTCTACGACCTCGCGGTCACGCTGTGGGAGCTGGAGGGCAGACCCCGCTACCACCAGCTCCGAGACGCGCTGCTCGCGGCATATGCCGAGGAGCGGCCGTTGCCTCGCGACGCCGCGATCCACCTCCAGGCGCTGTTCGTCCTGCGCCGGATGCAGATGCTCACGTGGGCGCTCGAGTCGCGCGAGCAACCGACCTTCCGCGACACATGGCAGGTCTGGGCCAGCGAAGAGCTCCACGCGATCGAGGTGGCCGTGAACGCACGTCCACTCCAGGATCGCCGCCGCCAGCCGGCGAGGTCAATGGAGGAGCGGTGCGCGGAGGCGTGACCCGTAGACTCGCGGTGTGACCACCTGCCCGACATGCGGGCACGCGAACCCGGTCGGCGCGCGCTTCTGCAATGCCTGCTCCACACCGTTGAGCGGCGCGGGTCGACCGCGGGAGCAGCGCAAGGTCGTCACAGTGCTGTTCTGCGATGTGACCGGCTCGACCGAGCTCGGGGAGCGGCTCGACGCCGAAGCCTTGCGCGCGCTGCTGGCGCGCTACTTCGAGCGGATGCGAAGCATCGTGGAGGGGCACGGCGGCTCGGTGGAGAAGTTCATCGGCGACGCGGTGATGGCGGTGTTCGGCGTGCCCGCGGTGCACGAGGACGATGCGATCCGCGCGTTGCGGGCCGCCGCCGAGATGCGCGATGCGTTCGGGGAGCTGCGCGTCGGCGGCCGGATCGGCGTCGCCACCGGCGAGGTCGTCGCCGGCACGTCGGAGCGCCTCGTCACGGGAGATGCCGTGAATGTGGCTGCGCGGCTCCAGCAAGCCGGCCAGCCGGGCGAGATCGTCCTGTCTGCCCAGACGGCGGCTCTGGCAGGCTCGGCGGCAATGGTGGAGCCGCTGGAGCCGCTGCACCTGAAAGGCAAGACCGAGTCGGTGGAGGCGTATCGGCTGCTGGCAATGAGGGCCGACCCGGAGCGCGGTCACACGAGCCCAATGATTGGTCGCACTCGCCAGCGTGCCCTGCTCCAGGACGTGTTCGACGCGGTGCGCAGCGACCGCTCGTGTCACCTGTTCACGCTCATCGGCGCGGCGGGCGTGGGCAAGTCACGCTTGACTGCGGACTTCCTCGCCACGGTGGGAAATGCGACCGTCGTCCGCGGGCGCTGCCTGTCGTACGGCGAGGGCATCACCTACTGGCCGGTCGTCGAGATCCTCAAACAACTCGGGGGGCGACCGTCTGAGCCGGCCCCCGCAGCGGCGGTCGCGACACTGCTCGGCGAGTCAGACGATCCGACGACGCCGGACACCATCGCGTGGGCAACGCGCCGGACCCTCGAGGAGGCGGCCGAGCGGAACGCGCTGATCTGCGTCCTTGACGACGCCCACTGGGGCGAGCCGGCGCTGCTCGACCTGATCGAGCACATCGCCGATTTCTCGCGAGACGCACCGATCCTGCTGCTCTGTATCGCCCGGCCCGAGCTGATGGATCGCCGCCCGACCTGGGCCGGGGGCAAGCTGAATGCGACGACGGTGTTGCTCGAGCCACTCTCGACGCAGGAGTCTGCCGCGCTGATCGGGCAGCTCGTGGCGGATGGGGAGATCGACACCGTGCTGTGGCAACGGATCGCGGAGGCGGCCGAGGGCAACCCCCTGTTCATCGAGGAGATGGTGGCGATGGTCGTCGATGACACCTCGGCGGATCTCGCCGTCCCGCCGACGATCCGCGCGCTCCTGGCAGCTCGGCTTGACCAGCTCGAGGAGCCTGATCGCATCGTGCTCGAGCGTGCCGCGGTAGAGGGCCAGGTGTTTCACCAAGCCGCCTTGCAAGCCTTGACCCCTGACGAGGCCGCGTTGCCCACGCGCCTCCAGGCGCTCATCCGGAAGGATCTTCTGCGGCCGGCCCGGTCGGTGCTGGCCGGGCAGGACGCCTTTCGCTTCCGGCACCTGCTGATCCGCGACGCGGCATATGACGCGATGCCGAAAAGGCTGAGAGCGGAGCTCCACGCCCGCTTCGCCGAATGGCTCCGGATTCACGGGACCGACCTCGTCGAGCTGGACGAGATCCTCGCCTACCACAGCGAGCAGGCGTGTATCTATCGCGCCGAGCTCGGCTTGGAGCAGGATCTCGAGCTGCGATCCGCGGCACGAGAACACCTGGTGTCCGCAGCGCGGCGGACGCTGATGCGCGAGGACTGGCGCGCGGCCGCCGTGCTGCTGGGGCGCGCGTCGCAACTCGACACCAGGGACGTCGATGCTGCCCTCGAGGTCGACCTGGCAAGCGCGCTGTTCGACTCCGGCGACATCGACGCAGGGTTGCGATCCGCCGCGGCAGCGGCCGCACGGGCAGATGACGCTGGGGATCGGCTCGGCGCGCTGTGTCTGCGCATCCAGCATGGGCTGACACACGTCCATCGCGAACCAGAGGGCGCGACAGAGGCGCTCGAAAGGCTCGTCAACACCGCACTGCCGGAGTTCGAGCAAGCCGGTCACGACCTTGGCCTGTTCCTCTGCACCTGCGCCCGAGGCGAAGCAGCACTTGTGGCTGGCAAGGCCGACACGGCCGTCCAATACTTCGACGAGGCCTACGAGCATGCACGGCTGATGAACTCACCGCATCAGCAAGCCCTCATTCTCGGATCGCGAATCGCCATGCGGAAGGACGGCAGCATGCCGGCTGACACGTTCCTGGCGTGGCTGGAGACGTTGCCAACGCACGCGCGTTCGACCGACATGTTCGTCGTTAGCCAGGCGGAGGCGCAAGCCATGTGCGGCCACATTGAGCAAGCGCACGAGACCCTTCGCCGGCTGATCCGCAACCTCGAGGAGCGCGATGCGACGGTGTCGCTCGCCGTCGTTCTGGGGCTGTTCGTGCCGGAGATCGAGCTGTTCCTCGGAAATGCGCAAGCGGCCCTCGACGCCGCTGCGCGCGGGTGCGAGCTGCTCGAGCAATTTGGTGAGAATGCATGGCGTTCGAGTGCGGCCGCCAACCTCGCATGCGCGCTGTACCTGCTCGATCGCCTGGATGAGGCGGACGCATGGGCTCAGAGGGCCGCCGAGCTCGGATCGAGCGACGATGCCCTAGCCCAGCTTGTATGGCGGCTCGTACGAGCCAAGGTGCTCGCCCGCCGTGGCGCACACGACGCGGCGGCACACCTGATAGCCGAGGCGCTCGCAGTCGCACACCGTATCGAGCAGACGAACTACCAGGCCATCGCCGATATGGACGCCGCCGAGGTCTACAGCCTCGCCGGACGAGCGGAAGAAGCGCGGGCTGCGCTTGAACGGGCGCTCGACCTGGCACACAGGAAGGGCAACCTCCCGATGGCAGCGCACATCGAAGAACTGCTCGCGGCGTAGCAACCGGCTCAGGTTTGGTGGTTGCGACGAACAGGATCGTCGGCCTCTTGCGCGTCGAGTCGCGGCAGAACGGGGAAGGAGAGGCGTTCTGATCGCGGTTAGCGGGCGCGTGCGTCGTAGACGGCGCCGAGCCGCGCGCCGACTGGACTTCAAGCCCGACGTCGGGTAGTAGACGGCCATGCCGGTGACGCCGAAGCGCCGCGCGGTTGAGGGCCTAGTGACCCGATTGGGTCGTGGAGGTTCAAGTCCTCTCCAGCGCGTGCACGAAAGCCGCTCTGTCGAGCGGCTTTCGCCTTTCTGGGGCTCGCTCTCGCAGCGGCATCCGGCTGCTCCCGGAGTGATGGATGGATCGAGGACGACCGGCTGCCGTACCAGCGGCTCGGCCCAGGCGGCCCCATCCCGCTCGACGCCGCAGAGCTCGACGAATGGCTGGATGCCCAGCGACGCGAGCGTCGTCCCGGCGTCCACCTATCCGTTGTCCGGGAGCTCCTCAACGAGGACGTCTTGCCATCTCGATTGGAGTGCCCACTCGGGTGTTGATTGGCGGGCGAACACCTTTTCGACGGCCTCGCGCCGGCTGTCTGCCTCGATGTCTGCCTGGTAGACCACAGACCCGTCGCGCTGGATCGTGACGCGATGCTTCATGTGTGGGCGGGGTCGTCGTCGCGATGATCACGTCCGCCCGTGTGCTTGTGCCAGCGCCCGGTGTCTTTGGAGAGGAATGCGCGCCGCCTGAAGAACGGGTGGCTCGACTTGCGCCCGGACGCGTCGGGCAGATCCGGCGTCGGGTCGCCCGGCGTCTCGCTAGGTGCGTCGACAGGCGCGTCGTCTGGACGATGCTCCGCTTCCATGCTGGTCCCCGATCGGTCGGGCCGTCTGCGCACCGGCCGTTGGGTGAAGTCGGCGGGCAGCACGCATGGGGCGAGCCGGGGTGGCTCGGTGGGTCCGGGCGGCGGGCTTCCCTCGGTGCCGGCAGCCTATCAGCCTCTCGGTGCCTGTGGAATGGCGTGCTAGGGTGGCCGTGTCAAGAACGCTCGTTCGGTTGCGCACCTGCTCTTCCTTACCCGTTCATGAGTGAGGTGAGGAGGTGGATATGTCAACTGGAACCGTGAAGTGGTTCAACGACGCGAAGGGCTACGGCTTCATCGCGCCGGACGATGGATCGAAGGATCTGTTCGTTCATCACTCGTCGATCGCCGGCGACGGCTACAAGTCGCTTGCCGAAGGCGCCAAGGTCGAGTTCGAGAGCCAACAGGGCGCGAAGGGACCGGAGGCGACCAACGTCGTCGTCGCGGTCGCCTAGCGAGGCCGTGCTGAGCCGTGTGGGGGCGGGCCTTCGGGCTCTTCCCCACACGGGCGCCTAGCGAGCCGGCTGGTTCGCAGCCGCTCCCATCTGCTTCAGCCACCGCGCGTGTGACCGGATCGCCCTCCACGTGCTTGGATGTGAGGTGTAGGGCATGCCGCAGTCGATCGCGGTCCGGCGCACGACGTCGGCGAGCAGCGGGTGCAGTGTGTGGGGGACGCGCGGGAACAGGTGATGTTCGATCTGGTGGTTCATCCCGCCGATGTACCAGCGCACGAGGGGGTTTCGGGGGGCGAAGTTGGACGTCGCCTGCACCTGGTGGACGTGCCACTCGGGCGTGTCGCAGCGTCGCTCGGGTGCGAGCGTCGAAGCTTCTTCGAGACAGTGAGAGAGCTGGAATGTGAGCGTGAGCGCCAGCGATGCGACCGCTGAAACGGTCACGAACACGATCAGGACATGACTCGGAGCGTGCAGCCTGAGCGGCAGCACCACCGCCCATGCGAGAAAGCACGCTTTGCCGGCAACCAGCCCGGCCAGGTTCCAGCCCCGCGGCCGCTGGAGGCGAGACCTTCCAACCGACCCGCGAGCAAGGAACGTGAAGTCTGTCAGCGCCTGCCAGCGGACCGTCACCACGGCGTAGAGCAGCCACACGTACACATGTTGGTACCGGTGCCATGGCCGGCGCCGCTGGCTGGGCTCGAACCGGGCGAATGGAAGCGCGTCGATGTCAGGGTCGTGGTCGGCCACGTTCGTATACGTGTGGTGCGCCAGGTGCTTTGCTCGCCAGACGTAGGACGAACCGCCGATCAGATCGAGCGAGTGCCCGGCCACACGGTTGACCACGCGGGAGCGCGCGTACGCGCCGTGATTGGCGTCGTGCATGATGCAGAATCCGATGCCCGCCATCGCAAGGCCGAGCGAGAGCGAAGCCGCACCGACCGCAAGCGGCGTCGTCGTAATCTCGAGCAGCAGCAGGTAGGACGTGACCGTCCAGGCGATCACGACTGCCGACTTCGCCCAGAGGATCCGGTAGGCGCGCCGGACCGCCCGCGCGTCGCGGAGCACGACGTCGGCGCGCTCGGCGAGCAGGCGCGAAAACGATCCCGCGCCGTGGAAGCGGATCCGCTCGCCACCCCTCACGCCGGGGCCGCTTCGCCGCAGCGACGCCGCCCCGCAAACAACGCGATCTCCATGCCACGCTCCTCACGGTCAGACAGCCGCTGCCATCGGCGACCGAGGCGTACCTCGGGTTGGTCGAGCATACCGCGGCTCGTACGATCGAGGACGCTGCTACTCTGCTTAGCAGAGCTTCGCCACGGGCGCCGTCTGGGCCAGCCGGCTCTGACCGGCCACGACGTGGAGGGAGCCATGGGCGCGAACCCCGACCAAGATCGTCCCCACGAGGCGCCGCGTCGGCCGGCGGCAAGCGGTGTGCGCACGGAGCACGAGCTGCGTCTCCTGCTTCGCCGGGCGTTGGAGCGGAACACCGCGCTCGAGCGAGCCGTGCGCGAGGCAACTCGGTACGCGTACGGCCCCCGCGACCTGGTCGACCTGCGAAAGCTGCGATCGGTGCTCTCATCCACCGGGTTCCACGACCCAAATCCGAAACGCCCGGCTCGCGATGAAGGCGATGGGCCGACGGCCCCCGGCGACCGCTGAGCACCATCCCTCCCACCGAAACCATCGAGGAGCGCACGATGAACTTCACGGTACAACTGCGCTACCAGGGCGGATCCCAGACAGTCCTCTCCGTCGACGCAGACAGCGCCGACGAGGCGCTCGCGGAGGCGCGCGACCAGCGCCGGGTGTTGCTCGGAATCCACATCAGCGCGCCCAGCCAACACCGCCACGACGTCGATAGCCGGCGGGATGAGCCTCGCGAGGCAGCGTCGACCTATCGGCGTATCCCGGCGCAGCACCGACGATCGCGCCGCAGCGGCTGATCACCATTCACAATCGCCGCGCGGGCCATAGAACCCGATGGCGGCACCGTTACCGGCAGGCGCCGCGGCGACGAACGGCGGCGTGTGCGTATCGTGTTCTGGATGCCCGGGTCAGATGCGCAACGGAGGCGATCCATCACAGTCGCCGCGCTGGCCGAGCATCCGCACCTGGTGCCTGAGGTGGTCGAGATCGCCTGGCAGGAGTGGGGAGCGACGCTGCCGGACGACCCGCGCGAGCGCTGGCTTCGCGAGGCCACGAGGGACAGCCGCCTGCACCTGCCCACGTCCGCGGCGTTCGTGGCCCTGGACGGTGATCGCGCCGTGGGCACCGTCCAGCTCCATGAGTTCGAGATCGACGCGATCCGCGACCGGTCGCCGTGGGTGTGCGGCATGGTCGTGAGGCCACCGTACCGCGGTGCCGGGGTCGGCCGGCGCCTGCTCGCGGCGCTCGAGCAATTCTCCGCCGGGCACGGCGTGGAGCGGCTGTGGGTGTTCACCGAGGATGCGGCGGGGTTCTACGAGCGCTGCGGATGGCAGCGGTTTGGGACGGCCGTCGAGGCCGGCGAGCCGGGCGATGTTCTCACCAGGACGCTGATCGACTAGCCGGCGTTGGCCGCGGTAGGGTGCGCCCGATGACGTCGCAGCGTGCCCGGTTGGGGATCACGGCGGGACTGGGAGTGGCGGTGGCCGGCGCTGCGGCGCTGGTGCACCGCCATCGCACCGGATACGCCGAGCCGGGCTACGAGCTGAACGGCGAGCTGGACGTGGGCTCGCCGCAGTTCCTGCGCACGCTGGAAGCGTTGACGGGCGCGCCCGTGAGCGAGGGCAACGATCTCGAGGTGCTCTTCAACGGCGACGAGATCTTCCCCGTCCTGCTGGAGACGATCGGCGCCGCGGAGCGCACGCTCAACCTGCTCACGTTCGTCTACTGGCGGGGCGATATCGCGGTCGAGGTGGCGCGGGCCGTGAGCGAGCGGGCCCGCGCGGGCGTGCGCTGCAACGTGCTTCTCGACGCCTTCGGCGCCGCCCGGATGGACGACCGCCTGGTGCAGTCGATGCGGGATGCGGGCGTGCACGTGGAGCTGTTCCGCCCGATCAAGCCGTACACGATCACGAAGGCGGACCACCGCACGCACCGCAAGGTGGCCGTCGCAGACGGGGCCGTGGGAATGGTCGGCGGCGTCGGGATCGCGTCGGAGTGGACCGGGAACGCGCAGGATCCGGATCACTGGCGCGATACCCATGTCCGCGTCGTCGGGCCGGTCGTGCGTGCCCTCCAGGGCGCGTTCCTCGAGAACTGGCTCGAGGCCACGGGCGAGCTGCTCGCCGGCGACGACTATCTCCCCGACCTCGAGCCGATCACCGACGGAGCGCCGATGCAGGTGGTCGTCTCCGGGCCGGGTGTCAACCACACGAACACCGAGGCCATGTACTTCCTCGCCATCGCCTCGGCACGGGAGACGATCGAGATGACGACGGCGTACTTCGCGCCGCGGCCGATGTTCGTCGAGGCGCTGCAGGCGGCCGCGGCCCGTGGCGTCAGCGTCGAGATCATCGTCCCCGGCCCGCACATCGACAAGCAGCTCGTGCGGTCGGCCGGCCGGGCGGTGTACGCCGACCTGCTCGACGCCGGTGTCTCGATCTACGAGTACCAGCCGACGATGCTGCATGCGAAGACGCTCGCGATCGACGGCCGCTGGTGCTCGATCGGCTCCGCCAACTTCGACAACCGCTCCTTCGCGCTGAACGACGAGGCGACGCTCTGTGTGCAGAGCGAGCGCGTCGCCGAGCAGCTGGCAACCGCGTTCTCCGCCGACCGCGACCAAAGCGTGCGGATCGAGCCGTCGAGATGGACGTGGCGCTCGCCGGTGGAGCGCGCCGCCGAGGCCGTCGCGACACTGACGCGCCGCGAGCTATAGCCACATCGACAGAGGGGCGTGCGACGCGGCCCCGAGGCCACCGCCGCGGCGTTTCGGGCGGTAGGGTTCTGGCGCCGTTGCAACGCTGACAGGGGGACCCTCGCCGTGTGTGGGATTGTCGGACTCTTCGCCAAGACCGATGACGTCCAGGCGCGCCTGGGCGCGCATCTGGCGTCCATGCTGTTGGAGATGAACGACCGCGGGCCGGATTCGGCGGGCGTCGCGTTCTACCGCGACCCGGCCCCGGCGGGTGCGTCCAAGCTGACGCTGCACCATCCCGACGTCACCTACGACTGGGCCGCGCTCGCGGCCGAGGCGGCGGCGGAGTTCGGCGGTGAGCCGAGCGTGCACCGGCGGGAGAACCATGCGGTGGTCGTGGTCGGCGCCGCCGCAGACGAGGCCGAGGCCTGGGTCGGCATGACGCATCCCGAGGTGCGGCTGATGAGCGCCGGGAGCGTCATCGAGATCTACAAGGAGGTCGGCCTGCCGCGCGTGTTCGCCGAGCGGTTCGGGGTGGCGGAGCTCGACGGCAGCCATGCCCTGGGCCACACGCGGATGGCGACGGAGAGCCGGGTCACGACCGACGGGTCGCACCCGTTCTCGACCGGCCTCGACCTGTGCCTCGTCCACAACGGGTCGCTCTCCAACCACAACCGCGTGCGCAAGGGCCTGCAGCGCGAGGGCATCGTGTTCCGGACCGAGAACGACAGCGAGGTTGCGGCCGGCTATCTGATGTGGCGGATGCGCGAGGGCGCGACGCTCGACCAGGCGCTCGAGGGCTGCCTCGAGGATCTGGACGGCTTCTACACGTTCGCCGTCGGCACCGCCGACGGCTTCGCGGTGCTCCGCGACCCGATCGCCTGCAAGCCGGCGGTGCTCGCCGAGACCGACGAGTGGGTGGCGATGGCGTCGGAGTACCGG
>Ga0157369_10004944_pt1 | contig 15616 bp, 9 predicted proteins | sample C25metaG_FD_113461 | JGI IMG/M metagenome (GOLD analysis project Ga0157369, IMG submission 113461) | Corn rhizosphere microbial communities from Kellogg Biological Station, Michigan, USA - C2-5 metaG | ecosystem: Host-associated > Plants > Roots > Rhizosphere > Soil | place: USA: Michigan... | reverse complement strand
GGCACCGTTCACGCTGGCCATACGCGGACTGAAATGGTTCCAGCAGCGACTGTTGCTCAGCCACGGCATACACGCCGCGAACGAGCCGATTACGCCCGCAGAACACAGCGTGCTGCTCGCCCTACTCGGCGGCGAGTCGGAAAAGGAAATAGCCGAATCGTTGGGCAAGAGCCACAACACCATTCACGTCCACATCAAATCCATCTACCGCAAGTTTGGCGTTCGCAACCGCCCCGCGCTGACGGCGCTGTGGATGAGCTAGAGCGCTGGTTCCGGGTCGCTTGTGGGAATGGACAGGACGGCAGCCAAGGAAGCGCTGGTGGATTCACAAGCGGAAAGACGCTGACAGCGAATCAGCTCTAATTCGTGAATCTAATCACCGGATGACCCACTGCGCAGTTAGGGCAACCGCGGTTACGTCATGCCAAAGCGACCATATGCCCAAGTTAGGCGCTTGAGATGCTCAGGGTTTCGCAGATCAAGTAACTCGTTTGTCAGCCTGAGCACCCAACCTCGATCACTGATGTTGGCATAGAGCCCGCCAAGACAAGCATCAAGATCAGGGTCGGGAAAGTTCAGCGACTGCGCGACAGCGTCTGACCAGTAGTTCAACCAGCTCAAGGGCAAATCAAACCGAAATCCATCGGCCATGGTAGCGGCTATAGGTCGCTTGGAGTTGTTCGCTGCGCTGTTGAACTGAGCCAGACTTGAAAATGTTCCTCCCCACCCGTTGATTGCGTCGGCGGATTCGCAGATGGCGCGAAGCAAGGCAGGGAGCCGGCTAACCGTGCTCTCCTTTTCATTCGAGATGCTTACACGAATGGTCCACGTTTTCCGTACGCGTCCTACGCCTCCCTTGGAACTCCTTCCTAACGTAACCGTGACGGCATCATCATTGCGTTTTCCATTGCCGAATATCGTCGTCAGGAAATCCTTTGAGGTCTCATCAAAGGCCCGCTCGTTCACCAGTCGAACACGATCCGACGTCCGTTCCCATTTGTATCGAGACGAAAGGATGACGTGGTCTACGGAGGTGCCAGGCAATGCGTCCTCCACGGAGCGAAGCACTTTTTCGATTCGCGAGTCGCCGGTTACAAACGGCTCGGCATCACAGACGATGTCGGAACGAGTCAGCATATAAGGCGCCAAGGTACCAGTTGCAGAAAATTCGTCTGCCTACAAAGCGAACTTTCGGTTCTGACGGCAAAGCGGCCAATTGCACGGCAGAATCGCTCGGTCTATTTCCTCGGCAGCTCAACTAGTCCGCCATTTTCGGGTGTACACGCATAGTTGAGCCTAAATATTTTCATTACGTGGCGCACAACGCTTTCGGCCGGTTTGTTCAGACCGATAAATTTGCATTGTCCGGTTCCGTCTTCCTCGAGAAGAATGTCGATGTACGGGTCGGTGCAAATGCGGTGGCCTCCGAACCACGTATTATCAACCTTGCTCCATTCCAGACCAACGAACAAATCCTCGAGGATTTTCTTTACCGATTCTGCGGAGCCCAGCGGTTCCATTAGCCCTTCAAGGTCGGCCCGAGTCCACAAGTTAATCGGGCCTAACCCGGGTCGCGATTTATATAGATAGGTATTCATTTTCTGATTATCACCCTTAGCTAGGAAGGCTGCAGACAGTTGACGGGATCCTGACCTGCCGGGCGATTCTCTGACCAGCTGAAAGTTGAGAAGATGGCTCCCGCCAACACAGCGAGGAGCGTATGCGGAAGGCACGATTCACCGAAGACCAGATGGTCAAGATCCTGGGCGAGGCGGACAAGATGCCAGTCACGCAGGTCGCCAAGCAGCACGGGATCAGCAAGCAGACGCTGTACGTGTGGCGCAAGCGGTACGGCAAATTGGAAGCGGCCGACGTGAAGGAGCTGCGCGCATTGCAGCACGAGAACGCACGGCTGAAGAAAGCTGCTGGCTGAGCGCGATCTGGCCATCGAGGTGATGAAGGAGATCAACGCAAAAAAATGGTGAGCGCGCCCGCGCGTCGGCAACAGGTGAAGTACGCGCAAGGTCGCGCTGGCGCTCGCGGTGATGCGCGAGCTGTCGGCCCAGTGCCCGCGGTTTGGTTATCGGCGCATCAATGTGTACCTGGAGCGGGCGGGTCATCCGATGGGCTGGGATCGCACGCACCGGTTGTGGAAGCTGGCCGGCTTGCAGGTACCGCGCAAACGGCCACGCCGCCGCGTCGCCAGCCAACGCCCGCGGCCATTACCGGCGACGGGCCCGAACCAGATGTGGCCTATGATTTCGTGTTCGACGCCTGCGCGAACGGCCAGCAGCTCAAATGCCTGACTATCATCGACGAGTAGACGCGCGAGAGTTTGGAGATCGACGTGCAAGGCAGCATCCGTTCCGGCCGCGTCATCGAGGTGCTCAGTCGCTTGATCATTGTTCACGGTGCGCCGCGCTACCTGCGCTCGGACAACGGCCCCGAGTTCGTCAGCCGCGCTGTGCTCAAATGGTTGCACCAAGCTGGCATCGACACCGCGCACATCGATCCGGGCAAGCCGTGGCAGAATGGCAGCGACGAAAGCTTCAACGGCAAATTCCGCGACGAGTGCCTGAGCATGGAATGGTTTCGTACACGCGCCGAGGCCAAGGTCGTCATCGAGCAATGGCGTCAGCATTACAACACTGATCGTCCACACTCGAGCTTGAGCTACCTGACACCGTTGATTTCAAGCAGCAAGATCCAGAGCAGCAGAATAAGATTCTGCACAAGCAACAGCGAAAGCAAAAACCATCAACCAACCCGGGCGCCACTCTCAACTAATTCTTGGCCCGAGAAAACCCGGCAAATCAAGGGCACGATAGTCGTCTACCGTCGCAGAACCTGTGATAGCCGATTCGTTCTTCCCATTCGGGGAGCTATTGCTGTTTCGAAGCGCTGCTCTCGGGAACAGCTTTGCCGCGACCAGAATTCATCGAGGCCCCCGACGGCGCTTGCAATTTCCTGATGCAGGGCGGAAATTTATTGGCCGGCCTGATTACCCGCGGCACCTCCTGGCTCGCTAGGCGGACGCTCCTTTGCCAAAATTCCTTGACACAAACCCATGCCGCTGCGGTGAGCTGGAATGTCGCAACGGGATCTTCGTCTGGCAGTCGAATGCGCACGCTCGCAAATGTGCGCAACAGACAACACGGCCAATTCTACTTCACGTCCTCCCGCATCATGCCCCCACTGACAAAGTCGGCATTAATGATGCCGCTGGTAGGAATGCCACGATCCACGTCCGACCCTAAGACAAACACAGAGTCGGCCGAATATCGGCCTCTCACGGTACAGAAACGGTTGTTGAGTTTGTCTAGCCGATTTTTGAACTCCGCTTCCTTCTGCACGCCAGGTCCCTTTCCCCCCGAATATCTCAAGGCCACAGCTTCACGGATGTTTAGGTGGTCCGCGGCGTCCCTGCTGGAGAACAATAACGTATCGCTGTCTTTGTATGACAGTCGTGCGCAGTAGCCGATGATCTGGATCGGTTTGGTGTCCAACTGCGTCGTATGGCTCAGCAACTCCGAGAAACCGACCAAATTAATTCCGTGAATCTCCTTGGGCTCGTACGTATCGGCCGTGCCTGCGAGAGCGCGCGGAAACCAGCATGCGCCTAACCCTATGCCGATAGAGATCGAGAGTAACGCCGCGGTATTCCTAGTGAACACGTTGTTCCCCTTGAGTCAGAAAAGTTCTTCCGATATTGCTGTTGGCAAGTTGCGTGAAAGCATTGTAGTTCCATCCGAAGATGGCGCCTCCGGGGATGACAACGAAAGCGTTAGCTTGATAGTTATAGGAGGTCGTCAAATCCCCACCCCTGCCCGCGTAGAGGACGCCAGTATCGAGATACGCTTCGGGCGGCGAGAATTGAGCCCCATACGCGATAAATTCCGGGTGAGTGTGTACCCAACTCCACCCATGTTGAATGTCGAATCCACTCGCGTTGTCATAGCTACCCGTCGAATACGCCGCGCCGATGCGATAGCCGTCGTCAACAGGAATAAGAGCTGCCGCTAGCTCGGCTTGCTGGTTGAATTCGACTTCGACTTCTTCGGCGTACTTTCCCCACACAGTTGCCGCGGTGACGTCGTCATCGTACGTTTGAAAGTAGGCACCCGAGACCAGCAGCTTGAAATTCAGCGCGGCCATCATCTTTTGCGCAAGATCGGGATTTGCAGGGCTTGTTCCGTCAGCGTAGCTGGCCTGTGGCGGCGTGCTGGATCTTTCCAGCATGCTTTCCGCGGCGATCTGAAACACCGCGGTTTCGGCTCCGTTGGCAAACTTCCCGCCCGCGATGACGGAAGCAGTACCGCCAACCAAAGCCGCAGCCGTATAACGAACCACGCCTTGATTGATTCCATCGATCGTTGGCATAAGCGCCGAACCCAGACCGGCGCTGAGAAACCCACTTCCGAACTTCCCGCCCTCAAGACTTGAGACCACTCCGCCCGCGGTTGCGCTCGCTGCAACTTTGGGTAAAGAAAATCCGCCGCCGAAATAGCCGCCGACGGCGCCGAATACCGCTCCGCTGAAGGCGCCCTGTAGCCCTCCTTGCAAGGTACCTGTCATGATTACTCCGGACGCAAATCCGGCGACGGCTCCCGCCACGGCACCGCCGAGGACTGCGCCGGCAATGCCGCCCCCGAAATAGGCTGCGGCGGCAGGCGCAAGGACTCCAAAAGAGAAGTAGCTGATGACGGCAACGGCGGCGATCTTGAGAACATCGCCCCACCAGGAATACCCCGTCGGATCGGTTAGGCTCAGCGGATTGTTGACCACGTAGCTGTAGCGATTCAGGCTTTGGTTCCCCGGACCTGTCATCGGGTCGGCCTGTAGCATGCGGCCTAGCACCGGGTCATAGATGCGCCCGTTCATGTGCGTAAGATTGAGGCTGTAGACCTCCTCATGGCCGCTGTAGCCGGTGTTCGTGCTGGTCGGCGCCGCTCCGGTACCCGTCCAACTCGTCGGATTACGCAAGCTGCCGTGGACATCAAAGCTCACACGCTCGAGTATCTTGCCGGTCGCATCCGCCACAATGTCCAGACTGCCGAGGTGGTCGGTGAATAAGTAACGCGTCTCGCTATTCATGGCCCGGATGTAGTCGACTGCAACTCCTGAGAGGTAGCGCCGCGTCTCGCTTGTCGCACCGGAGAGGATTTCGACGTTACCGAGGATGGAGTACGTCGTCGTGGTCGAGCCACTCGTATCCGCGCGCAGGAATCGTTCGCCTTCCGGGGTGTACTGGAATGTCGAACTCGTAGTGCCCGCGCTTGCTTTCGTCAACTGGTTAAGCGCGTTGTAGACAAGCGTGCGGCCCGCGGTATTGGTAGTCTGGTTGCCATCCGCATCGTAGCTATATGTGGTGGTACCCACGGCAGTCACGGCGTGCGGGCTAGCCGTGCTGCTGCGATTGGCGCAACCCGACAACGAGCCGTATGTGTACGCCGTGCCGCTCTTGCTGCACAGATTTCCTAGGGCATCGTAACTGAGCGTGGCTGTAGCAATAGGCGCACTCTGCGTCACTCCATTGACAACCGTCAGATTCGCTGCCGTGAGCCGGTTCAGCGCGTCGTTCGTAAACGACTCGATCGTTGGGGAAGTAGTTCGCGTGCGCGTCCGAGTCGCGAGGTTACCCGCCAGATCGAATACGTACCCTAAGTCCTGCAACGAGCAATTGGTCGACGTCGGGCCAGCGCACACCGTACTGATCCGCCCCATAGAGTCGTAAGACATGTGCGACAGCATTGCGCTATTGCCGCCGCGCTCGTCGTCCGTAATTTTGCCAAATCGATCCGTTCCCAAAATTTGGTAGACCGCCCCGATATGCGTGTCGAGTTGCTTGCCGACGAACCCGCTTGGCGTGTATTCCGGCATGAGGGAGTAGCCGGACGCGTCCTGTTGAGCTGCAACGCGTCCGTACTGATCGTAGGCGGTTGTTTCCAGGTAGGTGTGACCGCCGAACGAAGTGGAACGCTGGTACAGGCGGCCATACGTGTCGTACGCAAGCGTCCGACTGAAGGCAGTAAGGCCTGTGCCGGATCGCGATTCGTAAACGACCTGGCCGCAACTGTGACCCGTACTGCAGGCTCCCGATACCGCGTCATACGTCCAGCTGTCGGTGATGCCATCGCTCGTCGCGCGCTGCCAGCGCCGACCCATGGCGTCGAACTTCTGCGTGACCGTCTGACCCTTGGCATCCGTTTGCGTGATCACGTCGCCAGTGACGTTGTATGCGAACGTCGTGGTGCCCGCATCCGGATCGATCACCTTGAGTTTTCGGCCCAATGCATCGTACCGAATCTCCGTTACGATATTGCCGTTGCCGGCATTGCGCGTCATGTGGCGCAGGTTGCCAGCTGCATCGTAGTCGTTGGTAACGAGCAAGCCCATGTTCGTGCCTGCCGGATCCTGAGTCGAGACAATTTCGCCCAGGGCATTGCGGATTTCGGTCGTCAGCCATGCGCTATTGCGCGGGTTGGATAGAGTCGTAGTCAGACCCGAATAGGACTTATTGATGAACCCATTGTCTGGATTGGCGATCTTCGTAACGCGACCGAGCACGTCGTAGGTATTGACCACACTCGCCCGGCTGTTGCATGGAGTTGTCGAACTCAAGCTCGGACTGCCGTCCGCTGCAGCCGTGGCCGGAAGAAAGAACGGTTGCGATTGACGAATCGGCCGATTGTGCGAATCGTAGTAGCTGCAAACGCCGGTGAACGCCTGACCGGCCGGATCGGCGTCAAACGTCTCGGACGCTTTTAGGATTGGACGCCCAAGCACGTCGAACCAGGTCCACGTCGAAGCTCCGCCGGCGCTGATCGTCTGGCTGCGGAACTTGGCGTCGCTCGGGCAGCTCCCTGACGTACACAAGCGGAACGTCGTCGTGCTAGCCTTTCCTGTGTTGTCGCCAACGAAATAAGGATGCCCCAGCTTGCCCGCTTCGGTCGTTTGCGTCAGGCCGTCGGCACTAATCTGGCTCGTCGCATTGCCGAACTCGTCGCGCGAGTTGATCGTTATCGCGGCCGCTTCGCCGACATTGGCCGCCGCACTGCTCGAGTAGAACGGCAACAAGCTCGATGTCGAGTAACGACCAATGCTGTCGTACGTCGTCTTCGCATAACGGTGTACCGTCGTGCCGCTCTGCTGCTGTGACGCACCCACGGAAGACACGCACTGGGGGTCGGTCAGGTCTGCACTGCACTGGTAGGCGGCGATACGGTTGCCGTACGCGTCCAGCGAATAGATCGTGCGCATGTCTTCGTTGTCGTTCGCGCCCGACACGCCTTTTTGAATGTGTTCCTCCAACAACAACCCAGTATAGAGTCCAGTCGTGGGCACCGTGTTGCAGCCGTAGCTGATCAGTGTGGAATCCGTGGCGTTCTGGGCGAGGTCGTAGCAATAATCTGTCTTGCGGGTGATCGGCGAATCCGGCGCGACCAACCCGGGACGCGCAAAGGTCACCACGGACTCGAGCAAACGGCCCAAATACCACTGCGTCAGGTTGTTGTAGTACGTGTTCGACAGTGTCTTCTGCGCAACAGTATTTCCGCTGCCATCCAGAGTGAATGTGGAACTCGCATTGAGATTGGTGTAGCCGTCCGTGGAATAGCAGAAGAAGCTCTTGGTCGTCGAAGTCGCGCCTGCCGAGGCCAGATCGTATTGCGTATCGCTCGTGGCCGAAGTGAACACGAATAGCGGTCTAGGGGACGTTGGCGCAGCGAACGTCCCAGGTTCGCTTAGGGGGCTGACGGGGCCCGGCGTGGTTGCCGAACATTGCGTCGCGGACGGCGTAGTACAACCGTTGCCGCTGCACGAAGCGATGCTGAGGCTCTGACTGACCGCGATGCCACCCAGAGCAGGCCAGTTCGCAGCCCCAAGTGGGGCGAAACAGCCGGCAACACTTTCCGGGCCGCTCACCGCGCACGAGTTCAGTGTCGAATTGCCGCGCGTCAGGGCACCTCCAACGACTGTCTTCGTCGTCGATTGCGGCGTGCCGATGAACGGGAAACTCTGGTTGTAAATCGTATGGGTGACAACAAACTGGCTGGTAGCTGCCTCGTCATTGCCGTCGAAACTCCAGACACTGCGGAAGCCAAGGAATCCACGGCCACCTGCCTGCATGCGCGCATCTTCATAACGGTAGTACACCGTGCTCATGGCAGCGGACGACCCATATACTGGCGCACTGCTCGACGCCGAGCTGACCACGTACATCGGCGCCAAGACGTCGAATACCGGTGAGCCATAGCCCCAACCCGGAGACGAGGTTGTAGCACCCGTGCGCTGGTATACACCGTTGTTGGTTAGTGGCTGATAGGAAATATTGGTCGTCGCGCCAAGCCCATTGGTGAAAGTGGTGATGACGTCACGCGGTTGATAGCGGCTTCCCGCGATCGGACGTGTTGTATACAAATTGTTTGTACTGGAACTCGTGTATCTGTAGATCTTAAGAAAATCAGTCGCGCCATCGCCGTCTATATCTGCGAACAGCGAGGTCCATTGACCGTTCGTAACGGGCGTGCTGAGCGATACGGGTGTCGAGAAGGTCCAGACGCCAGAGGAGTTCAGTGTTACGTTTACGTAGGACCACGTCACGTTGCTCGAAGGACTCGCCGTCATGTCGGCGCCTACGGCGTACAGAATGTCCAACTTACCGTCGCCGTTGAGGTCGGCGAATTGCAGGAGCTTGCCGTTCTGAACGTTGAGCAGATCGATGGGCGCCTCATAACCGGCGCCGTTATCAATCAGCGCATGGAACGTACTCATCGTGGTCGAATCCTGATAAAGGATATCGGCCAGCCCGTCGCCATTAAGATCGACGACATACACCTGATCCATATTGTCCGGCAGCGTTCCGCCAGCCGACGAGGATCTCTGCGACCAATACTCTTGCAGTGTTATCGTGCCGAGGGTGGCGCCGTTTGGAGGAGCCACGGATTTGACCGTGAACTGATACCAATAGCGGCCGCTGCCGTTCGCAGTGGTGGCGGTGGGAGCAGGCTTCCCATGTCCGACGGACGGATCGAATCGCGATTTTGTCGGAGCACAAGTCGTGCATGGACTGTCCGCGGCCCAATCCACGATAAATGTGAGGTCTGCCCGTCCGTCGCCATTGATGTCGGTTGCTAGTGCGGAGTGATGCGCCGCATCGTTGTAGAAAACGTTGAAACTTGGCCCACAAGTTAAAGCCGAATCACAGGTTGGATCGGTAATGAGGTTGAAATTTACTCGGTAGGGATCCGAGAAGCCAAGTGAGCCGTTCGCTTGACGAACCGTCACACGCGCCATGATGTCGGCGATGCCGGAGTTGCTGTCGGCGACGACTGGATAGATGAAATCCGGAAGTCCATCGCCATTGATATCGGTAAGGATGCCCACGGGCGCAGTGAGCGTGCTCGCCACCGGAATAGGTGAACCTAAGCCGGCCAGAAGATTGGTAGTTCCGAAAGCAGCGGCGCCCGCAATGGTAGGCCGACCCTTGCCTGCATAGATGGCCCAATTGCTACCCGGAGCACCGCCGATCATCAAATCGGCACGACCGTCCCCGTCATAGTCCGTCAAGTACCAGGCGCGGTCATTGCCAGAGAGATCAATCGGCGCACACGTCTGCGCCTGGGTTTGTCCTGAAGCCCCGAGTGGCGTGAGCGTCAACTGGCTGCTCGCATCGCGATCAGCAAATTCGACATAGATGCTGCTATGAACCGTGCCGCCGACATTGCACTTGCCGTCGTTGATCGCCCATACAAAATCCTGACGACCGTCGCCGTCGATGTCGGCGATCTTGTAGCCGACCAATCCATAGAAATTGGTTCCACCCGGCGTCGACTGCGTCGTCGTGCCGCTGTCCAGCCCGTATTTGGCCTGCGACCATGCAAACGTCGTTGCGGGATAGCACACACCCAGCGTGCTGTCTCGGCACTCGGTAACACTTGAAAGTTGTTGAAGTCCCGAACCCGACACCGAAGTTTGGTACGCCAGCTTGTAATAACGCATCGTGGTAGCGCCGTTGGCTACGGACACGCTCGCCAATTGCTGACTCTGCAGAAACGCGATGCCCGCCTGATATCCAAGACGCGGACTACTCGTGAGCGTGGTGTAGTTGAATGTCACCGTCGCATAGGGCGAAGAAACTGGAGCGGTGGCATGGCCGGTGTAGCTCACCTGCGCCAGCACATACTCCACTGCACCGGACGAGAACGGCAGCGAACTGCCTGCAGGCTGATTGGTATATTTGTAGTCGATGTAATTGCCAGCCGAATCCTGTACGCGCGCCAGATTCCAATTGACATACACAGTTGCGCCGGTAGAGGGCAAAATCGCGCTGACGCGTGCGTTGTTTGCCGAGACCGCACTGGTGTACCCGTAAGTGCTTACAGTGCCGTCTTTGCGCCAAACCATGAAGTAGTCTGGCCCTGCAGCCGGCGGCGGACTGCTGGAGGTGTTTGACGAATACGCCTGAACTCGTGTCGTGGGGTCGTTTTCCGGGAAATACGCTGTTCCGTTCGCGCCGTAGACTCCCACGCTGGTCATGAACAGGCGAACGCCGTCCAGGCAAAAGCGATCGTCCCCCGCGGTGAAATCGACCGGCATGGTTGCATCTGCTGCGGTGGCCCCGATGTCGCCGTTCTCCCGTGTCTGTCGACAGCGGGTGATCTGCGAGCCGCCGGAGATCGTCCAGCCCGGTCCCATTACGCCATTACCGAGACGGCTGTTGTAGGCGAGCGATAGCTTCGGCACTACGCCGGCCGTTCCCGGCGGAACTTGGATCGGAATCGAATATGTCGAATTGCCCCCTTCGTCCACGCGGAATTCGGCAAGCGTTGCGCCAACCTTGTCCGATACGGAATCCGTCGCGGGCGCCGCAGTGACCTTGGGTGTCGCCGATACCGGCGTGGTGCTGCTTTGCGCAGCCGGCACCACCACCTCTGCCGAAACGTAATCGGGCGTGCCGACAGCGGTGCCGCTCTTGTACATCTCATATTGGACATCCGCACCAGCGGCCAGCTGATCGGTCTTCTGACCACTGCTAGAAGTGGAGATGGCTGTTGTCGAAACGGTATCGTCGGTGAGATCGCGACGAAACACGCGTGACGTTGAAGACGTGGATGCCCACGATACTTCCACCGGACACGTGGTCTGGCCGGTGGGAATTACGCAATTCGTCTGATTGACGGAGACGTAATAGTAGTTGTCGGTCAGTTTGGCGATAGGCTCGTTCGAACTTGGCAGCGGGGGAACGGGCGGCCATGCAATGATCGTCGACGGCAAAGTGCAGTTGTTGGGAGTCTGCGCATTGACGTTCGCACTAACCGTCGCCGTACCGTTTTGGCTGTCGGTAAACGCGCGGGTGAACGAGCCGATGCCGGAGCAGGTTTGCGTGCAGTTGCCGGTTTGCGTACACGTGCCTGTCGGAATACCCCCTGCATAGCTCGACGTCACATAATCGAGGGTTAGCGTTGTTGCTGTTGTCGGCGCATTGGAGACTTTGCCGCGCAACCACACGGGATTGCCGGCGATGTCATAGATGAGGGGATTGTCCACCTCTTTGGAAGTCGTGCTCGAATATGCGCCGATATTGATGTCGAGACCCCAACCGGAGTGATTCGGATCGAACCAATTGCCGGTATAACCTTCACTTATAGCGAGCGCGCCTGTAGGCGCTGGCGTCGACCCGTGAAAATAGTCATAAATGCACTGGTCCTTGTGGATCGTCGTGCCCGCGGCGTTCCATTGCCAGCTGACGGCTGCAACCGTAGTCGAGCCTTTGGCGAACGTGACGGCAAAATTGCCGGCGATGGAATCGGTCCGTTGCCAGGTCGACGGAACGATGTTGACTTGGTCCAGCGTTCCCCAGAATTGCGTTGAGCCATCGGACGCGACCTGATAATTGCTTGACCCGTTCGTCAGCCAGATCGGCCGCCGATTGGCATCGAACGTCAACCAAAACATTACTATCTGGGTTGCATTGCCAGTAGTGAAGTAGAAGTCCCAGCCGGTGCCGTAATGATTCGGATCCCACCACTTACCTGGAAATCCGGGGTCTGTTCCGGTGTCCAGCGGTGGTTGTGTAGCCGTGCACTTAGCGACCGATGGATACCCAACCGGACTGGTGGCACCAACGGCCGCATGAGTACTAAGCAAAACGACACTACCCAGAAGCGCGATGAGCGCGCTTCGAATCATCCGGTATGAGAAGCCCTGTGTGCGAATTCGTTGGGTACACGAACCCAGATCGGCCGCGACAATAACGGTCAGTCGGTTCGCTCGAAAGGAGAAGCGCTCCGCGATCTGCACCCCGCAAATCGCAAAGTGGTCGGGAGGCTAGCGAAAAATTTTTACGGACACAAGAGCGAAACGCGCGTTTTTCCAAAAATGGACAATGTAAACGTTTTCATACCTAAGGAACGGCGGACTTGCCGATGCAGCTGCAGATTTCTATAACCCCGTCAACTGCCAACGTTGACAGCCACCAGACTTTTAGACTTAGCGCCAGCCCGGAAAGTTGGCACCATCGACCGCGGGGCATCGCTTCGCCAATGCCCAGTCGTCCGTGAGTCCCATGACTCTTGAGGTGTCGTCCGGCGCACCGCGCCGACATTATCGGATAGAAGGGGCGGAACAATATTCGTTCCGAAACTCTACCTCGGGCGCCAAGATTGGATGACACTACTTCGAGAGACGGCAGAATAGTTGCCGATGATCATTGTCCGTTGGAGCGATCACGTATTTTCGGCGCCACTAAACAACATGACCGCTGCTCGCACTTCGGATCCGTCAAATTGCCGCAAGGGATGCGGAGTGAGAAATCCCAAGAGCCCGAGTTGAACAACCAAATCGCTGTTGCGCTCTATTTCTTGACTGTCGTCAGTTGGCGACAAGCCGTCGGTTTGTCAGTTCGACGCGGAAGCGCTGGGCCGCACCCTCGAAAGCGCTTTTTCAGCGTTTCTGTCGCAAGATCCCTACTGGTTGCCTTGCACTGCCACACGACGACGACGCGCCAACCTAGCTGTCGCAACGCTGCGTAGTTTTTCTTGTCTCGAGCATCGTTCGAATCGAACTTCGCGCCCCAAAACGCGGTGTTGTATTTGGGGCTGCTCGCTTTCCGGCAATTGGAATGCCTATGCAAATAACATCCATTGACGAAGAGGGCCACTTTGCGACGTGGGAAAACCAGATCCGGTTTTCCCGGCAAAAATCTTGCGTGCAATCGAAATCTCAGGCCGAGTCGGTGCGCCGCCAAGCGAACGAGCAGTTCCGGATCCGTATTTTCGCTGCGAACCGCTCGCATGATGGCGGACCGCTTTTCGACGGACATGCAATCGATACCGGGAGATGCACGTTGGGCATCGCCTATTACTCGGGCTAATGGCGCTAGGTCGCCTTGCTCACTTAGTCTAGCAAGGAACTGCTCCCGGACGAGTTTTGCGGTCTCAAGATTTCGAGCGTCACCAGTACCAATGAGGTCCGCATATACCACTGGTAATGGGGCTACCTCGGCATTCGGATCGATGGCCCAAAACCATCGAAGGATATCGACGAAAGCTCAGAGAGGCACTGCCGAGCCTGCTGCGCAAATGGCAGCCTATGATGGGCATCACAGCCAACCAGGTCTTTGTCCAGCGGATGAAGACCAAGTGGGGCGGATGCAATCCCGCGTCACGAAACATCCGGCTGAACACGGACTTGGCGAAGAAGCCTCTTGAGTGCCTCGAATACGTCTTGGTGCACGAGCTGACACACTTGCTCGAACCGACTCATAATGAGCGATTCCGGAACCTGCTGGAGCGCTTTATGCCGCGAGCGCAGTTCGTGCGAGAAGAGTTGAACAGGCTACCCGTGCGGCACGAGCACTGGGGTCTTTGAAAGAGCGAAGTCCTAGAAAGGCAACTGGTTGTGTGTTCCGGGTGCGTCGAGTGTCAGAACCAGCTGAGAGAAGCCTTATAGCTGCGCTATGCGTGGTTCTGAAAGGTGATAATACGCAGCATGTTTGACTTCGGCATATACATTGTCACGCTTACCAATACGCATCCGATTTCGGTCAATGCACAAGATCAGCGAATGGCCGATCGATGCATAAAGGTCACCTGCGCAAATTGTAAAGTTGGTAAGGCCAAGAGCTTTATCGCGCGTAGACGGAACTACCACAAGACTTTCGGGGCGGATCACGTTCAATTTCGGCCGATCGCATACACACAGGACCTGCAGCTAGCCGAACGAGTCGTTCTCAGCGCTTTGTCAAAATGGCGCGTGCGCGGCCACACGCGGCGTCTTACTGAATGGCTTGAAGGAATTTCTGCCATCGACGCAGAACACCTCGCGCTCGCCGCGTTGCAAGCGGCCGGCATCGCGTTCTCGATGCCGTTGGACGAAGCGCAATCTGGCAGTGCTGCATGGGCTATTCGCTCAGCCGGGTTAACGGAGTAGCACGTTCCCGTTCTTTCAATCGATCTCGCCTATCGCCACCACCACGACATTGGCGTCGTGCTCCTGAGCGATGACAAACCCGCTGCTGAAGCCCGCTTCATACCAGTGGGCATGCGCGGCGAACCACAGCCCGAAAAGCTTGCGGAATACTTCGCTAATCTCGCAGGCGATCTTCAGGCGTCTGTATTGCTGATCGATGGGCCACAAGGTTGGAAAGATCCGGAGAATGGCCTGGAACACTCTCGCGTATGCGAGAGAGAGCTCAACACGCCTGCCAAAACTGGCCTGCCGGGCGCCGTCAAGCCGGCGAACTACGGACCGTTCGTCGAGTTTTCGATCCTGTTCTTCGACCAACTCAGCGCTCGGGGCTGGCCTCGTTATCAGGCCGGTGGTGACACGATTGGCACAACCGTCGAGACATTCCCGCTCGCTGCATGGCGATCTCTGGGGCTCAACGCACTCCCCGCGAAATCGAAATCGAAGCCGGCAGTCTTGCAATTAGCAACCGAGGCGTTGCTCGCTCTATATCCGGCGCGTCTGGACGCAAGCCCGAACCACGATGAACTTCAGGCCCTCGTCGCGGCATTCGCCGGCCTGGCGATGGTGCGCGGAGCAACAGCCGAGTTCATGCTCGCCGGAAAGGCGCCGTTCCTCAGGGATGACACATACCGAGAGGGCTTTATCGCTTGCCCGCGTCGGGGCTACCTATCGCTCAAGCGCACAATGAGCTCTGCTGCGCTTGCCTGCGCTTGCCTGCGCTAGAGCATGTCGAATAACACCAGCGTCGGATACTGCAGCGGGAGTCAGACAGATGCGTTTTTTGGAATGCTGCCCACGTTCGAGGAGTGAGCGTTCCACGTCGAGCTTCGCATTCCAGATGCCCCCAGAAATGCCCCCAAAAATCATTCGCTGCGCTCTCGGCGTGAGATCGTTGAGCGAAATATCGTTGTTGGTATCGTTAAGGCCGAATTTGACTTATTCGGCGAAGTATCGTTGTTAGTATCGTTGTTGCCTGAGCGGGGAAATAAAAAAGGACCTACATTGCTGCAGGCCCTCGATTTATCTGGCTCCCCGAGACGGACTCGAACCGCCGACCCAGTGATTAACAGTCACTTGCTCTACCGACTGAGCTATCGGGGAATGTTTGGTCGAGCCGGCTATTTTCTCGATTCTCTGGGCCCGCGTC
>Ga0157369_10004943_pt1 | contig 15617 bp, 11 predicted proteins | sample C25metaG_FD_113461 | JGI IMG/M metagenome (GOLD analysis project Ga0157369, IMG submission 113461) | Corn rhizosphere microbial communities from Kellogg Biological Station, Michigan, USA - C2-5 metaG | ecosystem: Host-associated > Plants > Roots > Rhizosphere > Soil | place: USA: Michigan... | reverse complement strand
GCGGTCCAGGGATCCTGGCCGAGAACCTTGAGATTGCCTTCGAAGGGGATCAGTCCGAGCGCTGCGTTGAGCAGCGTGCTCTTGCCGGCGCCGTTGGGACCGATGAGACCCAGTATGCGCCCTTCTTCAACCTTGAGGTCGACACCGTCGAGCGCGACGGTGGTGCCGAACGTCTTGCGAAGTCCGTGTGCTTCGATGCAGGCCATAGTTCAGCGCTCCGTTGCCGGGCTGGAGGGAAGAAGATCTTGGGACGTCAAACCGAGCCGCTGGATGGTGGCCTGGATGACGGGCCACTGCTCCTTCATGAATTTCTGGCGTTCGGCCTGAAGCAGAAGGTTGCGCGCGCCGGCGTTGATGAACATACCGAGCCCGCGCCGTTTCTCCACGATCTGCTCATCGGCGAGTTGCTGATAGGCCTTGAGCACGGTCAGCGGGTTGACGCGAAACTCGGCGGCCACATTGCGCACCGACGGCAGCGGATCGCCTTCGTTCAACACGCCATCGAGGATGTTGGCGATGACGCGATCGCGCAGCTGCCGATAGATCGGCTGAGTGTCATTCCAGGCATCGTCCATCGCGGGTCTCAATTGGCGCTCTACTGTGCGTTTTGCGGGAGTTCGGGAAGTGCGGCGCGGGCCTTGGCCACCGCATGACGGAGCGGCGTCGTCGCGCACTCTTTCCCGGCCACGATCATCACGGCGCGCGTCACATCGTTGCCGACCTGGGCTGCATCCGCCCAAGCCGCCGGTCCAAGCGAAAGCCCTGCCAGGACTGCGCCGAAAACCATATTTGCCAGCATTTGCATAGCCTTACACCGCCTCCATGTCGCAAACGGCGAACGTTATCACCGCTTACGTGTTGTATATAACTACAACACTAGAACATGCAAGCACTTTTCTGGGAAAAAATGCTGGGCGACCAGCACCGCAGCCGGTGCCAATAGAAAAAGAAAGATAAAACAGTGGGTTACTTCTTCCCGCCCGGGAGATCTGCGGGGTCGCGCGCGCCCAGCGGCGGAAGGGGCGGATTGTCGGCTGGATCGCCAAGCACGGCGCTGTCCACCTTTCCGGACAGTTGACCGCGCAGCTTTTCCGTTGCCGTGGAAACGTCCTTGTCCGACCACTTCAATGCGCTGGCAACAGCGGACGGATAGGTCTGCATATAAGAGAGAAGGTCCACGGCGGTGCGCACGCCTTGTTGCTTAAAGCTTTGCGCAGCCGCCCTGGGGATAAGGATCGTACTTCCGGAAATTGTCGCGCGCAGGTCGCCCGGACCGACTTCACCATCGGTTGGCGTGACGATCAGCGGGTCCCGCGATGGCGACACTCTCGGCTCCTGTCAGAGCTGCATCAGTTCCCAGCAATACTTGTTCACATAGCTTGCCGAGATTTCGCCATAGCCCTGTTCGGGAGAATAAGTGACGCCGGCAGATGGTGCCAGCTTTGCCCAATCCGGGCCCCAACTGTTGCGGAAGATGAAATATCCACCCAGCGGCTCATTGGCATCGGCGACGTAGCCCGTGATGCAGACGCAATGCCCACCGGCAACGACGGATGTCGGCGGTGGATTGAGAATGCGGCCATAGCTCCACGCGACCTTCGTCGCCCAGCCGTGCGAGCCCGTGGGCATTGTCGGATCCCGGAACACCGCGAAACACGCCGCCACCGGGCGATTGTTCTGATGCAGCAACTGGCACACCGTCGCCGCAGCATTGCTCGGGTTGCGCACGCAGGTTGCCGCGGTGAGCTCGCGGTTGCCGCCGTCATTGTACGCGTCCTGCGTCGGATCGGTGTCGGTTTGGCCGGAGACGGGATTGACCGCGGTGTCGACGTAAGGCCAAAGCGCTTCCGTGCAGATGCCTTCCGTCCTGAGCATGTCGCGAGCGTATTGAAGCCATGTGCCGTCCTGATCCTTGATCGGATCGCCGCTGTCGGTCTTGATCGCACGATAGAGGAATTGCTCGGACAGATCGGTGATCGAACCTTCCGACGACGCACACATGTGTTCGACGCACGCCGTGCTCCCGAAGGCCACGCACGTCCCGCGGCCGCCCTGATTGCGCACCGGCCAATCGGCCAGACGCAGATCGATGTCGGAAGCCGCAGGCGCCACGCCTGCAATCGCCGCAGCGTTCGCCGCATCCGCGCTCGGTGCCTCCGCATCCAGCGCGTAATCGGTATCGTCCGGCGGTACGGCACCCAGCACAAGCTCCTGCACCTCCATCTCGCCGCTGGCGGCGAGACTGGCGTAGGACTGATTCAGGTTCTGCGAGACGATGTTCGAGATATCCGGAAGCCGCACCCCGATATTGGCCAAGGAAGGAAACGAACTCAGAAGACTGTCGACATCCTCCGCCGAGCGCACGCCGGCGGCGGTCAGGACGGCGATTTCATCGTCGTTAAGCTGCGCTGATTGAGCGAGTTGCTGAACAAATTCATTCGGCATGAGCGGCTCCTGTCGCATGAGAAAGTGTTGCGAACATATTTCCGGATGTCGCGAAATGCGCGCGGATGTCCGCGATGAAAACGAAAAAATACAAAAGCTGCTTTCTCAATCGCGAGCAAAGACACTAAGATAAAATTCAATTGCGCTTTGTCGGCGCGCAAAACACCGCGCCGCGAACGGACTCGCACCCGACGCATTTAAACATCAGCGCGACGTGATCGCGCTTCTATTGCCGGCCGTGATCGGCGTGAAGGATCTGGATGTTGACGCCCTGATCGCCCGCAGCCGCTTCGTACTCGTTCATGAACTGCGAGAGCGTGAGCACATATTGGCTGCTCTCGCCCGGCGCGTCGTCATATGCGCCTGCATTGCCGGGTGTGCCGGGATCGCGATGCCATGGATCGTTGATGCGAACGAAAGTGTCATCCGGAGAATCGTCATCGCCGTAGAGACCCGTGACGACGATGGCATGCAGTCCGGGCACGTCGGCGGCGACCCATAAAGGCCCGTTGCTCTGCACGAGATCGATGAGCGCCTGTGTGGAGTAACATTGCGGCGGCTCCTGAACGAGGCCCCAGGCTTGCGCGAGCGTTGGCACATCCGCGGGATTGAGACCTGCGCTATAGGCGGACCATTCGCCGCTTCCATCGGCAATCGCCTGCGGATCGATCGAAATGCGATCGCGCCAGCCCACAACCATCGCAGCCGACGCGGCCCAGCACGACATGTTCGTCATCTGAGGTACGAGTTCTGTATCCGGCCAGTTGACATCGAACGAGGACATTCGTTTCTCCTTGAAAATGAGAGTGCCGATTGCTGCCGCTCACGTTTGAGCGCGCGCGAACGATGCCATCGCTGCAATCTACGGGTCTATTGGACCAAAAACATTTCGCGGACAGATTTATATTCTTTTGAACGAGTCCGGTTACCGGGTGTTTGGCAATTTCATCGAATGCATTGAAGCGCGCTATTTATGCGTCGAACACATCAGCGTCTTTTGAGATAGTCGCGTCATATTTCGGGAACGACCTAGGCTCAATTCGCAACAGCGACGGCTTTCTTCGATTGCCGGTTACCGGGGCCTTAACGAACCGAACGCTTGTCGAAGGCGCATAAACCACTTCGAACAGGAGCGATTAACGATGGCGCCCATCGCCGCGAGCAGATTTGTTCTGCACCCAGCCGTGGCAACACCGGCGGCGAGCAAGCCGGCGGCTCCTCCGCCGCACGCTCCTGTCGCGGTGTCGCCGACGTTATTGCGCTCGACCCACATGGCGACGATCAATCCCGCCTTGCTGCATTTTCAAAATCCTCATTTCCGGCCGATCTTCATTCCGCAGCCTCAGCCGCGCGCAAATTTCTCGCTGCCGGCGCTCGTTTCGCCGCTCGCACAGCCCACCGACCAGACGCTGTTTGAAGATCCGAAAGATCCTGCGAAAAAATTCCATCTGGCGGTCTACGGGATCGCGTCGACGGCCGGGTCGGCGGGACGGGCCAAATGGGTTTCCTTCCTGCCCACCGGCACCGGGTTCGAACTCAATATCCATCTGTCGGAAACGACCGGCGCCGCGCTTGCACAGAGCAGCGACCGCCTCGACGCCACGATGCGCTATCTGATCAGCGCGAACATCCAGTCGCGGCTTGTGACCTGGGATCTGGAGTCGTCGCCGAACACCGACGGAGCTGCGCTGAAACTGACGCTTGCGATTGCGGATTTCACCCTGCGCGATCAGGTCTACGAAGCGATGACCGACCCCAATGCACAGACAAGCCTCATCCTGCGCCGCACGCTTTCTCTCGCCGTTCCCGCGGCGAACAATCCAGGCCTCTACGTGGCGAGCACGGTGGCAATCGATACGGCAATACCGTTCAAGTTCAACCGCGATCTCGACGCCAATGTGTTTTCACAGCTCGGCGCGGTTTCCGAGCCTGCCTCGGCGTGGAATATCGTATCGGTGAACTGGAACGGGCGGCGTTATCCCTACTATCAGTCGACCGCTCAGCCCGATCAGGTTTATTTCCTGCCCGACGCGTTCAAGATCGCGCGCCAGGACAAGACACCGCATGCCCCGGCGCTTTCCGTGTCGATGGCGGGAAGCGATGCGGGATCGGTTACGCTTACGCTCTCTTATCTGGCGCAACCGGTCTGGGACCCTGCGCGAATAGCGGCAGCCGAGCAATCGCTGCAGACAACCCTGTCCTTATCCGCACCACCTGCGCTGGCCCTGTTTCAGGCCGCAGACACCAAGCTCCGCATCCAGCTCCCTGCGACAGACAGCGGCGGTTCCGGATTTGTCGATCAGAAAGATGCACTCATCGATATGGCGGGCGGCATCCAGGGCTCGGTGACGTTGAGCCTTGACCAGTTTCGTCAGGTTTATGATGCGCTGTTCGACGGCGTCAGTCCGCTCTTTTCCGGCGAAGTGAATGTCACCGTCGACAAGGACGTCGCGACCATCCCCTTCATCTCGCGCGCGACCGAGTTTGTCGGCGACATCTTCGACATCGAGAGCAACGTCGATACCGCAAACCACAAGCTGACCGCGACTCTGACCAACGCGATCGAAAGCCCGGTTCACATCGATGCGCTGCAGGGCATGGTGGTCAAGAACGGGAATTCCCCCATCAACGCATCGATCACGAGCGTATCGCCCCAGGCTCCGCTCGATCTTCCGCCGAGCGATCCGGCAAGTACGGCCGATACGATCACGGTGGTCTTCGACTCCAGCGCAGGCAAGAGCTTGCTCGGTGCAGGAGCCGGAATTCTGGGCGGTTTGTTCGGTGGCGCAAAGGCGAACCCCGGCGATGTTGCGCTGGGTGCGTTCGGCAACCTCGCGGCAAATGTGCTCGACAACAATTGCGCGCCAGTGTTCGACCTGAGCAAGGTCCATGTCGTGCCCGACGCGACGGCGATCTGGCACGCGATCATGCAGAACCAGCAGGTCGGACCGGTCACGCGCACGGTCGCTCTCAAGGCCGTCGCGGCCATGGTCAAGCCGGCCCAACCGGTCACCTCCGATTCCGTGATGGCGATCCAGGTCGTGTTCGAGAACGGTCAAACCGCCAATTTCGATAACTCGGTGAGCGCAGACGCCGCCGGCTTCCTGAACCAGTCCATGAAGCTGTCCGTTCCGATCGACGCGTTCGTCCTCGGCAACGCCGACACGCGCAACTACCGCTATCGCGTCGATCAGGTGACCGCAGGCGGCGTGAAACAGGGCGATTGGAAGAGCGACAACCGCGACGTGCTCTACATCGTGACAGGTTGAGATGACGGGTTTCGACCACATGCCGGATTTCGGGTCGCCTCTTACGGTGGGGGAAGCGGTGTTTTATCCGGCCTTCGGCACGGATGAATTCATCGTGATTCCGTCCACGCTCGGGCTCGCGGCGGCACAAGCGCCGTTCCAGCTTCAGATGATCCGCCGGGCCGATGACCTCCGCGCGGAAGGGCAATACGCCTTGCTCGATGTTCATCTTGCGGGAAACTATGCGCTCGATGCGTGCCTCGCGGCAGCGCGCGTTGCCAATCCAAACGCCACCGTCAGGCCCGCTACCGTCGATCGCGGTTTTGCGCGGCTCGTTTCCAGCGGTCCGAGCCTGCCACCCGATCTCACGATTCCAACCGAGCTGGGCTGGTCGACCGCAGAAGGCGCGCGATGGACGCGCAGGCTCGATCTCGCAAGCGGCGAGTTGATCAAGGGTGCTTTGCGGGGTGGAGCGCTCCTGTTCGGTGCACGCATGGAATTCACCGTGCTGGGCATCGCGCCGCGCATGAAAGCGCAGGTGACCTTTGAACCCGCGACGCTCCTCGATGCCATCCTGAAAGGTTCGACCAACCGCCAGATCGAATTCGGCGATGTGCTGTCGGCGCTGTCGCGGCCGGTAAACGCGCTTCCGCTCGAACTATCGCCGGGTGCGGACGCATCCCACCTTTCCCAGATCATGGCAGACCGGCTGTTCGCCGCTTACGGCGCACTCACACCAGCACCAGATGCCGTATCGGGACCAAGGGTTATCTTCTCAGCGCCTCCCGCCGGGAAAGTGACGTGGGACCTGAACGAACCCGCAGTCGTGCCGCGTGCCTTCGCGCAACAGTTCGACTTGCTAGCGGCGCTGAGGTCGATGGGCGACCTCGCATCGTTGATCCACGAACGGATCATTCCACCGCTCGATCTCGGCTTTCACGACGTCGTCATTGCCGCAAATCTTCCGGTCCATCGCACGGGTGTTCCGGCTATCGGCGTTCGCGTTGACATCGCGCCGAATCCGCCCCACCGGCCCAGCGGCATCACCGAGACGCTGATCTTCGAAGCGCCGGACGATCAGCAGAAGATTTCCGTGAGTCTCAGTCCAGGAGAGACCCTGCGCTACGACATGGTGTGTTTCGCCATCCTTGCTGCGGGAGCAACCGTTCAGCAGGTTGAGACGGCGCCAAAATCCTCATCGGCGGAGTGGCTTCAGCTGCAGGCGAACGACTTCCCGCTCGAATTCGTCCACATCACCGCGAGCGACAGACTGAAGGCGCTCGCCACCGTGGCGGGCACACTGAGCTATCAGCATGACGGAAAGGCGATCGATCAACCCATACGGCTCGATCAAACCAACCCGGACATTGCATTGGCGTTCCCGAGCGATGCCAGCGGCGTCACGCTCGCCCTTGCGGCAACGGCGCTCGATTCCAAAAGGACCTTGGCGATCGCGAAGCAGGACCCCGGCCGCATCCTGCTCGATCTCACCTCGTTCCCCGACTATGGCCCACACCGCGTGCCGATTAGTTGTGAATTCAAATCCGGCACCGGAATGATATCGGTCGACCTCGTCAGCGAGGAAAACGCCAACCCCGCCACCGTGACGCTCGTTCCTTCCGCGCCTGCCGGCGCCTGGGGCTACGTGGCGCAATCGCCATTTCATGCTGGTTATCGCTACCGCACGCGGAGCGCGGACTGGATCGCTGTCGCCGATGCCAATGCGCCGCTGACGCTCACGGTGAACTGAGATGTCGAACGCAGGCGGCGCAACGCTTTCGGATGCCACAACGGTCAATGGCGTGCTGCTGTTCGCTTCGCCGGGGCAGCCTGGAACGTTCCTGTTCGTGCCGGGACGGCCGATCCCGCAGGATGGCGGTGGCGGACGGCCCGCGGTCAGTGCCGTCCGCATGCCGCATGGCGTCATCTTGCAGGCTGGCGCGCTGTTCGCGCTGAATGCGCAGGATACGGCGGCCCTCACGAAATATGCGGCGCAGCTCGCACCTTCAGCGCTGCTGAAACCCGCGCCGGTCAGCATCGTAAAGGCGTCCCTGATGCTGACGGGCAGCGACGGTCAGGCCCGAGAGATCGCACGGTCGACGTCGTCGCTCTATCCGCCGTTCGGCGCGATCTTCTCGGCGACGCTGGATGCCGCAAACGGCGCAACGGCCATCGCGGCGATCGGCGGCCGCACCGGCGTGCTGACGGTCGCGTACTGGTTCACGCTTCCGGACGCGCTCGCACGCCAGCGCAGGGACCTCACCGGCACGCAGAGCCGGAGCGCGGATGTCGCCTCCTGGTTTCCCGGCGGCAGCGGCAGCGCACATATCCAGATTTCGGGCTGAGCGAAAACGGGGTTCTTGAAGGAGAGAATGCAATGCTGAACCTGGACAGATCTCAGATGATCGAAGGCCTCATGGTCTATCACGACGATGAGCGCGCGAACGTCTACTACGTGGTCCCCGATCAACCCCGCTTCCGTATCGACGACGTGACGAAGAAGCCCGTCTTCAAGTTCATCAAATACAAGATGCCGGTCGACAGGCCCGACGGGCTGAAGGGCGGCGGCTTCGTGGTGTTCGATTCCACGCTGACCGTTCCCGCCGACAAGATGAAGAAGATCGAGGACAAGCTGAACAGCCAGCTGCAGGCCTCTGGCCGCAAGGACGGTAGCGGCCAGCCCCTGAAAGCCGAAATCGGCCGCATCACGTTCACCAAAGGTTCGTCCAGTCTCACGCTCCTCGACAGCAGCGGGGTGCTCGTCCAGAAGAAGGACAGCGTCGGCGCGCCGTCACTCTACGGTTCGCTCATTTGTTCCTTCACCGCCGAACTGACGCCGGAAGGTGCGACCGTTCTGGAAGCGGTGCTGAAGGGGTCCGGCGGCGTCGCTCAGATCGCCTATGACCTGCATTGCTCGGCCACGCTTCCGCCGATCACGGGCCATGTCTGGTTCTACGCGAACAAGTTCTACAGCTTCTACCAGTCGGTCGACAAAAGCGGCGGCTCGTGGGACAGCGGCGACAATACCGAAGTCGACAGGATGCGCGAGAGCTTCACGAGCTCGCAAAGCGGCGGCGTGACGTTCGACTTCTCGCATCTCGACATTTCCGATCCTGACGCGGCGAAGAAAACGCAGGATGCGATCACCAATTGGGGCTGGTCGCAGATCGACGAGGCCGTCAAGACGGCGATCCTTCCCGACATCAAGGCGGCCGACGACCGCGGCGACCACGGCATGGAGCACATCCAGAAGATGCAATCGACCTGGGAGTCGAGCAGCTTCAACCGCTATATTTCGGAGAAGGAGGCGGTGGATTTCCACATCATCCCGCAGGGCACGCTGCCCAACATCACCGACATGGGGTTCAAGTGGCAGGACTTCTTCGTCGAGGTCGATGCCAACGACCCGTTCTTCGCGCAGGTCCATTCGTCGATCGCCGTCAACGCCGACTTCGACCGCTTCCTGATCGACAGCGTCGACGTGCATTGCGAGTACACGCTGATCAATCCGGCCACGATCAAGGACTTCCACCTGAAGAAACCCGACGATGTCGGCAAGTTCGACTCCGACACCAAGAACGGCGACATGAACTACGCCTATTCGTTCAGCGTGAACTACAAGGACCAGAGCAAGCCCTACCAGTCCGACCTCATCAAGACCAACAAGGGCCAGATCACCGTCAACGCCAACGATCTCGGCATCCTCTATGTCGGGCTGACCATCGGCAGCGTCGATTTCGACAAGACGCCGCAGGTGCAGGTGGCGGTGCGCTACCCCGACAACGACGCGAACGGCAAGCCGGTCAGCCGTCAGTTCACCTTCACCAAGGACAAGAAATCCGACCAGATGGTCGCGGTGATTCTGAAGGAGATCGACAAGAAATACGAATACCAGATCACCTACATCATGGCCGACGGCACGCAGGTCGTCGTGCCCTGGACCAAGAACGATTCGAGCGAGCTCTACATCAACAGCCCGTTCATCATGCACACCTACAGCTTCCTGGCCGAAGGCGATTTCGACGGCAACATCGACAACATCTTCCTGAAGATGAAGTACAGCGACACCGGCAACAAAATCGAACAGGAAACGGACTATGTGTTCAAGGGCCAGAACACCAACCGCGACTGGACGATTCCGGTCATCGCCAGCGGCAAGGGAACGATCACCTATTCCGGCGTGATCACCTACAAGAACCACACCACCGAATCGATTCCGCCGACCGATAGCGACCGCGACCTCATCGAGTTCGGGCCGCCCAACCAGGTGATCATCTCGGTCCTGCCGGACACGACCATGATCGACTTCACCAAGGTCAAGCTCGTCAAGCTCGATCTCGATTACAGCGATCCGGCGCACAACATCACCATGCATCGCGAGTTCAAGCTCAAGGAAGGCGACACGCCGGCGCCGTGGACCTTCTATGCGCGCGATCCCGCCAAGACCGCCTATAACTTCGCGACCACGTACTATCTCTCGACGACACCGCCGCAGGTCGTGCAGGTGCCGGCGGCCCCGAGCAGCGACACGGACCTCATCCTGATGATGCCGTCATAGGAGGTTCGTCATGCTCTATCTGAACCCGCCCTATTTCCTGATCAATGGCGTCTCGATCTTTCCCGATCACGCCGATCCGCTGCAGTTCTACTACCTGCCGATGATGCCGCACCTGACGATGGTGAAGGACAGCAGCGGCAAAAATCTGCCGCAACTGCAGCTGATCGAATACACGGGCGCCGCGGGATCGGGCGGGTTCATCAATTTTGACGTCAATCTCGGTCTCGACGACGACGCGCTGACCGAGGTGACACAGGAGCTGAAGCGGCAGGCGAAGCTGACCGACAATCCGCGGCTCTCGCCTGTCACCTTCGTCGACGGCACGGTGCGCCTTCTCATCCTGGGTGCGGAAAGCCCCGATCCGTCGGCAGCAAAGCCGCCTGCCGGCGCTGCATCTTCGACAGCCCAGCCCGACGGTCCGAAATTCGTGATCAAGGTGCAAAACGCCGCCAAGCCGTCGCTCTACGGCGACAACCAGGCTAGCTTCTCTGTTCAGCTCGATCAATACGGCGCCACCATCCTCGAACAGGCGTTGCAGGGCGAGATGGCGCCGGTTGCGGTGATCTATTCGCTCGATTTCATCGCGCTCCGCCCCGCCTTCAACGTACACCTGCATGTCGACTGGGACCGCGTGCACACATACCTCGACGATCACTTCAGCGGCGGGTTCCTGTTTTTCTCCGCCGACATCGACAAGGCCGTCGACAAGCTGATCGAGAGCCGCGTCATTACCATCGATGTCGACACCTTCGTGCCGGACGGCGACCTCAGCCATTCCGCGTCCGGCGACAAGGACCGCGCAGTGTCCCAGGTCTACGACATGATCAAGGACACCTTCTTCCAGCCGAGCATGCCGCCACAGACGGGTGACAACACCAGCGGCCTTGTCGAGACCGCGCGCACGATCAGCCAGCTTGTTGCCAATGGCGGCGCGGCGCTGTGCTCCATGAAGAAGACCGACCTGACCCAGGTCGACAAGAAGACGCTGGACGTCAATATCAGCGAACGCACCGCCGTACAGCGCACGATCTATCCGCAAGCACACCTGGCCGGATTGTTCGATACGCTGAAGAAGACCGGTGTCGGTCTCGACCGGTTCATCGTCAAGGCCGACCTCGACAACCCGTGGTTCCAGCGCCGCAAGCTCAACATCACCACAAAGGCCGATTTCGATGCCGACAGTATCGCCTCGATCGACGTCAACCTCGACTATGGCGGCAACATCAAGTCGGTGACCTTGACGAAAGATGCGCCACAGGCGTCCCTCGAATGGACGAGCCGGCTGCAGAACGGGCAGATGATCCGTCCGGTCAACTACACCTACACCATCAATTTCCGCGGCGATATCGACGCCACGATGCGGCCGAACCAGCTGACCTCCAACCCCATGGTCGCCATCGGCGACGGGCTCGACATCGAGCCGCGCGCCGATCTCTACGCGATCACAGTCATCCCGATCCGCGCGGACAATCTCCCTTGGGACCGCTATCCCAATGTCGAGGTCGAGTGCCGCTATGTCGATGCCACAAACGGCCTCAAGCAGCAAGCGAGCGCGCTTCTCACCAGCCAGGCGCCGGAGATCACGTGGCCGCTGTTCATACGCGACCGCACCAAACGCGCCTTCGAGTACCGCCTGACCTATGCGCTCGCAGCCGGCGGCACGAAAGTGACGCCGTGGACGCAGACCGACGACGGCAAGGTCGACATCAACGATCCGTTCCCCTCGAAGGTCACGCTCACCATCATGGCCGCGGTCGACTGGTCGAACGCCTCGCGCGTCCTCGTCTATGTCGCCTATCCGGGGAAGGACAATCCGACCGCGCATCAGAGCTATATTCTGGACGCCTCGAGCGCGCCGCAGATGTTCGTCGCCGAACGCCAAAACCAGGGCGAAGACACCATCTACTACGAGGTGCGCGTTGTGGGTGCACACGGCGGTGTGAAAACCGTGCCGGGTTCGGTGACCAACGACCAGTATCTCGTCATCCAGGACGGGATGGTTGGCCATCAGATCGTGACCGTGCAACCGGAGCAGATCAGCTTCCCCAAGAAGCATGTCTCGGAAATCGACGTCCAGGTGCGCTATGTCGACGTCAAGAACGCGCTCAACATCTCGAGCAACATGAAGCTCGCGCAAATGACGGACGCGCAGCGCTTCGCGTTCGACTATGTCGACCCCGCCATCCGCCCGGAATTCCGCGCGGACATCCAGCTCGATAACGGCCAGACCAAGAGCTTCGACTGGGCCCCCATCGGCGGCACGAACGTCACCATCCCGCTCAGCCAGCTCGATTGACCGGAGATCCTCATGCTTCTGCTAGCGACCAATGCGATCACCGTCGGCGGCGTCACAGTCTTTCCCGATCACGCCGATCCCACGCAGTTCTGGTACCTGCCCGCGCCCGTATCGCTCGCCAAAATGCCGGGCAGCGACGAGCCACAATTCACGTTGATCGAATACGCACCCGATGTCGCCTCGAGCGGCGTCAAGGGTGTCGGCTTTCTCAACGTCACGCTGGCACTGACGTTGTCCGACGACACGCGCGAAGACATCATGGGACAGATCCGCGACCAGTTTCCGAATTCCGGCGGCTCGCCGAAGCTCGCGCCAGCCCCCTTCGACGAAGGTACGGTCCAGATCGTGATGCTGGACATGCAGGGCAGCGGCGGCACGACGAGTGCGGCGCCACCGGGCACCTTCGTCGCGGTAGAGAAGATCCTCGGTGCCGTATCGCCATCACTCTACGGCGACAATGACGCGCTGTTCGCGGTCACACTCAGCGAAGAAGGGGCCAGCATTCTTGAAGCGGCGTTCGAGAACGACATGGCGCCGGTCGGCGGGATCTACAATCTCAAATTCACGGGCGTCCGGCCCGCGCTTGATGTGAAAATCACGGCCGATCTCAAGCGCTGCTATCAGAGCTTCAGCGTGGGCCTCGACATTCATGCCTATTTCGCGTCCGTCGGAATCGATGCGACGTTCGAAAAGCTCAGGCAGGATGGCGCGATCAAGATCGAGGTCGTGAATCTCGCCGGCGACCAATCGAGCCTCCAGGCCGAGCAGCAGGCGATGTCGCTGTTCAAGGACCAGATTCTGTCAAAATGGTTCGAGCCGAGCCTGTCGCCCACCACCGCACAGGCGGCGGACGCGGGCATTCCCCCGCTCCCCAATCAGCCCGCCGCGGGAACGCCACCGCCGCCACATCCTCCTGCGGGAGGAGGCGGAACACAGACTATGGGAGGAGCGCAGCAGCATGCACCGACCATGGGTGGTCCAACACAGACCGGCGCACAGATGCAGCAGCCGCATCCGCCGACGCCGCCCACGCAGCAGCCGCATCCGCCAACGCCCCCGACACCACAGGCTGGAGGGGGCACGCAACCAAATGCAGGCGGCAATGCGCCGACGCCAGCAGGAGGTGGCGCGCAGGCGCCTCATCCAGCTCCGACCGGAGCTACACAGCCTCAGGCTGGCGCGCAGACACCCCATCCCGCACCGACAGGAGGCGCTACACCACAGCCTACGGCACCCCATCCCGCACCGACGGGTGGCGCACAAAGCGGCGGCGCCAACCCCATGAACGCGGTCAACAATGCTGCCAATACCGCTCAAGGCGTCGCGAACGCACTTCAGGGTGCGGCCAGCGGCGCAACGCAGGCCGCATCGCCGTTCGGTATCGCGCTCAAGCTCAAATTCGTGAGCCAGGACGAACAGAAGACCGTGACCTACGAATACAATCGCATGGATGCGGTCCAGCGCTCCTATGCGCCGCAGGGCTATTTCGGGCTGATGCTCAACAAGATCGACCGCGCCAAGCACTTCCTCAAGGTCGATGGCAACGATCCCTTCTTCAACCATTTCGCCGTCAACGTCGCGCCACCGCGCGACTTCGCGAGCATCGGATTGCAGCGGGCCCATGTCGCGATCGACTATGGCGACCCATCGGATGGCCATGGCGTGAAGCATGGCGAGTTCATCTTCGAACCGTCGAACACCGCGCCGCAGACCTGGGAGGTTTTCCAGGGCAAGATCACGTCGACGGAATACCGCTATATCGTCGATTATTCCTTCGATCCGGAATCCGGCTGGGAGGGAGAAGACCTGCACTATTCCCTGCCTGCGGTGACGACGGAGAACCGGCAACTCACACTCGATCCGCGCGACTTCCTCGGCTTCTTGAACGTCGCGATCACACCCGGACGCATCGATCCGGATGTCGTCGACCGTATCGACGTGAACCTGCAATATGTCTCCAAGACCGGCTGGAAGAGCAACGCCATGCTGACATTGCGGCCAGGCTCGCCCGCGCTGTCATGGAAGCTTCGCCTCGCCGACAAGACGGACACCGCTTACACCTACACCACCAGGTGCACGCTGAAGGACGGGACCGTGTTCACGTCGGACCCGGTGACCTCGACCGCGACGGCCATCGTCGTCAACGATCCCTTCAACGGGGCAATCAATCTCAATATCCAGCCCGCCTTCGATCCAGCGAAGACCAAGGCCGACATCGTCGAGATCGTCTATCGCGATCCGTCCGTCGACTACATCTTCCAGAACACCCTCACGCTGCAGGGCACGGTGGGCACCACCCGCCTGCGCATTCCGATCCTCGATCGTTCCAAGGTCGCCTATCAGTACCGGATCACGACGATCGACAGCGGCAATCACCGCGAACAAGGCGTCTATGTAACCTCAGAGGACCCGCTCCTGATTGTTGGCGACACACCCTGATACGGCCAGCCGGTTCGTCGAAATCGCGCGGCAGATCGCGCTGCCGCCGCTTTCGCGTTGCTGCGAGGCGATGCTGGCAACCTATCTCCGGCCCTTGAGCGTGTCGGCGTGGCCGGATGTTGCCTGGCAGTCCAGCCGCCTCACACGGGATGGATGTCCGGTCGAGTTTGCGTTTTGTGGAAATGACTCCGGACTTCGCATGACGATAGAACCAGCGCGGCCCGAAGCTGCGGATGGGACAAAACTGGGGTGTGCGCTGCGCATTCTTGAAGCGATGGGTCAGCCTCGTCCCGACCATGGTCTCTCAGAGCAATGGGAACGAGCACAGGCGGGACAGAGGCTTCGTTGGGGGACATGGCTGGGGTTGCGGCAAACCGCGAGCGGCCTGCAAACGAAGCTGTATGTCGAAATGCCATCGCCAGGCGCACCATCGCCAGCCCCCGGGCGGTTGCACATGATCGGATATGAGCCGGAGACGGAGCGATCGGAGTTCTATTATTCGCTTGCCAGATTGAACGTCCTTCAGCTGTCGTATCTTCTGGCGCGCTACGGCGTTGCCGACCCGGCTTCGGCACTGGAGCAGCTGGCTGAGCTGATAGGGTTACCGGCAGCAAGCGCTCTGCACTGGCTT
>Ga0157369_10004938_pt1 | contig 15623 bp, 15 predicted proteins | sample C25metaG_FD_113461 | JGI IMG/M metagenome (GOLD analysis project Ga0157369, IMG submission 113461) | Corn rhizosphere microbial communities from Kellogg Biological Station, Michigan, USA - C2-5 metaG | ecosystem: Host-associated > Plants > Roots > Rhizosphere > Soil | place: USA: Michigan... | reverse complement strand
GTCCCGGCGCTGCACGAGCCGTCGCACCTGCTGGTTGAGCGGGTGGTGACGGTCGCGCTGGTGTGCATCTTGTTCGACGGCGGGATGCAGATCGGCTGGTCGCGGTTCCGGTCGGCTGCCGTGCCGGTCACCGTGACGGGGGTGGCGGGGACGTTCGGGACCGTGGCGGGGTGCGCGCTGCTCGCCCGTGCCGCGTTCGGGCTGGACTGGTATGCCGCGGTGCTGCTGGCCACGGCGGTGGCGCCGACTGACCCGGCGGTCGTGTTCTCTGTCCTGGGCCAGCGGGAGGTCGCCGGCCGTGGCGACGTCATCTTGAAGGGCGAGTCGGGAGCCAACGACCCGGTCGGGATCGCGCTGATGGCCAGCCTGATCGCTGCCGGAGGCCTGTCGGCGGGGGCGTTCGCGCATGTCGGCGGGGAGTTCCTGCTGCAGATGACGGTCGGCGCGGCTGTCGGCGGTGCGGGCGGGGCCGCGCTGCTGTGGTTCATGCGGCGGGTCCCGCTGCCCGGGGAGGGCTTGTACCCGCTGCGGACCCTGGCCTGCTCGCTGCTGCTGTTCGCCGTCGCGACGCTGGCGCACGGGTCGGGGTTCCTCGCGGTGTTTGTCGCCGGGATCGTGCTCGGCGACGGGCGCGCCCCCTACAAACGGGAGGTCGAGCGGTTCCACTCGGCGCTGGCCAGCCTCGCCGAGATCGTCGCCTTCGTCGTCCTTGGCCTGACGATCAGCCTGGATGTGGTCAGCCGGGCGGACGTGTGGGTGCCGGGGCTGGTCCTGGGGGCCGCGCTGGCGTTCGTGATCCGGCCTGTCGTGGTCGGGCTGTGCCTGGTCCCGGCCCGGATGGGGCGCGGGGAGCTGGGCTTCGTGCTGTTCGCGGGCCTGAAGGGGGCCGTGCCGATCCTGCTGGGCAGTTTCCTGGCCGGTGCCGGCGTGCCGGGCGCGCAGCGGCTGTATGGCATTATCGCGGTGGCGGTCATGTTCTCCGTCGTGGTGCAGGGCAGCCTGGTGCCGGCGGCTGCCCGGCTGCTGCGGGTGCCGATGCGCCCGGTCGAGCCCGAGCCGTGGGCGCTGGGGGTGCGGTTGCGGGACGAGCCCAGCGGCGTCCACCAGCTCACCGTCACGGCCGGGTCGCCCGCCGACGGGCGCACCGCCGGCGAGCTCGCCGGCCTGCCCGGCGAGGCATGGGTCAGCTTTATCGTGCGGGACGGCCAGCTTGTGCCCCTCAAGCCCGGCACCACGCTGCGGCCGGGTGACGACGTCCTGGTCCAGGCCGACCCCGGTCTGCACGACAAGCTGGTCAGGGCCTTCGATGGCCCCGCACGGTAACCCCTGCCCCGCGCGGCCATCCCCGCGCAGTCGCGGGGCCACCCGCGGGCACGGGGCGGCCGGGGCGGTGGCGGCTGCCGCGGGGCAGGCGCGGGTAAGCCTGGTCGGCTTTCGCCCCTGGCGCCCGGTGCTGCCGTTCCTGGGCGGCGCCCGCCCGCTTGCCAGGGGTGCCGGCGGGCTTCATGCGGATGGTTCCCGTTGCCGGTGCTTAGCGGTGCCGGGGGCAGGCGGGCGGGTCGCGGCGGCGGTTCGGGGCCGGCTGGCGCCGGGGATGCGGTCGTCATCGCCGTCAGCGGTCTCACTGGTTTCAGCGGCCTCGATGCGCCGGTAGGCGCGGTTCCGCAGCCGCAGCACGATGCTGGCCAGGAGCGCCGCGGTCAGGGAGCCGGCCAGGATCGCGGCCTTGGCGTGGCTGTCTCGTTCGCTGCCGGCGCCGAACGCGAGCTCGCTGATGAGCAGGGAGACGGTGAACCCGATGCCGCCAAGCATCGCGACGCCGGCCACGTCGGCCCAGCTGAGGTCCTCGTCCAGGGTGGCGCGGGTGAACCGGGCGGTCAGCCACGTCGCCGCGGTGATGCCGGCGGCCTTGCCGGCGGCCAGTCCGGCGATGACGCCTAGTGCCACGGGGTCGGACAAGGCGGCGGGGAGCCCGCTGAGGCTGACCCCTGCCGACAGCAGCGCGAAGGCCGGAACGGCCAGGCCTGCCGAGACGGGCCGCAGCCGGTGCTCGAAGTGCTCGGCTGCCGGTGTCTCGCCGTCCGGGCGGTGAGCGGCCGGGACGGTGAAGGCCAGCAGGACCCCGGCGACGGTGGCGTGCACGCCGGAGGCGTGCACCAGGGCCCAGGTCGCGGTGGCCAGCGGGAGCAGCAGCCACCAGGGACGAAACGGGCGCCGAACCAGGACGGCGAAAAGGGCAAGGGGGGCCAGCGCTGCCAGCAGGGGCGTCACCGACAGGCCGGAGGTGTAGGACACGGCGATGATCACGATGGCCAGCAGGTCGTCGACCACGGCCAGGGTGAGCAGGAACGTGCGCAGCGCGGCCGGCAGGTGCCGCCCCGCGACCGCGAGGGCCGCGAGGGCGAACGCGATGTCGGTCGCGCTGGGGATCGCCCACCCCCTGGCGGCTCCGCCGTCGGCGGTGAACGCCAGGTAGGTCAGTGCGGGGGCGATCACGCCGCCGACGGCGGCGGCGACCGGGACCGCCGCGCGGCGGGGGTCGCGGAGGTCCCCGGTGATGAACTCCTGCTTGAGCTCCAGCCCGGCGACGAAGAAGAAGACCGCCAGCAGCCCGTCGGCGGCCCACTCCGCCAGACTGAGGTCCAGGTGGAGCGCCGACGGCCCGACGTCAGCGTCCGCAGCGACTCGTACGCGGCTGACCAGGGCGAGTTCGCCCAGGCTATCGCCGCCACCGCGGCTGCGAGCAGCAGCATGCCGCCGATCGTCTCCTGCCGCAGTACCTCGCGGATCCGGCGTGACTCCGGCCGCGACCCGCGCCGGAACAAGGCCGCCGCCGGCCGCTGCGAGCTCTTCATCGTTCTCCTTCCGTATCACCATTCACCGTGGCACAGGCGCTTCCCCCGGCCGCCGGATAACCCCGCCATCCGGTCACTGGTAACGGCGTTGCCAGTCGCGGGAGACCCGCCGCCACTCGACGTCTACTGCGTCTGGCTGCCGCCGCCTGGTGACCGCCAGGACGGCGGCGCTGACCGCGCTTCCGGCGGCGCCGGCCTGCGCGGCGCGCTGCGAGGCGGATGCCGGCGGGTGGCTGAGCCGGCCGCGCTGGTCGATCCACACCGGGTGCGGGTCGCCGGCGCTCGTGCCGGGCGGGACGTGGATGACGCCGGCCCGCAGCGTTCCGTCGCCGGCGGGCCACTGCCCGATCGCCGGGCGGGACCGGTCGGGCGCGGGCGGCTCCAGGATGACGGCGGTCGCCTGCGACAGCCTGGCCGCCTCGGCGCCGGCGACGCGGGCCAGGTGGGCGTGCACCGCCAGGAACACGCCCGCGCCGCACAGCAGGGCCACGGCCGCGGCGGCCAGCGCGCGGGGAACGGGACGGGACGGCCACGGGATGTGCATCGGTTCCTCCTCACAGGTAGCGCAGCCACAGGTACGGGACCGACAGGCCGACCGTGACCAGCGTGACCAGCAGCCCGTAGCGGGAGAACTCCCAGAAGCTGATGGGCTGCCCGCGGCGCTCGGCGATGCCGAGGGCGACGACGTTCGCCGACGCGCCGACCGCGGTGGCGTTGCCGCCCAGGTCCGCGCCCAGCGCCAGCGCCCACCACAGCACTCCCCCGCCATCGCCCGCCTGACCGGCCAGGTCGCCGACGACCGGGCTCATCGCGGCGACGTAGGGGATGTTGTCCACGATCCCCGAGATGGCGGCCGAGGCCCACAGCAGCAGCATCGCGGCCAGGCCGGTGCTGTCCCCGGCGACGCCGGCGGCGGCCTGCGAGACGCGCGTTAGCACGCCGGCCTCGACCAGCCCGCCGACCATGACGAACAGCCCGGCGAAGAACGCCAGGGTCGACCACTCCACCTCGCGCAGCGCCTCGGCGACCGGCACCCGGGTGACGGCCAGGCTCAGGCCGGCACCCAGCAGCGCGACGACGGACGGCTCGTAGCGCAGCACCGGGTGCAGCACGAACCCGGCCATGACCAAGCCGAGCACGGCCAGGGCACCGGCCAGTACCCGGCCGCTGGTGATCGCGGCCCGCTCGTCCACCGCCATCAGGGCGGCGGCGCGGGCCGGGTCGTAGCGGAACGCGGACCGGAACAGCCACCGGCAAACGGCGCAGAACACCGCCATCAGCACGACGACCAGCGGCGCCAGGTGCACCAGGAAGTCGTTGAAGGACAGGCCCGCGCGGCTGGCGATGATGATGTTCGGCGGGTCGCCCACCAGCGTCGCGGTCCCGCCGATGTTCGAGGCCAGCACCTCGGCGATCAGGTACGGCGCGGCCGGCAGCCCCAGCCGCCGGCACACCTCGAAGGTGACCGGCGCGACCAGCAGGACCGTGGTGACGTTGTCCAGCAGCGCCGAGGCCACCGCGGTGATCACCACCAGCAGCACCATCAGCCGGTACGGCCGGCCCCGGGCCCGCTTGGCCGCCCAGACGGCCAGGTACCCGAACAGGCCGGTGGTGCGCAGCACCGAGACGATCACCATCATGCCGAGCAGCAGGAAGATCACGTTCCAGTCCACGCCGATGACCTCAAGCTCCCCCGCCCCCGGGGCATGCGAGAAGAACGCCGCGTCACTGGTCGTGACGTGCAGCAGCAGCATCAGCCCGGCGCCGCCGAGCGCCACCGCGGTGCGGTGGACCCACTCGGTGGCGATCAGCAGGTACGCGGCGGCGAAGATGACGACGGCGGCGACGGCAGCCACGGAAACTCCCCCCGGCGAGGACGCCCGGGGCCGTCATCGGCGCCGGCAAGCCCTCGCGGTCGGCAGCGGTCAGATGTCCGCCGACCAGGCTTCCCGGCTCTCCTCCAGCCACTTTACCATGTCTTTACCAGCGCCGGCTTGTCGCTTGCGACCCCTCGGCCCTGTCGGCGTGCGGCGTGCTGAGACCGGACAATCCGGAGCTGAGTCTCCCCAGGCTGGGGCTTACCCCGGGCTCTTAACGGCGGCGACAGCGGTGGCCGAGGCGAGCACCAGCCTGGTGGCCGGCACCGCGACCGGCCGCTACACCTCCCGCAGGTCCCGCAGCGGCAGTTCCTGCCCGGCCGCGTACAGCAGCGGCGGCATCACCACTAGGCTCACGATGTCGGGCGTGACCTCGACCCGGAGCACGCCCGGGACCAAGACCGCAGTGAGTCCGGCCAGCACCAGCAGCGGCGGGGCGGGCACGGAGTGGGAGAAACGGCGGAGGAACTGGTCAGGAATGCTCACGGCGCGCTCCCGGGGCACGAATTACCACTGCTGATACCGCGCCGACCAGGCTTCCCGGCTCACCTGGCTACGAACGTAGATCACCCGACCCCGCCTGCCAACCACGATGCGGCCAGGTCTGCGAACCCATCCGGCGCTGCCGGCCGTGACGGGTCCAGCCGGCAGCCTCACCAACCAGGGACACCACGCCGCCGAGGTGGCCCGGTACCTCTACACCCGCCGGGCGTAACCGGCAGCTTTCCCCGTGAGTTCTCAGGCCGGCCGGCCGCCGATGGCGTCTCCTGCGGTGCCGGGGGCACGGGGTGCGGGGGCGAGCACACTCACGCGGTCCCCGGCCCGCAGCACGATGCCCGGGGCCGCGGTACGGAGCCTGCCCGCGCGCAGCACTGTGACGGGGACGGAGCCCGCTGGCCAGGCCACGTCGCCGAGCCGCTGCCCGCCGGCCTGGGCATCAGCGCCGATCGTGATCTCGGCGACCCGGTAGCCGGGTAGGGGGAAAGGCGGCTCGCGCAGCGAGGATTCCAGATCCTCATGTCCCCAGTCAGCTGCCAGCTGTGCCCGGGCGGTTTCTGCCAGGCCGGCACTGAGCTGGCGGGCCAGGGCCTGCAGCACGCTGGCATTCGTCACCCATCCCTCGATCCGCTGCCTGTCGGCGGAGATGACCGGCAGCCCGTCCCGCCCGTACACCTCTAGCTGCCGCAGCGCCTGCCCGAGCGATTCCCCGGCGAACACGGCCTGCGGATCGATTTCGCGGGCGACCGGCCCGGCCACGGACGCGACGCCGGCCGCGAGACCGGCGGCGCTGCCTCCGTCGCCGCCGACCGGAAGCGGCACACCGAACGGGTGCATCGCGTCGGCGACCTTGAGGTCGGCCAGTGCCCGCCACGGGGTGGCACGGTCGATGTCGGTGCCGCGGCGCAGCAGTTTGGCGGTGTAGATCGTGCCGTAGGACAGCACGCGCGAGACGGTGGAGGCGATCGCGACGGCCAGCATCACCGGCAGCGTCAGCGAGAAGTCGCCGGTCATCTCCACCACCGACGCCAGCGACGTCAGCGGCGCCCGCGCGGCCGAGGTGAACACCGCGCCCATCGCCACCACCGCGTACAGCACCGGCTGCCCCGCGGCGGGACCGAACAGGTGGTGCACGATATCGCCGAAGGCCATTCCCGAAGTCACCCCGATGAACAGCGACGGCGCGAACACTCCGCCAGACCCGCCGATCCCGATCGACAGGCTGGTCGCCGCGATCTTCCCGAACGCCAGCAGCAGCACGAACCACAGTGCGTAGTCCCCCGCCGTGGTCTTGTCCATGACCGGGTAGCCGACCCCGTACAGCTGCGGGATCGCCAGCAGCAGCAGCCCGAGCAGCAGGCCGCCGGCGGCCGGCCGCATCCACTCAGGGCGGCTGCCCCACAGCTTGTCGCACAGATCCTCGGTCCTGTACAGGACGGACTTGAATGCCAGGCCCATGAGCGCGGCCAGCACCGCCAGCACCGCGACTAGCAGGTAGTTCCGCGTGTCGTGCAGAGTGATCCCGGCCGGGAAGCCCGACAGGAACGGCTTGCTGCCCAGGAACGGCTCGGCGGTGATGTCGGCGATCATCGACGACAGCATCACGGTGAACAGCGCGTCGACCGAGAACTCGCGCAGAATGATCTCCACACCGAAGAACACCCCGGTGACCGGCGCGTTGAACGTGGCGGAGATGCCGCCGGCCGCGCCGCAGGCGACCATGATCCGCAGCCGGTTTTCCGGCATCCGCACCCACTGCCCCAGGCTGGAGGCCATCGCCGAGCCGATCTGCACGATCGGTCCCTCCCGCCCCACCGACCCGCCCGTCCCGATGCACAGCGCCGACGCCAACGCCTTGACGACACTGACCTGCGGGCGGATCCGCCCGCCGTTGTCGGCGACCGCGATCATCACCTCAGGCACCCCGTGCCCGCGGGCCTCCCGGGCGAACCGGTAGATCAGCGGCCCGTAGACCAGCCCGCCGATCGCGGGGATCAAGACGAAGAACCCCAGGCTCAGCCACGACAGGTGCCCGCTTGGCATGCGGCCTTCCTGACCGAACTGGCTGTGCCCGGTGGCCAGCCAGGTGAAGAAATTGATCAGGTACCGAAACGCCGCCGCACCCAGCCCTGACCCGGCCCCGATCAGCAGCGCGAGCACGAACAGGCCGCCCCGGCCCGCCCGCAGCCACGCCCCCACCTGGGACCGGGCGGACACGCCCGTCAACGTCTCGCCGGCCATCAGCCGTCCTTTCCGCATCAGTTGGCAGCGGGTGCACCAGCCGCCCAGCCGCCCGGTCAGGGCGTCTCGTTGGCCGCGCCGGCCGGCCACTGGCTATCAGGGATCTCGCCGGCCGCCTCGGCGAAGGCGCGCAGCCCGTCGGCCACCATGTGCTGCACCGGTTCCGGCAGCGCGGCGAGAATTCCGGCGATCAGCTCACGCCGCCGGACGGTGGCCTGATCAACCACCTCCCGTCCGGCCGGGGTGATGGCGACCAGCACCGCACGGCGGTCCGAGCGTCCCCGGTGACGACGGACCAGGCCCTTGCGGACCAGTCGGTCGCACATCCGCCCCGCCGTCGACGGCGCCACTCCCAGCGCCACGGCCAAGTCCACCAGACGCTGCGGCCCCCGCGAGGCCAGCACCACCAGCGCCCGGTACTGCGCGATCGTGGTCTCCTCGGCCGCCGCGCCCAGCGACATGGTCGCCACGGCGATCAGTGACCGGCTCGCAGACAGTACCGCGTCCACGACCGCATCATCGGCCACGCGCCCAGCCACGACACCTCACAAAGAAATACTTGCAATATGCAACGATAGCATGATGCATTCATAGCAGGATGCAACGACTTCGGTCGCACAGGTACGCATGGAGGTTGAGCTCATGAACCGCGCCCGCCCGCACCGCGCCGCGCACCCGCTGCCGGGACGGCAGCGGTGACGGGCCTGAGCGTGCCGGACCTGGTGCTGCTGGCCGTGCTCGGGCTTGTCTCCGGGATCGGAATCACCGCGCTCGGTCCCGGCGGTGTGCTGGCCACCATCGCTCTGTTCGCCCTCACGGGCCTGACCCCGGCGCAGGTGGCCGGGACCGCGATCGTGACCCACGTCGCCACCGGCGCTCTCGGCACCGCCGCGTACACCCGCTCCGGGCAGTTGCGCGACCCCGGCACCCGCCGCACCGCCCTGCTGCTCGCCGGAGCCGCGCTGGCCGGCACCCCGGTCGGCGTGCTGGTCAACACGGTGATCTCTGGCCGCGTCTTCGGGCTGCTGCTCAGTCTCTTCGTGGCCGGCGTCGCCACGCTCGTGCTGTACCGCCAGCGCCGCGCCCCCGCCACCCGGCCCCCTGCACAGCCCCGCACCTTGACAGTCGTCGCACTCGGCCTGGGCGTGGCTGCCGCGGCGGGCATGTTCGGCATCGGCGGCCCGATGCTCGCGGTGCCGCTCCTTGTCGCCCTGCGGGTTCCCGTCCTGTCCGCGCTGGCCGCCGCCCAGGCCCAGTCGGTAATCATCGCCGGCACCGGCACGGTCGGCTACCTCACGCAGGGTGCCGTCAACTGGCCGCTCGCCGTCCTGGTCGGCGTCCCCGAACTCGCCGGCGTCCTGATCGGCTGGGCCATCGCCCGCGCCCTGCCCACCCGCGCGCTGACCTACGCCCTCGTCGCCGTCTTGTTCGGACTCTCCCCCTACCTCGCGCTGCACCGCTGAGCGCGCGGTAGCGGGCCGGCCCAAAACCTTCGGATCATGCGAGTACCAGTGACCCGCGACGCCGACCGGGCGCCAGCCTGACAGTGGGCGATTTACTGACAGGCGGGCAGCCTCATCTCGAAGCGGCACCCCGCCCCGCTGTTCGTGACGCGCACGCTCCCCCCGTGCGCTTCCACGACGCCGCGCACGATCGCGAGGCCAAGGCCGGCACCGCCGTCGGGTGCCGGGCTGCGCGCGTCGGTGCCGCGCTAGGCCAGGTCGAACACGTAAGGCAGGTCGGCCTCGGGGATACCGCCGCAGCCGTCGGCCACCGTCAGCAGGGCGTCTGCACGCTCCGGCCTGGCATCGACGTGCACGCTTCCGCCCTGCGGGGTGTACCGGATGGCGTTGGTCAACAGGTTGCTGAGTGCGCGCGACAGCTCGCGCGGGTCGGCGCGGACGGTGAGCTGTCCGGCCGCCTTGCCCGCCAGCCGCACGCCGCGCTCCCGCGCCAGCGCCTCCGTGCTGGCGAGTACGTCGCTGACCAGGTCGTCCAGCGTGATCTCGTCAGGAGACAGGTGCAAGGTGCCCGAATGGATGCGGGACAGCTCGAACAGGTCATCGACCATAGTCGCCAGGCGCTCGGCCTCGGCCCGCATCTGCTTGTGGTACCGGGGCGGGTCGGCGGCCAAGCCGTCTTCCAGGGCCTCGGCCATCGCGCGCAGGCCGGCCAGCGGAGTTCGCAGGTCATGCGATACCCAGGCCACCAGCTGCCGCCGGGACTGCTCAAGCGCGCGCTCTCGCGCACGCGAGGCCACGAGCTTCGCGCTGGTGTCCGCCAGCTCCCGGGAAAGGGCGGCGAACTCCGCGGCCAGTGGCAGCGCAGGGGGCCGGAACCGGCCCGCCTCGTCGCCGAGCGACCGGGCGGCCCGCTGCAGCGCCGCGCTGCCCGACGCGACCTGCCGCCCGAGCAGCCAGCTGAAGGCGGACGCCGCGAGGCCGGCGGTGACGCACACCATCACGACGACGCCGAGATCGTGCCGGGACAGGAACATCGCCTCGGCGGTGCCGAGCGTGCCCGCCACGATCGCGAGCACGGGCACGGTGCCGCTCGCCTGGATGGACAAACGAAGCGAGGACCGGCGCAGCAGGCGGACGACGCCCGTGCCCGCCAGCCCCACGGCGCTCGTGCAGCCCACCGCGATCAGGAAGATCTGAAGCTGGTCGCTCACGACAGATCCGCCTCCCAGCGGTAGCCGACACCCCAGACCGTCTGAAGCTGGGCCGGCGAGGCGGGTTCCCGCTCGACCTTGTCGCGCAGGCGGCGAACGTACACGGTGATGGTCGACAGATCGCCGAACGACCAGCCCCACACCTGCTCAAGCAGCTCCGCGCGGGTGAATGCCCGGCCCGGGTGGGTAACGAAGAAGGCGAGCAGGTCAAACTCGCGCACCGTCAGGTCCAGTTCTCTGCCGTCGCTGCGTGCGCGCCGCGCCGCCACGTCCACCTCCAGCCGCCCCGAGCGCACCGGCTGCGGCGTAGCCGCTGCCGGGTTGCCCGTGCGGGCCCGGCGCAAGACGGCCTGCACTCGCAGAGTGAGTTCCCGCGGGCTGAACGGCTTAGTCACGTAGTCGTCGGCGCCGCTCTCCAATCCCAGCACGCGGTCGCTCTCCTCACCGAGCGCGGTCAGCATGATCACGGGCAGCGGCGCCTGTGCGTCCCGTTCTTCGCGCAAGTGCCGGCATACCTCCAGACCGCTGGCTCCCGGCAGCATTAGGTCAAGCACCACTAGGTCAGGCCGCCAGCCGGCGGCGATCTCCAGGGCGGCCTGACCGTCCACCGCGTGCCGGGTCTCGAGGCCGGCGTGGCGGAGGTAGTCCACGACAACCTCCGCCACGGTCAGATCGTCTTCGACAACAAGAACGCGCGCGTCCACGACCTGAGTCTAAGAACACCTGGCAGCCGCCAAGGGCGGTCAGGCGCCCATACCGGCGATATCGCGAGCTATTTCTCCGGATTGTCATAATTATATTTTCTGGCATAAGGAAATCGCGAACAACCGTCCGGAGATTGAGTTCTCCGTCTTGCAAGGCTTTCCGCCCATTCCCGGCCTAGCATTGGTAATAGCGTCGCATCGTGACGGTGGACGTAATCTTGCGGTGCCTGAACGAGGCGGCGGCATTGCTATCAATTCTTGACAGGATGCCCGCCGCCCGGCAACTGGCTGTTCACAGCGGCGTCAGCGCCAGCCAGGAGCGCCATAGCGCGGCATCGCCCTGCACGCTGACGCCCGCATCCGTCGCCGACCTCCTTCGAAGCAGCGCGAGCAACAGGCCAGTGGTGGGCCCGGTCAGCGTGACGTCCGCGCGGACCGCCGGGCCGCTGACCAACCGCACGCCGGCGGAGCCGCCGAGGACAGTCCAGGAATTGTCCGTGAGCTGCCGGTCGGTCGCCAGCAGCGTCATACTCTTCCCCGCGGGCAGCGAGGGAGGGCGGCCGTTCCCCTGCTCGTGAGCGAGCCGCTCGAACCACTCGGAAATGCCGTCAGCGGCCAGCTCGGCCCGCAGCCCGTAGGGGGTGCCGAGCGCGATAGCGGCGTCGGCCCGGTGGACCGTCGCCTCGTGCAGGCGCCGCCGGATCCACCAGTCGGCTTCCCTCGGCCCCAGGAACGTGGACACGGCGGTGCGCGGCCCGGCAGTGTCTACGGCGGCAAGCAGGACGGCAGGGCTTTCGGTAAGCCACCGGATGGCACCGGGGGCGTCAGCGGGCGGCTTGCCATCGCGGACCAGGCGCGGGTCCAGGCTGACGGCTGCCCGGTCGGTAATGATCTGGGCGGCCCAGCGGTCACCGCGCCCGACGTGACGGAGCAGCTGCAAGAGCGTCCAGCCGGGACAGGTCGGCACCGGCACCGACCAGTCCGCGCCGCGCAGCAACTCGCCCAGCACGCGGTTCTGTTCAATCAGGGCTTCTGCGTAGTCCATGGCCTGCTTTCTGTGATTATCCCGAAGGGTCACGGGTTGACTGCCCAGAGGACGGGCTACGGCGTGGTCGTGCGGTGGCCGGCGTGCCAGTCCTCCTCCGCCCCGGCTGTGCCGGGATCCACGCCGAAGCTGCGCAGCTGGGGCCGTTCGCGCAGGCTCCGCTTGAGCTCGGCGAAGCCGGGGAAGGCGGCTAGTCCGGTCACGTAGTCCCAGAGCCGGACGGCGTCCTCCGCGGCCGGGAGTCGGCTGATCACCGGCCCGAAGAAGGCCGTGCCATCTGGCGGGCCGAACTGGATGATCGGCGTGCCGACGTCCTTGCCGGTCAGCGTCAGCGCCTCGTCGCCCTCGGTGCGGATCTCTTCGTCCCACCGCGTGTCGTCGAGCGCGTCCGCCAGCCCGGCGGGCAGGCCCGCCTGGGCAAGCAGCGGCTCGACGAAGGTCCGGCTGCCGCGGATCGCGGCGGTCAGACCGGCCGCGCCGGGTGAGTCGAAGATCTCGCCGCTGACCGCCTCGTACAGCGGGCCGATGACGGCCGGCCCGTGCTCGGCCCGCGCCCGCGCCGCGACCCGCAGCAGCCGCAGTCCCGAGGTGTGCCCCTCCTCGTAGCCGACGGGGAAGTGGCTGTCGTAATCGATCCCGGCGTTGATCATCCGCAGCGAGATGAACCGCCAGTCGACGGTGTAGTCCCGCTGCGCGGCGACCATGCGCACCCACTTGCTCGTCATCCAGGCGAACGGGCATACCGGGTCGAAATAGAAGCGGACATCGGCATCGGTCATGTTGCCTCCCATCGGGGTCACGCCGTCGCGGCCGTGGAGTGCTCGCGCAGGTAGCGGACCAGGCCGACGACGTCGTCAGGGACGAGCCGCCCGATGGCGCCGCTTGAGTACACGCTTACCACCACGTGGCCCGCGGGGTCGAGGACGAAGTCGGTGGACTGCAGGTACACCGGGTCGGGATTGACGAACGCGCCGGTCAGCTCCGCGACGGCGCGGGCGTCAGCGCCGTAGCCGACCGGGAAGGTCAGCTTGTGCTTGGCGACCAGCGCGGCGGTGGTCTCCTTGTCGTCGACAGAAAGGGCGGCGACGCGGATGCCCACGTCCGCCAGTGCCTGGCCGGCCCGCTCGAAGGCGCGCAGCTGCGCGTTGCAGTAGGGGCACCAGGCGCCCCGGTAGAACAGCACGGCGGCGTAGTCGCCGGCGAACGCGTCGGGGAGGGTAAGCGACTGCCCGTCGGTGGTGCTGATCGTCAGCCGCGGGAACGGGTCGCCGGGGTTGAGCAGCGGCATCGAGGTTCTCCTTCACAGTTGCCGGGGACGGTGCCGGACGGGACCGTCCGGTACGTAGGCGTCGCCTGCTCCCGGGGGTCTTACCGGTGAATCTCAGACACCAATGCCTCGGTAAGACTCCGCCGTCGCGTGCCGCTAACCAGTGGCTGAAAGTCAAGAGCGTTCAGCCGAACGGAAGCGGCTGGCTCTCCGCCGCCCCGCTCACACTGTCAAGGACTGAGGAGACCGCAGTGACGAGTGATTTCGTTGGCAAGACCGCGCTGGTCACCGGGGCCGGGCGCGGCATCGGCCGCGCCGTCGCGCTCGGACTGGGAGCCGCTGGCGCCCGCTTGATCCTGCTCGCCCGGACTGCCGGGCAGTTGGACGAGACCCGGACCCTGTTGCGGGAGCAAGGCGTGCCTGCGGAGCGGATCAGCGTGCTGCCCGCCGACCTGGCCGACGAGGAGGACCGCGGCCGTGCGGTAGCTGTGCTCGCGGCGGGCCGCGTCGACATCCTGGTCAACAACGCGGCCACCGTCGAGCCGCTCGGACCCACCGTCGGCATCAAGGCCGAGGACCTGCGGCTGGCATTCGAGGTCAACGTCGTCGCGCCGGCCGCGCTCACCGTCGCCGTGCTGCCCGGCATGCTGGAGGCCGGCTGGGGCCGCGTCGTCAACATCTCCAGCGGGATTGTCGCCAACCCGGCCGGCATGGTCCGCGGGAACGCCTACGCCACAACCAAGGCCGCGCTCGAGGCGCACACCGTGAACCTCGCCGCCGAACTGCGCGGCACCGGGGTGACCGTCAACGCCTACCGGCCGGGCGGAGTCGACACCGCCATGCAAGCCTGGATCCGCCGCCAGGACCCCGAACGCATCGGCATCAGCCTGCATGAACGGTTTAACAAGAACCACGCCGAGGGCTCCCTGATCACCCCGGAGCAGTCCGCCGCCGTACTCCTCGCCCGCCTCGCGGGCGAGGACACCGGCGCCATCTGGGACGTCAGCGCCACCCCGCCGGCCTGACGCGCCTCGACCGCCTGCCTCCGCGGCGTCAGCCGGCCAGTTCCGCGGGGAGCCGGTCGAGGGCGGACACGGTGAGGTCTGGCTGCGAGCCGATCGTGTCGAACGGGGCGCCGGACCGGTTCACCCAGGCCGTGCGCATCCCGGCGGCGCTGGCCCCGACACTGTCGAACGCGTTGCTCGTCACGAGCCGGACCTGTCCGGCCGGCCGGGAAAGCCGCTCGGCCGCGTGCCGGTACGCGGCGGGCGACGGCTTGAACACCCGGACCTCATCGACGCTGATCCGCTGGCCGAAGAAGCCGGCCAGCCCGCTGTTTTCGAGACAGTTCCCGATCATGGCCGGGGTGCCGTTGGAGAACACGGCGAGCTCAAACCCCATACCCGCCAGCGCCCGCAGCGCGGGGGCGGTGTCGGGGAACGGCTGCAGGTGATCATAAAGCCCGACGAGCCGCCGAACCTGCTCATCCCGCAGGCGGGCCCCGACCGAGGCGAGCGCGAAGTCGAGCGCGCGCGACGTCACCCAGCGGAAGTCCTCGTAGCGGCCCATCGCGGTGAGCCGGAAGGAGTACTCCAGCTGCTTCAGCCGCCAGAGCCCGGCCGCCTCGCCGCCATCGGAGCCGCCAAGAACCCGGCCCAGCTCGCTGGAGATGCCGATCGGGTCGACCAGCGTCCCGTACAGATCGAACGCCAGCACCTCGCGGTCCGTCATCGAGCCTCCCCGATCTTCCGCCGCCTAGCCACCAGTGACCGCCTGGAGGAGGCCGTCGAAGTCCTCACCGCACGGACCGCATGACAGCAGGTGAGCGGCGACTCCGGGGTAGCGCCCGGCCGCGTCCTCGCCGCCGGCCACGAGGTCGACGTAGATGTGCAACACGGCCATCGCCTCATCGCAGCCAACGTCGCGAGGGTCGGTGCGCAGGAAGCGGTCCAGTCTCTCCAGGTCGTTCATCGCTGCTCCCCCAAGCCTGTTTCCTCCAGGTACCCGTTAGCGACCAGTGCCCGGCGGATCTTACGTCGCGCGTCGAAAATCACCTTGTAAATGGCGCCGCGCTGCAGACCGAGCTGGGCGGCAAGTGCGTCCAGCGGTATCCCGTCCACCACGATCGCGGTGAAGACCCGCCGCTGGTGCGCGGTCAGCTCCTCCTCGACAACCCGCCGCACCTCGGCGAGGATTCCCGCCGACTCCGCGTGTCGCACCGGGTCGATCCCGAACCTGTCCGGCAGCCGCTCCCACTGCCCGGCGTCAAGCGCGACCGGCGGGTTGCGCCAGTAGTGGCGGCCGAGTTTGCTGGAGATCTCCAGGATGACGAACCGGTACGCCCAGGTGATGAACCTGCTTTCACCGCGGAAACTACCGAGCTTGGCCAAGATCGCGAGCATGGCGTCATCGGCGGCCTGGTGCGCGATGTCATCAAGCTCCTGGCCGGTCACCGGGGTGCT
>Ga0157369_10004937_pt1 | contig 15626 bp, 9 predicted proteins | sample C25metaG_FD_113461 | JGI IMG/M metagenome (GOLD analysis project Ga0157369, IMG submission 113461) | Corn rhizosphere microbial communities from Kellogg Biological Station, Michigan, USA - C2-5 metaG | ecosystem: Host-associated > Plants > Roots > Rhizosphere > Soil | place: USA: Michigan... | reverse complement strand
AGGCAGGCGTGAAGGTCAGAGTCGTCGCATAGCTCGCGGCGGTGCCGTTAACCGTATTGCAGGAACCTGTAGTGGCTGCGCTGAATTCAGTCGTCGAAGTCGTGCCCTGAAGCGCCGAGAAGTTCACCACTGGGGCGGGCGAGCATCCCTCGTCGTTCAGAATCGTCGTGATGTTCGTCGTTGTGGATGGCGTTCCCACGGCTGCCGAGGTCGCAGTGAGATTTCCTATCCCCACCTGAATAACAGCATCGCCCCCAGCCGAGTTTGAATAGGTCGCGACGTAGAAGTTTCCCTTTCCATCGGTGGTAAGGATCTTCGCTCCCTGAGAGGACATCACGTACTTCGTGGTCTTGTTCACCACACCCTGATTGTTAGGAAACGCGAAAATGCCATCGTACTGCGTCGCGTAATACACCACACCGTTGGAGTCGACCGCGACACCGTCAAGTTGATTGTCATAGGTACCGGGCGAACCATCCGTCAGCGTCGCCACAGTACTCGGCGTCGAGCTATATGAGCTACCGCTGTAGACGAGTTCTTGCAAATTTCCGGCGTAGCTCTCACCCTGATTTCCGTTCTTCACGTCCATCAGCGAATCCGTGAAGAAAACGTCTCCCCACTTGTCCACCGCAATGCCGCCAAGGTTATAGATGGCTGACGACGAACCCTCCGTGGTCGCGGTCGTCGATTCGGCGAACAGGACTACCGGAGCGGGGCTGCCGCTCAAAAGGCAGGCTGAAGTGCACTCAATCACCGAGTTCGGGTTTGTTCCTCCGCTCGTGGACGTAGCGAAAAGATTTCCTGAGGCGTCAAAGATCATCGCCACCACGCCGGAAACTGGGAGCGTGGTTGGCATGGCGCACTCCGCCGTGTCGTTCCCCGTGCAGGCCGGCTGCGTGCCATCGGGCTCCGGAATCGCCGCATACGTCCCGTTCGACACCGGAATCTTTACGATTGTCCCGTTGTAGGTGTTGGAGAGATACAAATTCCCCGCGGGGTCGAGGGCAACACCGCCGGGATTGAAATTCTTAAACGAGCCAAGTGTGGTCGGGGAGCTCGCGCCCGGAGAGAACTCCAGAATCGCCTTTCCATAGGTGGCGCTTACGATCACATTTCCCTTGGCATCGACCGCCATGCTGCTGCCCGAAGGAGCACCGCCCGTCAGCGCGCCACCGGTCCCGAATCCTGCCATGAGCGTGACTTGACTCATGACCACGTTCGGCACACTCTGGGCTCCCGCGATGGCTGCACACAAGCACAGGATCAGAACGGTGAGCAGAAGAGCCCACGCTCCTGCATCTTTACGCACGATGATATGAATGCGCTGCATCCCCGTCTTCGGTTGCGATGCCTCACAGTGCACGCTGTCCCTCATCCGCCGCCTCCAAAGATTCCTTCTGCCTGATAGCTCGAAGATCTTTCTTTTTCGCAACACGGCCCGAGTTACTCAGCGAACCTCACCCACAACAGAAGTTGGTCAGACACAGCAACACGCAGCCAGCCGATGGCAAACGGCCGCTGCCGTCAATGGCTCCGAGCATTCCTTCAGCCCTTTTCGCAACCACAATGAATGGAGGTGTTTTTGCGAAGGGCAAAATACAGACAGGCCGGCATTCGAGTCAAGAAAAAACTTGCATCGAATCGGTAACCCTGGCGCGAGAATCCGCAGGTATAAACCGTTTTACGGCTATCTGGCGCCTTTTCGTGATAACCATCCCATAAGAACGGCAAATTGGACCGGCAAACCGGGTTCCGGCCCCGTTATCCGCTCGCCACATTGCCACAGAGAGCCTCTGCCCGATACGCTGAGAGGAACGGCCATGCAAGCGGGAATGGTGGAATGGCAGACACGCAGGTCTTAGAAGCCTGTGCCGCAAGGCGTGAGGGTTCAAGTCCCTCTTCCCGCACCAAAGCCGCAGGACATCCCATGAATCAGCCCGCAACACCTGACAACCCTCGTATCGTTCTCAAGCGCACCGCGGATTACCGTGACTCCTATGCCAACAGCGTCCAGGTCCGGCTCTCGGTCTGGGACTTCCTGCTCGTCTTCGGAACCCTTTCACCCCAGACACCCGAGCAGGTCGAGATCGAAAACTTCCAAGGCATCTATCTCAGCCCACAACAGGCCAAGGCTTTGCACAACATTCTCGGCATGAATCTTGCGCAGTATGAGCAAACCTTCGGCCCTATCGCGCTCGAACCCACGCCCGCGAACAACCCGCGCTTCGTCACGCCTCCTGGTGGCCCGGTTCACTAGACCGCAGTGCCCACGCACCCCTCAGGCTCGATATCCGATCGCATCGCAACCCTGCCATCCTGGCTGCTTTGGCTCTTGCTCTTCGCGGCGGTTGCGATCAGCCATCTCACCCTTCTTCGCCTGCCCTATTACTGGGACGAGGGCGGCTATTACATCCCGGCCGCGCTGGACTTCTACCACCACGGCTGGCTCATTCCGCAGTTCACTAACGCGCACCCACCGTTGCCCAATGTCATGCTGGGCACGCTCTGGCATATCGTCGGGCTGCACATCGTGGCTACACGCCTATTTGTCTGCGCAGTCGCCGCAGCGGGGTTAACCGCGATCTTCAGGCTCGCGCAGCGTCTCCTCTCAGCGCCCGCCGCCGTCAGCCTCACCCTGCTAACAGCCGTCTATCCGATCTGGTTCGCGCAAAGTACGCTGGCGCACGCCGACATATTCGCAGCAGCCTTTACGTTGTGGGCCTTCGCAATCTATCTTCCCGGGACTAGCGCCCAGTCCGGTCCTGTCAGTGACCACCGCCGCAACCGGATCGCAGTCGCGATCCTCTTTTCGCTTGCTGCACTCTCCAAGGAGACGGCGATCGTTGAACCGGCAGCGCTCATCGTTCTCGAATCCGCCCGTCTGTTCAACGAGCGTCGTTCTCCGCGGAATCGCCGTGAACATATCCGCTGGATCGTCGCGCTCGCCGTCCCCTTCCTGCCCCTCATCGCCTGGTATGCCTATCACCGCGCGCGAACTGGCTTCACATTCGGCAATCCTGTCTACTTACGCTACAACGCCACGGCAAATTTCACTGCGGCACATATCCTCACGGCGCTGCGATACAGGTTCGTTCACCTCTTCTGGCAACGTAACATCTGGCTGCCGATCCTCCTCGCTGTCGCCTGTCTCGTTCTACTCCGCCGCCCGCGCAGTGACCTCCAGCCGCTTGCGCCTTCCACGCGTCTTACGTGCGTTCTGCTGATCCTCGCCAATTGGATTGCCTTTTCCGTCTTAGGTGGCGCTCTCCTTACCCGCTACCTGTTACCGATCTACCCGATCATTCTTCTGCTTTGCATCGACACCTGGCGCGGACGGACTCGATGGCTGGTATGGCTCACAATTGCAACCGCAGCCGTATTCATCAGCGGTCTCTGGATCAACCCTCCCACCGCCTTCGCTCCTGAGGACACACTTGTCTACCGCGACATGATCGTGGTGCACCAGGAGGCGATCGCCTTCGTGAACCAGCACTATCCAGACGCAACCGTGCTCACCGCATGGCCTGTCTCGAACGATCTCTTCAACCCGGAACTCGGCTACACCACGCACCGCATGCGCGTCACCCCTGTCGAAAACTTCTCTTTGGACGAGATCCAGAAGGCCGCGCAGCACCCCGAAGACTTCGATACGGCCATCGTTTTCACGACGCATTACGTCGCGCCCAGCCTGCAACGCTATCTGCTCTCGCACCCTGACAGCCGCATCGGCCGAGTAGTCACGAAAAACCCTGATCTTACTCCCGTACAGATCGCTCTCATGTTGCACGGACAAATTGTCTGGCAATCGCCGAACCTCGATGGCGAATGGGCGGTGGTGCTTCGCTTCAATCGCAGCTACGAGGCTCGGCTTGCTCCCCTAGCTGCCGCCCGTCTCATTCCATAGGAACGTCAGCTCTTCCGCAGTGTCGTGGATTCCCTGCTCCACGCTTACTCCGGCGCTATGCCCAGCGCGCGTGTCATAGTGCAGCAGAACCGGCCTACGCTCGTCCTCAGGTTCGGCCATCACTGCCGACTGCATTGCGGCGGTCATCTTGCGAGCATGTAACGGAGCCACGCGTGTGTCACTGTCGCCCGAAAGGAACATAATCGCAGGGTACTGCACGCCCTGACGGATGTTCTGGTAGGGCGAGTACTTCAGGATGTACGCCGCCTGATCCGGCTTCTCCGCCGACCCGTACTCCGTAGTCCACCACCGCCCCACGAGAAATCGCTGGTAGCGAGTCATGTCCAGCAAGGGATAGCCGCACAGAATTGCACCGTACAAATCCGGCCGTTGCGTCATCGACGCACCCATCAGAAGCCCCCCGTTCGATCGCCCCGTAATCGCTAGCCGCGCACGGGTCGTGTATTGGTTCTTCAATAGATATTCGGCGGCGGCAAACCAGTCATCGAAGACGTTCTGCTTGTGCTCGAACATCCCGGCCTCATGCCACGTCTCTCCATACTCGCCGCCACCGCGCAGATTGGGCAGTCCAAAGAAGCCTCCTTGCTCCATCCACCACGCGTACTCTGCGCTGAACGCCGGTGTCTCGGAGATGTTGAACCCTCCATAGCCCGTCATCAGCAGTGGCGCTTTACCATCCATCGCCAGCCCTTTGCGACCGGCAACGAACATGGGCACCCGCGTCCCATCCTTTGATGTGAAGAAAACCTGTCGCACTTCGTACTTGTCCGAATCAAACGGCACCTTCGATTCCGACCACACCGAGCTTTCCTTCGTAGGCACCTTGTACTCATAGATCGTTGGCGGTACGGTAAACGACGAGAAGGTGTAATAGCCGGTGTCCGAATCCTCGCGCCCCTGTACCACGCCTCCCGTGCCAATCGTTGGGTAGTTGATATCTCCAATCTCCTTGCCACGCAGCGTATAGATCTTCGTCTCGGTCTTCACATCGTTCAGCCGGCCGACGAAGAGGACGCCGTCCACAATGGAGACTGAGCGAATCGGGCTCTTGCTCTCCGCGATTACGACTGGCCAGCTCTTCGTTGTGGGATCGTCTAAGCTCGCACGCAGCACGCGCCCGTTCGGCGCGTTGTAGTCCGTGCTCACGAACATCTCGTCGTGAAACGTGTGCAGCTGGAAACGCGAATTCACACCGTACACCAATGGCTCAAACTGCCCATCAGGCTTCCGCAGATCTTTCAGCAGAATGTCCTCACGCGTCGCCGGCACACCATGGTTCACCGTTACAATCAACCAGTGCCCGTTCTCGCTCACGCGGCACCCCAGCAGATCCAGCGGCCCCAGCGTTTCGCCCTTGTAAGTTCCGCCGAAAACCTCTGTGTCCTTATCTGAAGATGTTCCCATCGTGTGCTGAAAGACCGCGCCAGTTCCATCTTTCAACGTCTTGGAGTAGTACAGCGTCTTCGCATCCGATGTCAGTCCAAAGCCGCCATAACGCGCCAGCGGAAGCTCGTCGCTGATATCGGCTCGCTTCGGCACGTCATAGAAGTGAATCACCTGCTCGTCGGCGCCGCCGTGGCGAACCCCATACACCATGAGTTCGGCGTTGTCCGCGATCGCAGCGATGCTTACAGATGCGTTCGCGTCTGTGCTTAACTTGCGGGCATCGATCAGGCGCACGTCGCCGGGCTGCACCCGGGCGCCCCCTTTAACCTCATAGTTCGGAGGACGCATGTAGATAGAGGCCTGGTTCTCCTCTGCAAGGCGCCGCGTGAAGAACAGCGTTCCTGCGCGCGCTTGCGGCATGCCTGTCTGGTCCACCCGGCTCAGTTCCGTCAACTGCTTCGCGATGCGCTCTCGCAAACCACTCAGTTGGGAGAAGTAGCCGGCGGTGTACTCCATCTGCGCGCGCAGAAACGCCCGCGTCTCAGGCGAGGTCTGATCTTCCAGCCAACGATAATTGTCGGTGATCGTGTGGCCGGCGACCACATCAGTCACGGGCTTCACATCCACGGTGGGAGGTGGCCCAAGTTCCACGCCGTTCCGTCCGTGAATCGCTGCGGATCCGCCGGTTACCGCGAAGCCAACCAGCGCGGCGCCAAGTACTGCACTTACAGCTCGCAAGACCATCGTCCCTCCCTGGCAAAAATCACACTCAGCTTAGACCATCACTCCACCGTACCCGACAGAATCTCAGCAGATAAAGAAAAAGAACCGCCTACGCGATCCGCGGTGAAGACGTAAACTGAAACTGGTCAGATCCTGCCATGCGACGCCTCCTCTCCATCCTGCTGCTCGCGGCTTTCGCGCTTCCTCTGGTTGCGCCGCTGCTGGCACTCGCGCAGGATCCGGATGCTGGCCTTCCGGCCTGTTGCCGTCGCCACGGCCAACATCATTGCACGATGTTCGATCGCGACCGTGACAGTTCCGCGCATCGCGTCGTCGCCATCTGCCCCGCCTGGCCGCAACATGCCATCCCCTCGCCGGTCGGCGCTCATCACTACGTCGGGTGCGAATCATCTGTTGCCGTCTGCCACCCGGCCGGCGTTTATGTAGTCACCCCGGCACCAGGCTGCCGCTTGACCGCTCGCGAAGGTCTGCATCCCAAGCGCGGCCCTCCCACCATTTTCCTCGCCTAATCTCCTCCATTCCCTGCCACCCCGAGGCCCGCTGCGCGTCTGCCTCAGGAGACCTTATGCGATCCACCCGAATCCGGGCGGCGCTGCTCGTCCTTGCCGCGAGCTTCGGCTGCATCTGCCTGCTGCACGCTCAGCAGACCGTAAATAACGCCTCGATCGAAGGCTCTATCGCCGATGCCACGGGGGCGGCGCTCGCCGGCGCGCGCATCGTTGCGCACAATCAAGTTACGGGCATCGACACTCCCATCGTCGCCTCCGCCACAGGTCGTTTTCGCCTTCCTTATCTCGCTCCCGGCGCCTACAAGATCACCGCGAGCGCGGCTACCTTCGGCAGTCGCACGCAGCCAATCGAACTCAACGCGGGTGAGACCCTTCGGCTCTCTATCATCCTTCTGCCCGAAGCTACCTCGGCCTCGGTCACAACGCAGGCGACCTTCGCCACGGCGATCAATACGAGCACCCAGATCGCCTCGACAATCTCACCGGCTGAAACGAATCAACTCCCCTTTGTCTCGCGCAATTTCCTCGACCTCGCCCTCCTCGCACCTGGCGTCTCCGCCACGAACACGGCCTCCACACAGCTCTTCGCCGAGACATCGGCTGTCCCCGGCCAGGGCCTCTCGGTCGACTCGCAGCGCAATCTCTCCAACTCCTTCTTGATCGACGGCGTCTCGGCAAACGACGACGCTGCGGGACTCGTCCAGACCGCCCTGCCCATCGATGCCATCTCCGAGCTGCAAGTCGTCACCTCCGGCGGCCAGGCAGAGTTCGGCCGCGCCCTCGGTGGCTACTTCAATTTCGTTACGCGAAGCGGTGGCGACCATTTCCATGGCACCGCCTACGGCTACCTGCGCAACCAGCGCCTCGATGCCGCCAATGCGCTCACTCACACGGTTCCCGCGCGCACGCAGGCAATCTTCGGCGGCTCGCTTGGCGGCCCAATCCTCAAAGACCGCGCCTTCTTCTTCCTCAACTCCGAACAACGCAATCTCAACCAGAACGGCATCCTCACCATCATTGGCAGCAACGCAACGCAAATCAACTCACAGCTGACAGCCACTAGCTATCCCGGCCAACTCCTCGCCATCGCGCCCGCGTCGACCACCTCGCTCTATCCCAACCCGGTGCACGCGACCAATCTCTTCACGCGCGTCGACGACCAACTTTCCCCACACGATAGCCTCTCCGCGCGCTACTCGCTCTATCACGTCGAAAGCCAGAACTCACGCGGTGCCGGTGGCCTCTTCTATACCTCGGCCGCTGCTGCTCTCTACGATCTCGATCAGACACTCGCAGTGTCAAACATCGCCATGCTGACGCCGAAGACTGTAAATGAGACCCGCGGTCAATGGGCACGCTCCCTCCTCGACGCTCCCGTCAACGACCCGATCGGTCCTGCTGTCAGCATCTCAGGTACCGCTACCTTCGGAACACTATCAGCATCGCCCACCGCGCGTTACGACACTCTCTATGAACTCGTCGACAGCCTGTCGCACCAGATCAACAATCACTCGTTGCGTATCGGTGCCGACGCACTCTTCAATGACCTCACGATTACTTACCCGCAATCAAACCGCGGCAACTACGCATTCTCCTCACTCTCCAGTTTCCTCGCCGGCCGTTACAGTACCTTCACGCAATCCTTCGGAAACCCCACCGTCCACCAACTTAATCCTAACGTCGGCATCTACGCGCAAGACGAGTGGCAAGCCACACCCTCACTCACCATCAACGCCGGTATTCGCTACGATCTGCAATTCCTGCGAAGAATCTTCCTGGACACCAATAATCTGTCACCGCGTGTGGGCCTCGCCTGGACGCCCTTCGCGAATAAACGCACCGTCGTTCGTGCCGCCTATGGTCTTTTCTATGACCGCGTCCCTCTGCGTGCGCTTTCGAACGCGCTTGAGTCAAACGGCAACTCTACGATGCTGAACAGCAGTACGTTTGTGACACTCGCACTCTCTTATGGTCAATCGAGTGCACCGGCTTTTCCGGCCATCGCCTCCGGCTACAACGCACTTAACCTGCCACCGAACCTGCGTGTCTCGCTCACCACGATGGACCCGCACCTGCCGAACGCCTATGCCCAGCAAGCCTCGGTCGAAGTGGAGCAGCAACTCACTCTCTCCACTACGCTCGAGCTCAACTACCAGCACCTGCGCGGCGATCACCTTCTCATTTCCGTCAATCAGAACACACCTTCCTGCTTCGCGAGCGTCGACCCCATCAATCTCTGTCGCCCAAACTCCACACTCGGCAACGTGAAGCAGTACAGCGGCGGAGCAGCTTCCACGTATGACGGTCTGCAACTCTCGCTTATCCACCATCCGGCTCCATGGGGCAGCTTCCGCCTGTCCTACGCCTGGTCGCATGCCCTCGACGACGTCAGCGAGTTCTTCTTCAGTGCACCCATCAATAACTTCAACATCCGCGAAGACTGGGGACGCTCGGACGACGATCAGCGCCACCGGCTCTCTCTCAATGCAATCGTCCACACTTCACTCACCACCCCCAACAACACACGCGAACACTTCACAAACGGCTGGCAGCTCAGTGGCATTCTCCAGTACGACTCCGCACTTCCTTTCAACATCCTCACCGGCACAAACACCATTCAGACCACGCCGCAACGTCCCTGCGCCCCGCCCTACACGTTAACGGCGAACAATGGCGTCAATCCATGCACCGAAGCTCTTCCCGGCACCATTATCGGACGCAACAGCGGCGTCGGCTTCGACTATGCCAACCTGAACGCTCGCCTCAATCGGACACTCTTCCTGAAGGAATCGCTACGCCTGGACCTCAGCGCCGAAGCCTTCAACGCGCTTAATCACCGGAATAACGAGGTGCCCAACGGAACCTTCGGCACAGCTCCGTTCTCACCGGGCACGCAGTTCACCGGCGCTCCCACCGCGGTCGCCGACTCACGCAGTATTCAATTCGCCGCTCGACTGAGTTTCTAAGCAGCCATCAGACTTTCAGAAACGTGCTCCACTCCTCAGCACTCGGAGTCACCCTGCCCAGCGTTTTTCGGTAGACAAACGCGTGTCGTCCAAGCCCATAGAAACTCTTCACCATGTGCAACCGCTCATACCCTTCATTTTCATAGAAGGCAATCGCCCCGCCGTTGTCCACCGAGACGTGAAGCGCCATCGCTTCGCATTCGGCCTCCATGGCCTGCTTTTCGATTCGTTGCATCATCTGCCGGGCCAGCCCCTGGCGACGATGCTGCGGAGCAACGTCCAGCGTTACGATGTAGCCTCTCAGCCCCTTGCCTGCCCGCTCCACATGCGCAATGCAGAACCCCGCAATTCCGCCAGCATCACCTTCGGCAACGACAGTCAGCGCGTTCCGTGCCTCCGCAAACTGTTGCATCACCCGCGCCGAGAACCGGAACGGAGGCTCAAAGCAAACCTCATCCAACGCGATAATAGTTCTCAAATCGCTGCTGTTGTAGTCGCGCAATCGCATCCCTGCTCAGCTCTGGTTAGTTGCGTCGTTGCGTTGTAGCTCCATTGCCCGCGCTGCGCGTCACCCGTTTCGTAGGGGGGACCGCCGCCTTCTCTTTCATCTCGGGCTCATCTGTATCACTCGTCAAATGCTCTTCCACATGCTGCAGGTGCCGTCGCATTGCACGCCGCGCCTCGTTCGGATCGCGCGCAGCAATCGCCTTGAAAATTGCCTCGTGGTCCTCGAGCGCCGCGGCCTGGTGCTGTTCCAGGCCGGCTCGCTGGCTGAGCCGGTGATACATCGGCGCAAACATCCCCGCCCACAGACCGTTGATGATGCTTGCCAGAACACTGTTCTTCGCCGCCTCACCAATCGCCACATGAAACTGGCGGTCGGATACCTGGGCGTTCACCTTGCCGTCGACCATACGCCGCATCTGTTCAAGCGTCTTCTCAATCTTGTTCAGGTCACTCGCCGACGCATACAACGCTGCATCCGCCGCGGTTTCGCCCTCTATCAACAGTCGTGCACGCAGCAGTTCAAACGGCCCTGGACCGGAATCCAGCACCAGCGACATGGGGTTCACAGCCTCACGTACATAGGCGCCTGAACCGCTCCGAATCTCCAGTTCCCCGGCAATCTCAAGCGCGATCATTGCCTCGCGAATCGTCGGCCGGCTCACGCCGCACACCTTCGCAAGATCGATCTCCCCGGGCAGCCTTGCCCCCGGATGGAGACTGTTCTCAGCGATATAGCGCGAGATGCGTCCTGCAATCTCCTGATATCTACGGTGGGTCTTGACCATCGGTTACATCCAACTCCCGGAGCTTAGTATCCGCAACATGGTACAGCCCTATCGTGCCACACGAGAAGGGGCCAGCTTCTTTCGTTTTGGGCAGTTCGTTCCGGCTAGAAGTTGAACGCCAGCCCCGCCTGAATCGCGCGCGGCATCTGAGCCAGGTATAACGTGTGTCCGTCCGCCGCCAATACCGGCTGGTAGCCCTGCTCCAGCAGATTCGTCGCCTCCACCACCGCATCCAGGCCGTTCGGCAGGAACCGCCCACGCCCCAGCCGCTGTCGCAGATAGAAGCTCAGGTACGCTTCATTGGGGTCGGCATTGTAAGCATTCACCTGGGTCAGGCTATCCTGTGGCTGCCAGCGATACTCCGCGCGCACCGTCGTGCCGGAACGCAGGATCTTACCGTTTAGCACTAGCGTCACCGCCTCTGCAGTCCGCGCGTGCAGTTGGGCCACGGCCTCCGCCAGTGTTGCCAGGTCGCGTTCGCGCTCCACCGCAGTCCCGAGGTCATACCTTACCGACGCAGCCAACACTGGCGTCAGGTGTTGCTGCAGGCTGATGCTCAGCCCGCGGCCATCAAACGATCCCGTGGCGAGTTGGAAGGTTCCCGTCACCGGATCAGCCACCATGGCCATCCCTTGTTCGGCCTTCATATCCATCACGCCACTGCCACCGACCGAATCATGGTTCACGTGGTCTATATACGCCGCAGCGCTCACCACGCGGCTTCCCATCTTCTTACTGATGTTCACCTCATTGTGCATGCCGCGCCCGCTCAGCGGCCGCCCCTGGGCGTCTGCCAGTTGAGGATTGACTGGCTTCAGGCGGTCCAGGTCGTCGGCGCTCTGGAGTTCGCGGCCGGTTGCATACCGGTACACGATCAGCAGATCCTCCCCAGGCCGTACGGCAACGCGCAGATACGGCTCCGCTTCGAAGATCGTCTGCGCCAGCCGCTCCGCCATCATCAGCGTTCCAGCGTCGACCATCACCGCATCGCCTATGGACATCTGCTGCGTGGTGGCCAGCCGCACCATCCCATAACCCGCATTGCCGCCTGCCACCGTTAGTTCCGGATGCGTCTGCATCGCTCCAACCAGCCGCGTGCTGCCAAACTGCGACCGCCGCTCATACCCCGCGCTCACATCAGCCGCAAACCGTGGACTCGCTGTCGACCCAAGGTCGGAAACATCCGCCCGCAGAATCCCGCTATCGCCGTCCTCCATGGACCGATTGATCATCAGCACCTGGTGAAGACCGCCGTGCCCGAACCCTCCATCTCCGTTCGTGACCTCAACCCGGCCCTGCGATACAGTCTTGCGCCGCTCGGGCGCACTCGAGGAGACCTCCTCGCCGTTCTCATCCGTCAACCGCAACAGCGGCCGGCTGGCCGTTGACCGCAGCGTCCACTTCCAGTCGTCTACCGGCTCGTCGGCGCGGCGACCTTGTGCGGGTAGCCAGTTGGCCGCCTCATACAACGTGGTCATGGTCAGGTTGATGACAGCCTGCGCGCCCGCCTGGAGCCGCAGATTCCCACGCGTTATCGGAACCAGAAAAGCGGCCGTCGCACGAAGCTGATATTTGCCAGGAAGGACTGCAGGGATAATGTAGCGGCCGTGGTCGTCGGTCAGCGCGGAAGCAACCATGGTGGCATCCGCGGTCAACAGCTCGATCAACGCACCCATCTGCGGTGTTCCGTGACTGTCGCGCACCACACCGGAGATCGCCGCGTTACTGGGCGCACCCTCACTGGAGCTCGTCCACCCGAGCACCAGTACGACCAGTACGAGACCTGCCACAGCTCGTCTCACCGCGCTTTGAGACTCCTTACGCGCGTCGAAGGCTTCTCCCGAAATCCCAAGCTGTACTTCAATACCATCCTGGGATGTTTACGCCGAGCGGGTCATCGCTGTCCAGTCCTGCGTGACCCTGCCCTTGCTGCAAGGGAACCCGAACGCGTCGCCCGGTCCCAAAAATCAACCGGCTACTGCACAACGTTGAATGGCGCACTCTCCGCAATCTGCTGCTTCGAGACCCCGTCATTCACCTTAATCAAAACCTGGTACCGTCCTGGCGTCAGGCTTGCCAGCGGCATCGTTTTCTCCAATGTCAACTGGTCCGCGTTCGGATTCAGCTTCGCGGCCGTCTCCTGCGTGACCAGAATCTGCTTGTTCGTCGCCAGATCCAGGATCTGGTACTCGATGGTCGCGTTGTTCTTCTTATCGTCGCCGATCCCGAGATTGTAGACCTGCATCCAGAAGTTCAAGTTTTGGCCCTGGTGGAACGTTACTGGCGTTGAAATCGTCGGCGGCACACGCGGTATCACATGCGTGTTGCCGATGACGAAGTTACCCGCGCCCACATCCTTCGTCGGCACCCGGTTCATCTCACTCGCCAATATCAGTGACGAACTCGCCAGCCGTTCGTCATCATACTTCGGCACATCCACACTGCGCTTCCATGTTCCTACATGCGACGTGTTGTTGCCGTCCTTGATCGCAATCTCAACCTTGTAACGGCCCGGCGGCAGCGGCAGCGCCTTCCAGTAAACCTTGAAGCCATCTTTGGTCTTCGGCAGCAGCTCACTCGGCGTCTCCACCGTAACCGTGTCTTCAAAGCTCTGCACAATGTGACCGGTGATGTTGCTCACGCGGCCCATGATGTTGACAACGCCCTTCGAATCGCCGTCCTGCGTCTTGTACGTTAAATCACCATTCCGAATCTGCAGTGTGATCGGCACCATGACCGTGTTATTGGTCAATTTCACATAATCCGTGCGCACGTCGAAGATAAACGGTGTGCCATTCAGCACCTTAGCCGACGCCAGAAAGTCATCCAGGTTCGCGTACTTCACCGGCGGCGGAGCCATCAGCTTCGAAAACGTGTCCAGCCGGTCAAACTGCTTCGACTGCTGAGAACTCGAGAGCGGCCCGTTGCCCAACTGCTCCAGCCCGCCGTTGAAGCGATCCTTCTTCTGCGCCATGCCCATCTCTTCGTACTGGGTCAGGCCGGCTCCTGGCGTGTGCTTCAGGGCATCCTTCTCCGAGCGATCGATCGTCGCATGGTAGTCGCCGCACATGCACGTATCCACAAACTCGATGTCGATGTTGTCGCCGATTCCTGCGATATAGCGGTAGTGCCACGTCTCAAACGGGAAGGTCGAGGTGTTTCCGCCACCCTCCTCCATCGGACGCTCGTAGCTTCCGCCCGAAGGATGCGAATCAATCGAGTCCGGTTTGCCGAACGCGATATAGATATGCCCGCGGTCCGTCATCCATCCCGGCTTGCCCGCCGCAAAATGCTCGTTCGCATAAGCGATGCGCGCATAGTGCTCGTCCCGGAATTCATTATCGGGTGAGTCAGGATTCGGGTTGCGACGCTGCCAGAACTGCTCGATGAACTGGTCGCGCTCTTCATCGTTCGTGAGGCTCTTAAATGCCTTCGCTTCTGTATCCGTAATGATCCAGCGCACGTCCTGGTCCAGCCAGGTCTTATACGTGCCCTTCAACTCCTGAATCGCAGCCTTCTTGCGCTGGCGCTCCTGCGAGTCGCTTAGGCGTCGCTTTAGCGGGTCCGGCTTCTCTTCCTGGGGTTGCGATTTAACGACCCCACCGTTGTCCTGCATGGCCGGGGTCGTGCCGCTGTTCGTCGCTTGTGCGCGGGCCCCCATCCCCCATCCCACGAGGGTTAGAGCAGTGATTCCAACAAACAAAACGCGCAGTCGCATTTGGACCGACTCCTGAAGGTATAGACGCCCCTATTTTACTTGGCTTTCACTCGCAAAGACAAGGCAATCCGACCCGGTTCCCTGTTAGAATCCGGTCGAGACCCAGCCACTCGAAGCCGCGTCGCGAGCCCGTTCCCGTAGCCCCGGAACTACCGGCCTTCGTTCTGCGTACCTTCGACTACAACCTGGAGTCCAAGTTCACGCCGGGAACCTCGTCCGCACCCGGGCAGCCGCTCCGGGGGAAAGCCGTATGAGCCTAAAGAAGATCCTGCTTTTCGTTGCCATCTTCATTGTCATCGCCGGAGTCGTCATCGGCTCCATCATCCATAGCCGCAATAGTGTCACCGCCGTCGCCACGGGTAAGGCAGTGCAGCAGGACCTCATCGCCACCGTCAGCGGAACCGGCCAGATTAAGCCCCTGACCTACGTAAACGTCGGCGCCACGGCCTTCGGTCGTATCACGCACCTCTATGTCAAAGAGGGCGACCACGTAAAGCGGGGCCAGCTCATCGCCACGGTCGAGAGCGAGCAGCCGGCCTCCCAGGTCCAGGCTCAGCAGGCCACCATCGCCGCCAACCAGACCAACGTCCAGTCCTTCTCCGCGGCCGAAAAGACCGCTGAGGCCAATGTCGCCCAGGCCAAGGCCGACCTCGAGCAAAAGCGGCTCGACTACCAGCGCGCCCAGGAGCTCTACAACCAGAAGCTCATCGCCAAGCAGGACTTCGACGCCAAAAAAGCCCTCTATGACGTCGACGTGGCCACGTTGCAGCAGCGGGAAGCCGCCGTCGCCCAGGCAAAAGCGCAGACTCTCTCGGCCCGCAGCCAGGTCGCGCAGTCCCAGGCCATGCTCAAAGGCAACACCTACAACCTCGGCCTCACAGAGAGCCGCGCTCCCTTCGACGCCCTCGTAACCAACGTTCCCGTGCGCGAGGGTGAAACCGTCGTCGTCGGCATCCAGAACGCCGAGGGATCAACCCTGATGACCCTCGCGAACATGAGCGTCATCACCGCCGAGGTCAAGGTCGATGAGACCGACATCGTCAACGTCAAGCTCGGTCAGTCGGCCGACGTGACGATCGACGCCTT
>Ga0157369_10004936_pt1 | contig 15627 bp, 12 predicted proteins | sample C25metaG_FD_113461 | JGI IMG/M metagenome (GOLD analysis project Ga0157369, IMG submission 113461) | Corn rhizosphere microbial communities from Kellogg Biological Station, Michigan, USA - C2-5 metaG | ecosystem: Host-associated > Plants > Roots > Rhizosphere > Soil | place: USA: Michigan... | reverse complement strand
TCAGGCTGGGCGAAGCCGACGTGGCGGTGCACGGGCTGTCATGCGCGAACGAAGGTCGATCTACGCCGCGTCTGGTGGGGTGAGATCAGCCGCGCGCGGGGCGCAGGCCCTCGGCCGAGGCCTGCTGCATCGCCGGGCGCTTCTGGCCGCCAGAGGCGATGATGCGGTCGATGCGGGCCTTCTCGGCGCGGAAGGCGGCCAGGTCGGCGCCCGACAGTTCGGTGCCTTCCTGGGTGCGCACGCCCGCCGGATTGATCCGCTGGCCGTTGCGCCACAGTTCATAGTGCAGGTGCGGGCCGGTCGAGGCGCCGGTCGAACCGACATAGGCCACGATCTGGCCCTGGCTGACCCGCTGGCCGGCGCGGATGCCCGAGCCGTAGCGCGACAGGTGGCCGTAGCCGCTTTCCAGACCGTTGTTGTGGCGGATGCGCAGCCAGTTGCCGTAACCGCCCCAGCGACGGGCCTCGACCACCACGCCATCGGCGGGGGCCACGACCGGCGTGCCGGTTCCGGCGGCGAAGTCGATGCCCTGGTGCATCTTCTTGTAGCCCGAGATCGGGTGGGTGCGGAAACCGAAGTTGGACGAGACGCGACGGAAACTTTGCAGCGGGGTGCGCATCATGGCCGAGCGCAGGTTCTTGCCGTTTGCGTCGAAGAACTGGGCCTCCTTCGCCCCGGCGGGCTTGAAGCGATAGAAGGTGACGCCGCGCAGTTCGGCGTACATCAGGTCGCCCACGTCCACGGTGCGACCGGCCTCGGTCACGTCGCGGTCGAAGACCATGGTGAATTCGTCGGTGGCGCGAATGTCGCGCTGCATGTCGAACTTGGTGGCGAACAGGCGGCTGGCCGAGCGGACGATGGAGGCGGTGGCGCCCAGTTCGCGGGCGCTGGCGGACAGAGAGCGTTCGACATCGCCCTTGAGCACCACAGTCTCGTGGGTGACCTTTTCTTCCAGCGAACGCAAACGCAGGGCGCCGTCGAAGCTGCGCGACACGGTCAGTTGCGACGCAGGGCCTGTGCGCATGGTCAGGCCGATAAGGCGGGCGTCGCCCCGGCCGTCGCGCGGCTTGGCGATGGCGGTCTCGAACTTCAGACCGGCGCGCAGGTCGGCGAGGTCGAAGGCGTTGGCGACGGTGGCGGCGACGGCGCTGGCTTCTTCGGGGGCGACGCCGGTGCGTCGCACGGCCTGCTCGAAGGTTTCGCCACGGCGAATCTGGACGTTGACGGCCTCGGGCGCGGTCAGGCCGGCGGGGGCGTTGGCGGCGGCGAAGGCCCGGGCTTCCATGGCGGCCATCTGGGCCGAGGTCAGGGCGGGAACTTCTTCGGCCTGAGCGGGTTGATAGGCTCTACCGGCGAGCATCGCCACCGAGATCGCGGCGACTGCCGTAAGCATGTGCGGCGCGAGCCGCATCGGCTGGCGGCGTGGGTCGAACTGAGCCATCGGTCCCCATCGTATTGCGACGCCTTTTGGCGCCAAAGCTTTACTCGTTCTCGAAGATCGCGCCGTATCGCCCGTGGCGCGAAGGCGCTCGTATAGCCTGCCTGTCTCACTTTGGGAAGACAGACTGTTACAGACGGTTAACGCGCGGATCATAAACCACGAGGCGCGGCCAGGCTTTGCGTCGCGCGACGCCCCTTTGTCGCCCAGCTTCACCGCCATGGATCACGCCGTCGAACGCCTGCGGTCGCGCTTTGATCTTGTGCTTGGGGTCAGGATGACGAAGGTGACCGGCGACCTGTTTCAATCGCGCGATCGATCCGCTTGACCGACACCCCCGCTCAACCTTCCGCTCCATCGCCAAATGGCAAGTCGCCCAAGGCCGGAAAGCGCCGTCGCGTCCTGCGCGGCGTCGCTGTCGTCGCGCTGATCCTGGCGCTGCTGCTGGGCATGGCGGCGGCGGCTCTTTATCTCAATCGCCGGGCGGTGGCGCGTGACGTGCTGGTCGGCTGGCTGGACCAGCGCGGCATCCAGGCCGATGTCGAGGTCGAACGGATCGAGATCGACGGTTTCGTCGGCCGCATCCGCATCGGCGATCCCAGGAACCCCGATGTCGTGGTCGAACGGGCCGAGGTCGATTACGCTGTCGCCCTGCCGTGGTCCAAGACCGGCCTGGGCGTCACGCCCAGCCGCATCCGCCTGGTGCGGCCGGTGGTGCGGGCCAGCTGGAAGGGCGGAAAGCTGTCCCTGGGTTCGCTGGATCCGCTGGTCAAGGCGTTCACAGGCGGCCCGCCGCGCCCGGACGCGCGCGGGCCGCTGGTCATCGTCGAGGGCGGTCGCGGGCGGCTGGACACCGAATATGGGCCGGTCGAGATCCTCGCCGACGCGCGGATCGACGACGGCAAGCTGATGCGGCTGGCGGCGCGTCTGCCCACGGCGGCCTTGAAGAGCGGCGAGGTCGAGGCGCGGGGCCTGTCCGCAATGCTGGACCTGACCACCACGGGCGACCGGGTGGCGCTGCGTCTGCTGGCGGCGGCGGACGCCTTTGCGACCCCCGCCGCGAGAGGGCAGGGGGCGAATCTGACCCTGACCGGCGACCTGTCCTATCCCGATCTGAAGACCCGACGCGGCGACGGCCGTGTGATTCTGGACGGCCGTTTGACCGGCGAAGGTCTTGGGTCCGAAACCGTGAGCGCCCGCAACGCCGATGTCACGGCCCGGTTCGAGGGCGTCGTCTCCGGCTGGATCGAGGCCTTCCGCCTCGAAGGCGCGGCGACGACCGCATTGAAGGCGGCGGCGGTCCAGGGCGCGGACCTGCGCATCGCCGAGGTCGCGGCGACGGCGCAAAACGCCCGATTGACCGTTTCGCGCGACGACGCCCTGCGCTGGAGCGTTCAGGCGCCCCTGTCCCTGACGGCCGGCTCGGGTCGCATGGGCCAGACAAGTATCAGCCGCCTGTCCCTGACCTCGCGCGCCCTGAGTTTCGGCGGCAAGGACACGGCCTTCGAGGCGACCGGCCCGGTCAGCGCCGCCTTCGACCGGTTCGGCTTCGGCGACCTGGCGCTGACGCGCGGCCGGGCGGACCTGAACCTGGATGTCGTCAGCGACGGCGTGATCCGGATCGGCGCCGACGGATCGCTGCGCGCCGCCGACGGCGGCTGGCCGCTGTTCGGCCCCGTTGGTCCCGACGACATCGCCGAACTGGCCGAGATGAAGCGGGCGCTGGGCCGTTTCGCCCTGAACGCCCCGTCGATCCGGTTCGTGACCGGCACGGCGGGCACGACCGTCGCCCTGCCGCGCCCCGTGACCCTGACCCCGGCCAACGGCGGCGTCCTGACCGTGGCTCAAGCGGGCGAGGCCGCTTATCAGGCCGAAGCCGGCCGCCTGGGCGGCGGCGCGCTGACCCTCGCCGCGACGCGCGGCAAGGGGCTGCCGGAGATGACTGTCGCCGTGTCGAACTGGCGGCTGACCGAGACCGGTTTCGAGGCGGCTTTGGACGGTCGCGCCCGTCTCGATTTCGACCTGGCGCGCGGCATCGACGCCCGAACGCGCGGCGTCCTGGCGATGAGCGAAGGGCGGCTGACCTATACGACCCCGGACTGCGTGGACCTGACGGTCGAGCGGCTGGAGCTGGACGAGAACGACGTGCATCAGGTCGCCGGCAAGCTGTGCCCCGCCGGCGGTCCCTTGCTGACGTCCAGGAACGGCGTCTGGCGCGTCGTCGGCGCCTTCGATCAGGTCTCGGCCCAGGCGCCCTTCCTGGGGATGCGGTTCGCGGATGCGTCCGGCCGGGTCGCGGTTGACGGGACCAAGGCCGGCGTCGGCCTGACGGCGAACGTCGCGGCCGCCCGCGTCATCGACGCCCTGACGCCCGCACGGTTCGAACCCCTGGCCGCGACCGGCTCCGCGACCCTGGCCGACGAACGCTGGAGCGGCGCCTTCGATCTGAAAGGCACGGGCGCGGCCGCCGCCTATGATCTCGGCCGCCTGACCCTGGCGCACGACGGCCGCATTGGTTCGGGCGGCATCGTCATCACCACCCCGAACGTGACCTTCGCCGAACATGGGCTTCAGCCGGCGATGCTCAGCCCCCTCGCCGCCGACTTCCTGCAGTCGCCGGTCGAAGGCGCCGTCAGCTTCGACGGACGTTTCGACTGGACCAAGGACGCAGAACCGACCTCCAGCGGCCATCTGGTCACGCCCGGGCTGGATTTCGTCAGTCCGGTCGGGGCGGTGAAGGGCCTGCGCGGCGACGTGGTCTTCAGCAGCCCGACCCCCCTGATCACGGCTCCGAACCAGCAGCTGACGGCCGACAGTCTGGCGGTCGGCACGGCGGTCACGGCCCTGGACGTGACCTTCTCGATCACCGAGGCCGGCGTCCTGATCGACGGCGCCCAGGTCGTCGCTGGCGGCGGAACCGTCTCGGTCGAACCCTTCACCGTGCCGCTGGACGCGACCCAGCCCTACAGCGGCGTCATCGTGCTGGACCGGGTTCAGCTGGGCGACATCGTCGCCGACACCGGCTTCGACGACAAGGTTCAGCTGGACGCCGTCGTCTCGGGCCGCCTGCCCTTCATCATGGACCCCAAGCGCGGGCTCAAGATCACCGCTGGCAAGCTGGAGGCGGTCCAGCCGGGCCGCCTGTCGATCAAGCGTGACGTCCTGACCGACGTCGCCGCCAGCGGCGGGGGCGGCGAGGTGTCCGAAAACGTCGTCGAGGACCTGGCCTATCAGGCGATGGAGAACCTGTCCTTCGATCAGCTCAGCGCTGATGTGAACAGCCTGGACGGCGGTCGTCTGGCGGTCCTGTTCCACATCCGAGGCCGTCACGATCCGCCCCAGCGCCAGGAGCTGCGTCTGACGATCGCCGAGCTGATAAGCCGCGAATTCCTGAACCGCAAACTGCCCCTGCCGTCGAACACCCAGATCGACCTGACGCTGGACACGACCCTGAACGCCAACCAGCTGATCTCGGACCTGCTGGCCGTCAATCGCGCCCGCCAGGGGCAGCAGGACCCGAGCCCGCCGGCAACAACGCCGACCCCGGCCGATTGAACTTCACCATTCAGCGCGCGTTCATTGGATGGCGTGCTATTAGAGATATCACCCTCGGCCGAACCGGAGCCCACGTCATGATCCACAAGCGCCAGCTGGCCGGCCTCGGCTTCGGAGCGGTCGTCGTCGCCCTCGCGGCCTGCGCCCCGACCATCCGTCTTGAGGTCGCGCCGATCCAGATCTACGCCAAGCTGGACGCCGACGTGCGCGTTCGCCTGGACCAGGAGCTGCAGCAACTGCTGCAGCAGAACCCCAACCTCTTCTGATTTCCCGCTTCTCTCTGAAAGGGACAGGCTGACATGACCTTCCGCAAACTCTTCGTCATCGGCGCCGCCGTTGCGGCTCTGGGCGTCGCGGGCGCCGCCCTCGCCCAGACCAGCGCCCAGAAGGCGCAGATCGATCAGGCCAAGGCCGCCGGCGTCGTCGGCGAACAGGCCGACGGCTACCTGGGTTTCCGCACCCCGACCTCGGACGCCAGCCTGCGCGCCGCCGTCGACGCCACCAACTCCGGCCGCCGCGCCGCCTACGCCCGCAGCGCCGCCGACGCCGGCACCTCGGCCGATGTCGCCGGGGCCCGGATGTTCGAGGCCCAGCTGCTGCCCCGCATCTCCTCGGGCCAATGGTATCGCAACGCCCAGGGCCAGTGGGTCCAGCGCTAGGACCACGCGTTTTCCACCCCTCGGGCGATACCGGGGGGTGTTTTTATCTTGGCGATCCCTCGACGGCGTCAGGCGGCGGCGCGTCGATCCATCAGCGCCGGCAGCAACAGCCCTTCGGCCAGCGCCCTGACCACCGGAACGGCGACCGCATCGCCCATCAGCTTCAGCGCCGCGCTTTCGCTCGACGGCAGGCGATAGTCGTCCGACACGCCCATCAGCCGCGCGGCCTCGCGCCCGGTCAGCCGCCGAACCCGCGCCAAGCCCCGATCGCACACCACCACATATTGCCGCGACGAGCCGCCGGCCGGCGTGCGCAGGCATCCGGCCAGGCCGTCGAACCGAATTTCCAGCCGCTGGATCTTGCGGCCGTTCTCGGTCCGCACCCGGCGATAGGCGGCGCCGACGCAGCGCTGGCCCGAAGCCAGGGCCGAGGCGATCCGGGCGCGGTGCAGCGGTCCGGCCAGGGCCAGGATGGCGTCCGCATCCTCCAGCCAGCTGACGGCGTCGTCCGGCTCCAGCAAGGCGGCCAGATCCAGATTGCGTTGCGACGGCGCGGGCATGGACCACCAGGCCCAGGCCGCCTTCACCGCCTCGGGCAGGCGCGCGTGGGCGGCGATAAGGCGCGCTGAATGGAAGGGCAGGGACGGGCCGGCCGCGCGCGGCGCCTCGCCCTGAATGGCCACAACGAACAGACGCGGCCGCGACTGGGGCAGCCAGCAGGCGGCGTCCATCTCAAGCGCGCCGACCGTATAGCCCGCCTCGACCATCGCCGTGCAGACGGCGGCGAAATCCCGTCCCTGACCGGAGGTCAGCAGACCGATGACGTTCTCCAGCACGATCACGCGCGGGCTGCGTCCCTCGGCCGCCAATCCCTGCATCAGCCGCCAGAAGCCCCAGAAAGCGCCGGATCTTCCGGCCTCCAGCCCGCCCCGAGCGCCCGCCAGGCTGACGTCTTGACAGGGCGACGAGGCCCAGGCCATGTCCGGCCGTCCCGGTAGGTCGTCCACCGTCAGGCCCCAGACATCCCCCTGACGAAACGGCGTCTGCGGATGATTGGCGACGAAGGCCCGCGCCTTGGCCGCGTCCATGTCGTTGGCGAAGACGGTGTCTATGCCGGCGGCCGATAGGCCCAGACCCGCCAGGCCGCCCCCAGCGAAGAACTCGTATGCGCTTGGGCGAATCGACATGGGGCCAGCATAACCCAGGCCTGCCCCTTGACCGAGACCGTCGTGGACCTCACCTGCGCCACGACAGAGGAGACCGTCATGCGCCCCATTCTGATCGCCGCCGTCGCGGCGCTGTCGCTTGCCGGGTTTTCCCTGGCGGCCTGCTACGACCGCAACGACGCCAAGCCCCAGTCCGCGCCTGAGCCGCAGGTCGCCGCGACCCTGGGCGGGGTCGATCTGGGCAAGCCGGTGCGGGCGCTCGGCACCGAACCCTTCTGGGGCGTGGAGATCACGCCCGACGCCCTGATCTACACCCGCGTCGACCAGCCGGCCCAGCGCGCGCCCAATCGTGGCGCGACGGTTCAGGGCACGGTCGCGACCTTCGCCAGCTCCACCGACCTGAACCAGGCCCTGAACGTCGTCCTGATCGCGACTGAATGCTCGGACGGCATGAGCGACCGCACCTATCCTCTGACGGCCAGGGTCGAGATCGGCGGGGACGAGCTGACCGGCTGCGCGGCCCCGGCGTCGATGCTGACGTCGCAATCCGCCCCCTGATTCACCACCATTCGGCGTCGCGCAGCATCCGGGCGTAGCGGCGGCTGACCGGCGCCGACAGGCCGCCGTCCAGCGTCAGGGTCGCCCGGCCGTCGCCGCGTTCGACCCCGCGCACCGCGTCGCGCGCCACCCACCAGCTGCGGTGGGTCCGGGCGCCTTCCAGCCCCTCCAACTCCTCCACCGCATCGGACAGCCGCATCAGGATCAGGTCCGATCCCCGGTCGGTATGGATGCGCAGATAATGATCCTCGGCCTGGACCGCCCGGATCGCGGCGCCCCTCAGCTTCATGGGCAGGCGGTCCAGAAACCGCACGGGCCGGGCCGCCGTCTCGGTCGGCGCCGCATGGGTCTGGACCGGCCGGGCGCGCCCCAAGAAGACGTTCAGCGTCGTCACCGCCGCCGTGATCACTACGACCGGCACGATCAGCTGGGGCAGGACGCCCAGCGGATAAAGCCTCTGGGCGAAGAACAGACCCGTCGCCGCCCAGACGATGACGCACAGCGGCCCGGTGATCACCACCACCATGACCGCGATGGTCAGCCAGGGCCGTTCGTCCGAATCCAGAAATCGGCTGACCGCCACGCCGCACAGATGCCCCCACAGTCCGCCCAGCACCATGACGATGACCCAATAGGCCAGGCGTGGCCCCAGCGCCGCGCCCGCCGTCCCGAACGCCCCGGTGACCGCCAGGAAGACGCCGCCCAGAACGGCGACGATCAGGCCGCGCAGGAAGGTGCGGCGACGTTCGGCGGCAAGGGTCGTCATGGCGGCTTTCGGCATCGGAAGATCGCGCCTTGAGACCATGATTTCCCGCCCGTTGAAAGAAGGGGCGAAGGACAGGTGGGCGTTGACGCAGCCGAGGCGGCGGTTGGCGAAGGGTCGAATGCCGCCGACGGGGCGTTGCGGCAGGACGGCGGAAACGGAGATGTCCAATGCCTCGCCTGTCTCGCCTCGCGCCGTCCGTCCTGGCTCTGCTGCTGCTGATCGTCCCCCTCGTCGCCTATCTGGCGGTCAACGACGGGCGGCTGGCGCGGATGGGCTTTTCTCTACACGCCCCGCGGTGGGGACGGCTGCTGGCGTCGCCGACGATGATCCAGGTCCATGTGGCGGCCGCCCTGACGGCCTTGGCGATCGGCATCGTCCTGCTGATCGGGGGGAAGGGAAACCGGCTGCATCGGACCCTGGGCTGGATCTGGGTGCTGGCCATGGGGACGACGGCCGTCAGCTCCTTCTTCATTCATCAGCTCAATCCAGGCGGTCCGGGCGGCCTGTCCCTGATCCACCTGCTCAGCGGCTGGACGGTGATCGCCCTGCCGATGGCGGTGCATGCCGCGCGACGTCACCGCGTCGCCGTCCATCGTCGCGCCATGACAGGGATGTTCGTCGGCGGCCTGATCGTCGCCGGCGCCTTCACCTTCCTGCCCGGTCGGCTGATGTGGGCGGTCTTCTTCGGCCCGAATTGATCAGGCCGTGAATGATCAGGGTTGGCGCGACGACATCCCGACCACGGCGCGGAAGCCGGCCGCCGCGAATCGGACCATATAGTCGCCCGCCGTCTCCAGATCGCCTGACCGCGCCCGCCCGTTCGACAGCCGGTCAAGACGCCCGGTCTCGCCCAGCGTCAGGGTCAGGGCGCCGGAGAGATTGTGATAGCCCCAATAGAGATCGACCTCGCTGGCGTCCGGCAGCACCTTGGCGATCAGTTCGATCAGGCGGTGGATGGCGGGGTCGAAATAGCGCGCCATCGTCTCGCCGCCGAAGCTGGGGTTGGCGTTGGTCTGGGCCACCAGGGCGGAATAGTGTTTCCAGCCCGGCCCACCCTTCAGCGACCATTCGAACGGCGGCCGCAGGAAAGCTTCCAGCAAGCCTTCCAGCGTCATGGCCTCGGCCGCTGTCTCGGCATAGCGATCGATGGCGGAGACCCGGTCGGCGTTCCACACCTCGGCCCGACGCAGGAAGACGGCGTCGAACAGCTCGCGCTTGGCCCCGAAATAGTAGTGAACCAGGGCCGTATCCACGCCGGCCTCGCGCGCCACCTCGCGGATGGTGACGCCATAGAAGCCGTGTTTGGAGAACAGGTCCTCGGCCGCATCCAGGATCAGATCACGGGTCTCGCCCGCCGCCTTGGCCTCCGTCTTGGGCGGGCGGCCGCGCCGGGCCGGCGCAGCGCCCGCCGCCTTGCGACGCGCCGCCGCGACGGGGCGGGGAAGGGGGAGGGCGGCGTCCGGCTTGCTCATCCGGCAAGGCTAGGCGCACGACCGCGACGGTGCAACGGTGCCACGGTTGGCGATCCAAGTGACGCTGCATCAGTCCAGTGTTTGACAGACGGCCGAAACCGGGTAGGTTCCGTGAAAATCATTGAACGCTGAATAAAAGCGTCCATCGGGCTGGAAACGACAAAGGGGTCTAGGATCATGAACCGTCATGTGAAGTGCGCGCTGCTGGCCGGCGCGGCGTGGGGCGTGCTTGCGGGGGCCTCGGTCGCCCAGGACGCGGAGGCTGCGGCCCAAGCCGCGAACGCCGATCAGAGCGCAGCGACCGTTGACGACATCGTCGTCACCGCGCGCCGTCGCGACGAACAGCTGAAGGATGTGCCGATCGCCGTGTCGGCCCTCAGCGCCGAGCGCCTGGAACAGACCGGCGCCGTCAACATCACCGCCTTGCAGCAACAGACGCCCAACGCCACGGTCCAGATCGCGCGCGGCTCCAACTCCACCCTGATCAGCTTTATTCGCGGCGTCGGCCAGCAGGATCCGCTGTGGGGCTTCGAGCCCGGCGTCGGCCTCTATGTCGACGACGTCTATGTCGCCCGCCCGCAGGGCGCGGTGCTGGACATCTTCGACATCTCGCGCATCGAGGTGCTGCGTGGTCCGCAAGGCACGCTGTACGGCCGCAACACCATCGGCGGCGCGATCAAATACGTCACCAAGCGGCTGGGCCAGGACCCCGCCCTGACCGCCCGCGCCGAACTGGGCAGCTATAATGAGCAGAACTTCCTGGTCTCCGGCTCCATCCCCGTCGGCCAGACCTTCGCCATCGGCGGCGCGGTCGCGACCTATCAGCACGACGGTTACGGCAAGAACCTGAACACCGGTCAGGACCAGTACGACAAGGATGTTACGGCCTATCGCGCCAGCGCGGAATGGACGCCGAACGACAATCTGTTCTTCCGTCTGGCCTGGGACCGGGTGGAGGATGATTCCAGCCCCCGACACGGTCACCGCGAGGTCACTTCGACCGATGGCCTGTGGCGCGCGCCGGCCGGCAAATACGACACCTACGCTGGCATCACCGGCGAGCAGAAGGTCGTGACCGAGGGCGTGGCCCTGACCGGCGAATACCGGGTCAATGACATGCTGACCCTGAAGTCGATCTCGGCCTATCGCTCGGGCGACACCGCCACCATCATCGACTTCGACCAGACGCCGAACCCGACCCTGGACGTGCCGGCCATCTATGCCGACCACCAGTTCAGCCAGGAGTTCCAGGCCCTGTTCACCGGCGAGCGCTGGTCCGGCGTGGCCGGCGTCTATTATCTGGACGGCACGTCTTCGGGCGTCTTCGACACCATCGCCGGCAACCTGGGTCTGTCGATCGCGGCGGCCGGATCCGTGGACACCAAGTCCTTCTCGATCTTCGGCGACTTCAGCTACGACCTGACCGACCGCCTGCATCTGTCGCTGGGCGGCCGCTACACCCGCGACGACAAGGACGCCGCGGTCCTGCGTCAGTTCTATCTGGGCGCCACCCGCAGCCCGTTGACCGGCGGCACGCCGCGCGCCGTCTTTGCGACCCGCACCAACTACACCGCCTCGGACACCTTCGAGAAGTTCACGCCGCGCGCCAGCATCTCTTATGACTTCAGCGACGAAGTGACCGGCTATGCCTCGGTTAGCCAGGGCTTCAAGTCCGGCGGCTGGGACATGCGCGGCGACGCCGCCCTGGTGCCCCAGACGGTCAACGGCTACCAGCCCGAGACGGTCACCACCTATGAAATCGGCCTGAAGGGATCGGCCTTCGATCGCCGCATGAACTTCGCCTCGGCGATCTTCTATTCGGACTACAAGGACCAGCAGATCACGACCCAGCAGGTGGCCACGCCGCCCGCCGTCGGCATCGCCTCGGTCGTCGACAACGCCGGCGCCTCGACCATCTACGGTTTCGAGCTGGAGGGTTCGGCCTATCTGACGAGCGACATCACCGCCAACTTCTCGGTCGGCTATCTGAAGAACGAGTTCGACGAGTTCATCACCCGCATCACCGGCACGCCGGTCGATATTTCCGACACGCGCGAGCCGCAGAACTCGCCGGAATGGTCGGCCTATTACGGCATGACCTGGCGCGGCGACATCCTGGGCGGCGAAATCCGCGTCACCCCGTCGCTGTCGTACCGTTCGGACTATCACCTGTTCGATACGCCCGACCCCATCCTGGATCAGAAGGGCTATGTCCTGGCCGACGCCAGCGTGGTCTGGACGGCGCCGAGCAAGCGTTGGGAGGTCGGCCTGTTCGGCCGCAACCTGACCGACGTCCGCTACAAGGTCGGCGGCTACAGCTTCCCGGGCGCGACCTACAACAACTCGATCAGCGCCTTCTACGGCCCGCCGACCACCTATTCGGCCCGCCTGACCTATCGCTTCTGATCCACATCCATAACGCCTGACGACGAGGGGCGGCGGTCTCCGGGCCGCCGCCCTTCTCGCTTTGCCGGGCCGATTTTGCACAGGGCGGACTTGCGGCTAGGCTCGCCGCAACGAACGACAAGACGCCGAGGGGAAACGCCGATGACGACGGAGACGCTGACGGTCCAGGAGGCGCGGCCCGAGCGGCCCGGCTACCGCTACTATGTGCTGGCGGTCCTGATCCTGATCTACATGCTGAACTTCCTGGATCGCCAGATCATCGGCATCCTGGCCGCGCCGCTGAAGGAAGAGTTCGGCATGTCCGACAGCCAGTTCGGCCTGTTGGGCGGTATCGCCTTCGCCTCGGTCTATTCGACACTGGCCATCCCCCTGGCCTGGCTGGCGGATCGGTTCAGTCGGGTGTGGATCATGACCGGGGCCTTGGCCGTCTGGTCGGGCTTCACCGCTCTGTGCGGCATGGCCGGGTCGTTCGGCCAGCTGTTCCTGTGCCGGATGGGCGTGGGCGTCGGCGAGGCGGGCGGCGTGGCCCCGGCCTATTCGCTGATCGCCGACTATTTCCCGCCGCATCAGCGAGCGAGGGCCATGGCGGCCTTCGCCTTCGGCATTCCGCTGGGCATGGCGGCGGGGACCCTGGTCGGCGGCCTGCTGGCGGCGACCTACGGCTGGCGCACGGCCTTCATCGTCGTGGGCCTGCTGGGCGTGCTGGTCGCGCCTCTTCTTCGTCTGACGGTGCGCGATCCCAAACGCGGCGGAACCGACGCCATCAAGACCGAGGCGCAGGTCGCGGCCCTGGCGGCCGCGCCGGTCGGCACCGATCGGGCCGGCAAGATCGCCGCTCAGATCATGCTGGGTCTCGGCGCCGGCCTGCTGATCCTCGGCGCCTTGAGCTGGCTGATGGGCATGTCGCTGGGCAATCCGCTGGTGCTGGCGTTCGGGGGGCTGCTGGCGGTGGTGATCGGGATTTCGCTGATGATCGCGCGGCGCACCGCCTCGGTGGTCATCCGCAAGCCCAGCTTCTGGCTGCTCGGCCTGGGCGCGGCCTCGTCATCGGTGTGCGGCTATGGCGTGGCCGGCTGGCTGCCGCTGTTCTTCATGCGCAGCTTCGACCTGACCCTGAAACAGACCAGCATCTATTATTCCGGCATCGCCCTGATCGGCGGCATCCTGGGCATCTGGCTGGGCGGCATGATCGCCGACAAGCTGTCGAAAAAGGGCAAGGGCGCCTATCCGCTGACGCCCGCCATCGCCTTCCTGATCTCGGCGCCGTGCTTCATCCTGGCGATGAACTCGCCGTGGCTGATCGGCCTGGTTCTGCCCGGCGGCGGCAGCCACGTTCAGCAGCTGACCCTGGCCTTCTTGATCTTCCTGTTGCCGACCGGACTGAACCTGGCCTGGCTGGGTCCGATCACGGCGGCGGTCCAGCATCTGGTGCCGGCGGCCATGCGCTCGACGGCCTCGGCCCTGTTCCTGCTGCTGAACAATCTGCTCGGGATCGCGGTCGGCTTCTATTATTTCGGCTGGATGAGCGACCTTTTGGCGCCGCGCTTCGGCGAGGAGAGCCTGCGCTGGGCCATCTACACCGGCATGGGCTTCTATGTGCTGGCCGCGATCCTGCTGATCGGGGCGTCGCGCACCCTCAAGAAGGACTGGGTCGACTAAAGGGGGCCTGTGGGCGGTTGCACCTGCGAAGGGGTGGGGCCTATAAGCCCCGCAACTCTCCCAGCAGCGGTTGCGACGGTCCCCCATGAACATTCACGAATATCAGGCCAAGCAGGTCCTCAAAGGCTTCGGCGCCCCGGTCGCCGAGGGCGTCGCGGTGACGTCGGTCGATCAGGTCGAGGCGGCCGCCAAATCCCTGCCCGGTCCGCTCTATGTCGTGAAGTCGCAGATCCACGCCGGCGGACGCGGCAAGGGCAAGTTCAAGGAACTGCCGGCCGACGCCAAGGGCGGCGTTCGCCTGGCCTTCTCGGTCGAGGAAGCCGTCGCCCACGCCAAGGAAATGCTGGGCAACACCCTGGTCACCGCCCAGACGGGCGACGCCGGCAAGCAGGTCAACCGCCTCTACATCGAGGACGGCGCCGACATCGAGCGTGAGCTGTACTGCTCGCTGCTGGTCGATCGCGCCTATGGCCGCATCGCCTTCGTCGTCTCGACCGAAGGCGGCATGGACATCGAAACCGTCGCCCACGACACGCCCGAGAAGATCCAGAACATCGTCATCGACCCGAGCGCGGGCGTGACCGACGCCGACGTCGCCGCCATCGTCGCCGCCTACGGCCTGACGGGCGCGGCGGCCGAAGACGCCAAGTCGCTGTTCCCCGCCCTGTACAAGGCCTTCGTCGAGAAGGACATGGACATGCTGGAGGTGAACCCTCTGATCGTGATGAAGGACGGCCATCTGCGCGTTCTGGACGCCAAGGTCAGCTTCGACGGCAACGCCCTGTTCCGCCACGACGACATCAAGGCCCTGCGCGACGAAACCGAAGAAGACGCCAAGGAAATCGAAGCGTCCAAGTGGGACCTCGCCTACGTCTCGCTGGACGGCAACATCGGCTGCATGGTCAATGGCGCCGGTCTAGCCATGGCGACGATGGACATCATCAAGCTGTACGGCAAGGAGCCGGCCAACTTCTGCGACGTCGGCGGCGGCGCGGGCAAGGAGAAGGTCGCGGCGGCCTTCAAGATCATCACCGCCGACCCGAACGTCCAGGGCATCCTGGTCAACATCTTCGGCGGCATCATGAAGTGCGACGTCATCGCCGAGGGCGTGGTCGCGGCCGTGAAGGAAGTGGGCTTGAAGGTGCCGCTGGTCGTGCGTTTGGAAGGCACCAACGCCGAACTGGGCAAGAAAATCCTGAACGAGTCGGGCCTGACCATCCAGGCCGCCGACGACCTCGACGACGCCGCCCAGAAGATCGTCGCGGCGGTCGGCTAAGGCTTCGGCCTTACTCGCCACCGCCCCGCTGACACATCGAATTCAGAGCACAGACCCATGTCCATTCTCGTCGACAAGAACACCAAGATCATCGTCCAGGGCCTGACCGGCAAGACCGGCGGCTTCCACACCGAACAGGCCCTGGCCTATCACGGCACCCAGATGGTCGCCGGCGTGCACCCCTCCAAGGGCGGCACGAACTGGACCGGATCGCACGGTGAGAGCCTGCCGATCTACGCCTCGGTCGCCGAAGCCAAGGACGCCACGGGCGCCGACGCCTCGGTGATTTACGTCCCGCCGTCGGGCGCGGCCGCCGCCATCATCGAAGCCATCGACGCCGAAATCCCCTTCATCACCTGCATCACCGAGGGCATCCCGGTGATGGACATGGTCAAGGTCAAGCGTCGCCTGGAAGGCTCCAAGTCGCGCCTGTTGGGTCCGAACTGCCCCGGCATCCTGACGCCGGACGAGTGCAAGATCGGCATCATGCCGGGCAACATCTTCAAGAAGGGCTCGGTCGGCATCGTGTCGCGTTCGGGCACCTTGACCTATGAAGCCGTGTTCCAGACCACCAACGAAGGCCTGGGCCAGACCACGGCCGTCGGCATCGGCGGCGACCCGGTCAAGGGCACCGAGTTCATCGACGTGCTGGAGCTGTTCCTGGCCGACGAG
>Ga0157369_10004933_pt1 | contig 15631 bp, 17 predicted proteins | sample C25metaG_FD_113461 | JGI IMG/M metagenome (GOLD analysis project Ga0157369, IMG submission 113461) | Corn rhizosphere microbial communities from Kellogg Biological Station, Michigan, USA - C2-5 metaG | ecosystem: Host-associated > Plants > Roots > Rhizosphere > Soil | place: USA: Michigan... | reverse complement strand
GCCGTCGGGGGTGGTCACCGGGGTGATCTCCCGGGCCCAGAAGCCGTCCGCGATCGCCTTCTCCGCGAGGTTCTGGCTGCGTACCCCGAACTCGTCCATGTCCTCGCGGGTGATCCCGCGCAGCTGGGCCAGGTTCTCCGCGGTCTGCCCCATGGCCAGGTAGATGTCGGGCAGCTCGCCGTCCTCGCGCGGATCGTGCCAGACCGGCGCCGCATGCGCCGGCTGAGCCGAGCCGGTTTGTGGCGCAGGCGAAGCCGGCCCTCGCAGTCCGGCGGCGCGTTGCTCGGAGCGGGCCCTCGCCGCGTCGAACACCGGGTTCTGCCAGCCGCCGCCCACCAGCGCCTGCGCCTCGGGCGGCAGGCCGTCGGAGCTGCCCCGCGCGAACCGCGAGACGGTCTCCACGCCGGCCGAGATGAACACGTCGCCCTCGCCGGCCTTGATGGCGTGGAAGGCCATCCGGGTGGTCTGCAGCGAGGAGGAGCAGTAGCGGGTCACGGTCGCGCCGGGCAGGAAGTCGTACCCGAGCAGGGTGGCCACCACCCGGGCCTGGTTGAAGCCCTGCTCACCGCCGGGCAGCCCGCAGCCCAGGTACAGGTCGTCGATGTCCCGCGGATCCAGCTGCGGCACCTTGTCGAGGGCGGCCCGCACGATCGTGGCGGTCAGGTCGTCGGGGCGCAGGTCGCGCAGGGAACCCTTGACGGCGCGACCGATCGGGGAGCGTGCGGTCGCGACGATGACGGCGTCGGTCATGGCGGTCACGTTACCCGTGGGTACGGGTCAGCGCGATGTGACTCCGGCCGCTTCGGCGACGGCCGGATATAGGGCGTGCGCCCATACCCGGTACCCGTCGGCCGACGGGTGGAAGCCGTCCGGGCAGAGTGTCCCCGGATCGGCCCGGAACACCGGTCCGGCGAGCCCTCCGAGGTCCACGGAGGTGGCGCCGGTCGCCCGTACCGCGTGGGTCTGCGCGCGGGCCACCCGCCGCCCGAGCGCGCCGATGATCTGCCGCAGCGGCGGCGCGAACGCCCGTGCCGCGCCGAGGTCCGGACAGGTACCCACGACGACCGCGACCCCCGCGTCGTGCAGCCTGCGGGCCGCGGCGGCCAGGTAGGCGGCGCTGGCGGTCGGCGGGCGCAGCCGTACCGCGTCGTTCGCGCCGACCAGGATGACCGCGATGTCCGGCCGCTCGCCGACCATCGCGCGGGCCACCTGGGTCGCGAGGTCCTCGGCGTGCGCGCCGGCGATCGCCACGCTGGACAGCTCGATGCGCCGCCCGTCGGTCTCCGGAGCGCCGGCGAGCATCTCGGCGAGGCGGCCGCCGACCGTGTCACCGACCCGCTCCACGCCGACGCCGAGGGCCGAGGAGTCGCCCATCAGCACGAGCCGCAGGACCGGCGCGTTGCCCGGTCCGACCGAGGCGCGCATGGCGAGATTGAGGTCCGGGCGGGCGTACCGCCGCGACCGTGCCGCCACCGCCTCGGCGGCGAGCACGGCGGCCCCGCCCGCGGTACCGGCGATCACGCCCAGTGCGGTGGCCCGACCGAGTTGCCGGCCGACCCGCCGCACCACACCCATGCCCGTGCCTCCACTTCGCATTAGTCCAGGGTGCCACTCGCCGCGCAGGTTGTCGGAGCGGCGTCCGGTCAGCGTTCGCCCGTCTCCCGGCCGGCAACCACCCCGGCGGCCGTCTGTGGATCGTGCGGCCGCTCGGTCAGTTGCCGTACGCGATGACGCAGATGCGCCCAGCGACCGGCGGGACCGCGCTCGCGGCCGCCGACCCGGGCACCGCTGACCTCGGTACCGGCGTGGTCGGCCGCCTCCGCCGCGGCCTGGGCCAGCGACCGGATCCCGCCGTCCGGCTCGGCCGATGCGGACTCGTCGGTGAACGCGGCGACCAGGGTCGGCAGCATCGCCGCCGCGGCCGTCGCGTAACCGATCGCGGACGGGTGGAACCGGTCCGCGCTGAACATCTGCTCTGGTGCCGCGGCGAACTCCGGGCCGAGCAGGTCGCCGAGGGACACCGTGGCGGCGCCGGCCTCCACCGCCGCGATCGTCTGCGCGGCCGCCATCTGCCGGCTCCAGCGGCGGGCCAGCCAGCGCAGGGGCTGGGCGATCGGCCGGATGGTACCCAGGTCCGGACAGGTACCGACGACCACGCGGGTACCGGCGGCACGAAGCTGCCGTACCGCGTCGGCCAGGTGCCGTACCGCGACGGTCGCCGGTACCCGGTGGGTCACGTCGTTCGCGCCGACCAGGATGATCGCGAGGTCGGGGCGCAGGGCGGCGGCGGCCTCGCATTGCGCGTCGAGCCCCGCCGAGGTCGCACCGACCACGGCGACGTTGCACAGGGTGACCGGGCGCCGCAGCCGTTCCGCGAGCCCGGCGGCGAGCAACGCGCCGGTCGTCTCGCGGGGCAGTTGCACCCCGTACCCGGCGGCCGACGAGTCGCCGAGGATCGCCAGCGTGACGGGCAACCCGTCGTACTCCGCCCCGTACCGCCCGTCGCATCTGGGCGGCGGTGCCGTCACGGAGCCGATCGTGCGACGGGCCAGCCTTGCCTCGCCGATGATGGTGCCCACGGCCAGCATGCTGATCAGTCCCACGCCGCCGCCTCCGTAGGCGACCCCCACCGCCACCCGTCGGATCCGGTCGATGCGTCCCATCCCCTGCACCTGCCCCCTTGTCAGTTACTGGAGACTTCCCAAGCTAGCTCGGATGATCCACCGACGTCCGGTCGGATTTCGGCGGTCAGCCGCTGCGGTCTGGGCCCGCCCGGTTGATCGTCATGCGCAGCAGCACCCGCTGGTCGCGGGTCATCGCGGCGCGGTAGTCGGCCCAGTCCGGATGCTCGCCGGACAGCCGCCGGTAGTACTCGACAAGTGGCTCCATCGCGTCGGGCAGATCAACGACCGTGACCGTTGCGTCGAGCTGGATCCACCGGCCCCCGTAGAAGGTGTCCGGAAACACGCACAGGTATGCCCGCGGATCACGGCGCAGATTGCGCACTTTGTACGCGGTACGCCGGCTGCTGATCTCCGGCCGGCCTTCCTCGTCGACGCCCACGGTCACTGGGCTCAGCTGCGGCGTGCCGTCGGAGCGCCAGGTCGCCAGTACCGCACGGTGCTGTTCGCGCAGGATCGCCCGCGCCTCATCAAGGTCCATGTCTCAAATTTTGCAGGGTTGGGCACACTGGAAACGAGACGTACCCGAAGGGGAGGGCGACATGGCGCGACTGGGACGCCGGGCCGCGCTGGCCGCGCTGTGGTCGGCGATGCGGACCTCGCGGGGCGGGCCGCCGCTGGGCGAGCGGTTGGTCGCGTTCCCGCGGATGGTCGGGGCCACGCTGCGCGGCCGGTACGACGGCAAGGGCCGGATCCTGGGGATGCTGCTGGCCGGCGTCTACATCCTGGTACCGGTCGACCTCGTGCCGGAGCTGCTGCTCGGCCCGGTGGGGCTGGTCGACGACTCGATGGTCGCGGTCTGGCTCGCCGGGGCGGTGCTGTCGGAAACCGAACGGTTCCTGGTCTGGGAGCGCCGCCGGGACCCCCGGGTCGTCCCAGGCCGTACCAGGGCTCGCTAGTCTCGACCTCGTGCATTACTTCGACAACGTCGTCGAGCTGATCGGCAACACACCGCTCGTGCGGCTTCGCAACGTGGCCTCCGGGCTGCCCGCCATGGTGCTCGCCAAGGTCGAGTACCTGAACCCGGGCGGCAGCGTCAAGGACCGCATCGCGCTGCGGATGGTGGAGGCCGCCGAGCGGGACGGTCTGCTCAAGGAGGGCGGCACGATCGTCGAGCCCACGTCCGGCAACACCGGCGTCGGGCTCGCGCTGGTCGCGCAGCTTCGCGGGTACAAGTGCGTGTTCGTGCTTCCGGACAAGGTCTCCGAGGACAAGCGCAACGTGCTGAAGGCCTACGGTGCGGAGGTCGTGGTCTGCCCGACCGCGGTCGCGCCGGAGGATCCGCGCTCGTACTACAACGTGTCCGACCGGTTGGCCCGGGAGATCCCGGGCGCGTGGAAGCCCGACCAGTACAGCAATCCGGCCAACCCGCGCTCGCACTACGAGACCACGGGTCCGGAGCTGTGGGAGCAGACCGAGGGGCGGATCACCCACTTCGTCGCGGGCGTCGGTACCGGCGGCACGATCTCGGGCGTCGGCCAGTACCTGAAGGAGGTGTCCCGGGGTCGCGTGAAGATCATCGGGGCCGACCCGGAGGGCTCCGTCTACTCCGGAGGGTCCGGCAGGCCGTACCTGGTCGAGGGCGTCGGCGAGGACTTCTGGCCCGAGACGTACGACCGCGGGATCTGCGACGAGATCATCGAGGTGTCGGACAAGGAGTCGTTCGCGCTGACCCGGCGGCTGGCCCGCGAGGAGGGGCTGCTGGTGGGCGGCTCCTGCGGGATGGCGGCGGTGGCCTCCCTGCGGGTGGCGGCGAAGGCGCGGCCGGACGACGTGGTGGTCGTGCTGCTGCCGGACGGCGGGCGCGGGTACCTGTCGAAGATCTTCGATGACGGGTGGATGGCGCGGTACGGCTTCCTGGCGGCGGCGGGCGCCGAGGCGACCGTGGTCGAGATGCTGGAGACCAAGGGAGGCGCCATGCCGGAGCTGGTGCACGTGCACCCGACCGAGACGGTACGCGAGGCGATCGACGTGCTGCGCGAGTTCGGCGTGTCGCAGCTGCCCGTACTGAAGGCGGAGCCGCCCGTGGTGACCGGCGAGGTGGCCGGCTCGATCTCGGAGAAGGAGCTGCTGGACGCGCTGTTCACCGGCCAGGCCCACCTGCACGACATGGTCGAGCGGCACATGGCGCCGCCGCTGCCGATGATCGGTGGCGGTCAGCCGGTGTCCGAGGCGGTCGCGCTGCTGGAGAAGTCGGACGCCGCCCTGGTGCTGGTCGACGGCAAGCCGCGCGGCGTGATCACCCGGCAGGACCTGCTCGCCCACCTCGGCGAACGCTGACCCCGCTTAAACGTCGGCACCCAGTTCCGCGGGCACGGCCACGACGTCCACGAAGGCGCCCTTGCGCAGCACGGTGATCGGTAGCCGGGTACCGATGGCCGGGCCGAGCATGAGCTTGAGCAACGCCTGGACGTTCTCCACCGGACGGCCGCCGGCGGTGACGATGATGTCGCCCAGGTAGAGGCCGGCCCGACCGGCGGGGCTGCCCGGTACCACCTCGACCACCCGCAACCCGACCCGCTGGCCGAGCCGCGCCGCGACGGGTGGGGGCAGCGGCGTGGGCGCGCCCGCGACGCCGAGCCAGGCCCGCCGTACCCGGCCGGTGGACAGCAGCTCGGAGATGATCTGTCGGGTCGTCGAGTTGATCGGTACGGCGAGGCCCAGCCCGTACCCGGCGACCGCGGTGTTGACCCCGACCACCAGCCCGTCCGAGGTGGCCAGCGCGCCGCCCGAGTTCCCGGGGTTGAGCGCCGCGTCGGTCTGGATCACGTCGTCGATCAGCCGCACGTGCCGGCCGGTACGCGCGGGGATCGACCGGCCCAGCCCGCTCACCACGCCGGCGGTCACCGAGCCGGCCAGCCCGAGCGGGTTGCCGACGGCCACCACGAGTTGGCCGATGCGCAGCTTGTCGGCGTCGCCGAGGGGGGCCGGCGGCGCGCTGGCCGAGCGGGCGCGCAGCACGGCCAGGTCGGCGAGCGGGTCGGCGCCGACGATGTCGAACTTCGCCTCGGTACCGTCGCCGAACTCGGCCACCCCGCCGCTCGCGCCCTCCACGACGTGCGCGCTGGTCAACAGGAAGCCGTCCTCGGTGAAGACGACGCCGGAGCCGGCGCCACCGCCGCGCGGGGTACGCACAGACAGAGCGGCGACCGACGGCAGGATCTTGGCGGCCACCGTGGTGACCACCTGGCTGTACGCGTCGAGGGGCTCCATGTGCCTGGCAACGCGCCGGCTCCCGCGGGTCATCCCCGGCACGTTTCGCTGTTCGCGTAACGGTCGATGCGGAGGCCGTGACGCGGCGCAGTATCCGGGATATGGCGGCCGATGATCCTTCGGGGGAGGCCGGTGGCCCGTCCGGACTCGCCGATCCGTCGCGGGTACAGGCGTTCAGCGACGCGGTATTCGCCATCATCGTCACGCTGCTCGTGCTGGATCTGCGCGCACCGCACACGCACCCGGGCGGCATGCTGGACGCGCTGCTGCGCGAGTGGCCGTCCTATCTCGCCTTCACCATCTCGTTCGTCTACCTGAGCGTGCTCTGGCTGAACCACCACGCCCTGTTCCGGCTCATCGCGCGGGTGGACGCCCGGCTCAACTGGGCCAACCTCGCCCTGCTGTTCAGCGCGGTCGTGATCCCGTTCCCCACGGCCACTCTCGCCGCGGCCTTCGCGGGGGGCGATCGGTACGACGAGCGGGTGGCCGTGGCGCTCTACGCGCTGTCCGCCACGCCGCTGTCGGTACCGTGGCTGGTCATCTTCCTGCACCTGGTGCGCCACCCCGAACTGCGGGTACCCGGCATCGGCGACGTACTGGGCTGGTTCGTCGACCCGGTGCTCGGCGTCGCGACCTTCGTACTGATGATCATTTTCCACGCGGCGACGAGCGAGGGCGTGCGCCGGTTGCGTCGTCAGCCGCGCCGCGTCGTCAGGTGAACGCTGACCGTAGCCGCTCCGCAGGCGTCGCGGCTAGCGGATGAGGCACTCCTCGGGCAGCTCGAACCAGCGCAGCTCCTCGAAGTGGGCCGAGATCCGGTCGCCGACCCGGGTGTCGTCCCCGACGCCCGACTCGGCCTGCGCGGCCAGCCGGGCGAACAGCGCGCGCGCCGCGTCCAGGTACCCGGCGAGCGCGCTCTCCGGCGCCCGCTCGTGCCTGGTCGGGTACCGCAGCACGCCGTCCTCGTCGTACCGGAGCTGGTCCAGGCGCAGCGGGGGCTCGACCAGCCCGTCGCGGTGCCGCCACAGCCCGGTCGCCGGTTCGAACCGGTAGTGCGGCAGCAGCAGCCAGCCGTGCTCCGCGACCAGCGACACCGCCTCCACCAGGTACCGGGCGACCGCGTCGGACAGGAAGTAGGTGAAGCTGACCCGTACCCAGCCGGGTTTGATCCCCTCGCAGCCGGCGATGATCTCCTGCTCGTACCGATGGGATCGTTCCAGATCGATGCCGAGCAGCCGGTGGCCGTACGGGCCGGCACAGGAGCAGCCGCCGCGCGACTGGATGCCGAACAGGTCCGAGAGCACCGACACCACGAAGTTGTGGTGCAGGTACCGGCCGCCGGGCCGGCGGATCACGAAGGAGACGATGGACAGCCGCTCGGCCTCCAGGTTGCCGAGGATCTCGATGTTCGGGTGCGCCTGCCAGGCGGTGACGGCCGCCGCGAGGAACCGGTCCTCGGCCGCCTTGATCGCCGGTACGCCGACGGCCTGCTTGAGGGCGAACACCAGCCCGGCCCGGATCGACTCGATGATGGCGGGGGTACCGCCCTCCTCCCGGTGCTCCGGATCGCGCAGGTACCGGTGCTCGGTGGCGTTCACGTAGTCCACGGTGCCGCCGCCCGGTACCGTCGGCACCCGGTTGCGCAGCAGGTCGCGGCGTACCACGAGGACTCCGGGGGTACCGGGGCCGCCGACGAACTTGTGCGGGCTCAGGAAGATGGCGTCCTTGCCGGCCATGTCGATGTCCACATAGGGCGCGGCGGCGGCGAAGTCCCAGAACGAGAGCGCTCCGTGCGCGTGCAGCAGGGCGGCGATCCCGGCCGTGTCGCTGACGATGCCGGTGACGTTCGAGGCGGCCGAGAACGAGCCGATCTTCAGCGGCCGGTCGGCGTACCGGCGCAACTGCTCCTCCAGCGCGGCGGCGGAGATGTACCCGTCGTGGTCCTCGGGGATGACCACGACGTCGGCCAGCGACTCGCGCCAGGGCAGCTCGTTGGAGTGGTGCTCGAACGGGCCGATGAACACCACCGGCCGCTCCCGCTCGGGGATGAGCGAGGACAGCCGGTACCGGTCCTCGAGCCCGGCCGGGATGCGGATGCCGAGGATGCCGATCATCTTGTCGATCGCCCCGGTGGAGCCCGAGCCGGCGAAGATGACCATCGTGTCGTCGTCGCCGCCGACCGCGTCCCGGATGATGTGCCGTGCGTCCTCGCGCAGCCGCGTGGTCTGCAGCCCGGTACCGGACGACTCGGTGTGCGTGTTGGCGTAGCGCGGCAGCACCTCGTCCCGGATCACGTCCTCGATGAAGGTCAGTGACCGGCCGGAGGCGGTGTAGTCCGCGTAGGTGACGCGCCGGGGGCCGAACGGTCCCCACATCACCTGGTCGTCACCGATGACCGATTCGCGGATGCGCCGCAGCAGCGGGCTTTCCTGTGGTGCCATGCCGCTGTTTCTACCCTGCCCCCGACCAGCCAACAAAGGCCGGTCGGGGACAGGACAGTGCCGGGTCGGTGCCGTCAGTGCCCGAAGGTCAGCCAGTTGATATTGACGAAGTCGGCCGGTTGGCCGCTGGTGAACGTGATGTAGACGGTGTGCGTGCCGGTCACCGCCGAGATGTTCGCCGGTACCGTCCGCCAGCTCTGCCAGCCGCCGGTGTTGGCGATCGCGAAGCTGCCGATCGGCGCGTTGGACCTGGAGTCGAGCCGGACCTCGACCAGCCCGCTCACCCCGCCCGCGGCGCCCGACGCGACCCGGCCGGAGAACTGGTGCGCCGCCGTCGAACTGAAGTTGACGTTGTTGAACTGCAGCCAGTCGCCGTTGGCGATCCAGCCGACGTCCAGGCCGCCACCGGTGTCCGTGGTGGTCTCCGTCTGGGTACCGGACTGGGCGTTGGCCGACTCGGCCTGGATGGTGCCGTAGGCGTTCACGCCACCGCCGCCGCCTCCGGTGGTGGGCGGCGGGGGTGGCGGCGAGGTCGTGGTGCCGCCGCCGCTGCTGGTGTACACCGCGACGTAGTCCACGTTCATCGGTACGCCCGAGGCGGTGGAGCCGGTCGGCCCGCCGCCGAACGCGGCCGGGAAGCCGCCGCCCATGGCCACGTTGAGGATGATGAAGAACCCGTGGTGCGTGGCGTTGTTCCAGGTGGTCGCGTCGACCTGGTTGGCGTTGACGGTGAAGAAGTTGTTGCCGTCCAGGTACCAGCGCAGTTGCTCGGGGGAGACGCTGCGGTCGTACTCCAGCGCGTAGGTGTGGTACCCGGTCTGGCAGCCGCTGCAGGCGCGCTGTCCGCTGCCGATGCCGGTGGTCTCGTTGCACGGGCCGCCCGGGCTCACTCCACAGTGGAGGGTGCCGAACTCGGAGCTGAGCCCGTTGATGTCCTCCATGACGTCCAACTCGCCGATGCCCGGCCAGTTGGTCGCGCCGACCGGACGGGCCGCCGCGCCGAGTGCCCAGAACGCCGGCCAGTACCCGAGTGCGGCCGCGCCGCTGACGTTGGGCTGTTGCAGGGACGCCTCGATGCGCAGCTTGCCGCCGGCCGGTGCGGCGAAGTCGGTGCGTTGGGTCTCGATGCGACCCGACGTCCAGTTGCCGGAACCGTCCCGGATCGGCTTGATGACCAGGTGGCCGGCGCCGTCCTGGAACACGTTGGCGGTGCTGTTGGTCATCGACTCGACCTCACCGGTACCCCAGTTGCCGGCTCCGCCGGCGTACCCGTGTCCGAGGTCGTAGAGCCAGTTGCCGGTGTTCACGCCGGTACCGGCGGCACCGCTGAAGTCGTCGCTGAACACGGTGGTCCAGCCCGACGGCGGCGGCGGTACGGCGGCGGTCGCGTTCACCGCCGTGGCGATGGAGGCGCCGGCCAGTGCGACGGCCGCGAACCCGGCGAGCACGAACCGGAGCCGGGGCCGGGCGCGTCTGTTCTCGGCGCCGGTGCCGAGTCTTCGTGCCGCGGGACGGGCGGCGCGCAGTGCTGGATGCATGAGACGGTCCTCTCCAGTGGGAGCGAACCGGCGTCGGAGGGGGAGCGGTTGCAGACGACGGTACTAACCGGCTCTTGTTCGCTGCCGACGGCCGGTATTATTGAGAGCCTTGGATCCGGGAGAGCGCTCTCTTGAGAGATATCTACAGCGCCCGTTCGACGTTGTCAACAGGTGAACGTCGATCGACCAGGAAGTCGTCGAGCAACGCGCCGGCCGCGTCCGGCTGCTCGGCCGGGAACAGGTGCCCGGCCCGGTCGACCACGACAAGCCGGGCGCCTCCGGGCGCTCCGGACACCGCATCGCGCGCGCCGGGCATCGCCTTGCCAAGCCGCCGTACCGAGGCGGGCGGCGCGAGCCCGTCGCGGCCGCCGGTGATCAGCAGGGTCGGCGCGGTGACCCGACCGGCGTACCCGGCGAAGTCGGTGTCGTAGTAGCTGCGGAACGACTCCTGCACGGCACGCAGGTCGGCGCGCCGGTACGCGACGTAGTCCTGGGCGAGGATGGCGCGCCGGCGGGAGGGGTCCCTGGTACGCATGACGAACTGGTCGGCGATCCAGACGGCCGGGCGGCTGGTCAACCAGGCCCGGGCCAGCTGCGTCGGCAGCGACGCGCCGAGGTCGTAGTAGGCCCGGCTCAGTTGGCCGGCGAACCCGCTCACCCCGGTCACCGGGTTGAACAGCGCCAGGGCGTCGACGGTCTCCGGATAGCGGCCCGCGTGCACGAGCGCGATCGAGGCGCCCAGCGAGTGCCCGGCCACGGCGACCCGGTCCACGCCGAGGTGGCGGCGCAGTTCGTCGATGAAGCCGGCGTACGCGAGGAGGCTGTTGAGCCCCGGCAGCGGCGCGGACGCCCCGAACCCGGGCAGGTCGGGTACCACGACGCTGCGCCCGGTCACCCGCTCGGCAAGTTCGGCCAGTCCACTGTGGTCAGACCCGAGTCCGTGCAGGAGAACGACGACGTCCGGCTCGTCCCGCTCCATCAACCAGTACCGCACCGCCGACCTCGCGATGACGGCCGACACCTCGCGCATTCCCACCACACCTTCGCGCACCCGTTCAATTGTGCGCGGAGCCTAGAAGCGGATCCTGAGAAACGGGTAGGTGGTACCCCTAAAGTACCGGCGGTAGACCGAAAACCGGGAAAAGTTGGGTACCGAACGTGGTGATCTCGGCGATCCGCCCGTCCACGATGCGCAGCACGTGATCCGGAGGTCCGCCGCCGCCACGGCGAGCGCGGCGGCCGCGTCGCACCGTTCGTGCCCGTCGATGAACGGTGCCCATCCCGTCCCCGCTGCTGTTCGGCCAGCTGTCCGACTGGCGACGGCCGCCGCCGTGGAGCTGGAGCCGCACGGCGACCGGATGCGGGCGGCGTACGTCGCGTCGGTTCGGACTCACGCGGGTACTTGTCCACAGTGGACGGTAGTGGAGATCAGGGCTCGTCGATGGCCGTCGCCTGAGACCAACGCACCCGCCAGCGCCCGTCGTCGTCGCGCCGGTAGCAGTCGAGGTGCCAGCACTCCAGCTCGCCGCTTCCGCGCCCCAGCATGGAAATCTCGATCGCCGACCGGTACCGGAGAACCGCGAGCCGGCCGTCGACCATCACCTCGATGTCCGAGACGGGATCGAACCGCCGGTAGTCGATGCGGCCGTCGGCGATCCCGCCGAGGTACTTCTCCCGCGACCAGACGTTGCCGCTCGGATTGACGAGTACGAAGTCGGGCGCGTGCAGGGCGTCGGCCTCAGCGACGCGCGCCTCCACGAGGGTACGCAGCCGGAAGCGCTCGGTGTCCGCCAGTTGCCCGGCGAGTTCGGGTTCACCCACGCCCCGAACCTAGCTGCCATCCTGGTCGAGTGACGAGCGACGATTCGGGCGGTCGGCCCGGCCACGCGGGAGCGGTAATCATCGGTCCGCCCGCGACATAGACAAGGGTGACAGCTGCCGAAGACAGGTCGGAGTTCGCATGGGCCCACCGGACCGGAACGAGGACTGGTTCACCAGGATCTACGCTGCCCAGTACCCGCAGATCGTGAAGTACGGCCTGCGCCGGCTCGCCGACGCCGATGCGTCGGACGAGCTGGCCCAGGAGGTGTTCGTCATCGCCTGGCGCCGCCGCGGTGAGGTTCCGGACAACAGCCTGCCCTGGCTGTACGGGGTGGCCCGGCGCCTGCTCGCGAACGAGTGGCGGACCCGGCGGGCCGCACCGACGCTGCTGCCGATGACCGAGGCACACGAGCCGGAGGTACCGGAGTCGGACGCGTCGCTGGACGTGGCCGACCTCCTCGCCGCCCTCGCCAGGATCCCCGAGCCCGATCAGGAGATCCTCCGGCTGGTCGGCTGGGAGGAGCTCACCGTGTCCGAGGCCGCCCAGGTTCTCGGCTGTACGCGTACCACCGCCGCCGTGCGGCTGCACCGCGCACGTAAGCGCCTCGCCGAGGCGATGTCGACGCGGCCCGCCCGGCCGGCGAAGCAACCGGCGTTGACTCCTCCCGGAAAGGTTCTGTGATGTTCGGCGAACAGTCCACCCGTACCCTCCTCGGTCCGGCAGACCCGGCCCGGAGGGCGACCATCGCACCGCCCCGGTTCCCGGCGCGGGATCTGATCAGCCGGGCCGAGGCCACCGGGCCGCCCGTCGTGGGGCGTCGCCACGCCCGGCCCAGCCGGCGTTGGGTGCTCACCGCCGGCGCGGTCGCGGTCGCCGCCGGTACCACGGCGGTCGTCTACACCCGCGAGGCGTCCACAGTGGACAGACGGGGTACCGGCGGCGGGTCCGGGACCGCACTCGGGGGGACGGTACTGGCCCCGGTCGGCTACCAGTACGAGACCGACGCGCAGCCCGCCGCGGCCCAACTGCGGCAACTGGCCGAACGGCTCGTCGCGGCGCCGTACGAACAGCACACCGGCCGGTACACCTACCACCGGTACGTGATCTGGGGCGATCCGACACTCGCGTCCGGTCCGTACGTCCTCGGTTACGTCCACGAGGACGAGACCTGGCACCTGTCCGACGGCAGCGGCCAGCAGCGCACCCGCCAGCTCGAGCCGCAGTACCCGGACCAGGCGTCCCGGGACTTCTGGCAGCACAACCTGAACTCCGGGCAGGTCAAGGACCGCAACGGCGCCCCGATCAACGCCACGCAGCCGCCGACCACGCTCCCGCTGCCCGCGGACGACCGGTCGCTGCCGGCGGACCCCGCGCAGCTCGCGCAGTTCCTCAAGACGCAGTACGGCGCGGGCGCCGCCTGCAAGGAGGTCGAGATGGCGTACCTGCGGTACGCCATTCCCCGTGAAACACGCGCCCAGATCCTGCGGGTACTGGCGGACGTGCCCGGATTCCTGTGGCGGGGCGAGGCGACCGACCGGGCGGGTCGCAAGGGCCTTGCGATCACCTTCGACGACCGTGAGCACGACGAGCAGGAGCTGCTGATCTTCGACCCGGACACCGGCGCGCTGCTCGCCGGGGAGCTGATCGTGCTCAGCCGCAAGCGGACGAGCACGTACATCGTGATCCTCGAAACCGACCTGACCGACCATCTCGGTTGACGCAGGCCATGGTGCCGACCTGGACGACGATGAGCTGAGGGAGGCCGTCACCGAGTCGGTGACGACACTCCGTCAGCTCATCGCCGGTACCGGTGCGGACGAGGTCCTCGTCATCAGCATCGGGTGAGGCTCGCGCCTAAGCCGTGGCCCGCAGGTCCGGGTCCTCTGCCATCCGCGTGACCTGGTCGACGGTCAGCGGCATGTTCGAGGTCCCACCGGAGGCGGAACGCACACCCGTCACGTTGATTTCGACCGTTGTGTTGTCCACGGCGCTTCGATCGAGCATCAGATAGCAGCCGATCACGTCACCCCCGGGACGGGTGCTGGCAATCAGGGCGCCCGTCTCGCCGCGCGGACCTCTGACCGGTTGACAATCCGAGGGAATGCCGCACGACATGAGGAGCTGGCCCTTCGTGATCGTGAGCGATACGCGTCCGGGCTGGCCGTTCACGCTGAACGTGGCGGTGCCGGCGTAGCCCGGACGAAGCTGCCCGCTCGGAAGCATCTCGAAGCTTCCGGGGTCGATCGTCGCGCCCGGCGCCGCGGTCAGTAACGCGTGGCGAGCGGCGGCCTCCAGCCGTAGGGCGGTCGCGTCCGCGGCGGGCGGCACCGGAGCGGGCGCCGCCGGAGACGGCGCGGCGGGTTGCGCGTGCAGGTCCGGTGCCGCCCAGAGCAGCGAGCCGGCAGCCAGCGCGACGGCGGCCGATCCGGCGAGGGTACCCATCCGGATGCCGCGACGTCGTTGCCGCTGCTGCCTGATCAGGCCGTCGACGTCCAACAGGCCGGGCGGGGTGTTGCCGATTGCCTCGTCGAAGAGCTGTTGGTACATCGTCACTCCTGGCTGGCGTACTGGCGGATGGCGGGCAGGCGTAGCGCCGCGAGGCCACGGGCGGATTGACTCTTCACCGCGCCCACGGAGATGCCGAGGAGGTCGGCGGTCTCCTCCACGGACAGGTCGCAGTAGTGGCGCAGGACGACCACAGCGCGCTGGCGTGGCGGCAGCCGGCCGAGGAGCGTCAACAGGGCCACCCGGTCGGTCGGCGTCGCGGCAGGCTGTACCGCCTCGGGCAGCGACTCGGTGGCGACCTCCCGCCGCCAGGGCCGCCGCAGCTCGTCGAGCCAGGTACGGGTGAGCATGGCCCTGACGTAGGCATCGAGGTTGTGTGCGTCCTTGCCCCGGTGCCAGTGCCGGTACAGCTTGCCGAGGGTGATCGACACCAGGTCGTCGGCGGTGTGCCAGTCGCGGCAGAGCAGATACGCGACGCGCCGCAACGCGTCGTACCGGGACACCACGAACTCGCGGTAGTCCGCCTCCTCGCTGGCCTTCATGCTCAAGGGACGAAGGTACCGCCGGTTGAGGTTGCCAACTCGCCCAAGATCCTGGGTACCGAAGGCGCTAGCAGCCGGGATTGCCGTCCTGCGAGTCGAGCACCACGCCGCCGGGAGCGAAGTTCCCCGGAGGAGGCGGGCAGTTGACCGCGAGGACCGTGGCCGGGACCGGCCGAAGGCTCGACGACACGTCGCCGATGGCGAGCGAACCGACCGCGAGCGAGCCGACCGCGAGCAGCGCCGGCACGGCCAACGACCTGACGATGATGACTGGTACCTCATGAGTGCCTCCTCCACCCGGACGGGGTACGTGGCCGACCGGGAGCAGCTCACCGCGATCGCCCGCGCAAGCGGGCTGACGCTCTTTCCGTGACCCGCCGGATCGTTAGTCCGCGAAGGCGGCGACGTCGTCGATCCCGGTACCGGCGGCGAACGCCGCGTCGTCGATCGTGCCGCCCTCGTCGCAGTCGTAGTCCACGCGATCCGCCAGCGGCCGTCTTCCTTCCTGGCGAAGGTGTGAAACGACCGTGGAACAACTGCTCCTCGCCACCGGATCGGGTCAGGACGATGCGGTACGGCCAGGAACGCCGCGGCGCCACGAGCGGCGTACGCATGCGTGAAGGCGTGCCAGACGTCGTTGTTCAGCTCTCGCAACAGAACTTCGTCAGCCATCGCCCGGCGCCTGCCTCTGGGCCTTCTTGATGATGGCTTGCGCCTTGGCCCGGGCGTCGGCCACGATCCGCTCCGCCTCGCGCTTCGCCTCGGCGCGGTGGACACTGGCCTGCTCCTCGGCCAGGCGCAGAACCTGCTCGACCCGCGAACCGAGGCCGACAAGGTCGGGCCTGGCTTTGGCCGGTCGGACCGCCGGGTCGGCCGGAAGTGCCGGTGC
>Ga0157369_10004932_pt1 | contig 15631 bp, 10 predicted proteins | sample C25metaG_FD_113461 | JGI IMG/M metagenome (GOLD analysis project Ga0157369, IMG submission 113461) | Corn rhizosphere microbial communities from Kellogg Biological Station, Michigan, USA - C2-5 metaG | ecosystem: Host-associated > Plants > Roots > Rhizosphere > Soil | place: USA: Michigan... | reverse complement strand
TAGGTGGTGATCTGCCCTCGCTGGCTTCAAAAACAGGAAATCGCACATGTTTGGACGTGGTACCTGGGCCGTGGTTGGGCTCGCAAAAGAGTCACTCGAAAGCTTCAGAACAACGCTGGAAGACCGAACGATCATGGCGGCGTGTTCGCAGATGGCCGCAGCCACCGTCACCCGGCAATTCAGTGTCGATGCGCTGGGGATTAATCCTTTCCGCGCTCCCCGTCTCGACGAGGACCATCCAATCGGATTGGAACATCAGGAGGCGCTGGCGCAGTATGCAATCACGGAACACGAGAAAGGGTACGATCAACCCCTTCCCACAGAGATCCTGGACTGTGCGGGCTATGGGTGGAGCACGGCGCAGTTCCAGCTCGACGCCACCCTGCCCTGGTATGGCCTGTGGGCTGTCTCGAATGAATGGACGGACGTAAGCCACCTTGCCTCCATCAGGGAGCAGCATTCCTACGTCTCGCTGGAACGGCCCTACAGGTTTCTCCAGGCCATTGATAAGAAGCTGGTCGATGAGGCGACGCTCGGCGCGACGGCGGCCGTACGCAAACAGGTTCCAGTGCTCCTGGACTTCAATGAGGGACGCGTCTACATTGAGAGCAGCAATAAGAAGCTGATCCACACGATCGGCGTACGGCTCCAGCAGTTAGGCGCCGGAATTATCCCGGTCGCCTGGACCTATGGTCATCCGAACTGGACTGGGGAAATTCTCAACCGTTTGTATGAGGGCACCGAGTTTCAGGATGACTTTGTGAGACGCGCCGACGAAGCCACGCGGTTCACAGCCAAAGAGATCGAAAAGCTCGAAGACCGGGAACTGGAAGCTATCGTCGCGAACTATTTCTCGATGACTCAGTTGGGAAACGATCTTTGGGTGGGCATCTCCGGTCCTGCGCAGGTCCGGCTGCACGATACCACTCCATCGATCAGCCTGAAGGCCCCCACGTCAGCGACCACGCTCCTGCAGATGACGAATGACGCCAAAGTCCTTTCGGGCGCCATTACGTTCCAGGAGCGCGTCTCGTTTACCGGCAAGGATGGCGGGGAACGCACGTTCCGCAAGGACATTCTCTCTCTCGATGTGAACGACCGGATCAACCTCACCGATGTTGGAGCTGCCATGCTGCGCGGCTTTGACCTCCCCTCGCTCCGAAAAGACATTCAGCGCGAGATTCGGCAAACCAATACCGTACCTTCCATCGACCAGTTCTGGGGCGCCTGGCTGCATGAATTGAGCAATGCCGTGCGAATGATCGAGGGAGCCTTCCGCGAGGTTCTTGCTCTCGATGGGGATCAGGAAGCGGGCATATTGCCGATGAAGGTTCCGGCAAAGGAAGAAGCGCCGGAACTGCTGACCGCCTGAGAATTTCCGACTTCGACAGACTTGACCACGGAGTTTCAACGAACGCAGCGAAGGCGCGGATCGGGCTGGGACGTCTTCTCAGGACGACTCTACTGCTTCGCGCCCTCACTCCAGTAACCCGATTTCGCCCGTACATTCAGCTTCTTATCCGCCACTTCAACCGTAATCGTTCGAAACGCTCCGTCCTGTGCGGCGTTCTTCGAAGCATACGCAAGCAAATAATAATCGCGCCCATCCCCGATCACCGAACGAAACTGCTTCAGCATGTCATTGCTGTCGTGGAAGTAGACGCCGCCTGTAGCGTGCGCAATCTGCTCCATGGCGCTGCCGTTCTGGAGCGTCACTGAGCTCGCCGCATGATCCATATCCGTCAGCAGCGTGCCACCCCGGTTCGATGACGCCACATGCCGGATCACGCTGGGCGGCGTGCGATCCGGCGGCGCGCTCGCATCCATCGAGCCATTGCTCACAAACGAAGGCTGCTCCAGCCCGAGCGCATTCAGTGAATACACCCTCACGTTGCGCTCCACGGCCGACCGGATCACGTTCTGCAACTCCGGCTCGAGATTCGTCGGGCCCGTCGCCCGGAACCGCGGATCGTAAGGCAGAAACGAACCGGCCACCCCATAGAATTCGCTGGTCGGCTGAAGTGAAAAACCGTCGGAGACCAGAATCAGAGTTCGCGCCGTCGGCAGCTTCGCGATCTCTTCCACCACGCTTCGAAGCTGAGTCAGCATCAGCCGGTCGAGCGACGCCCAGCGTTCCGCCTCTGCGTCAAGGCTGGTTTTCAGGTTCTGGATATCGAAATCGCACGCGTGCGCCTGCGTTCGCGACGCGCATGCTGCGCATCGGCGGCAAAAATCGTACATCCGGTTCTTCAGATCGTTCAGCTCGGAGCTCAGCGCTGCAGCGTCGCCGCCGCCAAGCGCGGACTGGAACGTCCGGTTCTTCAGCGTCGCCACCACACTGGCCGGATCGCCCGTCGCAGTTCGTAACACCTGGAGCTGCCGGCCGATTCCGACGATCACGAACTGAGCCCCCGCCGGTTTTTCTTTGTCGAAAAGCCGCATAAGGGCCTCGCGCGTGCGCGACGAATCCGGCATAGCCGTATGCAGCGTGTCGACGCAGATCACGTAAGTATGGCGCAGCGGCTCGGCCGCGGCGGACGAGGCCGGCGTCGAATTCGTGGACTTGTTCGCAACGCCGTGGTCTGCCGCCGAGAGCAACAGGCTGGCTGAAGGCGCCGTGTCCGTGGAAAATGCCGCAATCTCCTGCGGCACGCCATCTTCTTCAATGCGGAAATCGGAGGCTTTCAGGCCGGTGACATGATGACCCTTTTTGTCCGTAACGATGACCGGAACCAGCACCTCGCGGACCTCGGCCCGAATCGGCGGCGCCTCACCCGATTGCGCCGCCGCAGGCTGGACAAAAGTAGTACCCGGACCGGCCAGCAGGATGGGAATCGCCAGCAACCGGAACGCGTGCCGTTGGGCGGTTGACCGGCAACTCACAACGAAAAGTCCTCTGTTTTCATTATTTCCTCCGCGGAAGACACGGATCACTCCCCGCTGAATGCTATCTCATTCATTAAGGAGAACGGGCAGGGACGCCGAAATTTCAGCGTGTCCGGTACCAGGGCCCTCTCCTTGTTAACATCCTGGCCACCAAACAAACCCAATGAGTTACTCGACCGACAAAACAAAGCCAATTACCGGCTCGACTCTCATACGCCACTGGCCGGCAGCCTTCTTCGCACGCTTGCGTGGTGCCGCCAAACGAATCCAACGCCCTTGCCCGAATTCGACAGAACAAACCCAATTCCACAAACGAACGATCGCGCCACCACCGGACCGAACGAACCCAACCGGCCTCGATACGCGCTCCCGCAAAAAACCCGACCGCAAGGGCGCTGCGTCGATTCCTCGACTTCCCCGCCACATTTACAAAACAAACCCAATTCGCACCTAAACCCCATGAATTCAGGATTTTCCCACTCCAGGCAGCCCCGCGCCCTCCCGCTCCAGCCGCTCGCCGGCCATGGCCATCGCCTGCTCTTTCGTCGAAATCCGCCCTTCGAGCTGCGCGTCTTCCACCTCATTCAACACGATCCCGAACATCGGACCCGGCTTGTATCCCGCCGCAATCAGATCCCGCCCGGTAATCAGCGGCGCCGGTTTCAGCATCTCCGGCGGGACCTCCTGCTGCTTTTCCCGGACGAAATCGTAGCTCGCGAGACTCCCATGGCTCGCCAGACAATCCAGGCGATGCAGTTCCATGTGCTCCTCGAATTCGGGCAGCCGCATGAATCGCTTCAGCGTACTCTCGCGCATTTTCGGCACGTCCTTGAATCGCATGTGGTTCGCGATCAGTTCCTCCACCTGGCCGCAAACGTCATTGGAAAATCGCAGCCGGTTCATAATCCGCCGCGCAATCTCTACCCCCAGTTCCACGTGGCCGTCGAAGCGGATCCGCTCAGCCACCCGGAACGTCCCCGGCTTGCCCACGTCATGCAGCAGCGTCCCCAGCGCCAGGGCCAGAGACGGTTGCCGCAACCCGTCCAGCATCATCAGGGTGTGTACCCACACGTCGCCCTCGGGATGAAACTCGGGCGGTTGCTCCACTCCCTTCATCGACTCCACCTCCGGCAGGATTTCGTGCAAAAGTCCAGTGGCATCCAGCAGTTCGAGGCCGCGCCGCGGAGCGCCTTCCGTCAGAATTCGCGAAATTTCGTCACGCACCCGCTCGGCCGAAATATCGCGAATCATCGGCGCGCCCTGCCGGATTGCCTCAAAAGTCGCGGATTCGATCTCGAACGCGAGGCGCGCGGCGAATCGCACCGCCCGCAGCAGCCGCAGGTGGTCTTCACGGAAGCGGGTCGGCGGATGGCCAATCGCGCGAATCAGCCGGGCATCCAGGTCGCGGCGCCCGCCCACAAAATCCAGCACTTCGCCCGATACCGGATCGAGCAGCAGAGCGTTGATCGTGAAATCGCGGCGACGCGCATCTTCGCCTGGGTCGTTTTCGAAATGGACGCCCACTGGCCGCCGCCCATCCAGATATTCCATGTCGCTGCGGAAGGTGGCGACTTCCACCTGCTCCCTGCCCTCGCGAACCAGCACCACGCCGAAATGCGCCCCCACCCGATCGGCCCGTGGAAACAACCGGAGCAGATCGTCCGGACGCGCCGAAGTCGCCACGTCGTAGTCTTTCGGCTCGCATCCCAGCAGCAGATCGCGCACGCAACCGCCCACCAGATACGCGGAATATCCGGCCCGGCGCAGGTTTTCTATTATCCTGCGCGCAAGCTCTGAAGCCGCGGGCGCCCCGTTGTTTTCCACGCTTTCATGCTAATCTTGTGTTGCCGAATTCTTCGTGACGCTCTTCACGAACGGGACGTGAAGCGCCCAACAACTCTGGCGAAGAAGCGGGGGACCCATTTTCGGGGGCGCAGTCCGAATCAGGGACAGGGTACTTTCAAGCCCGAGCCCGTCAGCTAACCTCGCAGGCGAATTTGAAAGCCCGTCATTATTTATGGTGCAACCGGAGTTATTCCTTGACCGAATCTCAGGATATTGATCCTTCAAGTATGCAGGCGGCGGTCGTTCCCGCCGCGAAATTGCCGTCGCTGGCCTGTTATGCCGCTGGGTGCTCCGGGCCGAAAGATGCGAATTTCCTAACCAGGCCGGCGGTTAAAATACGGACGTCGGCATGACTTCAGACACGGCCGGGCGGCCTGGCGCAAGGGTAGTAGTCGCCACCACGGTCGCCCTTGCTTTCATCTCTTTCTGGCGAGCCGCATCCATCGTCCTCAGCGATCTCGCCTCTTCCGCCTTTTACGCCGGCGGCATCGCTGAACAGGCCGTCGGACGCAGCGCCGCATGGTTCGTTCTCGGCGTCATGCTATTCAGCTTCGCGGTCCGTTCGGTGTATCTGGAAGGATCGTCCATGTTCGTGCGCGGCGGCGTTTACGTCGTTGCGCGCGAGTCCATGGGCCAGTTCGTCGCTCGGGTCTCCGTCTCCTCGCTGCTGTTTGACTACATCCTCACTGGCCCGATCAGCGTTGTCAGCGCCGGTCAGTATCTTGCGGGTCTGACTAACGAGATCAGCGGGCTGCTGCATGTCAAGCTTCAGGTCGCTCCGGACTGGTTTTCCGCCGGCTTCGCCATTCTCGTCACCTTTTATTTCTGGTGGCTTAATGTCAAGGGCATGCATGAATCGAGCGGCAAGGCGCTGCGGATCATGCAGATCACCACGGTGATGGTCGTCATCTTCCTCATCTGGTGCCCCCTTACGCTGCTGCTCCGGGGCGCGGCCCAGTTCCCCCCGGCTCCCGTCCCCCACAACCTGCATTTCAGCAAGGATGCGCTCGGCTGGTTGGAGGGAACCAGCTGGCCGTCTATACCTGCGCTCGCGGTCATGATCGCCTTCGGCCATTCGTTGCTCTCAATGAGCGGCTTTGAAACGCTGGCTCAGGTTTATCGCGAAATCGCCTACCCCAAGCTGCGGAACCTGAAGATCACGGCCAACATCGTATGCGTCTATGCCATTGTCAGCACCGGCGCGATCACCTTGTTCGCCGCCATGATCATCCCGGACACGGTACGCGGCAACTACGTCAACAATCTGCTCGGCGGCCTCGCAACGCATCTCGCCGGGCCGGAGATGCTGCGCCTCGGCTTCCACATCTTCGTGGTCATCGTCGGCATTCTGATTTTGGCGGGCGCGGTGAACACGTCCATCATCGGCGCCAATGGCGTCATGAATCGCGTCGCCGAGGACGGAGTTCTGGTCGACTGGTTCCGCAAGCCGCACCGCCGCTTCGGCACCACTTACCGCATCATCAACATCATCGCCATCCTCCAGATCATCACCATCGCTCTCAGCCGCGGCAATGTCTATCTGCTCGGCGAAGCTTATGCCTTCGGCGTGGTGTGGAGTTTCTTCTTCAAAGCTCTCGGCGTGCTGGTGTTGCGTTACAAGCGCCACGATCAGGAATACAAATTCCCCCTCAACGTCCGCATCGGTGGGGTCGAGATTCCGGTGGGCCTTGCCATCACCACCGTGATCCTCGGTTCTGTCGCCATCGTGAACCTGTTTTCGAAACAGTACGCCACCATCTACGGCGTTCTCTTTACGGCCGTACTTTTCGTCGTTTTCACGGTTTCCGAGCACATCAATCACAAAAAGCGGTTGGCTCGGGGTCACGCGCTCGAAGAGTTCAACCTGCAACTGCAGCCGGAGATCGCCCAGACCAGTTTGCGGGCGCGCCCCGGATCCATTCTGGTTGCCGTGCGTGACGTCAACAATCTGACGCATCTCCTTTCGGTTGTCCAGAAGACCAACATGCGGCGACACGACATTGTTGTCATGACGGTCCGCCAGATTTCGACGGGCGCCGGAGAATACCAGCTGGGCGAAAACCAGCTCTTCACCGATTACGAGCGGGAGCTGTTCAGCAAAGTGGTTGAAATGGCGGAGAAGGAGGGTAAGACCGTCGAGCTGCTGGTCGTTCCGAGCAGCGATCCCTTTCAGGCCGTTTTGCAAACAGCGGCGAAGCTCCAGGCGACCCGCGTGGTCACGGGCTCTTCGCTGCGCATGGACACGGCCGAACTGGCGCGGCGCATCGGTCTCGCGTGGGAAAACCTGCCCGAACCGCGCCAGCCGATTTCGCTCGAAATCATTTCTCCCAGCCGCACGTCAACCTTCGTCAACCTCGGGCCGCACCCGCCGCGCCTGTGGCCGGAGGATCTGGACCGGTTGCACCACGTCTGGCTCAATCTGAGTGACAGGGTATTCGGCTCCAGCCTGCACCACCGCGATGTGCTTGGCGTCGCTCTCCGCCGGCTCGAGCGCGATCTCTCCGACGGCGGCCGTCGCGATGAAGCCCTCGAAGACATCCGGCGCGAACTCCGCCACGAATAAGCGCCTCAAGACGACGCAAGCGGCCGCGCCAGAATTTCGTGGACCTTCTCGGCGAGCGTCGCCGCTTTGTACGGCTTCTGGATAAAGCCGTCAATCTGCTCGCCGAAGCGGCTGAACGCTTCCATTTCGCTGTAGCCGCTCATCGCGAGCACCCGCACGTCGGGCCGGATGGCGCGAAGCTCCTGAAAAGCGGCATCGCCCGACATGACGGGCAGCGTCATATCCAGCAGCACCAGATCGATTTCCGAGGAGACGGCGCGGAAGAGATCGACGGCTTCTTTTCCGTTCTGCGCTGTGAGCACCGTATAGCCGTAGCGCTGCAAAGCGAGCCGGACGGTGCGGGACACGAGCGGCTCATCGTCCACCACGAGAATCGTCCCGGTACCCGGTTGCGCAAAGGCGGGCAACTCGTCGCGCTCACCCTCGGCATCTCCAACCGCGATCGGGAAATGAATCACGAATTCGGTCCCGCAGCCCGGCTCCGAATTGAGCGAGAGGCCGGCCCTGTGGCCGCGCACGATGCCGGAAACGGCGGCAAGCCCAAGCCCTCGTCCGGTGAACTTGGTCGTGAAGAACGGGTCGAAGATGCGCGACCGGGTCTGGGCATCCATTCCGCAACCGGTATCGAGCACGCGCAGAGTCACACACCGGCCTTCCGGAACCGGAAAGCCGGACACTATCGGCAGATTGCTATCGAGATGGCTGACTTCAGTCGCGACGGTCACGGTGCCGGCCGAGTTGCCGATCGCCTCCGCTCCGTTGATCACGAGATTCATGACGAGTTGCTGGATCTGCCCGGGATCGGCTTCAACCAGCGGCAGCGCCCGGGCAAGCTGCATCTTGAGAGCGACCATGCGCGGAATGGAGGCCTCGAGCAGCGGCGTAATCTCGCGCACTTCTCTCGAAAGATCGACGCGCTCGAGGACGAAGCGCCCCTTGCCCGAATAAGCCAGCATCTGGCGCGTGAGCTGCGCCGCGGTCTCGCTCGCCTGCACGATATTTTCGGCGAAAGGAATGCTGCGCGATTCTGGCGGCAGATCTTCCAGGATCAAGCTGGCATTACCCATGATGCCTGTGAGCAGGTTATTGAAATCGTGAGCGATGCCACCGGCGAGAATACCCAGACTTTCGAGCTTGGCGGCGTGGCGCAACCGCTCTTCGGCCTGCCTGGATTCCGTGATGTCGATGCAGGAGCCGATGAGACCGGCAAACCGGCCGGCCGCATCGAAACGAGGCGCCGCCCGGGAGGCGAGCCAGCGATATTCGCCGTCGCTGCGAAGCAGACGGAAATCAGAAGAGAATCCCTCGGCTTTCTCGAAGGCCTGTATCCAGGTTTCGAGCACCCGCGAGCGATCGTCAGGGTGGACCAGCGAAGCCCATCCCGCGCCAGAACTCGCTTCCAGCGAGAGTCCGGTGAATTCGAGCCAGAGGCCGTTACAGTAACACCAGCTCTTGTCTGCGTCCGCCGTCCAGATCATCACCGGGGCGGATTCGGCCATGTTGCGGAAGCGGTCCTCGGTCTCCTGCAGGGCGGATTCGGCGCGGCGGCGCTCGCGCCGTTCCTTCATCTCCGCGAGCGCGCGGGTGATGGCGGGCACGAGCCTGTCCATGCGCATCTTGAGGACATAGTCGGTAGCGCCGTTTTTGAGCGAATCGATCGCGATCTCTTCTCCGAGCATGCCCGAAACGAAGATGAAGGGCGTCTCGGGAGCTTTCACGCGCGCGATCGCGAGAGCGTCGAGCCCGTTGAAATTCGGCAGATGGAAATCCGCGAGGATCACGTCGAAGCCGCTGCGGTCGAGCGCGAGCGCGAAGTCTTCGCGGGTTTCGACGCGGTGCGCTTCAAACTCGAGGCCGGCGCGTGTCAGCTGGGCGAGTTCGAGGTCCGCATCAAGGACACTGTCCTCCAGCTGAAGGATGGAGATTCGCGGCAAATGATTTCCTTTGACCTATCTGCGGGGCCGCATGCTTCCCGGGGGCGGCTCGTTCAATACTGCCCAGAAGATTCCCAGATCGCTTATGGCCTCGATGAATTCGCCGAACCCGACCGGCTTGACCACGTAAGCGTTCACCCCGAGATTGTAGCTCCGGATGAGATCTTTTTCCTCGCGCGATGAGGTGAGCATCACAACAGGCGTGCTGCGCAGCGCCGCGTCTTCCTTTATTCTCTCAAGCACCTGGAGGCCATCGACCTTGGGCAGCTTGAGATCAAGCAGGATCACAGCGGGATTTCCTTCGGCACGCGTCGCGTACTGACCGCGGCGGAACAGATAATCGAGCGCTTCGGCACCATCCCGCAGCGTGATGACTTGATTTGCGAGCTGCGTTTTCTCGAGAGCGACGAGCGTCAGCTCCAGATCCTTGGGGTTGTCCTCGACCAGCAGAATCGGCTTGAGCAGGTCACTCATGGAATTTGCTCCACCGGGCCCTTTTCGCGCGCTCTGCTCTCCCGCGCAGCGGCTTCCGGAGAATCGGGCAGCGTGAAATAGAATGCCGCGCCACGATTCACTTCGCCCTCGGCCCACGTGCGGCCGCCGTGACGGGTAACGATACGCCGCACGTTAGCCAGACCGATCCCGGTTCCCTCGAAATCCTCCATCCTGTGAAGGCGTTGGAAAATGCCGAAAAGTTTCGATGCGTACTGGATATCGAACCCCACACCGTTATCGCGGACGTGGAATATGGTTTCGCGGTCGCCACGCTCGGAGCCGATTTCAATGACGGCTTTTTCACGCGGGCGAGTGTATTTGATCGCATTCGAAAGCAGATTCTGAAACACGAGCCGCAGCATAAAGAGGTCGGCGCGAACCGACGGAAGATCCCCGATGCGCCATTCGATGTCGCGGTCGGCCGAGTCGAGCGCAAGCTGGCTGCGAATCTCGGCGACGAGCGTGGCGGTGTTCACCGGGGAAAACTGCAGGGAGGCGCGGCCGATTTGCGAAAAGCTCAGGAGATTGTCCACCAGCCTGCCGGCGAACTGAGCCGATTCGATGATAGTTCCGAGATACCGTTTTCCGGTCTCGGACAGTCGATCGGATTCGCGTTCCCGGAGCAGTTCAGCGAACCCGGCGATATGACGGAACGGCGCCCGGAGGTCGTGAGAAACGGAGTAGGAGAAGGCTTCCAACTCCTGGTTGCTACGCGCCAGTTCCCCGCTGAGCTGCGCCGTTTCCTCCGCGGTTCGAAGGACGATGCGCACGATGGCCTCCCGCAAATCGCGCGCGGAATCGATTTCAGCCGCCGACCACGGCCGGGAATGCAGCCGGACCGTTTGCTTCCAGATCTCGAAGGAATTGCGGGGGTTCAGCACCTGGCCATCGGGTTCGGTGGGCTTGCGGGGATCGCCGCCCCATTTAACCGTCATCAGGACTTCCGGCCGGAACCACATGATGTAGCTGTCATGCAGGGACGAAATCGACGCGGCGATCACGCCGCTGCCGCTGGCCGCAAATTCAAGCGCGGCGGGATAGATCTCAGACAGGCATTCCGACTGGAAGACGCCAGCGTCCGCGTGTTCGCGGTCCAGCCACGCCGCAAGTTCCCGCACCTGCGGTTCGGACGGCGTGATGCCAACCAGACGGCATTCGCTCTCGAACAGGATTGCGGCGCCATCGGCGCCCGTGCAGGCCAGCAGGTCCTCCTGATTTTTCGTGAGGCCGTCAAGGAATGTATCCTGCTCCGCCATATGCCTCAGCAGCCGCGACTCAGTGGATTTGAGGCGAATCCTGGTTTCCGCATCGGCGCGGTGCTCGCCCGCGGCGATCTGGGCGGAAAAGGCTTGGGCAATGATGTCGCAGGCATTGCGGACCTCAAACGAAACGCGGCGCGGCGTTTTGTTGTGGCAGGAAACCAGACCCCAGAGCTGGCCATCTCGCAGGATGGAGATCGACATCGAGGCGCCCGTGCCCATGTTCTTCATATAGCGAACGTGCACGGGAGAGACACTACGCAGAACGGAGTAAGTCAGGTCAAGTGGCTGCCCGGTGCGCGGATTCAGCTCAGGCGTGATGGGTACCGGGGAGTACGCGGCATCCGGGATGAGGCGCAGCCGGTTGCGGCGGTACATTTCGCGCGCCTGCGCGGGTATATCGGACGCGGGGAACCGGAGATCAAGGTAAGAGGGCAATTCCTCATTGCGGTCTTCGGCGACAACGCTTCCATGCCAGTCGGAATCGAAGCGATAAATAAGGACGCGATCGAATCCGGTGATCTGTCGGATCTCGCGCGCCGCGATGGAGTTCAGCTCATCAATGGACCGGGCGGGCGCGAGATCGCTCATGAATCGCGTGACGAGGGGATAGACGCTCGAGAACCCGACATTGGCTGCGTCGACGGCCTGTTCGAGCTCGATAATGGCCAGGTCCTCGCGACGGTGCGCGATCATCTGCCATGCGGGGCTGCTCGAGCCGGGCAGCGCGATTGACATCAGCCAGGCCGGCTTCGCATCGAGTTGCTCGTTATTGAGCGCGAGCCGGATATGGCCAGCATCGGATCTGAAAAGATCTTCCAAACGCGCGCCCAGAATGCGATTGAGCGGCATCATGAAATAATCGGCAGCGTTGACGCTCGCATGCTCAATGATCAGATCCGGATGGCGGCAGGCGAGAAGCGCCCCGTGAGGCTGGATGCTGCCTGGAATGTGGATCGGCTCGCGCTCACACTGGTTCAGCGCAGCCGCAATTGCGTCGCGAACAGGCGTCACACCTGGGGGACTCCCAACCAGCGGCCGAGGGTCTCGAAAGTCGCTACGGCCGTTGAAACAATCTCAGGGCGCCAGTGCGGAGGAGAACTCTCCACGATTCCGCCGAACTGCTTCCACATGGCGCCGGTCCGCTCGCCATAACCGGAGAAGAAAGCACAGCCCGCTTCGTTCAGACCGAAGCGCGAGCGCATCTGCCGCAGAAGAATCCGGCCGCCCAAAGTGGCCCCTTCGAGTACGTACATGGAGCCGAGGACGCGCGCCGCGGTATCGAGCGGAGGCAGATAATCGCAGGGCTCGATGCTCAAAATCTGTTTGCGGGGCATTCCGAGGAATTCGAGGTCGCGCGCCAGATTGCCGCATTTGATGCGCGGCGCGACGACGCGGGGCGCGGTAGCGACGGCGCGCTGCTCCCAGGGCGAGTAGTACCCGTAGAACCGAACCAGAAGGGATCGGTAGTCTTCGAGAGTGAAATCGTTCCGGAAGAGATCAAGACCGTTTTCAATTCGCTGATGGAGCTGAGTAGTCTCCTCTTTCAGACTCGCGAGCAGCATCTGCTGAGATGGTCAGACGATTCGATGGTAGCGGATTCCGGTTAACCGATCGAGCGAAGTGGCGCGACGGCGGTGAAGTTACTAACGGAAGGTTTATGAAGCGGGTATCCCTATTTCTTATGAGGTCGGCGCCCAGTGCTTATGAGGTCGGTACCCAGGAACGCCCAAGTGTCGCGAAAAAGAACACGATCAGTCCAACGAGGGCAGCGAGGATGATCGAGTGGGGGAGAACCTTGCGGATGAGATCCCCTTCGCGGCCCTCCTGGCCAACCGCGGCTGCGGCGACAACGACCGACTGAGCCGCAATCATCTTTCCCATGACGCCGCCGGCCGAGTTCGCCGCGGCCATGAGGACCGGCGGCAAGCCAAGCCGCGATGCGGAGATCACCTGCAGGCTGCCGAAGAGAGCGTTCGAACCTGCGTCCGTACCGGTGAGAGAGACGCCGATCCAGCCGATGAAGGTTCCGAAGAACGGGAAGAGACTGCCGGTGTGGGTCATGGCAAGGCCCATGACGGCGTCCATGCCGCTATAGCGCGTGACGAACCCGAGCACCAGCATGGCCATAATGGCCAGCAGGCTGTATCGCATGCGATAGCAGGTGCGGAAAAAGATGCTGATGGTCTGCGCCATACTGAGCCCGAGAATAGGCCCCGCGATGAGGCCGGCGATGAAGGTGGCGGTGCCGGCTCCTGAGAGCCATGCTCCATCGAAGATGGCCGGCTCGGGATGAGGCGTTGGGAAGAGAGGCGGCATGCGGAAGACCAGCTTGTCGAGACCGGGAACGGGCCATGCGCCATTGGTCCGGTTCAGAATGCCGGCGATTGATGGCACGCCCCACACGATGACGAGAACGGCGAGGAGGAGGAAGCCCGTCCAGGCGTGAATGATGCGGCCGAGAGAAAACTGGCGCGGCTTCAGAGTGGGCGGCGGCTCTTCGGGGAAATGCCAGTTTTCGGCAGGCTTCCAGACTTTGAGAAACAGCGTGAGCAGGACGAGGGTGGCGAGGCCGCCGACGATATCGACCAGACCGTAATCCCGAAAGTTGGACCAGTAAAACTGAAAGCCGGCGAAGACGGCTCCGGCAAGCAGAAGCCCCGGCCAGATTGCGATCACGTGCTTCCATCCGGTGACAAGGCGGCTAAGCCAGAACGGAAGGATCAAGGCGGTGAACGGGAGGATGCGGCCCATCATGCGGCTGATGTGCATGGCCTCGAGGCCGGTGACCGCAACCAGAGCGCGCACGGGATTGCCGACTCCGCCGAACGCGACTGGCGAGGTGTTCGCGATGAGGCACAAGACGGCCGCGGAGAAAGGCTGGAAGCCGAGCCCGACCATCATGGCGCCGCAGATGGCGACGGGCGCGCCACCGCCGCCCGACCCTTCGAGAACCGCTCCGAAAGCGAAGGCGATGAGAAGAGTTTGCAGACGCCGATCCTGAGTGACGCCGCCGATGGATTCCTTGATGACTTCGAACTGGCCGGATTCGCAGGTCAGCTCATACACGAAAACGGCGGCGATGAGAACCCACGCGATTCGCACAGCTCCGAAGACAACGCCGGCCGCGATGGCGCCGCCGATCTTCGGCCACGGCATACCGAACTCAAAAGCCGCAAGCGCAACGCAGAGGAGGGATGCCCAAATGGCGGCCCAATGGGCTTTCGTGCGGCGAACGGCAAGCAGATAGAAGAGCAGGCATACGGGTAGAGCGGCGCTGAGGGTGGACAGCCACACGTTGCCCAACGGGTCGTAGATTTGTTGCCATGGTCCCATGAAATCGGCGGGCGAGACTGGAAAGGGTAGGATGTTATCACAGCCGATGGATCGGGCCCTGTTTTGTATGCTGGCTGCTGCCGCGCTGGTGTTTACCGGATGCGGAAAGAAAAAAGTGCGCGTGACCCCTGTGGCATCGGCTCCTTCAAGGTCCGTCAGGCGATATTCACCCCCGCAGCAGACGGTAATCCCAGGCACAAGGGAACGCGGCATCGCGAGCTGGTACGGGCATCCATATCACGGCCGCCGGGCAGCTGACGGCGAGATCTACGACATGGAGACGCTGGTAGCGGCGCATCGCACCCTGCCGTTTCAAACCATGGTGCGGGTGCGCAACCTGACGAATGACAAAACGGTGGACGTGCGGATTATCGATCGCGGTCCGTTCGTCGACGGCCGGATTATTGATCTTTCGCATGAGGCGGCGAAGGAGATCGGCTTGATCGGCCCGGGAATCGGGCAGGTGGAGTTGACTGTGCTCGCGCCGCCGTTGATTCCGGAACCGGGATTGTTTGCGGTGCAGGTGGGGGTGTTTCGGGAAAAGGTGAACGCGGACCGCGAGACGCAGGCGATGAATGTCTATGGCGGCGCGGTATCGGTGATGCGGCCGGGAATTCCGCCGGTATGGCGCGTACTCGCGGGGCGGGAGAATTCACAGGAAGCGGCGGAAAATCTGGCGGCGAGGATACGAAGCGAGCAGAACGTGCCGGAAGCGTTTGTGGTGAGACTGGATCCGCAGGATGTGGGAAAGTGATTGGCGAAGCGGGATTCAGTTTTTTCCAAGCTGAATATAAGAGATGAACCTGGCCTGAAGAGTATCCGACCGAAGCTTCGACTGACTGAACATATCAGCCTTCTGAATTGCCGCTTGAAAGGGCCAGCCACCGAGTTGCCGAACAGCCGCCGTTTAGTTAGCCGGAGCGAGGGCGTATAGCGGGACGCATCGGCTCACTTTCCGGATTTCGCGTGGCTCGGGAGCAATCGGGAACAGGCGCCTTTATTGTGCCGAAGGACGACAACTCTCCAGTGCCGACGTAAGGTGGCGTTTCAGGTTTTTCGTGCGTGGCCAGTTACACGGGGTGGATCCGCGAATGTGGCCGGCGATCGGGAATTGAGCGGTATTCCGGCCCGCCGGCCCAACAGGCTAATTGGGCCTATATACCTTCAGTCATAATCGGACGGTGTAAGATTCGCCTGGACCGCATCCATCGTCTGCTGGAGTTGCAGACGTGCTCCCTCTACGTATACCTCTTCTCTCCGCCGAACTGCGAATCCCAATAGGTCGTAGGATCGGTGAAGAACTCACCCTGCCT